>Ga0115006_10004188_pt1 | contig 10042 bp, 5 predicted proteins | sample ArcOceMetagenome_3_FD_88943 | JGI IMG/M metagenome (GOLD analysis project Ga0115006, IMG submission 88943) | Marine eukaryotic phytoplankton communities from Arctic Ocean - Arctic Ocean- Svalbard ARC20M Metagenome | ecosystem: Environmental > Aquatic > Marine > Oceanic | place: Arctic Ocean...
CACACACACACACACACACACACACACACACACACACACACACACACACACACACACACACACATGCACGTGCGTGCCTGCGAAAGGCTCTCGAGCAGTGCGCCATCCGCCAGGCCGCCAAAGCAGTCGCATCCTCTCAGCAGCCTCGCCAAGCCCCCGCTCACTTTGCAAGAACTGCGGCGGTTGGCGAGGCAACCTCTCCAGATGCAACCTCTCCAGATGCAACGCAGGGACAACACGCTTCTCCTCTGTATCCAAAACGCCCTTTTGCTTATTGACATGGTCAGGATCCTGGTCTACATCTCGGACATCCTCATAAGAATCCAGCTCAGCCAGAAGCGCGTCCAAATCCTCTGTGCGCCCGCCAGCGGAGCCAGCCCCACGGCACACCCCCTGCGATCTCCGCGATCTGCCGCTCGAGTCCTCGCTTGACGCCTGCGCGAACTCGGGCAAGGACGCGGAGGTTCGGCGCGAGTGGCCGCTGGCATCCTCGCTCGACTCGCCCAGCGTCGTCTCTGACGACGCGGAGGACAGCGCATCAGACCCCACGCGCAAGAAATTCCCGCCCTCCTGCGCCAATTGCTTCCCCACTCCCGGGCCCATTTCGACGTCTGCTCGTGGCGTGTTGGCCTGTGCGGTCGGTTGCGGGGCGCTGCTGGGGATGGAGTGCTGAGGCGGGAGGGGAATAGGAGACGAAAGGCGGTGTGGCGAGGCCGTGGCCGACAAACTCCTGGGCAGCGCGCGCGGCGAGGTGGATGGAGGGGGCCGGAGAGTGTCTTTCTTTGCGGGAAATAGCCAGAAGTATACGCGCCGCCCAAGCTTTGTGATCGGCGGAAGAGAGTCCTCGTAGCGCCGGATGTCGCGCTGCAGCCGTCGCTCAGCGCCCAACTGCCTGTAACCTCTCTTGGACTCCAAGGAGGGCGATCCTGGAGCGGGGCCGACGGGGTCGTCGCTTCCGCGGCTGGTCCAGTCGTGCGGTCGCCGCGGGGATTCAGCCAGCGTGCCCGGGCGATAGTGCGGCTGGGCTGGGCGCGTGGGGCGCGTGTGATTGGTCTCGGCATTGGCCAGAGCCTGCCCGACATGGTCTAGCAGCGCTTTCTCGTGCCTCAACGCTTGCCTACGATCGAGCAGCGGCGACTCGATCGAATGCCCCTGGTCGCCGCAACCGCCCAGCGCCGGGACGGATGCTGCCAAGTCGAGACCGGGAAGGGCATGGGAGGCGAGCGGCGCGAGTACCGGGGATGCGACGGGAGAATCGATGGGCGAGTCGATCTCGCCGACTTGTTCCGTGAGGTCGCCGGAGCTCGCGAGCAGGCCGAGCATCAGATCGAGCTGCGTCGCTTTTTTCTCGAGGCGCCTCCATCTGTCCCAACGGCGCCCACTTTCAGCACACACGCCGCGCGCCCTCCCGGCCTGACCGGCCGTGTGCGCCACGGCGCACAAGCATGGGTCGAATGCGATGCAGGTTGTCCGCAGCCCCTGTACGGGAGGTAGGGCGCGCATCCCCTATGCCACCTCCTGCAGTGTGTGTCCGCCAGCACGCGCACGCACCTCCGTCGGCTGTCGACATACAGCTCCTGCTCGGCCCTGTACTGCAGCCCACTTTCGCTCATACCGGGCGGCGGCAATTCCTCGCTGGGGTCGGCCCCTCTGCCACCAGAGGGCGTGCATACGAAACCGTCCGACTGCCGCTCCTCCTCGTCGAGGGACGCAAGCAGCTCGTCGAGCTCGGTCCGAACCCGGCACGGCGGGTTGCGCGCCGCCATCGCTCCGGGGCGTACCCAGCGGGCCCAGTCCTTTTGTCAAAGGGCCTCAACTTTTCTTGTTTTTTTTTAGTGTGTAGTAAAAACCGAATTTTTTGCCCGTAAACACGTTTCGCTAACGGCTGCACACGAACTCGCAGGCGGCCCGACCGCAGCTGGGACGCCTTGCCGGCCGCGGAGTTATACATGGGCTTGACGATGGGGGACAACTGAGAGGAGTCAGGCAGCGCCCACGACAGCGCTCTCATCAACCTTTGTGAGCGCCAGCGCCGGCCCGCGCGGGAGGCCGCTGGCGCGCGTCGAGGTACCACTGGGGGCCAGGGCGCGGGATTTGCATCCGCCATGGTGATCGCCGCGGGGCGGAGCTCAGGCTCAACGGCCCGGGCGGCGGGCGACGCGGACGGCGCGGAGCAGGACCAGCATGCGGCGGGGAGCGCGGCGGCGCCCAGGGCGTCGGCAAAAGCAAAGGGCGTGTCCATCGCAGACACGAGCGAGCAATGGGCGCCACCGGAGCAGGCGCTCGAGGCGCGCACCCCCGCCCGCGCCTCCGAGCGGCCGGGCCCAGGCGGTGCGGAGGACGCAAAGGACGCCGCCGCACCGCCGGAGCCAGTGCCGGCGCCCACCCCGCCGCCTGCAACGCCACGACGACCGTCGAAGCGGTATCCGGAAGGGGTGCGGGCGGCGCTCAAGTCGCTGCGCGCGTCGCTGTTCGCGGCGCTCCAGAAAAAGGCCCAGCGGGACGGACTGCAGTACGTGCACAATCTCCTCTTGAACGCAGAGAGTTACGTGCCGCCGGAGCCGAAGCAGAGGCCCGCCCTGCTGCGTGGGCGCGACAAGCCGCCTGTCGCAGAGGAACCGGGCGCACAGGAAGACGCGGACGCCGTGCCCGAGGAACTCGACGACCAACAGAAGTATGAGATGCGGTACGAGGACGATGGCGTCAAGCCGCACACCCGGACGGTGCGCGGAGCCGGCACGTCCCCGTCGCGCATGGTGCCGGTCGAGACGCCAGCGAAGAACAAGAGTGCGGCAGTGCATGATGGCAATGCTCCCGGCTCCAGCCAAAAGTTTGGAAGCAAAACGGGCGTCCAGGACGACGCGCCAAAGCAGCAGCGTGCAAGCGCATACACGCTGCCCCCCAAGTGGGAGGTCAAAAACAGCGCCTCGATGGCAAGGGAGTATTACTACAACACAGAAACTGGTGAAAGCGCATGGAGACATCCAGGTACCCCAACGGACACGCCGCGCGTGCTTTTGTTGCCCCCAGAGTCATGCGAACAGAGAAAACATAGTGCTGGGTCTGACGCTTTTGCGCTCAACTTGATGCAGGTGCACCGGCTGATGCTCCCGCGGACAATCGGGAAATGACGCGAGTAAAGGCGCTCGCTGTTGTAGATGTATTGCAAAAGGATCTGGGTCTGCACGTGTTCAAGAAAGAGCTGCGAGCCCTGCTCCTAGATGAGGGAATAGGCGCCGCAGGCGCAGGCGCCTCTGACGCTGAGCCTCCAGCGCCTGGCAGCAGCACCCTGGCGATAGAGGCCCTTCTGGACGCGCTGTGTGAGGAGAGATGGTGGCCAACGGCCGAGCAAATCCAAAGCGCGACTGCAGGCGAGCTAAAAAAGATGCGAGCTGAGCTAGAGTTGATCCTTGGACCGAAGTTAGCGTCTGCCTTGGCAGATGGCCAGGATATCGAATATGTCAGAGACCTTCTTGAACAGGCGCAAAGTGACCGCACCGCAGTGGAAGAGCTCAAGGCGTTCTTACATGGGATAGCCGATCCGGATGAGGCGGGGGGGTTACCAGCCAGTGCAGGCGCTGATGCTTCACTGCGAGCATCCACTGCCACAGGTATGGACATGTCCATGACAGAGTCGGCATTGTATCTGGGAGATTCCTCCGGGCGGCCGAACACGAAGGGGAGGGGAAAATCACCCGGCACCAAGCTGCCGTATTTAGAGTCGCAGTCGTCGCCACTGCGCACCGGAAGTTCGTCACCGAAGAAGAAAACCGAAAGGGAGAAGGAAACAGGGAGGCATGCGACTGCCGAAACGGATGAGGATGCCGACCGTTCAAGCAAGGAGCATGGAGCGCAAGCAGAGCCTCCTCAACCAGGCATGAAGTGGTTGGAAGTGCAAAAAGAGCCAACGGGAACTTTAATCCACAACGCTGCTCTGGCAAGGGCCCTTGAGCAGCGCGTTGAATTCACAAAGGAAGAGCTCGAGGCGTTCATGATCACTGAACTGTCTTCTGACTCCTTCATCCGGGTCGGCGAAAAGTTCTTCAAAATTGCGGTTTCCGATACACCCCAGAAGATCGTGGAAGCGGAAGCGGAAAAGATCAGTACGGCAGAGCATGATCCGACGCCGATCCAGACGAAGAAGAAGGGGAAGAAGGGTGTCTCGCCTTTTCTAGCAAAAATCACAAAACCGATCGTAAAACAATTGAGCACGAACCCGCCTCAAATCCGGAAGCCTTTCGCGATTGATCAGCTCCCACCGCCGAGACACATCGCTGCCCGGACCCCGGAAGTCGAGTGGACAGCTTGGCTAAACCCAAAAACAGGCAAACTTCACGAGCCGATCCCCGTGCCGCCAAAGAGCCGCGGGAGCAGCCGCGCGCGCTCACGGGAGTATTCGAAGCTCATGGGGGACGCAACAACCGACATGCGTCGCTCCGCGCAAGAGGATCATGATGCATACTGGCGGCGAGCTAAGAGTCCGTCTCACGCCATCGAGTACAGACGTTGGTACCACCTCGGAAGTCCTGTGCCAGGATGGTCGCCGCACTCGAGCCTTCCGTCCCGAGATCCGAAGACGCCCTGGCACGAGCAAAAAATAGATATTCCTTTCAAGATGGGGTCGCGCTTTACCCAGCGCGTCGGGGGTATTGCACCAGAAAAAGTTACTGTCATGACTATGCTGATAGGCGACCTTAAGGAGGAACGCAGCAGGGCAAACTTCGTGTTCCAAGGCCAAAACTCGCTAAAGAGCGTACGGACACTCGTCTCGCACGGCTCCTATGATAAGGCAGTCAAGAATGCGCTCGATGCGGTGCACAAGTTCAAGGCGGCGGGCAAGCATGGCGCTGTTTACGCGAAGGAAATTAAGAATGCTGACGATTACGTCATCGCGCTCGTTAAAGATGACATGGACAGGCTGTTGGCTGTTGCCAAAGATGCAGTTGAGCGAAATTTGTTTGACAAGGCAAGTGAACAGATTCCTAAACTGCGTAAGGCCAACACCTGGCTAGCTGCTAAAAATGTGGTGTATCCACCGGCACGTCAGTTGACCCACAAGGAGGTTCGCGACGGGATATCCAGAGACTCGTTTCCGGAGGGCATGGGGGTTGTTGATGAGCTCATGCAGGAAATCATCAAGAAGGCAGCAGCGAGCTCCAAGTCTCTTGTGCAGGCAAGCCTGCAAAAGTTCTTCTCCGCCATGCGCCCGCAACTCGACTTGGCAGGTGAGGACACGATGAAATCAGTGAAGGAGGCTGAAGAGCGGCGTAATTCATTTCCGCCCGAACTCGTCACCGACGGGCGGTCATACCATTGCGTCTTTGATCTCAAACCAATGGATCTGCCGGAGAAGCTCAAGATCAATCAGCGTGTTGCCGTGCGCGGAGAGCGCTCTTTGGCTTCTGGCGCTGTGGGCAGCGCCGATGGGTGGATGAGTGGCACAATTACCAGCTGGAACCAGCGGGCGTCCAAGTACAAGGTGCAATACGATGACGACTATGAGTGGATCGGGTGGCCACCCGAAAGAAATCCTGCCGTTGAAATCGAGATCGACATGTATCCGGAGGACGTTGTTATCAGTGCCAGTGGCTACAGTGTCAGGAGCATAACCATGGAGCATCCGGAGCTTGGTCGCAAAGTGGCCATCGTAGCCTTCACATTATTTCCGATCGGTGGCGACTATAATTTGTATGGAAACGTGGACGTAAGTGTAAAGGGCGTGAAGAGTGGCAAGTCGCTGTTTGAGGATGATGCCCAAACAAAGAAGGTGCTGATCTTGCCGCCTGAACTTCTGCGGCCAGCAACGTGCTACCTGGTGCATGACAGCACCACAAACGAGCCCTTGACGTCGGCCATCGTCGAATTCGTGCGACAGAAAGACGAGGAGAGATTTCTCTTTGGCGCTGGCGAAACCGTGCAATTGGAGGACGGTGTGTATGACATGGAAGTGCGTGGCAACGCAACATCAGGTCATCCGTGGACGTCGTACTCGACCACGTGTGTGCTCGCAAACGGGCGCACGCGTGCCCCTGAAAATGCCACGTCGCGCATCATCTTGAACCGACATGTCAACAGGTCTTTCAAGCCTCTTACGTGATCGCTACTATGTGTCTGATGCGTCTGATCATATCTTTGATTTGTGTGCGTTGCCCGTGTAAGTGCTAAGTTTATCATAAGCAACGAAACCTCTGTTGTTGTATCGCTGACATCGGAATGTGGACGCAGTGCCAATGAATTGCGGGTTGTCTTATCATGGGGCGCGACTCCACTTGAGTTGGACGCGCACGTGTACACCTCAGAGGGTGCACACATCGAGTATCGCGACGCTGGGAAAATGACAAGCGGGATCAGACTGGACATGGACTCTTCGAGCGGGTACGGGCCGGAGACGGCGACGATCAAAGTCAGCTCCCAGCTGGGATATTCTTTTTCCGTGTATTGGCCTGGGGTTGGCGGCACAAGCGAAGACTGGAATGCTTCGCTTGCCACTGTGACGCTTTACGACAGCACCGGACCTGTTGCCGTCTTCCACTCGCCCCCGCCTAGTCTCGGGTCAGGAGCCACGGAAGAAAAGTGGTGGCACGTCTTTGGGTTTGATGGATCGCAGTGGAATGCTCCTGGTCATGGCATTGTGCGTGTCAACCAGCGCATGACTCGCGAACTGCCCCAGCTTGCCCTCCAGAGCTGGACACTCGTCGATTCTTTGCAGAGGGGTATGTGGGAAGAGTTCACAAGCCAGCTGGACAAAACAGTGCAGGGTAGCACGGCAGTACCAAGCACTGCCGTATCAAACGAACAGCCCTGTATGACGACGAGTCGGCTGGCGCTGATGACGAGCCTGGACGGCTCAACCTTGCTGTCGCTGCTATGCGCACACGATCACTCAACTGCCGCGGGGGACGATGAAGCTGCGGGTGACGAAAACGGCAGGACCCCACTGCAGAAGCAGATGACGGCGTTGCAGGCTTTGCTCAAGGCTTCGGTGCAGCTTGAGAAAGTAGCGAAGTCTCTGGCAGCCATGGACGGCGGTATCCCGCATGACCTAGCCTTAGAGAAGGAGATTCGCATGCGCGGCGTCCGCGACACTTACATTTACAGAGCTGTTATGTATGCCTCTGCCGACATAGCCGTGCACGTGCTAGGGGTTTTGGTTCCCGTCGTGAAAAGGGCCTCAATGTCGGCAAAAATCCGCGAATTCTTTTACAGTCACGGCGAAGACCTGCTGGAAATGTGCGTAATCAAACGCTCGCCAGATGACCTGCTTGCCGTCCTTCGGGCATTGCTGGCGATTGAAGCCGTCTGGGAGCGTAAGCCTATTCGGCGCTTCCTTGAAAACGATCGTGTGCTTTTCGAGTGGCCGCAAGAATCGGGAAACTGGGTCACTGGCATTGTTCACCAGTGTAGATATGATGCAAATGTGGTAAGACATGCGTTCTCACTATCCCTCTTCGCCATGTGGCGGGCACAGTCTGCTGCAAGGAATGCATCTGTGCTTAGACCCCCGCCAGAAATACGTAATAGCAGACTATTTTGTGCTTTCATTCCGCTCTTTTCACTCGCCCCCCTTATTGACACACCTTGTCTGGCAGATCCGGATGACCGCAGATCCGGACTTGGCAATAACGACCTCGAACGCTGCACATGCTGGATGCCAATGGCAGCCTTCTGACTCAGGCATCATCCACGACAGCCTGCTGGGCGAAAAGGTACATGCTTGTGCGTGCACGTGTACGCGCGCGCACTCGTACGCGGTTGACAGGCCCCTTTTCCACGATCCCTGTGTGTGACAGTGCTCATGTTCCCTAACCGATGCCCCCTCTGTCTCCTAATCACGCCCTCTCTAGCTGGTGCGCGTCAGTCCTGCGCGACTCAAGTGGACCAGTCCAGCGCTGGTTCGCCTCAAGAGCCTAGCAGAGCACTTCTTCAAGGAAGAGAAACAGATTCAAATCCGCGCGGGTGGTGCCACTGCAGCGCAGCGGCGAACTATGTTTGCAGGTGCTTTGCGTTGTAGGTTGAAAATGCGAACAAGTGGTTGGGAGAGAGACAAAGATGAGAGGGCGCTGCGCCAACAGGGACACACTTGGCTTTTAGGATTTTGTTGGGTCTGCCCCAGCTGCCCTAGTTAGCACATATGTGCGTCGCATTGCGGCTCGTGAGATGATGGCATACCCTCGCGTAAGCGCATTTACTAACTATCCGTGCCATGATCGTCGTGCCCTCCCTTCTGCGTGCCCTCCCTTTCGCCCCCTCTGTCGTGCGCAGCGGATGTGTACAAAAAGGCTGCCAGAATCATGGCGGAGAAGGCCTTCGTGGAAGTTGACAAAGAGGAGAAAAAGCGAAGTGCTCCTCCCACGGGGGATTCGAAAGATGATGATTGAACAGCGGCGTAGCAGAAGATGTATTATGTACTGCTCTGCGCTCCGCCACAAAAAGTGAAAGTAATGAAATCTCTCTCTTCGCACTGAAAACTGGTCTAGGACCAGTTTTGAAAACTGAAAACTGGTCTAGGACCAGTCTGGTCCTAGACCAGTTTGTTTTCGTGCAGCGGTCGTGCCGAATACCGTATAAACAGTGCGTCGAACGCCACACACGGTAGTTGCGTGTTTAATAACACCACCGCTCCTAGCGGTACTCTTGAGTGCAATGGCTGACAGACGGGGAGCAAATAGCCGACAATGGAAACCAGACCCCACGAAGCTGCCGTGAATGTCACGTTCCCATCACTACCGGTACGGTACTTGCGGTATGCTCCTTTGGACGTGTCCATCTCTACGCTCCTTTGAATGCGACCAAGTCTTGCACGTCCAACAACAAGACCCAAGTGTCTTTCTTTCGCATGTGTCCGTCCTCGTGCACACGCGTGTACCCGAAGCAGAGAACGCATCTGAAAGAAACACATACCGCCACCTTCACAATGCGAAAGCCCGCATCCAAAACACATGCCCTACCCTTGCTCGTTCCCACATTAGAAACTCTACCGGTAGTTGCAACATTGGACCTCTGGCAACCAGCAAGATGCATGTAGATGTGATGTGGCGTCTATTGGATGTGGCGTCTATTTTGCGTGTGCGTATGAGTGCGTGTCTACACACGAAAGAACATGATGCACACGCTTGCATGCATACTCATACGTCAGAGAGTGCATCTGTGTGTGCGCGCGCGTGCGCGTGCGCGTGCGCATGTAGTGTGTGTGTGTGTGTGTGTGTGTGTGTGTGTGTGTGTGTGTGTGTGTGTGTATGCTCTTGCACGTTTTCCGCCTTGCACTCCACTCCATTCGCGTTTCCCTTTTCCTTCTCCTTTTTCCCTCCTGCTCCCGTCTCCTTCTTCCTTCTCCTCCTCCTTCTGCCGCGTCCAGCTGCTCATTTCTACACCCTCTTCCCACCTCCCCGTCCGTGCCAGAGCAAACGACAAGGCCTCCTCGCAGAAGCATCACAGCGACGAGATGTTCTGGCTACAAAAGCATCACATGCTCGGACCACAGCGCAAAGATCTCATGGCGGCAGTATAGCAGCGCAGCCTTGCCCGCCTCCATCACCGCCCACACCGGGTACGACAGCACCTGTTGTTTGGTTTTTGTTGTCTTATTGTTAGTTAGCCTCCATCACCGCCCACACCGAGAACGACAGAACCTGTTTACTACAGTGTTTACTACAGTGTTTACGGCTCAAGGTTTAGCTTAGCGGTCAGGGTTGGGTTTAGGGTTTAGGGGTTAGGTATGAGGGTCTAGGTTTCGGGGTTTGGGTGTCGGGATTAAGGGTGCTTCAGGGTGCTGGGCAGTCCATTCACCCCTACCCCTGGCGCTACCTTCTAGCGCACCAACCTTGAAGGTAAAAGGACGGGCTTTGACGGACATGCATGTACTCACATCCATGTACATGTGTGTGTATGTATGCACTCATATGTATATACATATACTCATGTGTATATACATATAATATGTATAATGTATATCTAGGTATATAAATATATATACATATGTACCTCTATAGAGGTATGTAATACCTTATATATATCCATATTATATATATCTTATATAAATATA
>Ga0115006_10004189_pt1 | contig 10042 bp, 7 predicted proteins | sample ArcOceMetagenome_3_FD_88943 | JGI IMG/M metagenome (GOLD analysis project Ga0115006, IMG submission 88943) | Marine eukaryotic phytoplankton communities from Arctic Ocean - Arctic Ocean- Svalbard ARC20M Metagenome | ecosystem: Environmental > Aquatic > Marine > Oceanic | place: Arctic Ocean...
AGCTTGACCAGGCGGTAGTGGGGGAGCAAAGGGGGCAAGGACAGATCAGCAGGCAGCAGCAGATGATGGTTCGCAGGGCACCTGAGATGTCTATCGTTACTTCAAACACACAGGGATACAGTCCAAATGGGCAGGGATACAATTCCACTCAATCTATCAAGCCTGATGTAACAGATCTGCCGCAAGGCTGGAAGGCGCTAGTGTGTCCAAAGACAGGAAGGACATACTACGGCAACATCAATACTGGCGAAAGCCGCTGGGATCGACCTCAGCCAATACAGGAGGCGCAGCAGCAACGCCCGTCGACGCAGCTACAGCCGCAGCTGCAGCCGCAGAGGCAGGTCCAGGTTTCAGTGCAGCTTGACCAGGCGGTAGTGGGGGAGCAAAGGGGGCAAGGACAGATCAGCAGGCAGCAGCAGATGATGGTTCGCAGGGCACCTGAGATGTCTATCGTTACTTCAAACACACAGGGATACAGTTCCACTCAATCTCTCAAGCCTGATGTAACAGATCTGCCGCAAGGCTGGAAGGCGCTAGTGTGTTCAAAGACAGGAAAGACATACTACGGCAACATCATTACTGGCGAAAGCCGTTGGGATCGACCTCAGCCAATACAGGAGGCGCAGCAACGCCCGTCGACGCAGCCGCAGTCGCAGAGTCAGGTGAAGGTTCAAGTGACTCAAGTGAAGCTTGACCAGGCAGTATTGCGCCCCGGGGGATTTAGAGTGGGAAGCGGCTTCGAACAGCAGTCGCAAAGGTCTCCGCCCCCGAGACCAGCAGTACAGGCGCAACCTTCTCTTCTTGCGCCACGCGTGACACCGAACACAGGACCACAGTGGCATCCAAGGCACGATGCCCGCCAGGATACAGGTCCACAAAGGTCGCCGGCCCCGAGACCAGCAGTACATGTGTCACCTTCTCTTCTTGCGCCACGCGTGACATCAAATGCAGTACATCCTAGGCACCATGCCCGCCAGGATACAAGTCCTGGTTTCCGTGCCGCGCCTTCTGCAGCCCAGCACAGTCCCAGCGCCTTGCGGCAGCCTGTCCAGCCCGTCGCTTCGATTAATCTGCAATCGGGCTCTCCCAACAAGAATGCGCCTTCATTCTTTGCCCAGCAAGCTGCACGCACCCCCCAAGCAAGACGCAACCCCGTGCTTAACTATGCCCACAACGTTCAGCAGCTCCCAGGGGGACCCATCGCAGGGCAAAGCCACAGAGAGGAGGGAGCCGCTGATAATGCTGACTTCTTGGCCCGTCATGGAGAGTGGCTGCGAAATGTCAGGTCATCAATACTGTATGGAGATGAGGAGAGGAGGGATGTTGAGCAGTCACCGTCGGCCTTCGAACAGTATTCTCACTCAGGCACCAATGAATGGGCTCTGTGCTGAATGGAACGGGAGGGGGGAAATGAATAAAGAAACAGAATCTTATAAAGTCCCCAGCGATGAAAATCGCCCTATTTCTGCTCGTACTCACCTTTTTGAAGAAATATGATGAAGTGAAGACGGATATTTTGAAGAGCTGCGCGAGTCGGCATTCTGAAAGGACTGCAGCTTGAGCGCCTTCATCGCCTCACCGAGATCATTGACGCACACCTTGCCATCTTGATTCAAGTCCAAGAGAGAGAATGCCATGTGGGCCGTCGTCTTGGCGTCGGTATGGTTGATGTAGATGAGGCCGGCCACAAAGTGTGCGTTGGTCCGTATATGCGCATATACACACACATGTGCGTTGGTCTGTATATGCGCATGCAGACACACACTCACACACTCGCACACACACACACACGCACACACACACATGTATGTGTGGGCGGTTTATTACATACAGATCCGCAAGAGCGAACGAAAACCCCACAGCGCGTCATGATCCTCTTGAAAGACGCCCACGCGCCCTGAATTGGAGCTTATCGTCGAAGAAGAAGAATGACAGAGAGAGAGAGAGAGAAAGAAAGAGAGAGAGGGAGGGAGGGAGAGAGAGAGAGAGAAAGAGAGAGAGAGAGCGCGCGCGCGCGCGCGCGAGAGAGAGAGCGAGAGGGGGCGAGGAATGTCGGATAGCTTAGGTGTGGAATGACTCATGGAAGAAGAAGCGAGGCAAGCGCGAAGCGTGAATTAAGAAAAAGGAGTTGGAAAAGTATTTGAAGGAAGGGGGATTGGAGGAGGAGAGGAGGCGAGGTTTATTCAAGGCTAACGCAGTTAACGCGGAGAAGGAGGAGAAAGGCGGGGTTCTTCATTGAATCACGCAGCATGCACTGTTGTTATTCACAGTGGCAGTGGTGGTAGTTGTTAGAGTAGTAACACGCTCTGTCGGTGGATTGAGGACTGAGAGTCCCTTTTCGCCCCATTCCTGTCGCGTCTCCGAGTGAGTCAAGAATCTTTCTTTCGCTTGCAAGCGCTTCACAACACTGACAAGAGCAATCTGACCAAAACTCACCGCGACGAGGCTGTCATCGCCAAATTTGATCACAGCCAGTCTCACTGCCTCCTTTGCGCCAATCTTTAGCAAGTCCTTGCGTAGGCGGTCAGCTGTGCACGCAAGCGTGTGCACCTGTAGCCATGTTCACGCACGCGCGAGCACGCACAAACGTGAGCGCGTAAAGTGGTGTGTGCGTGCGCGCGTCAATGATCGGGGGGTTAGTTAAAACATGAGAAGATCACTCACCATCTCGCACATGAGCCCGTATGGCTCCGCGTCAGGGACCTTGTTCTTATTCAAAGCGCTGAAGACACGCCGCATATTTGTGACGACGGACGTAGAATGAAGCCAAGCCAGGCTCGACTTGCAAATATGCCGAACTATTTGAACCAGAACCTTCATCATTGGAGTCATTAGGTCAGCGGGGTACGTTTCGAGGGAATTCAGAATGACCGGGAAGCCACCGACTGCAACTGCTCGCACACAAGTCTCGCCGTCGTAACAGAGCCGCTGGAGTAGAGCGCACCCCTCCTTATGTAGCTCCAAGCAAGGATCTGATCGAGAGAGACACAGACCGAATGATGTTAGAGGGAGTGCGAAAAGAGAGACTGGGAGAGGGAGAGGGAGAGACTGGGAGGGGAAGAGGGAGGAAGCAGTACCGGAATGAGGGTTGCAATGATCGCGCAGGGCACGGATAATGGCCTCAAGACCCCAACCAGCGGCTATCTCCTTTCGATGCTCAGAGGCTATAGAGTACAGGCACTTGAAGCCAAGAGTTTGGAGCTCGACGTTTCGGCGGTGAAGGATCAGTACTTCTGTGATCTGATCCATGATGAATTCTGGCGAAGAATAGTCCACAGGGCAGTCAGTATCTTCAGCTGCTATTGCTCCAAATCCTTCGTCTGCCAACACGTTCAGATGCTTGTTGAGAGTCCGCAGCGCACATAATAGTACTGGTTCGTCCCACGTATGCTCCACGGTAGCATGAGTCACAGCTTGGAGAAAATCCCGATATTGACCTTCATGACCCTGGCTTGTCAAAATGCTGATGGCAGTGCATTTGTCTGCTGCACAAATCCCTTTTCGACTCCTTTTGTCTAAACACACCGGCGGGGAACACGATCGCGCCAGGCCATCCTGTCGTAGCAGCGAGTCAGTTAAGCTCGTATCCCATATATTTGAGGAAAAGAGGTCAGAATATGGGGGTGTGGGGGTGAGTCTGCGCTAATTACCGATATCACGGGACGATTTAGAGCGTCATGCGCACATTCGTGGAGACATGTCAATGATGCAAGCATCTTGTTACGTTGCTCGTCTGCCATATACCCGTCCGCAGCCTGCGACTGTAGAGTGACGAAAGGCTCTGTATCTTTACTCTCGAGCTCTGACTGTCTCTGCTTGGTGAGAGTAAGGATTCTGATCAAATGCGTCAGCACGTCTTTGCTGTTTTCCGGTGGCAAGTGCAACTTGTCCACATCCTCGATAGTCATGAGTGACACAAAATCTTCGAAGCTTTTGATACCAAATGAAGTCAATGCCCTAACAAGGTAGCATACAATTCTTGCAGTATCTGCAAGATCTTGGGTATCATCAAACCTACTCAATTCGAGATGAAAAAAGGTGACGAGATCCAAGTTTGCGCGCACTGCGCGAACGTCTTTGGCGTCGAAGCTGCGCGCCACACCAGGATTCACGGCAAGCTCTGGAGTGTATATTTGCATGATGTCTCGGAGCAGATTTTTGCTCTCGACGAGAGACACAGACGGAGTGTTGTGTGTGTCATGGCGAATCTTGAAACCCTTTACAAGTAGGGGCAGAACCTCTGCAAAGATGTGTTCCGGGTCCGAAATTTCCGCCTCTTTGGGGAGTGAGGACATTCTGCTGACACTTGATATCGCGGACATCTTTGATGTGCCGCGCTGCATGCGAGGCGAGGGGACGGGAGTTGCAGATGGAGCTGGGGGCATGAAGAGCAGCGAGGCCTGCGCAAAAATGGACGTCGATAATTGCACTCCGGGTCTAGAACCCCGCGAATGCTCCTCTGTTAAATCATACAAGAACTGCTGTGCATTTGCACATGAAATTCCATTTGCGTGTTCGGCAATAAAAATGGCTCTGTTCAGCAATTTCAGCGCTGTGTCCATCTTGCGAGCCGAACCTTCTTGTTCTGCCTCGGAGTGTTTTTGCCGTGCTTCCATCTCGAGTTCTTCCACATTGGCAGCCAACATTGCAGTCCACTCATCGAAAATCATGTCGATGGCTTCCTTGAAATTATTGATGTCTTTGTTGAACCAATCCACTGGCTTATTTTCCCATGGCTCAAGCAGTCGCCGTTCTATAGCCCGGATGCTGTCTCTCGGCTTGAAGAAGATTCCTTTACCATCCAAGTCAACCTTGACATAGCTGTCATGTGACAGGTCCCAGACGCCAAAGCCTTCAAACTCGGAAAGGGTGAACTCATTGCTGTGCACCAGGGCACGTGTAAGGGCCGCATTCTTGATTTCTGAGCCCAGTGGTGGTCTGGAAGCACCAACTTTCACCCACTTCAGTCCTAGAGTACCGTCCCAGCTCAACATACTGCTAAAATACTCTCGTGACTCTTGCAGCAATGTGCGTGCAAGCTCTATGGCACAATTTTTCCTCGATTCTTGCAATTGCTCCACCGTCATTGCATTCAAGTTCACATTCAATTTCACCTGGGTCATGTCCCGAAGGGTCAATATGTATGTACATAAATTTGCACACACACGCAAACACAAACACACACAAGCACACACACACACAAACACACACACACACACACACACACACACACGAGTGTACGTGCCCGCGCGAGACATTTGCATCCCCTGCGATCATCATCCTCTCGAAAGTACATCATACCTCGTAGATGTTGACCAGCTCCTGGCTGGCATCTTGGCGGGCATACTTCTTCGCCCATCCGTCTTGGCAAGCCTCTTCAAGGTGTTGTGTGCGCTGATAGATTTCGATCAGCTTTCGTCGTAAATCCCTCTCTGACTCCGTACTGCTTAAATCGAGCTCCAAACGTATTCCTGGGTGGACTTCTGTCGTCCTGAGAATACTGTTGACGCGCTGCTCCCGAGAAGTAATCTGGGCATTTGCTGTTTGAGCCAGCACCTCTTCGGGTCCAAGGGCGGTCTTCTCAGGGCAGAGTTGACTGAAAAACACACGAAGCCGGGATTCAAGGCGCGCGGTGTCTTCCGCAGCGCGCTCCTTGCGTAATGATTCCTCACGCTCTCTCTCCAGGGCATATTGTGCATCTAGTTGGGATTCTGCCCCATGCTCCACGTACAGCTCGGAATCCGCGCTTGTGGTAGCATCGATATCTGCAGATGGGAGGGCCGGGGGCCTTTGATAGACGGGCAAGCGACTGCGATCGCATAAAAGTCTTTCGCGCGTCGCACGGACCGTTGCCTGCAGTTTTCTGGCAGCTTTGCGCTGAAAATCGTATGCTTCCGCGGTACCGCGCCGAAGGACAAAGGCATGGTAACATTCTTTGAATCTGCTCTTTTGCTCCTGCTCTAAGCGCTCGATCAGCGAGTCGCGTTGCGAGATCAGCGTCTGCTGTGTTTCGCAAATGACCTGCGCCTTGCTCATCTGCCTCATTCCCATAATCTCAAAGCTCGAGAGGGGCAAAATGACGTGCTCTCCTTCACTAGGATACTGCGACAGCCAGTCAAGAGCTGCTCCTTTGTCGATAGATCCCGTTTGGATTTCGAATATTGAGGAGCAGTCGGGTCCTGAATACTGAAGCGCAACCTCTCGTCTTGGCGTTGCAGAGCTAAAGCCGCATTCCACGAATGCACTCCCTGCATCGAGCGCCAAAAGTTCTGTGGGCATCTTCATTCCGGCTGTGCCTCGGTACAGGATGCGATGCTGGAGCTCTGACTTGGTGACTTGAACCAGCTTTCTTATGCCGCTGTTAATTGCAGATATTGTCGATGTGTAACAGTTCTCGCCATTTTGCCTCCGGTTTGCAATTTCCTGGCTGCCCATCCTGTGTGAACGTGGTGGGAGCAGAGCAGAAGTAACGCCTGAGAAAGCTGAGATGAGTTTGCGAAGAAAATAAAAATTCAAGCCATCAAATCTTACCTCAACAATCCGTTCAACTTTGAGTACGCAGGCCCCGTATAGAGTCGAAGGCCCACAATTTCAGGCTGAAAGGGGGAAAAGCAAAACAACGTTTCAGCAGTAACAAAACAATATTTCTACAGATGCGCGACAAAATGGAGCCGAGAGTCAACGGAAGAGAATACAGGTGCAATAGGGATGGAAAGAAGTACGGGAGAATACATGAAAGAGTGGAAAGGAGGTTTGTTGTGGCTAGTGATAGTATGATCTGCTTCACATCGCGACACAGACCTTTAGCAGCTTTGCTCGCTTCGCATCCGGGTGGTTCAAAAACATCTGCAATTTGACGGGCCTGCGCCCAGGCCAAAACTTTTGGTTGCCGTCCTTGTCGACCAAAGGCTTGCCATTCGCGTCGAGCATTTTTCGACCGACCCGGACGCTTTTTTTGTCCGGGTTTGTCAGATCTAGCGTTAACAATTCTGAGCCCGGATAGGATCGTCGGGGGTCGGGATCAAATACGAACTCCCACTGTTCAGGGTTTAGGATTTAGGGTGAGAGGGTGTAGGGCGTGGGTGTGGGTATCGGTGTTTAGGGTTCAGGGTAAATGCCAACCCTACACCCTAAGCCCTAAGCCCTAAGCCCTAAACCTCGGTCTTCATGTTCGTTACAATACGACCATAGTTCCCTGTGACTATCTCAGTGAGGCCCGTGACTGGACCGTTGCATTCTTCTGCCATGGCTTTCAGTATTTCAGCCTCTGCTGCCGCAAGGGGTCTTCCACAAAACACATCGAGACCTGTGTGTTTGTGCGCGTATGTGTGGCGCGTATGTGTGTTTGTTATGTGTGAGAGCAAGGAGATGAAGGATGGAGAGGGAAATTCAGCGGTACCTGCGGTGGTGGGTGAGGCCACAACCAGAATGGATGCTCACAGACAGGGGGCGGGTGGAGGAGAGGGAGAGCGGGGCGGAGCGATCAAGATACAGAGACAGAGAACAAAAGAGAAAGAGAGTGACAGAGAGCAAGGGCGGGAGGGATGGACAAAGAGGGGGCAGGAGGAGATCCGGGGGGAGACCGTTGTAAAAATCTTTCTCTTGTCCATATTTTGCAAGGCATCTGCCATTGCCCACCTCGATCCCCTCATTACACTCTCTCACCGCTGCTCGGCAGCTATCGCAGACTTCTCCTATCGGCTTGTTGGAGTATTGTACAGTAAGCGGGGTCTTCTCGCATTTGCAACAGAGCATGCGCTTCAAAATAGCATCTTTGCGCTCAAGTTCCTGCTCCATCCTCTCCAGCTGCAAGCATTTGGATTGCAGTTCCTTGATTTTTGCCTCCTGGTTGTCTATGATAAGTCGAAGGCTAGCACTTTCCCTCTTGAGCTGCGCCAGTTCATCCGCTGCATCATCTGGAACAACACCTTTCGACCAGGTATTGACCCGCCAAGCACGTATTTGCTGGTTCGCTTTTTCCGGACCTAACTCCTGCTCTTGAGGCTGATTGGCTTCGTGGACCGTGTCAGGAGTGTCGTTAGCATGAATGTTATCCAAAAGGGCTTGCGGGGTTTCCCGAGAGAGCCAGACATTAACGTCATTCACATTGATGGCTTCGAGATCTAGAGTGACGCCTTCATCCATCAGGAACCGGACAAGGTCGTGCTGATTTTGCTCCACGCAGAACGAAATAGCTTTTGCCATGATGGAATCGTGGGGTTTGGACTTTTTGAGGCCAGCTGACGTAGTTTTGAGAAGATCAGAGATGCACAGGAGAGCAAAGGTTTGCCCAGCAATCGTAGATGCGCGTTGTGCAGTTGTTGCGCTTGTTGTGCTAAGATTTGCTCACGCCGCAGCTCGGCTCCAATAGGGCCAGTCGGTCGTTGATCGCACGCTCCGGTTGCGCTTGATCGACGCGTCCTCCTCACACATCACGCCATGCCCCCCGCGTTTCTCCATCATGCAGAACCAGGCTCGGAGAAGCTGTCAAGCTCAACGCACGAGCAGAATGGAGAGGTGTGGAGCAGGACCCGCGGGCGAACTTCTAACACGTTTGGCTTGCCTCAACGCTTACCACGCTGTGGTCGCGCGCCGTCGTATGTTGCGCTGCCGCAGTCTGCGCTGCCGCACGCTGCGGCCTCACGATTCTGCGCTCTATGGCACGGATCGTGGACGCGTGGAGGGGGGCCAGATGACAGACTTTCGTTTTCCGACTGGCCAACCGCTGAATGCTTAAGTAAGTTTACAAAATTACTACAGGTTGTGACGGCAAATGGTAGGGCGCAAATGGAGAAAATTCACTGTCAATTTCCATTTCCCGAATCACCCGAATGGATAAAACCCAAGAACTTCCAAATTTCTGCGCGTGCAGATGGCAGGAAAGCCTGGCGTGGGCGGCTTGGGCGCGTCGAGATCTGTCGGAACCAGACCTTGATTGATATCACCGTGTGGCAATTTGATGCGGATATCCAGCGCATTCGATCTAGATTGAGAATAGCAGCAGTCACAATTGTATTGTCTGTCCGCATCTCTCAACAGCGAGTGGGGCGTGCCCCTCCCTCGGAGGTGACCGTGACAAGTTGCCCGTAGCCCGTGACCGGTTTCCAAAATCCTCTCAGAGCGCGGGGGGCGCAGTGTAGGCGCGGCAGTAGTGACCAGATCCGTGGCTGCAGCGGAGCTGGTGCGCGCCGCCGCTGCCCGCGCCGGCCGAGTGCGCAACTGTCCGCACAGGGGCGCGGGGTGCGCCCGGGACCGTCGTGATGTCATTCTTTTCATGTTGCGATTGCCGCGAGGGGAGCGAACGGATGATACCGGGTTCAGGTCCGGCCAGGCGCATAGCCGCCGCGTACACGCGCGTGCACGCGACACGCCCTGTGGTGTAGATGCCCGTGCGTCGTGCGCTGTGCGTCGTGCGCCGTGGCCTCGTCGTGCGCGTTGCGTCTTTCGTCCGCTGCTTGTGTTCGTGCAGACCCTGCTGCGCTGGACCCACCCAGGCCCAGCACACCCGCAGTGTCTCCTCACTCTCTCTGCACACGTGCTTCCAGTCGTGGGGGCAACAGGTCAACCGGAAGCATTGTGCGGCATCGGCGTCAACTTTCGCGCCGACCGCACGGGCGCTCTTCTCGTCTCCTCGCTTATTGAGGGAGGTCGACATGTGTCGCTGGGCCCGTGGTGTGCGCGTGCTGCACCACGCAGGCGCGCCGCGTGCTCGCGCACGCACGCCAAATCCCGATGTCGCCTGCTCTTTGCGTCTGCAGGGCCGGCGCACTCGTCAGGCGGTGTCCAAGAGGGGGATGTGTTGTATGAGGTGGATAACAAGATCGTGCTGCGTAGCCCCCTGAGCCTTGTTTCTGCGTCTCTCCTTGGTCCCAATGGCAGGTGTGTCTCTGTCTCCGTCTCTGTCTCTGTCTGTGTCTCTATGTATGTGCCTGTGCCTGTGCCTGTGCCTGTGCCTGTGCCTGTGCCTGTGCCTGTGCCTGTGCCTGTGCCTGTGTCTATGTCTATGTCTGTGTCTGTGTCTGTGTCGAACGGCAGGAGTGTC
>Ga0115006_10004190_pt1 | contig 10041 bp, 10 predicted proteins | sample ArcOceMetagenome_3_FD_88943 | JGI IMG/M metagenome (GOLD analysis project Ga0115006, IMG submission 88943) | Marine eukaryotic phytoplankton communities from Arctic Ocean - Arctic Ocean- Svalbard ARC20M Metagenome | ecosystem: Environmental > Aquatic > Marine > Oceanic | place: Arctic Ocean...
GCCTTCGTCGTGTGCACAGCCAAGTGCTGCAACATCTTCGTGAACGCTGTGATGCCTGTCCTCACCCACTTATCATAGGCCTGCCTCTGGCCACATGCCATGCTGTCGGGGACTGTGAGGACCTGCTTGTGAGCATCACACAACTTGGCCAAGGCCGAGCGTGCCTGAGGATCTTGTGCAATGGCCATCAGGGCATCTGCCCATTGGTCCTGAAGGGCGTCGGCGTCAAGAGGAATCACAGATTTCTGACCACCCCCAAGAGTCTGCACGAAATCAATGAACACAATCCATGCATTGGTGTGCTTCTCGATCCACATGTACAGGCTGTCCAGGCTCAACACGGACTTTCTGCTGGTCTGTGCTTCCAATGTCTTAATGTACTTGGCATACGGCTGCACCAGTACTGACCACTGAGATTCCACCAGCATCGTGAACTCATTAACGTCCTTCTGCGCATGCTCAGCGAAGTACCGATCCATACTGGTGCACCTTGCGAACAGGTAGTCAAGGAAGAGGTTCGCCCGATGTGCCACCATCTTGCAGATCTTGGTGACCTCGCCGCCAAATGCCATTATCAACTCTTCCACGTGTGGAGGCGGGGGTACCTGTTGCTGCATCGCCTCAAGTTTCTCCATGATGTCATCACACTGCAAAGCAGCCATCCGGATTGCTGACTCAGCCTGCATGGATGACAAGCTCTCACCACCCAGGCTAGCGACAAGCCTCTCCAAGTCATCAGGCTTAGGATCACCACCTGCTGCGTCACCAGCAGCAGCCTCTGCAATCGGAGCCTCCGCAGCCAGCACCATCCTCAACCGAGCATCACATTCTGCATCAGTGAGGGCCTCATGATGATGCACTACTGCTTCGGCAGGCAGAACGCGAGGCTTCCAAGCCTGCGGCAAAGGCAACACGGCAGGAAGTACATTGCTAACCAAGACTTCCAAGCGCTTCAGCTGTTGTCCCACCAAGGTCTTGACTTCATCTGCCTTCTTGGCTGTGTGCAATGCCTCCACCGCGACACGAGCCCTGTCGACTAACTTCATACCTACCTGGCGATTCTCCCTGAAACCTTTCAACACCGGATCTGCTGATGCCATCATCACATTGTCAAAGCTGTCTTTCAGCGAGCGGCGAAGAGTAAAATGGTGATGGTGCTCAACAAAGCCAGCAGTCTCTGAGGCCTTGGCTACCTGCACAAGATCAACAGCCATTGAAGCAAGATGATCTGAGGCAAAGAAGCCTGGCGGTGATAATGACACATCAAAGATCTCAAATTGATCACCCTTCTGTTCAATCGAGCCCATGCCACTAGCCCTGTCCAAGCTAGCCTCAACCGCTGCAGCGAACAAAATCGCATGGCCGTCAATCATATCCTGCATGCTGCACAGCACCATGGACGGGCACTTGCTTCTGATGGTGGCAAGGTGGAAGATATCACGCACCACTTCAACTGTCGAGTTCTCAGCGATGGCACGCTTGAGCAACCACGCCTGCTCTTTGAACATGATGGTCGGAGGCGCACACTTGAGGAGATTTTCAAATGTACGGATGCGAGCCAAAGAGCTCAAGAACCGATCCACCACCCGGGGGCGCAACTCGTCGATGCCGATGTCCTTCCAAGTCTTCACACACTCTGAAAGAATTGTTTGCTCCTTTACCTCCTCCTCCAGGTTGCCTGCCAAGTTGCTGTCGCCAAGCACTCCTGCCGCCAAAGACTTTGCAGTCCGCAGCCTTCCCACCAGAAACCCTGGCTTGTTCTTGTCCTGCGTGAGATCGAAGATCAATTTGTCCGAATTCATTTGGGCGAAATTGTTCTTGGCGGCTTGGAATGCTTGCCGGGCGTTCACGATCGTGTCCCTGGCTACACTTTCTTTGGTTCTGCGCTTCTTGAGTGCAGGGCCAACCTCCTCAACCTCCACACCACCTGCCAATGCAGCAAGGCTTGTACTGAGGTCGTCCATGCCCGGCAGTCGCACTGCTGGTGCTTCACCGGCCGCGTCTGATCTCCCATCCTCCTCCGCAGATTGGCCAGCAGGAAGCTCTCCTCCACCACCGGCACCGCTGCCACCACCTGCAGCAGCATCAAGAGCACCGGCTGCACCGTCATGATCACCCTTCATCGGAGTAGAGGCTGCGGCTGCCACCGGAGTCCCAAGCAGGTTGCCCAATTCAGCAAGGCGCTCTTCACCCTTCCTCGGAGTGAAGGCTGCGGCTGCCAACACACCAGAGGTACTACCAACACCGCTGACGCCTGATGCCGAGAGACCTACACCTGAAGCATCTGATCGGGACCGCAGCATGTCTGCAACTGTTGCATTGGCGGCATCGCTAATACCATGACCAGAAGCATTCACATGTGCAACAGACTTCACATCCTCGATGCCGTCCAGGATGGCCCTGGCTGCTCCGAACAATTGTGGCCCAGTCACAGGTTGTGGATCTTCTGGCAGCTTGCCAATGGCAGTGCTGTTGCTGCCCGTGCCTCCAAGTACTGCTAAGAACGCATTCCTTGAATCACTGGCCTTCATAAGGTATGCATCTTTTGCTTGCGTCGCCGACAAAAATTGGTACTGGCCGTTGTCAACAGGAATCCTTACCTTCTCAGTGCTTCGGAATTCAAAGGTCTCTTCGACAGCATCCGGAATCCCTTTGACGAACGTGATCGTCTTCTTCATGGCACCAGACATCGGGTCGGCACGGTCGTATACTCTTGCATCTGAATCTCCTGGCCATTCCTGTCCTGCCACTGCCTTAAAGGAGGCACTTGTCGTGTGCACGTACGACCACATCGGTCGCTGCACCGATGTTTCCAGCAAGCTACTGTAGGACGACCTTGCAGAGACAGTATACAAATGAAAACAACATTGGACAGGACATACAGGCTACAGCTGAGGAGAGAGTATACTACGACGACACCACACTGACAAACATTGACATGGCCAATACTTTATCGGGCGCTGCAAGGAACTTCAATCAACAGAAAGAGCAATAGAATGACATATAACACCAATGATGCAGTGGCAGCAGCACACACGCAGACGGTAGACCCCACCACAACACACACAGTCACCAAACAACAGCAAGAGCAGCGCAGCTGAGCAAGCTTATGCACAAACAAAAGCACAATTAAGGTTGCATGTGTCTATTCCAGGATGCATGTTCAGCGAATGCAGCAGCTGCTGTCGCCCCGGCATGACAATGAGGCCGGTCTTTGTGTAATTCAAGAGGTTGTTGTGTGCGCTATGGAAGCGATCCCTAAGATGCTTCGTCTCAGGGTCAGTGCTCTTGAGGATGGCCGCCATTTCCTGAAACAAATAAGACACTTAAATGCAACGACTGCATGGGATGCACAGCACACACATGTAACACACACGCACACACACACGCACGACATGAATACAACACATGTGACTCTGACAAATTACAATCTCTTGGTGTGCACTGCGGGCCGCGGGCGTCCTGAGCTGTAAACTTTTTGAAGATGACCTGCCACACCATGAAGCAACTATCGTCGATGCCATCAACCAAAGCAATTCGAGCCGCGCCGCCAGACTCCAACGGCGGTGCGCCGCCATCAACTGCTCCTGCTTGACGTCGGCAGAAAGCACAGCACTGCAAGCCAGACGTCCTGTCTTTGTTGCTGACAGCCACTTCTTCTTCCACAAGATCAACTTGAGAAAATTGCGTCGCCCGCCGCGCCTGGATGTGTATATATCTCAACTCAGGCATGCGACACACAACATAGCAGTGGTATAGTCGCAGCAATCTTCAACACAAAAAACCTCCTCCCACCCACACACGAGACAACAGCGCAACACACCACACAGAACTTTGATAGCCATTACACCAGGACATAAAGAAAACCGTGGCAGAAGAATCAGGATCACTCAGAGTGCACATAAGCTACAACACATTATGTTATCACACAATAACTAAGCAGACATGGCACCCGGCGGATGCCATTGCTGTTGAGCTCGGAGTCTGCAGAGCTGCCATAGCTCCCAAGAACAGAGGGGATCGCCGACAGGGACGTCGGAGTCTGCAAAAACAAAAAAGGCAGATGGGGAACGATGGGGCCAGTTTGCAACCCTCGAACTGATCACAATATAACACAAATCCATCATTTGTCAATTGCCATAACAAAGACCACGGCAACATGTTGCACTGATCACACATCTTCATGCTCAGCCTCCACATTTGCAAGATCATGTATCCGTTGTCGTGAAAACAATGCATGCCAAACATCTAAACACCTCCCGTCTTCACATCGCAACATATCTCTAAGTCTCCCAGCTTCACATCGCAACCAAGAAAAACAAATCCAAGTTATCCAACCGACCATGTGAAAATAGATATTAAGCCCCAACCCGAGGGCTAGACCCAAGACATCAGCAAAGACGCGACAGACTGTGCCCTCAAGGCTTCATCAGACACATACAGGCGACATTCGATGTAGTGGCAGCCTGGCAGGATGCACTCAGCATTAACACGGAATCTAACAATCCAAACACCAACGTCACAAACACACTCAAGCACCACTTTGATTTGCTATTGTTGCTTTCATCTTTGTTTTCGGCCACTTCAAACTTCAAAGAAGAAGCTGTGATCATCCCAGGATATCATTGCTAAGCGGAAGGCATCATATTGCACTGCAATCAAAATTGATGCCAAGAGAAGAGACTGCCTCCTCCTGCCCTCTTACTGCCCTCACCTCCAATGCCAAGACAAGAGACTGCAATCAACATGCGAACAGCTGCCTCCTCCTGCCCTCTTCTTGCAGTGACTCTTCACAGTGCATCACGACTCACGAGCAGCTGCTGAAACTTGAAAGGGAGCACCACAATTCTCACCAACAAGCATCCGTGGCAATCAGACATGGGATGGTACTTGCACAGCACATGGCTTGTCCGGCAAGCTCTCGCATCTGCTTTTGAGACAACACCGGGGACTTTGTGTCAAAGTCGTACACGCCCTGGACCATCAAAGCCTCCTGACCAAGGAGAAGCCTCTTCTCCTTTCGAAGCCAAATCGTGCCGTTGGGGATGAGGGGGCTGAGAACGGGGTCGCAAAAGGAATCGTCAGCGGCCGATGACTCTCGTCGGATGCAATCCGCCGCGGAGCGGTCTGCGTTTTGACCCCTGGCAACACAATACAACTACAACGACACTACATGTGCAATCTATCTATTTGAAGGCAAGCAGCACATCCTGCATGATTGTTGAAAACACCACAAGCTACACAACACAAACTGTTGAATGCACCTCAGGGCTACCCATGCACTATCAGCACACAGCAATATCAGACACAATCATAAGTAGGCGGTGGGCACAGATCAATGCCGATCTCTTTCGTGAGCTCGCTCAAAGGGCTGACCTTGTCTAGCATATTGATGATGTCCCGGTTCCTCCACCTCATCGAAGCATAGAAATAATTGTTGGTGTATGCTTCAGGCGCCACCTCATCACTCACCGGGAGCCACTCTCCTGGCACCTTCAGGACTGCATGCATCACCCTGTGCTTTTGGAACCATTTGGGCTCAACACCATCATGAAAATATGCAAAAGTCTCCACGCCGATCCCGGGCCCCTCATGATCATCATCATCGTCGTCAACAAAGGTGCCCTTCTTTTTGCCGGATGGTTTCCGAGCGACACCAGAATTCAAGAGAGACCCTCCTCCAGCACCACACTGGCGCTTGCTTGCAGGCTCACCCAGCTCACCCAGTCCCTGCTCCTTTGATTCACGGACTTGCTTCATTTTCTCCAGGCTGGCTTTCAACTGGGCATTTTCTTCAACAACTTCATGAGAGTCCCACGCGAACAAGAAGTGTTTGAGATCGATCTGATAGTTAGCTTTTTTTTGACATTTCTCGTGCAAGAGCACAACACTTGGCCAATGCATCCTGCACCTCAGCCGGAGTCATCATGAGCATCGCGGAATCACCAATTTGCCTGCGCTTTGCTGCTTCCTGGTTGCGCCACCACGCATACTTCCGAAGCCTGCGTTGTGGATACTTGGAATCTGCAGGGTTTAAATTGATGCCCTCGCTCTGCACATGCTCGGATTGCAGCATGTCAGTCAAAGCTTCATAGTTTGTCTCCTTGAGGCCCAAATTGGCATCAACGCGAGGCACCTACACATAACACACAACTTACAAGCAATCAATACGAAACAACACACACAAACCGCAACAATGTCAACAAGTACTATCCGAACCAAAAGTTACCAAACACCACCTGTCACACACCACTGAAAAAATCAACTAGATGTTCAAAGGCATACACAACATATCTCTGCAGAACTGTCAGCAGACCTGTTCCTCAAGCGAGTTTGGCACATCTTGCTCTACCACGTACTCCCGCTCTTTCCGGTAGCCCTCGCCGGACTCCCCAATGCACTTCCTGACGCAATCTGCGTACTCCTTCTGCTTGGTACTGAGGGGGGAGAAATTGTCACATGGTGAGCCTCCATAGTTCTGATCTGATTTCTTCAGGATGACATCTCTGTTGGTGATGCAATCCTTCACGCTCATATGGATCAACTCGCCGACGTCCTGTGCACAATCTCTCACACCAACTGAGCACACACACAGAACACACAAGAAAACAATGCTGCTACACATCTACATACCTCCACCACCACACCGATTTGCAAAGTACAACCGCGACGACATCATGCTTGCACTACTCACTGCTAACAAAAACAAAGACGTCAACTACAGCGCAAGCATAAACTGGACAACAACACCACCACCCAGCAACCGAGCAAGCAAACAATAACACAGTGCAACACCATGTGCCTGCTACTACTGCACCGCCTGACGAGCTACCTACCACATACAACTATTATGGTCCCTGCTGATGGCATTGATCTTCTGGAAAAAGTACATGTACTGCTGCTTGCTTATCAGAAATCGCACTCTGTGGGGATCAATTTCCGCGGCCACGGTCTGCTCGAGACGGCAGTGGATCTCCTCCGGGAGAGGCGGATATTGCTCAACACGGCCAAGCAGCAGATGGCAAGCAACAACCAAAGCAGCTCTCGCTTCCATGATCCCATCCGAGCCACTGAAGGTTGTGGACACATAATGCGTCTTGGTTTTCACATTCTTTTCGCATACCACAACTGCATCTTCAGCTGGCAAGCACAATATGCACCTGATACACATGCGAACCAAAGTTTCACGGCCCAACTTGATGCAAGCCCCTTGGATGTTTGGAATGATCCTGCCATTATCACAGCATCCAACCTCCAGAGCCAAGGGCGACATACCCTCAAATGCACAAGGCGTAGCCGAAGCAACGCTCACAACCGAGTCATGCCTCCCCAGCGATCTTTTTGGTTTGTCATTGGCGGCCGCAAAATCAATCGTTGTGGTCGAGTCGCCATCCCATTCAAAGTCGGGCAGGTCAAGATCTTGATCAACATCAGTTGCTTGAACTTGTCCACAGAGACGTTTGCCAAATATATCATCCAGCGACTGCTCCAACGTAGTCCCAGCCACCTGCATCATGTTGTTATCTCAATTCATCTAACAGCGCAGACATCTACCCCCCGATGATAGCATGCACCCCCAACAATTTCAACAGCAACAACAACTACAGCAACGGCAACAAACACTAGCAAACACACAACACCAACCATACCAAATAATGCACATACAGCATCGCGGCAATAATGTAACTAGACTACATTGTCACTACAATCGGGGGCCTCATCAACGTATGGAATACATGTATCGAAGCTGTCCATCATAGACCTCGGAGTCACTGTGCCGTCTCGTACTGTCAGCTCAGACGGTTCAGCAGCGCAGAGCTCTTCAAAGTCCTTCCGCCACTGTAACCAATCACCAACAAGCTGCTGTGGAAGAACAACAACAACACAAACACATTGCAGCACGACGACAGCTAGGATAACACACAATACATGAATCATCAACAACACGCAGAGCAACAATCAACAACCAACAATCAATGTGAGCTGTCCTCCGGTTTCGGAGGAGTTCCAGGCTCCACATGCAATGAATCCTCAACCATCTCCTCCGCGGCGGGCGATGCAGCAACGTGCTGCGGCGACAACGTTTCTTTGTCTGCCATGATGAATCAAGCTAGAATGGTGGAGGGAAAAGCTCAGGAAAAAGCAACCCTGCTGCACACATATCATAACTCAGTAGTGATGGACACACAAGTCAACGACGATACACACACTGCACAGTGCACACAACAATAAACACATCCGCTGGCACAGCGAGAACAACAAACGATGACTGACAGCCAGCAACTTGAAACTTGTGCAATAGCAGGCATGTGATGGCAACGACCAAGGAATAGAATGAGGACATTGATCAAGAACAGGAGTGAGTAATCAGAAACCACAGCATGCGATCAAAAGATGGAATGGAAGTCCCTCGTGGGGTGCACAGCTGCCAGGACCCAAAGGGAGAATAGGAAGGGAGGGTTGTTGGAGACAACGTTCCCTTAACACAAAACTGGTGACAGGTTGCCCTCAACACAAAAGGGGTGACACTTTGCCCTTAACACAAACGTGGTGACACTTTTCCCTTAACACAAAAGTGGTGACACGTTCCCCTTAACACAAAAGTGGTGACACGTTGCCCTTAACACAAAAGTGGTGACACTGTGCATTTAAGACAAAAGTGGTGACACGTTGCCCTTAACACAAAAGTGGTGACACTTGTCCCTTAACACAAAGGTGGTGACACATTGCCCTTAACACAAAAGTGGTGACACGTTTCCTTGACACGGTTCCCTTAACACAAAAGTGGTGACATGTTGCCCGTAACACAAAAGTGGTGACATGTTGCCCGTAACACAACATACGACATCCCACGGGGACACAAAGGTCTAAGGGCAAAAGTGATGACAATGTAGGTTTGACATCCGCGGGAAACTAAAGCCCCTCTGAGCACAAAGTGCCAACACTTTCAGAACTGCTCTGAATCACAAAAACAAAAGTGCCAACACTTTCAACACTTTCTAACTTGACTGCTACAAAGGTTTTGTGTCTGAATATGTATGTTTGATGTAAGAACACGTAGTGAAAACAACAAACGACAACCTCCGAGGATGGAAGCGACCTATCAACAAGATTGGCTGACATTTCCACGACAACTTACGACAACTCCACGACAACTCATGACACCTCACTAAGCAACAATGGTGACGCTTGTCCCTTAACACAACAGTGGTGACACGTTGCCCTCAACACACAAGTCGTGACACTTTGCCCTTAACGCAAAAGTGGTGACACTTTGCCATTAACACAAAAGTGGCACCCAGAGGGTGGAGGCCATGAACAGTAGAGGGAGCCCAGGGGCTGGGGCCCAGGGGCTGGGGCCCAGGGGCTAGGGCTGGGGCCTAAGGGCTGGTGCCTAAGGGCTGGGGCCCAGGGGCTGGGGCCCAGAAGCTGGGGCCTAAGGGCTAGGGCACAAGGGCTGGGGCCTAGGGCTGGGGCCTAAGGGCTGGGGCCCAGGAGCTGGGGCCCAGGGGATGGGGCCTAAGGGCTGGGGCCCAGAGGCTGGGGCCTAGGGCTGGGGGCTTAAGGGCTGGGGCCCAGGGGCTGGGGCCCAGGGGATGGGGCCTAAGGGCTGGGGCCCAGGGGCTGGGGCTTAGGGCTGGGGCCTAAAGGCTGGGGCCCAGGGGCTGGGCCCAGGAGCACATGATCTTAAGGACTGTGGTAGGAAGTAGGGGAACCAAGGAACTGGGGCACTCTGGCTAAAGAGATAAAGTGGCCCAGGGACTAGGGCCCAAAGGCTGGGGCCCAGGGGCTCGGGCCCAGGGGCTGGGGCCAGAGGCCCATGGGCTTGGGGACTGTGGTAAGGGGTAGGAGGGCCCAGGGGCTGGGGCCCAAGCCTTGAGCATGAGGCAGAGACCTAGGGACCCGAGTCCTCAATCCATACTACTACTACTACTACTACTACTACTACTACTACTACTACTACTACTACTACTACTACTACTACTACTACTACTACTACTACTACTACTACTACTACTACTACTACTACTACGACGACTA
>Ga0115006_10004192_pt1 | contig 10040 bp, 10 predicted proteins | sample ArcOceMetagenome_3_FD_88943 | JGI IMG/M metagenome (GOLD analysis project Ga0115006, IMG submission 88943) | Marine eukaryotic phytoplankton communities from Arctic Ocean - Arctic Ocean- Svalbard ARC20M Metagenome | ecosystem: Environmental > Aquatic > Marine > Oceanic | place: Arctic Ocean...
TCTCTGCCCTCTCCGCCTCCCTCTTCGCCTCCTCTTCCCGTGCCTCCGTCTCTTCGCGTGCCCTCGCTGCTGCCGCCTCCGCCTCGAGCCGTTGCTTCTCTTGCGCTTCCCTCTCTGCCCTCTTCGCCTCGCCTTCGAGCCGTTGCTTCTCTTGCGCTTCCCTCTCTTCCCTCTTTGCCTCTCTCTGCGCCTCGGCTACCTCCTCCTCCTGACGAGAGGCCGCCTCCGCCTGTTCCTCACCGTGTTTCTGCGCACAGGTGCGCGAGCGTCAGCGGTCGTCAGCTGTATACCACGCGCATGCTGGTTTCAAGCGTGGGAGAATACAGATCAAAGAAGCATTAACGGAGTCATGAAACACACGCGGTTTGCCTGCGGTGCTCTGGCCGCCGAACACTCGTTTGCGCAGGTGAATGAAACGGTCCGGGCGCATGTCGATTCGTGCACCTTTTGCCCGTCCTCGCACTCGCAGTAGCCGGAGACGCCGGGAGGCACCTGGCGCTGGCAATGCAGGTCGTTGTGGGGCTCGCGCTGGCCAAGAGGGCTGCAATCGCCAGTCTGGCGCCAGGCCGTGCACCCCGGCACTTGGACGCAGACGTCCCGGCAGGAAAAGGGCGCATGCTCGCAGCCAACGTGGTGGCGGTGGTCGCCGTCGGCGCACTCGCAAAACCCCTCGACGCCGTTTTGGATCTCGTCGGCGCAGCCGCGGTCCTTGTGGTGCTCGCGGTCGCCGTGCGGGTCGCACGCCCGCGTGCGCCGGAAGGCGACGCAGCCGGGAATCGGCTCCACCTCCCGCGCGTCGCGCAGGCCGGGCTCGTGGATGCCAGTGTGCACCCACTGCTCGAGGCTGTACAGGTCGGCGCGGACGCCGGCCTCGAGCGCCTCCCCGTGCGGCACGCCCGGCCGGAACACTTGCAGCGTGGGGAACCGCTGCACGTTGTGGTCGTGGCACGCGTGCGCCTGGTTGCCGCTGCAGTCGAGCTTCAGGACGTCGACCGTCGGGACGCCGGCAAAGCGCCGCGCGAGCTCGTCCCACACCGGGAGGATGCGCTTGCAGTTGCGGTTCCGCGGGAGGTAGAACAGGACAAAAATGTGCGTGCCCGTGTGCTCCGAGGAGTGGAGCAGGTGGTCAAGCTCCCAGGGCCCGACCTCCGGCCCGAGGTGGAACACGTGGTCCCGCCCCCGGTACGGGCTCTCCGCGATGCGCCCGAGCGCGGGGCCAACGTAGCCGGCGTCGGTCGTCGACACAATCGGAGGCGCGCGCCCCGGGGCCGCGGCTGCGAGCAGCAGCAGCAGCGCGAGGGGGCGCGCGGCGAGAGGCATCGCGCGCCCGCCCATTCACCGCGCGCTCCGGCCCATGTTTACTTCGCGGGCCCGCCGGCAGCGCTCGCTGTGTGGACCCTCTTCGATTTGACAGATTGCTTTTGATTGCTCAATCGCTCGGCTCTACGCCTCGAAAGAGGTGTTCTGAACACCATTCTACGCCCCCGAAGCCGGCCACGAACGCCAACAGTTTGAGGGTCCTCATTTTCTACCTGCCGGAGGCATTGTCTTGCACACCGGCGGTGTGCGTGCGGGCGCGGGCGGGGCGCGAGTGTGCGGGGGCGCGGCTGCGGGGGCGCGGCCGATGACCGCAGAAGGGAGTGCGCGCTAGTGCGGGGGGCGGGGCCGCGCACTCGCGATGGGGTGCGGCGCCTCGAAGCAGGAGGTCACGCAGCCCACGTCGCTCGGGAGCTGGGGCGTCGGGGGCCCGACGCTCGCGAATGACGTCTACGGGCCGAAGCCACGCGCCGTGCGCAGCCGGGCCAAGCTGGCAGAGCTGCGGCAGATGCTCCTGTACGCGGAGGAGAGCCAGAAGCCGCTGCCCGAGGAGGAGCACCGGCGGCTCATGTGCGGGCTGGCCTTCTTCACCGAGCGCCATAGCGAGGCGCTGGCGCGCGTGTCGCGCTGCCAGTGGGCGCTGACGGTCTGCTCGCACCTGGACACGGTGGTCGAGCGCGAGCTGCTGCAGAGCGAATGCTTTGTGGCGCTCCGGGATCTTGCGCGGGCGGTGGGCATGGACCTGGAGTGGTGCGAGGCGCGCTGGGAGCTGGACCAGGAGCGGGACGCCAGCCACAGCGAGCGGGCCGTGCGGCTGCGCGAGACACGGCGCGCGGTGCAGGCATCAGTCGGCCCGGCCCTCATTGTCGTGCTCGGCGACAAATTCGGCAGGCCGCAGCTGCCCGGCAGCATCGACGCCCCGACCTTCGAGGCCATCCTGGTTGAGCTTGCCAAGCAGGGCCGCACGGGCGAGAGGCTGGCCAACGGCTACGTAAAGGACACAAACACCGTGCCGCCTGTCTACAAGCTGCAGCGCATTGACAATTTGTTGCCCGACTTTCTGGACGCCCTGGACTCCAAGCGGCGGGAGCAGGTTGCCGCGCACGCGCCCCTGAACCCCCAGTGCACCCTGCCTGTGCCTCGCACGCGCACCGGTCTGAGGTGTGTCTGACGCCCGTTTTGCGCGCCAGGCCGAACACACGTGGCGAACGGAACACGTCGCGCCTATGCTCGAGGACCTGAAAGTTGCGCTGTCTGCAATGCAGCAGCAAGGCTCGCTGTCCCAAGCGGAGGCAGACCGCTACTTGCAGCCAACCACGATGCAAGACGCGCTGCAGGGTGTGTTGCATGACGCAGCAACGGGGCGCGGCAAGAAAGCGATACGCACGTTGCTGGTGAATCGCTGTTTCACACAAATCAACGCTGGAGACCCCCTGGCGACAGAATATCTTGACATGAAGTCAAACGGGGTGCAGGATGCACAGGCAGCCATTGCGCTGGAACGACTCAAGTCCACGTTGAAAGCCGCGATTCCGCCCGAGAACGTGCTCGATTTCTCAATACCCTGGGCGCCAGAGGGACTCGACGTGAAAATGGAAAGGCATCAGGTGTACCTATCCCAGATGGGAGATAAAGTGACGGAAGTCGCTGCCAAGGTTCTGGCAGACCAGTTAGTGCAGATTCCGAAGCTGTCCAATATCGAGCACGAGGTGCATCATCATATGCGCTGGCTAGAACGCAATTCAACGGGCATGATCGGACGCCCAGATTCACTGCGACACGTCAAGGACTTCCTCGAGCAAAGATTTGACAGAGAAAAGTCGCTCTTCAGTTTCTTGCCTCCCAAGCGACCCGGGTGCGCCATGGTGATAACCGGTGCTGAGGGCTGCGGCAAGTCGAAACTCCTGTGCGTTGCGGTTGCCGAAGTCTCTCGGCCTTTGGTGGAACCTGACTCCTCAATGGGCTCCATGGCCTCTGGACATAATGGTGAGCCTACACCAATCATTATCTTTCGAGCAATCGGAAATTCGCACTCGTTGCGCACTGGCAGGGACGTGCTGCGATCAATGTGCTTGCAGCTAGCCTCCGTGGTGCAGAGCACCGAACCGGTGCCGCTCGATTACAGTGAGCTGTCTGTCAGATTTGGAATGCTTCTTGCTGAAGCTGGTGAGTCTCGCCGAGTGCTTCTCATCCTCGACGGCCTTGATCAGCTGGTAAGAATTCAGCAGGACGAGCAGTGCCGATGGCAGTGCCGTCTGGACGTGACCTTGCAGCCTTGCAGCTTTCGGGACGGTGTATTGTAAAGACTCGCTTGCAGTTGGGCCCAAGTCTAACGATTTTGTGTGGTTCGCAGGACTCAGTCGCAGATGGTTCGCCGTGCCTACATTGGCTGCCTGTCGATTCGCTGCCAGACAACTGTTTCCTCCTGGCGACTGTTTCCTCGACCGACTCTGCCTGTACAAACGGACAGGTGTACAGTGAGCTCAAGGAGAGGCTGACTGGCGACCAGGAGTGGTTGTCACTTACGGCCCTTCGCCCTGAGGTTCTTCTGCGCGCCTGGTTTCATGCTGCTTTATCCCTTCCCTGCGACTCTCGGCTTACTTTCAGTGTGCATGGGGCCTTGAACAGGAGACGTCTGCGCTCCTGCAGTCATGGCTGGAGCAGGACAATCGTGATTTGACCTCGTTGCAGAAGGCAGTCCTGGTTGGCTCAGCCAGCGCAGCCCTGGATGGTGCAACTGCGACGGTACTGCACTTGGGCTACAGCATGTCGCAGACATGGACAAGCGCGAGTAGCCCACCGCCAGCGAATGTCGCGCCTTGCATCTCGTCATCTGCAAATGATGTTTTCCTCAAGCTCGAGTCCAGCTTCACCGTGCATCTTGTAGCCAACGTGCTCGGCGCCATGTCTATTTCAAAAGTTGGTCTGACACGAGCCGAGATGCTCGATGTCGCCTCGATGGACGACCCGATGCTGAAGGAGCTGTTTACATGGTGTGTTCCGCCATACGCCAGAGTACCTCCGAGCGTAGTTGCAAATTTGCTGCATGCTGTCGAGCACCTGATCGAGGAGCGACCGGTACCTGGATGTGCGCCAGTGATCCAGTGGAAGAATGCCTCTGTGCGGTGGCACTGCAAGACGCGATACGATAGTGCGGCCCTGCGAAAACGTCTGTGCAGATACTTTTCTGGCAGTGCCAGCCTCCTCTTTAAACCGCTCACTATGAAATGTCGAGACGTCACCGCGATGCTCTCGTGTGACCGCCAAATCGGCACAATGCCAAACGCATTTTGGCTCGGAGAAGGCAAAGCAAGGGTGAATTGGCGTAAGATGCTAGAACTGCCCCCACTCTTGGAAGGCCTAAAAAGGTGGGATGAACTGGTGGGCTTGTTATGCGACCAGACGGTTTTCGAGGCTCTCTCATCTCCAAGCCACGTGGTCGAGTATTCCGCTGCGTGGAAGTCTATCGTCTCAGCATTGGGCCCCGAAAAAGGACCAGATGTTGTGTGGGAAGGATTCAGGGGTCTGGTGGAAAAAATTGAGGATTACAAAATTCGTGCGGGAGCAGCTCAACGAGTGGCAAAGTTCTTACGAGACGAGCTAGGTGTAGTACAGCGCATGCGTGAGACAAAGAGAGCGTGTGTGTACGTATCTATGTGTATGTGCGCGCACATGTGCTGTGTTGTCTGTGCGTGCGTGTAGTTGAAATTCTAGCGTTCCCTGAAAAAATCCAGGTCTTCTGGATATATCGCTCAAGTTCTTGGAGGGTTCTTTACACGCGCTAGTGCACCAAGGTGTTGAAAGTGTCGTGATTGCAGACACTCTGCAAGATATTGCGATGATCCATTATAAAGCGCGTGACTTCGAGCCAGCGGTTGCAAAATTTGATGAGGTGATCGCAATTCGAGCACAGGAGTTTCATCCCGAGCACCCCAAGCTCACTGAACCCCTGAAATTGTCTGCAGAGGTAATGCGCGCAGCGGGACAGATAGAAGAAGCTTTGCGGAGGTACAACGACATACTGAGACGTCTTCGCGGGCTCGAACGCTCCGAGTTCCGACTTCTCGTGGCTGACATCACAACCAAAATCGCAGACATACACAAACAGCTGGGCGAACAAGAACGGGCTATTGCATGTCAAGAGGAGGCGCTACGAATCCGCAAGGCTGTTTTGGAGCCTGACCATCTTGACGTCGCGATCAATGTCAATGCGCTTGCTATCCTCTATGAGAAAAGAGGAGACCTCAACAACGCTTTGTCTCGTTTTGCCGAGGCACTGCAAATCCGTCGCTCCAAGCTGGGGCCATGCCATGTAGATGTAGCAAGCATTTACAACAACATGGCAGTGGTTTACGAAAGCTTAGGACAGAATCCAGAGGCTATTCTTAAGTATGAACAAGCTGTCAGTGTCTTCAGAACAAAACTCGGAAAAAATCATACAGCAGTCGCCACCATCTTGAATAATCTGGGGAATGTGTACAAGTCCCAAGGTATCTTTGCGAAGTCTGCAGAAAGTTACGAAGGGGCCTTGACAATCCGGTCTCAAGTGTGAAAACGATTTTTTTTTTGGGGGGGAGGAGCGTCTATGTGTGTGTGTGCGCGCGCGCGTGCGTGCATGCGTGCGTGCGTGATCTCCTGCTTGCGCGATATGGAACAATAGTTCTTTGTGTGATGCCAATGCGCTCGAATATACAGACGAAAGGCAAATGGCAAGTCGCTATCAGTTGCCGATACGCTCAATAACCTGGCTGGAGTACTCCTGCTGCGCGGCGAATACGATCGCTCTTTGCAGTGTTGCCAAGAATCTCTTCAAATTCGAGAAGTACGTAGCATCCGCTCATTTTACTTTTCGTCATGAATGTGCATATGCGTTCAGCGTCATCCAGCATCCGCAAGCACCTACAGCGTGCACCTCGGTGTCTCTCCTGATCACCTCCTCGTGTGCAGGAGTTGCTAGGCAGAGGTCATATCGAAGTTGCAACCATGTTGAACAACATTGCAGGCGTGCGCATGAAGAAAGGAGAGTGTGACTCCACTGTTGAGGAGCTTTGCATGGAAGCCTACCGAATCAAGGCCGAGCAGCTCGGCGAAGACCATGTCCAAGTAGCAGAAATTCTCAACAATATTGCCATGCTCCGGGATATGCAGGGTGATAACGCAAAGGCTCTCCAGCTCACGCAGCAGGCGCTGGGCATCCAGGAGCAACAGTGTGGAAAATCCCATGTCAGCACAGCGCATTCGATGCACTGCAAGGCATTGTTCCTGAGGAGACAGGGTGACTTGGAGGAGGCAGTCAACTTGTGTAAGGAAGCACTGAAAGCACGCAAAGAGCTCCTAGGCGAAGAGCACCTCGATGTAGCAAATTCTTTGTGCACCCTCTCCGAAATTCGGCTCGAGCAAGGGGCCCACGAGAAGGCCCTCGAAAACTGTGCACAGGCTCTCAGCATCAGACGATCGAAGCTGGGCCCTGAACACATTGATGTGGCTACTTGTTTGCATCTTGCCGGCAAGATCTACCTGGTTCTCGATCGCCAAGATGATACTCTGCAGGTCTGTTGGGCACGACAACGCTGCTTCACTCGCTGGCGACGTGCATAGCATGTTGATTTGTATCCATGATACTTCTCTCATACTGACAACATAACCTTTTGGAGGCAGAGCTACTCTGAAGCTTTGACGATTCGCCGGAAACATCTGGGGAACAGCCACAAGGATGTAGCTGCAGTGATAAAGGACATGGCATTGATATATTGGAATCGAGACATGTTTGAAGATGCACTCCGGTGCAACGTGCATCAGTCTGTGCTGCTTTGTCGGCGCTTGCGTGCCTGCCCTTGCGTGCGCACATGTACAACAGGTGTTCGCGCATTACGTGTGATGATATCTAATGCCCACATAGCTAGAAAAAATCGATTTGTCAGCATTTTGTGCTGCATTCTAATCACATTTTGGGTGCTTTTTGTTGCGCTTCAGTCAAATGGAGGAAGCCGTCGACATCTACAGGAGATTGAAGGATGAAAGAAATAAAATGGAACTTGCCAATACTCTGAACAGCCTCGCAGCTCTCTACTGGAACCAGAGCGAGTACGACAGAGCCGAGGTACTCGCGCCATTCAGAGAGAGTGTGTAGAGGTGGGAGCGAGCGCAGTGTGCTGCGTAGAGAAGAAGACAAACTGACGAGCATTTGACACCAGGAGGTGACAGTGGAGTCATTGGAGATACGCAAAGAGGTGCTAGGAGAAGACCATCCTCAAGTCGCCGAGACGCTCATCAATCTGGCAAACGTAAATTGCTGCATCCCCAGCGCGATTTCGCTCATTTATGGCTATGCAGTGTGCGTGTGTGCGTGAAGAGATTACAGTGAAGAGAGAACTGATGTAGCATTACATTGCACAACAGGTATTGGAGAGCAAGGGCGAAGCTCCGAAGGCTCTGGAACGCTGCAAGATTGCGCTAGACATTTACGTGGGCAGAGCTGGCTCGGTGCGTATGTATATCTAACAGTCATTGATGGTGCGCATGTAAGTTTGCCCCTGATTTACAGAGGTACTCCGCGAGACTTTGCACCTCTGCCCCGAGCCAGCCCCCTTTCCTCTGACTGCGATCATGCTCAATTTGCTCTATATACACATTCACTTCAGGACACGGTGGAAGTAGCGCAATTACACGCACAAATGGGCTTGCTTCAGCGTGCGATGCTCAAGGACGATCTGGCCCAGATTCACCTCAAAAGGTGCTCTCCCGATCCCAGCACATGCTCTCGGGCTGGTGCTCAGGCGGTACCGACATGACCTCCCGAGGGGTATCATGTGTAGATCAGCTCCACTGACCTCGATCTCTGTGAATGCAGGAGCGTTGAAATCTTTGAAAAGATTCTCGGCACGGACCATCCCGAGACGCAAGACGCACGTGACGTCCTTTCCACCTCCACGACCCCCGCAGCGACCACCGTGTTCGGGCTCGAGGCTCAAGAGGAGAATTCTGCAGCTTTGGACGCTGGTTGGGCACAGAAAGACGAAGGCGTAAAGGATACGCCACAGCCGCAGCCCGAGTCAAAAGACGCTCCAGCGGAGGTAGACGCGCCTCTGCCGCCAGCAACTGCGGTCGACGTAACAGCAGATGCGCCTCAAGCTTCTCAGCCTGATAATTGAATTAAGAATGTATCATATCATGCGCTCTCGACACTAGATTCTTGTCAAATTCATTGCAGAGCACTAAATCTTGCACATCCTTTGGAGCATAATAAATCTCTCTCTCTCTCTCTCTCTCTCTGATCAAGGAGAGAGATAAGGGGCAGTGCCATCTTTGTGCCAGGCGAGCGCTTAAGTGTTCGCACAACATGCGCCGACCGAATCATGGTACACACCATTAGCCTTCTTGCGCGCGCTCCTGCGGTGTCGACGGGTGATGTGACTGAGATGTGACTGATGATGTGACTGAGATGTGATAGTCATCGACTAGCCGTATTTCATCTGTGGAGTACTAAATCATTTCGATTGCATTCGCAGATGTGATAGTCATCGACTAGTCGTTGCTGGTGTCAAACATATTGCAGGCAGGAATGGGTGCCTGCCGGCGCTCCCCTGCCCGCAAGCAACACCTGGGCTTGCCGGGGGGCGCCGCCGGCGCCATGGACTTCACTTGCATTTATTTTTGGCATGGCTGTGTGGCAGTGTGTGGAGTAATACAGCAATGGGGTGTCGGTGGATTTCCTCCTCCTCCTCCCTGCTTTCGTGTAATGCCATCGCCGCCCCCCCTCCGCTCACCCCATGCTTCTATCGTATTATACCGCACGTGCGTGCAAATGCATTGTCTATGTGTACAGAAGAGTGCTTTCTGCCTTATCAAGCGCGGCGCGCGAACTGGATTTCGCCCGCGCGCAGGGAGCGCTCCTCCATCTGCAAGCCTTGTAGGGAATGCAGCATCCGCTGGCATTCCACCAGCTCCTCCCGCGCCGCTTTGTCGTGTGACGCCACCTGGGAAATCGCGTGGAAAGAGTGGAGAGGGAGGGAGATGGAGAGCAATGTAAAGAGTGTAGAGGGAGGGAGATGGAGAACAAAGGGGGGCAGAACGTCACAGTGTGACAGAGCCAACGTCACGTGTGACAGAGCGAGGGGTGACGAGCCAGCGTGAGGACTAGTGAGTGCTCAGACCTCTGCCGCCCTCAACCGCATGCACACGCAGGCACGCTCTCGTGTGCCTAAGTGTACCATCTACACACGGAAAAAACGCTGCGTGCGCTAGCCTCGCTCTTGTACTTGACAGGAAAAGCGCCGCGCCCCGCATCTCACGCACACATGTGATGTGACAGCTGACGCGCTGTATGCTTGTCAGGCCTGTCGGCACGCGCGCCTACCTCATGACCACCTAATCCCTACCTCATGACCACCGAATGCCTACCTCATGACCACCTAATGCATACCTCATGACCACCTAATCCCTACCTCATGACCACCTAATGCCTACCTCATGACCACCTAATCCCTATCTACCAGCAATCTCTCCCTACGTCCACACGCATACACGCAAAAGACAGGCATGACCTCAAGCAGGGCATTGCGCATCGACTGCGTGCCCGCCACCAGCCGCCCTTCGCGCGCCTCCTGCCAGTACGCCAGCGAGAATATGAAAATTGCCACACAGTTTGTGTGTGTGTGTGTGTGTGTGTGTGTGTGTGTGTGTGTGTGTGTGTGTGTGTGTGTGTGTGTGTATGCGTGTATACA
>Ga0115006_10004193_pt1 | contig 10040 bp, 14 predicted proteins | sample ArcOceMetagenome_3_FD_88943 | JGI IMG/M metagenome (GOLD analysis project Ga0115006, IMG submission 88943) | Marine eukaryotic phytoplankton communities from Arctic Ocean - Arctic Ocean- Svalbard ARC20M Metagenome | ecosystem: Environmental > Aquatic > Marine > Oceanic | place: Arctic Ocean...
CAACACGCATGCGTGCATCTGGGCCAGCATAGCATGCCAACATGCGGCCGCACCACGCCAGCTCAGCGTGCAGACGCCGTGTGCGCTCCATTGCCCAGTGCGCCCTCCACCACAGCATTCTGTGCCTCTGCCACCCCCTCTGCGTCCACGCCCTTGCGCCTGCGCGCGCGCGAAAGGCACGGAGGTAGAGGCGGCGAGCATGACGGGCACCTCGGCCGTCTCCCTTGCACCTGCTTCCTTGTCTCTTCACGCTAATGCTCCACGCCGCGCTTTCTGCCTCCCCCGCACGAGCAATGTACACATGGGGCACAGGCAAGGGGAGCTTAAAGGAGGAACGTACTGATGTTGTTCATCTTGTCCGCACCCTGGCGAGCACGCTCGGCGTGGAAGGGATCGTAGAAGCCGGCGTCGTCCAGGGACGCGATCTTCGCCTGTTGCCCAGCAGCAAACGCAACGAAACAGACAGGGAACATGAGCACACGGGCCTCCGCTCCACTGTAACATCAAGCCGCGGCGTACAGCGTGGGTCGACGGTGCGCAGCGCACTGCAACAACGCGGCTCTGATGCGCTACTGCACGTCACTCAGGTCACGCCCTGAGAGCTTGAGAGCTGCGCGCATCTTCACTGCGCCAGCACGACACTGTGCCGACCTTGCCAATGGATCGTCCAGACTGCGCCTGCGCTACGCGCTACGCGGGGCGCGGGGCGCATGCAGACGTGGATGCGCAACACACCGCCTGCTTGGAGGAGATGGGCGCGGCAGCCGCGGCAAGGAGGGTGAAGCACTGGGAGAACATTCTGCACACAGAAAACGCAACATAACCCAGGGCACGCCCGTCAACAACGCCCTGTCTCCAACACGATGCTCTTCCCCGCCCTGACGCCTCCTCCTGTCTCTCTGTGCCGCACACGAGGCGAGTGCTACCAGCAACGAGACACAGCCCACCGCCGCGCAGTACCCACAGCAGGGCGCCCGGCAGGCGGTGCTGCACGCAAAGTGGCATTGACGCACAGATGGGGTCTCCCTTGCAGCGGCTCCACGCCACGCGCCACCCCGGCGCCTCCCTCTTTCGACACCCGCAGTGACCCAGAGCAACGTGCTCTGCCCCGGCGCGCCAGCCCGCGGTGCGCGTGGCCCGTAGACACCGGCACGCGCCGAGGAGCAGCGCCCCGCAGCGTCCTTCCGTGCCATCAGCCATGCACTGCCCCTGCCGCCTCCTCCGCGCGCCACCAATCCCCGCTCTGCCTCGCCATACCTGCTGCTGATAAATCGGGGTAAACCGAGGGGTCGCGTTTAGTTTACCCCACGAACACTTGTAGTTTACCCCACGAACACTTGGAGGTAAAAAAACAAAAAGAATTCGCGCAAAACTTAATGGCGCCCCAGGGCCTTCATCCGTTTTTGGCTGTCCTGCTGGCCGTGGCGATGATGCTGGCGCGCGCTCTGACGACGCCACCGACGCACGGGTCCGCGCCGATCGAGGAACGCGCGGCGAGCATGGTTTGGTGCGTGCGCGTGTACTCCACTCACCCATATTCCACTCGCCGCAATTCTACACCTGGGTCGTTCCTGACTTCGGCGGGGCGCTCTCTGTGGCAGGCGGCTGCCCGTCGGGTGCGACTTTTCAGGTCGCACATGCCGGCTCTGTGCATAACTGAGCCTCCCGCGCCCCCCCGCCCTGACCGCCACTGTCCCGACCAGGCTTCTTCGTGGAGCTGCTGGGCTACCTCGTCGCGCTTTCTGCCCACCCGTCCCTGCTCCTCGCCGTGGACGTCGGCGAATGCACGTGCGCAATCATTGGCGTGCAGTGTGGCGGCTTGCGCGCGAGCGGCATCTGCGCCTCTGGCGGCCCCGCGCGGACGCGCGCGGCTCGTGGGGTCTGCGCGCCTGACGCTGTGTACAATCGCAGCCAAGCCACGCTGGAGCAGCTGGCCCCAGGCGAAGCCCGGGCGCTACATGCCGCGCAGCGTGCGTTCTCTGAGCTGGAGGCCAGCGTGCCACACGTACTGGTTGAGCATTCGGAGCCGTGCACGTGGAAGCAAGCATTTCCTGCGCCTGCTGGTCGTGCTGCGAGTGCGCGGAGGAAATTGCATGGGCGTGTGAGCATCTGGGCCATTAAGAGTGGCATCATGGCCAGCGCGTGACGGCTTGTGTGCAGGGCGCCCGCTTTTTCACATCGGACGGACCATGACGGAGAGCGCCGTCTTGAGCCCAACGTCCGCAGATTGCTGCAAGCGTGTGGATGAGGTGTGGGTGCCGACGCAGTTCCACGTAAGATCCGGCGTATCGTACTGCTCCCTTCCCTGCTCGCCTGCTGCTGCAGCCCCCGATAGCCGCGCCGTTCACACGCTGAACCCATCTCTCTGCCAGGTCGACGTCCTGCGCCGCGCTGGAGTGCCAGCAGAAAAGGTGGGTGTGGAGGATGCAAGAGCTTGCACCCTTGACCAGAGCATGTGGGCCAGAGCGTGCGTCAGCACTGCTAGGTGTTTCACACTGCAGTAGCACTGCTATGTGTATAACACTGTAGTAGCCCTCGCCTACGCTATCGCCTACTGACCCTGTGCCCCAGGGCCAGCTCTAGGCGCGGGGCACAGGGTCAGTAGGCGATAGTGTAGGCGAGGGGGGCTATCCTGATGCAGGAGTTTGCACTCTTGACCGCGCGCCCTGCTACCTTCATGCCAGGCAACAAGGTGTTGGCACTTTTCGATGCTCGTGGCCGCCATGTGCCGCTCGGCATGTGCGCAAGGCCAGACCTGTGCTGCCATGCAGGATGCGCATGGCAGCATGCGCGTGTCACATGAGCGTGTCACTTGCGCGTACCCGGGGAGAAGGCAGGAGGTGACGGAAGAGCGCGGATGGGCAGGTGGTGGCCATTCCGGAGGCTGTCGACAGCGACTTTTGGCGCGCCGATGCCACGCGGGCCGACAGTGCTGACGTTGCTCTGCGCTTCCCCGTGCTGGCAGATGTGCTGCTCCAGCAGCGCTTTGTGCTCCTCAGTGTCTTCAAGTGGGAGCACCGCAAAGGCTGGTGCGCATCTGTGCATGTGCGCTCTTGCGCGCTCCTTGCTTGCGTGGCTTGCTGGCCGCTTGCTGTTGCTGTTGCGCGCTTGCCACTTTCTGCTTGCGACTTTCTGCTTCCGTGCCGTGGCAAGGCGGCGGGAGAGTCGGAGGCTGCGGCCTGCTCTGCACCACTGCACGCCGCACTGCACGCCGTAGAGGCGTGTAGGTGCACGGCACGATGCAGAGGCTTGAGGCGCGTAGGTGCACAGCACGCTGCAGAGGCGACAGCGTGTAAGCGGCAGAGGCGTGTAGACACTCGGCGGCCGCGGCCGTGCCTTTGAACGGCGTGTGGCGTGTACGAGTGTGCAGGGACGTGCTGCTGGACGCATACTGGTGCGCGTTCGGTCCTGACGACCCCGTTACCCTTGTCCTTCGATCCCATGTGCCCTCTTGGGAGTCCGGTGTGTATTAGCTCTGCGCCCTCGCCCACGGCATCGCCTACTGACCCTGTGCCCCGCGCCCCTGAGTGCCGATAGGCCACACGCTCCTGACGCCGGCCAGCAGAAAGAGAGAGAGTGTGTTGTTTGTTGCTATTGAGTGTAGAAATTTGGCACACTTCTCGTGCGCGCACGACGGCGGCTCCAGACGCTTGCGTGCACCGCGTGCACCGCGTGCACCGCGTGCGCGCATGCGCGCACTGCCTCTCGTTCTGCCCCATTGGCAGGGCGCGTGTGCATTGTCACGCATGCAGCATGCTGGTAGGAGCACGGCGCATTTTGACTGCCCACTTGCACGGCGCATTTTGACAGCCCACTTTGATGCACGCGCATGGCGCACAGGGCCAGCGAGTGTGGCGGAGCGCGTTCGCCAGCATGCACGCGTGCCTTCGCGGCTTCGCAGCGAGCTGTGGAGCAAATGCAAGTTGGGTGCTGGCGGCTTGCCTCTCCCCACGCGCCTGGAGCATCTTGCCCCCGTCGTTATTATCCAGGTGCAGCGGCGTGCGCGGCGACAATGGCATGCACGCCTCGGTGCGGCACTACATGCTTGATGCCGCATGTGGTCAGCGTAATACCGGCAAGGCCTGCATTCATGCCAGCCGTGTGCCTCACGTGCTCATCGCACCTCCTTGCCGTGTCATCCGGCCGGCATGCACGTGCGGGCAACTGCAGGGGGGGCAAAGCAGCGACGAGGGGGCCTTGTCACGGCACGACATGCGCCTCCTCTATGCCGCCGCTCATGCATTTGTGCTGCCAACCCGGTGCGTTTGCGCCCACACACGCCGCCGCATTGTGTGCGTGCGCACGCGTCACGCGCGCGCACGCGTCGCTGTGCGGCCGTGCATGCGGTGCTGGACTCTGGCCGAGCACCTCGAGCACTCTGGCCGAGTACCTCGAGTGCCACAGGAAATCACAGGAAATCAAGCACGCGTACCCTGGCACGCGCACTCTGGCACGCGCACTCTAGGATAGCGGGATAGCGCGCATAGCTGCAGAAGCGGTCCAAGATACCGTGCACGCGGCGCCTGGGCGGGCACCGCTGAGTGACAGGACACCGGCAGGGGCGAGGGGTGGGGCTTGCCAATCGCCGAGGCCATGAGCATGTCACTGCCAGTCATAGCCACAAACTTTTCCGGGCCCACTGGTCTTTTCGTTTTCGTCTCTTCATTTTGCGTGCGCGTACTGTGCTTGCCATGTGTGCACACGAGCTGCGCCACGCATGCCGGTTATCAGGGCCGGCGCCCCGTTGTGTTGCTGTACGTGCCTACGGTTTGGCTCATGGGGTTTGCGGCGTGCAGGCTTCATGACGAGCGACACGGCATTTCCGCTTAGCTATGAGCTGCTAGAGGCCTCCGGTATGGCCGAACCGTCTCGCCAGCATCTTGTCCAGCTCCTCCTCTTCGTGTTCCACAACAGGTACAGGCCCTGTGCTCCAACATGTCTGGCATGTCCAACGTGTCCATTGACCGCCTGGCTCAGAAACCACCTGTCACTGATTGGCACTGCTTGCATCAGCAGCGGCCCCACAAGCACATGCAATATGCGGCGAGCATGCGCACTTGAATATGCGGGCAGCAAGTGCACGAGCAAGTGCACGGCGGGCCCTAACGCGGCTGCTGTTGCGGGCACAGGGACGGGGCATTATTCAAGGCGCGGCAAGCGCGTGCGTATGTTTCAAGCATGCTCACTCCGAAAGCTGTGGCCGCCTTGATGCTCGAGCGCATTCGACATCACGTGCGTTTGCCGCAGCCTCCGACAGAAGCCAGCACGGAGAGTATGCGAGAGGGCAGCAAGGAGGGCATGCTAGAAGGCGCCCCCCCCGACTCCAGCCGCGCTGCCCCACCCCGGGTCAGCAGCCAGAGCGAGCTCTGATTTGCGTTGTCGAAAATAATGAATCACCCAAACCGCCGCGTGCCTCTGCAGGCAGGGGTGCGATCCCTGCGGGTAAAGCGCGGCCTTCTGCACTACAGCTGCCGCTCAGTACGGGCGGCCAGGATTTCGCAGCCAACCATGGCAAAGGGAGGAAGATACGTAGAGACAGACCAGTGGGAGAGCAGAGAGAGCGAGAGACGCCAGCGAGAGCAAGAGAGATGGCGAGGAAGACTAGAAAGGGAGAGCGAGCGAGCAAGCAAGCGAGCAAGAGCGCGCGCGCGAGAGAGAGCAAGAGAGAGGGGGAGGGCGACTCGGAGGGAGGAAGTCCGGTAGGACCATTATTATACCAGGTTAGTCAAAAAACCGGGAAATGTAGCTCCAAAATTCTCGATCTCCGTGCGGCAAAAAGATGGTCTACTTTCGAAGAAGGCTCTTCAAAAGAAACCTAATCAACCAAGCACTTTTATGCGGAATGACTGTTTTCCTCAGGTGACTTGATGATTCCCAAAATTTGAGAAAAAGACTGAAGGTGTGAAACGATGCGTTCGGAGGGTGTTGCGGCCGGGAGATCGCAATCCCCTCCTTGCATTTTTTTCCCGGTAGCCGAAACCACCTCTGTTGGCCATTTTTGCGTCTATCGGGGGCCGTCTGAGGAACTGTTTTCGGGTTTGCCACTCCCAGTCGTCATCTCTGTGTGGTGCGGCTGTCACGTTGCCGAGTTGGAGGAGTCGCAGGGCCCGGACAGGGCTGGACGTCAGGGGCGAACGAACCTCCTGCGACGCCCGGGCCCCCGCGCGCGGATCCGCTGCGCCGGAGGCAAGCGGTGCGCAGGCTTCGTCGGGCTCGGGGGCACGCGACATACGACCCCCCCCCCAATTGTCCCGCCAAGCTGCGGCGGGGTTGGAGCGCAGGAGGTGACAAGTGCCGGAACCGCAAGCAGCCGTCTGCATTGACGCTGCTGCGTGGCTACAGCCATGCCTCGCTTTGTTGAGCACTTCCGGAACACCATCATGGTCTGTCTGCGCCGCCATCCGCCATGCTTGCAAACAGCGCTCGCGTGCGATTGCTGAGCGCCGCTGCGCGCCCTGTCTGCGCCACGTTGAGACTGCACGGTCTGTCGCCGCGAGCCTTCGTCTCTCTCCTGTCCGCAGCCCTCTTGCTCCAGTTCTTGTCTGTGACGTCCACACCTGGCACTGTGCAGGGCGGAGAGCAGGAGGCGAAACAAACGCAACCGAAACCAGTGCCGGTGCCAGTGTGCAAGCGTTCCGACTACCAGGTGTGCACGGCATGCGGGGCTTGCGCAGTATGAAGGGTGGTTGCGTCGCGTGTTGCTGATCCCTGGCCCGCAAGTTGCACCAGTGTTCTGGTGTTGCAGGGTCACCGTTTTGCACGCTTGACAAACCTGCGCCTGCACACGGTCCTTGCCTGCAGGTCGGCCCCAAGATCGGGGAGGGGTCCTTTGCGGTAGTGCACCGGGGCAGGGAGGTGGGCGGACAGCAGCGCGACGTTGCGATCAAAATCGTGCGGTCGCAGGAGGAGCTTGGGCTGCGCGACGACGATCCTGAAGGGGGCGTTTCGTACAAAGATGTCCTGCGCTCAATGCGATTGGAGATGGACGTCATGGAGGTGTGTTTGTGGAGCGTGGACGGCCAGAGGCGATGCATTTAGAGGCGCTGCAGGCGCGCGCACGTGTGTGTAAACACTCGCAAACTTGCCAGACAGTCACCAAAGCTCATCAGCGCTGGAGCCCATGCTGATTTTTTCCCCGACGCAGGCGATGGGGACGCATCCAAATATTGTCGGGCTTCTGGGACAAGACAGGGTGGACCACGTCATGGTGATGGAGCAAGCCAGCTCTGACATGTACAAGCTGATCAAGAAGATGGGCACGGAAAAAGGCGTGCCAGAGTACCTGATGAAAAGCTGGGCTCAAGGCATCTGCGCAGGCGTGTCGCACATGCATTCTTGCGGATACGTGCACCAGGATCTTAAATCCTCGAACGTCTTGGTCTTCGGCGACCGCACGGTACTGTTTTGTTATTGCTGAAAAGCCACGAGACATGGCTCTAACTCTCAGTGCGCGCGCCCCTCTTGCGGCATTGCAATCTCTGTCTAGTTGGTTCTCGCTGCTTCTCAGAGCTGACGCGAGAGTGTCTCAGGTTAAGGTTTGCGATTTCGGGCTTGCTCGCAAAAAGCCTGAGAACATGATGACGGTTGACAGAGAGTTGTACGTGCCTTGCGAAAAGTCAGGCTGCCCGCCAAAATCGCCTACACTGAATCTCACGCGCTGGGATTGAGATCCCCACCCGGTATAACGTATTTGTCTGTGCTTTCAGGTGCACCCTGTGGTACCGGGCGCCGGAGTTGCTCATGTGCGAAAGCGTCTACTCGCACAAAATCGACGAGTGGTCAGTGGGTTGCATTTTGCTGGAGATGGTGATCGGGGGGCCTCCTTTCCGCGGAAAACCCGAGTGTACGTGTTCGTGCCCTCAGGTGACGCACCGAAATTTCAACTCGGACCAGCTTGCACGCATCTTCCTCATCACGGGCTCGCCGTCCGACAAGATGGTGAAGCGTCTGCCGTGCCAAGTGCACATTCGAGGCTGGCCCAAAGCTCCTCGCAAACTCGAGCGCACGGTGGAGAAGATGATGACGAGCGACCGGTTCCGCCTCGGTGGCACCTCTGCGCACTCAGTCACGCAGACTGAGATGGAGGAAGCCGTCAGCAATTGGAGTGCTGTGATCGGCGCAATGCTCGAGCTAGACCCCCGCCCGCGCTGGACCTGCAGCCAAGCGTCGGAGGCGATCGCCAAGATGTTGGCCTCGGAGAAGAGGTCACTGGCACTGCGCGAGTCCATGGCCAGCGCCAACGCCTCTCCCACGTCTGCTCCTGACGGCCCGAAGGCCGCGAGCCCGAATAGCGAAACCGGGAGGAACAATGGGTCAGGGTCCGGTGCCGGAAGGGACACATCGCCTCTTGCAATGACTTCCCCTGATCGTGAATTGCCGGGCCGCAAGATTCCCATGTGCTATAGCCAGTTCAATGACTCGCGGCACTCGAGACTGGGCACCGCAGAGAGCACGGCCCGCGGAACAACCCCCCTCGCGCACGCGCATGAGCGGACACTGCAGTTGCGTGCGAATCGCCAAGCCCGATTATCGCGCGAGGCCAAGGGCCATACGGAAGGACGTGCGCCTGCGGGATTCGGGCGCACGCGGTCCAGGTCTCTCTCGCCAGAGCAGCAGAAGCACGATCCGGAAGGGGAGGTAGAGGACGCGCGTGCGGTGGCCACGAGGCTCACACGCGTAGGCTCTGGTGGCAAGCGCATCCCTCTGCCAGGCAAGGCTGAAGACCGAGGTAAGCAGGGCACGCCCCCAGATCGCGCAGGCAACGAGCCGCGGGCGCGCGGCTTGCGGAGACCGACGACGGTGGCTACACGGTCTCGACGAGGACACTCGCCCGACCGCCTTGAGGGCAACTTCAAGGACACTATGCTGGTGTTCGAGCAGCGGCGGGTGACAAACGTGTCTACAGCGCCAGCTTCGGTTTCTGATGGCCTTGCGCAAGCTGCAGCGGCTTCTGGCCGGTTCCTGCAGCGCCGTGAATCTGCCAATCGCGACGCCAGTCGCGTGTCGCCTACAAGGTCTCCCACGCGCACGTCGCGAATCCCGGCCCTGGCGCGCCCCATGTCGGGGCACACGAAGCTGAGTTCGGCATCGATGGAGCAAGACGGCATCAAGACCCTCTCTCGCACCTCCGAGATTCAACCCCTGTCCCGCACATGCGAAATTGACCGTGCGGGGCGAGCCGGGCCACTCCAGACGAAAGATTCTTTTGAGACTCGCTTTGCGTAAATTAGACCGGGGCCCAAGTTCGGGTGTACACTAGTAACACTACATTCCGTGCTGCGACTGGGGCTGTAAATAACTTCAAGTTCTCAGACTCAGGACGACGCACAAAAACGAAAGCACGTACCTGGACGGTGACTCCACGGATTTTCACGTACGTGCACGCTTGTTAGCGAAAGGCTTGAGTGCGTGCCTAACGCATTTGCCTCTGTGCAACTTTGCAATAAATTCGAAATTGTCATGGGCATATCGCCATAGGCCCTGTGGGCCAGAGCTGGCCCAGGGGCACAGGGTCAGTAGGCCGCGGGGAACAGGGTCAGTAGGCACTAGTGTAGGCGAGGGGCGACGCGTGTTGGCTTGACTCTGCCTCCTTGGCCCAAGCGTGCGAGCCCGACATCTTGTCGCGTGGCCGTGACATGACAAAGTCGTGGGGGGCCCACGTCAAGGGGCAGGGCGAGCCACGCTGTAGTGAGCGGTCTTTACTCTCTTTCTCAGATCGGCAGGTAGCCCACGGCCAACCAAGGCATCCCAACACATCCCCGCCGCCCAGCTCGCCACGCCACACGCCGCAAGTGGCACCAGATTTACATTTGAACGTACACTCTTGCTGAACAAGGACAGCAAACTCTTCGTTGTCCCAGATCTCGAGATCTGGGACGAGATCTGGGACAACGAAGAGTTTGCTGTCCTTGTTCTTGAACCGGTGACCCTGTGTGTCAGAGTCAGTGCGTCAGCGAGTGCAAACACAAGATGCGTCAACGTGCAGGGTAGGAGTGCGCGCCAGTGCGATCATGACACATATCATGTACTGTATTGCCACA
>Ga0115006_10004194_pt1 | contig 10038 bp, 10 predicted proteins | sample ArcOceMetagenome_3_FD_88943 | JGI IMG/M metagenome (GOLD analysis project Ga0115006, IMG submission 88943) | Marine eukaryotic phytoplankton communities from Arctic Ocean - Arctic Ocean- Svalbard ARC20M Metagenome | ecosystem: Environmental > Aquatic > Marine > Oceanic | place: Arctic Ocean...
CCTGGCGCTGCATTGCGAAACACGCCCTGATCGGGTGTTCACAAGATCATTTTGTTTTTTTTGAATTTTTTTTGGAAAATCCGTACACCTGTATCCTTCAATCCTTTGTTCGTGGATCAGGTTCGAAGCCGCCGAGCGGAATCAGGAAAGAAGACAGCCGAGCGCCACACGGACGTGGGGGGGACTGGGATGCAGGGCGGCTGGATGCGCGCCGCGGCGGGTGCGGAGCAGCACGGCAGCTGGGGCTGGCGGTAGGGCCGGCGGCGCGGCAGCGGCCGGGCCTGACGGCGCGGGTGCGGGCTGCCATGTCGCAGTCGTGGCGCGCCCTGCGCCTGCGCGACCACTTTGACACGCCGAGCAAGCACGGCGTGGCCAAGGCGTGGTCGCCGGCCGGCAAGAACGAGGGCTGGCGGGACTATGCCGACTATGCCCCGGAGCTGCGCGAGTACAACACGCAGAAAAAGGCGCTGCGCAGCCAGGAGCGCGGCGAGCCCCAGCGCGCCCGCAGCCGGTCCGCGTCGCCGGACGCGCCGGGCCGGCTCAGCCGCTCGAGCTCGCGCGCGCGCGACGACGCCCTCTCAGGCTCGTGGCGCCTGTCGTACCGCGCCTCGATCTCGAGGCGGACGCAGCTCCAGCTCAAGCAGCAGCGGCCAAAGCGTGTCGGGCAGCTGCCCGTGTTTTCGGGCATGGCCACTTTCACCCTGCGCAACATGGGCATAACGCACCTCGACGGCCTGGGCGTGCACCCCGAGGTCACCAAGGTCTTCTTGCAGCAGAACTGGCTCACGTCGTTTGACGGCTGGGAGCACCAGCCCAACCTCGTTGAGCTCCACGCGTCCGACAACTGCATCGAATCCTTCAAGTGAGCCACCCGCCCCTTTAGTCCCTGCTGCAGCCCCTGGCTGCTGCCCGCCTGCGTGCGCGTGTGCGCCGCATGCATTGCGCACGTCGCGGCTGTGGCTGGCAGCCCACGACCTGATCTCTCTCGCTTGCGTCCCTGGGCAGAGGCTTCGTCGCGAGCACAACCCTCGAGCGCATTTTCCTTCAGGGAAACCCGATCACGCGCTGCTACCACTACCGGCTCATGGCAATTGCAGCATGTGGTAAAAATCTGCGCATGATAGACAACGAGCCTGTCCGGAAATTAGAGCTCGACCGTGCGCTCGCGCTGGGAAAGGTTTGTGTCCCACCAGTGCCAGTCATGCCCCCAGTTTTTTACGATCGACCGCCCACCAGTAATGAGCGTGTCTCCTGCTGCAGGATGTGGCGGATGCAATTCGCCACGGATGGATCCTGGACAACATGCCAAACGCAGAGGCAGACGTTGACCTCTCCCTTGAGCATTATCTCTACTACAAAAAATACGGTGTGCTGCCAGAAGCTGCGCGTGCGCCATCAATGGACGAAGACAGGCGACAACACAGTACCTCCAGGTGTGGCATTTCGTGCTATTTTGCCCTAAGTCCCATATTCTTAATTTCGGTTGCATTTGTGACCTTTATTGCTTTGTTTTGTAGGGGGCGAAGCGAGTCGCCCAGGCATCGAAGTGCGACCAAATCGCCGCAAAATCGCCAGGTGAAGTCTCGCACGCCACTGCGCCGATCGGCGTCACAGTCTGTCTGGCAATACTACGACGATGAAGACGATGATGAAGACAAAAGCTTCGGAGGCGACAGCGCCTTACCCCGGTAATTTTCGAACGTCTTGCTGAATCTGCCTGTCTGGACATGCCCCTCGTGCTAATGAAAGGCGTGTGTGCAGCGGGCGGCGGGATGGTAAATACAGCAAGTCAAGGAGCCCGGTGCAGCGTACCACACGGGTTAGCGACAAAACAGGGTCTGACATGGAAGAAGAAGGAGCGCTCGAAGATCCGGAAGACTATGATGATGCGGAGCGCGCAAGCCGTCACGTCAAACTGCTGTTGAACAAGCTGCGGGCCGGTGTTACACTCGATGACCAGCTAGACGCTTTTATGAAGCTACAAAGGTCGCTCAGCGGTGCAATGGGTGGCGACGAACAGGAAAGAGGTGATTCAGCTCAGACCCGCCGGCTTTTTCAAGACGCTGGCACGTTGTATGGCTGGCGAAATGTCCAGGAAATGACTGTGAAGCTCATCGACGAGGTGAATGCTTTGGAGAAGCGTCGCAGGCACGTCGGGGCTATAGAGCCCAGGCGACAGAAAAACATGCGCAGTGTCACGCCCGAGCCCGATGCACAAGAGGAGTCTGCAATTGAGACTAGGATTCGTGCTGCCTTGCGCAAGAGCCTGTTGGGTACCAATGGGGAGCCACGCACGGCCAGGGGCCTGAAACGTGCAGTGCTACGACAATGGGCCAATGTGGTGGAGGAAGATCAAGAGCAAGGTCGTGGGCCTTCAGAACAAGAGCCAGACGAAGAGACTGTGCGGATGATTCTGGATCTTGACTTCTCCGAGGTCGAAAGCAATATCGATGGATTCAGTGTCGCCTTGGAGAAAGATGTTAAGAACGCGCTTGGCATCGACGGGGAAGGCATACGAGTGTGCAGCGTTGAGGCCGGAAGTGTTATTGCCATGCTGGCCTTGTTGCCCGTTTCCGATGGCCGTTCTGCAATGGTCTCCCCTTTTGAATATGTATTGCCTGTTTTTCCTGTGCTCCACTGTTGGCGAAGGCGGCAACTAACGAGGTTTCCGCGCGTTGCAGGAGCTGGTCGATTCTCTCAAGGCGCAAGCAGCGGATCCTGCAAGCACCCTGCGCTCGGGAGTGTACACGAGCTCGGTACAAAGTCTGACGCACGTTACAAAACGTGATTCGTCGCAGCGAAATCGTCCCAAGACAGCACACCGGAGGACGCTTCTTTCCCAGCCAGCAACACCCGTTAACAAACCCAGCCCACAATCCGTTGCCAATGCAGCAGTTCGAGCACAAGAATGTGAAAATGAGCGCGAAGAAATGCAGCGGCTTGCTTCTGAGTGGCAAATAAGTCAATTCAGTCCTGAGCACGCAGCATTTGCTTCGCCAAAGCCCAGCGGACTGCCAAAGACCCCTGTCGAAGACATTGAAGAAGAAGAAGCGGCGCTGATGAAGAGACTTGCTGAGGTTCAAGAACAGAAGAAGAAACACAAGTCCCCGGCGCAAAGTTCTCCGCAAGTGACGCAGCAGGTCACTCCCCAGATGATGCGAAAAGCTCGGGCCCCTCCGCCTAGTGCTTCTTCAAATGTTAGTCATGCAGACGCAAAGACCGCTGCTAAAGAAACGGAACAAGAGCAGAGGCTGAGGAGAGAGGAATCCGTAAGCAGAAATGCCGAGGAGCAAGAAACCCGAGAGCGAGAAGCTGCGGCAGCGGAAGCGAAGAGGCTAGAGATCGAGGCCAGGATGCGCAAGGAGTTGGAGACTGAGGAGCGTATCAAGAAGGAGGTAGAAGAGAAGCTTAGGAAGGAGAAACAGTTGGAAGATCAACTCAAGCGGGAAGTTGAGGAAAAAGTGAAGAAGGAGTTTGAGGAGAAGATGAAAAGGGAGGAGATGGAGCGCCGTAAAAAAGAAGATGAGGAGATGGCCAAGAGGAAGTCGGAAGATAGGAGAAAACTAGAAGAAGAGGAGAAGATGAGAAGAGAGGCTGACGACAGGCGAAGACTCGAAGAGGAGGAACGGCAGCGGAGAGAAGACGAACTAAAGCTGAAGAAAGATGAGGAAGAGAGGAGACTGGCAGAGGAGCGGAAGGAGCAAGAGCGAAAGCGAGAGGATGAGGCAAGGAAGAAAAGAGAGAGCGAGAGGCTTGAAGCTGAAGAAAAGAAGAGACGAGAAGCTGAAGAGAGAACACGGAAGGAGGAAGACATGAAGAAAAGAGCCGAGGATGAGGCCCGACAGATAGAGTCTGCGCATCGGGCAGAGGAGGAGAAGCGAGAACTGGAAGAGGAGGCTGCTGTGGCGCACAATTCTGACAGGCCAGAAGAGTCGCAAAAGGACAGCACAGCTGAGGCGCCAACGCAATCACCACAAGCTCCAACTGCAGAGATCCGTGCTGCAGAGAACGATGGAGCTGAGCGAAAAGCAGAAGAAGAGAGAGAGACGAGGGCTGCTGCTGAAGAGGAGCAGAAGCAAGAAGAGCTGCGCAAACGGCGCGAGGAAGAAGACAGGAAGGCGCAAGAGGAGAGGGTACGGAGGGAGGCTGAGGAGGAGGAGCGGAAGCAAGAAGAGCTGCGCAAACAACGCGAGGAAGTAGAGAGAAAGGTACAAGAGGAGAGGGTACGGAGGGAGGCTGAGGAGGAGGAGCGGAAGCAAGAAGAGCTGCGCAAACGGCGCGAGGAAGAGGAGCGAGAGAGAAAGGAGGCGGAACAACGAAAGCAGGAGGAGGAACAAAGGCAAGAGGAAGCACGACGAAAGCAGGAGGAGGAAAAAAGGCAAGAGGAAGAGAAGGTCGCTGAAGAGGGCAAATGGAAGGCGAATGCAGAGGAGGCTGTGCAACGAGAAACTGATCAGGCAGAGAGCCGATCAGAACAAAGGGCACATGAAGTTGCATCAGCAGCGGCTTCGGCAACACCAGATGGGCAAAGTGCGCATAAAGCCGCCGAACTCCAGAGTCATCGCTCTAACTCGCCGTCGGATTCGACAGTCGGAGAGACCCCTGGAGATAAGGAGAAGAAGAAGAAGAAGAAGAAGCCCGATGAGCTGGACGCAGAGGGCCGGCAAGTCTTACTCAAGAAGTGCGAAATTCGCGGCGAGCCTACCGAGGGCGAGAAGATGACTGCTTTTGCCAAACGCGCCAAAAAGATTGAGGTGGCTCCCCAACCTGTCGTCATCTCTGCTCTGCACCTGCTCTTCTACTGTTTATCTTTGATGCCTTGTCATTGTATCAGCATTTGGCAACCCATCAAGGCAACGCGAAATTTGCTCTTCTCACTCGATCTGTAATGCAGATATCTTGCACATTCCAATGGTATCGTGTATCGAATGGCAAGGAGGAGGTAATCGCAGGCGCCGACAAAGCCTCATACGTGGTCACCAAGCAGGATGTTGGCCACCTGCTGAAAGTGGTAAGAAAGTGTTTCCTCCAGTTGGTTGATTCTCTTTGCATGGTTGACCCCTGTGCAATTTCGGCTCTGGGTGATTACCCTCACCTCACTTTGTCCCGGCAAGCACGCATAGGTTCGGGTGAACATAAATTTATTCTGACATTGCACGGCTTGTGCTGCCAGGTTGGGCTGCCAACTGTCAAAGAGACGAACGAACACGGGCAACCCGTATCTGCCATAATATCTCAGCCAGTGAATCCAAAGGCAACAAGTGGCAATGGCTCAAATGAAGACGATGCCACATTACAACCACGGCTCACAGACTGGAAAATTGAGATGAATCCTCGGCAAGAGTATGTGGACCCGATCCGCATGCACTACACGTATGCGGGAGGTGTTGAAGGAAATTCAATCGTCCAATGGTTCCGAGAGGTATTTTCCCTTCGTTTGAAAGTATGCGCTACAAGGTTGTGTTTTGTGATAGAATCGTGCGAGAAAATGCACTTGAGCAACATGCGGGCGCTGATAGCAAGCATCGACAGGTCGATTCTGATGAGATTGGCGATCGCGGAGAGGACGGCTTTGAGGAGATTATCGTCAAGGATACGACTTACTATCAGCCCTACGTTGACGATGTGAACAAACGAATCAAGCTGCATCTCACCCCTGTTCGTGACGATGGGTTGCATGGCCCAACCTACCAGCACATCATTGATCCTCTCAGTCTTCCATTCCGCCTGCAGGTGTTTATTTGAATCGCTTATTGTTGGCCTGCTTGCTATAACAACGTCTCACGGCGTCAAAAATTGAGCGATTCCTAACAAGATGAGGTTGGCAGGAGGATGTGACGAGGTGCACACAAGAATTCAAATCCCGCGGCGCCAACTTTTTGTTAGCACAAGTAGATCTCATGGACCCTAACGTGCCTCCCCGCAACATGCGGGTCGTATGCGTTGATAAGCAACTCAAGGTTCGCAATGCGGATACTGACAAAACTGAAGTCAAGGTCAAGGTGGGCCGCGGTTGTGTCCGGGTAAGTCTTTAGTCACATGCCGAAATGCGAGGAACTTCTCAACCACAAATTTCCGTCATGTGCGTTAGTATTTAGGGCTGACTTACGCGTTACCTGAATCCGGCATACGTCTGCTCATTCGAAACACAGGTTCAGGCGCATGAGGAGATCCAGCGACTCTTCTCAGCGACTTTCGCACCAATGAAGTCAAATTCCAATCCAATCACGTATCACTTCCTGGCCGACAGCATGCGATCAAGGGATATCATTGTCCTGACATTGCGGGCTATAGCGAAAGGCGACCCCTGATTGCACCTTTTCGTGCATTGCTCTTGTATTTATCAATTTCAATTATTCAAATGAGACTGTGTAATTAGCTGTAAGGGGAGGAGGGACACTTGAAATCAAAGATCATCTCATCCCCTCCCGCAGAGGCCGCAAACCTTTGTAGGCCACTGGTGCCGCGTCGGTTGTTTGAGGCTAACGCAAATCCGAAGCCTTCGCTTTGATGCCCTTGCCACCCTTGCGCTGCAACAGCTCCAAACCGGGCTTGACACTTGGCACCATGCCAGGATTATTCGGTCTATGGCATGAGTCAAGATCAAATCTTTCAGACAGAGGCACCTTGATCTTGCATGCCTTGTGCGCTGCAGTCGGCAACCGTGCTACTCCTTTCTTGTTGGGTGGAGCAAGGCCTCTTGTCCTTGCTTCCCCCACCGCACCTGATGCATGCACTTTGAGTCAGTTCGGCATAGACCACGGCCCACATTTGCTTCATCCCTCTGGCAGGCGAAGAGCCAGGGAGAGCGCCTACGTGATTAGCTCACCTGATGGTGGCGATAAACCATGCAATATGATTTCGTCATCCCACTCGGAAGAGGCTGCTGCGTCATCAGTGTCCTGCAGACGACTAACCACAGCCGAGGCCTGCGCATTTGCTTCGTGCAGCGAGCTATCATAGCGTTGCATTGCTTGTTGATACTGTTGAAACCGCTCTTGAATCTCACGCGCCTGCTCAACAATTCGATTCACCTGCCGGCATCACGTGATGGCACGCACATGGACAGACATCCCGCAAGAGATCGGAAGGTTGCAGCTGGCTTTGCGCACGGCAAGGTGACACTCACAAGCGGGGATGGTGACCGACGACCCCGCACGCCCGACATTGGCATAGCACGTGATGACAGCGGCAAGGCCGCGGGGCTTGTTTCGATTCCTGCATCACGTGCGCGCCAAGCGGCAACATGTTGACGCGGAGAAAATCCTTGCGGCCCGGGGCTGCTATGTCCATGATAACTTTCTCCTCTTGCTGGAGTTGGTCGCATATTTGCACTTGAGCTCATCTCAAGACGACTCATGTCACTGACCCCCCACACGCGCAGTCGAGCTGCCTGCAGCTCTGCCTCAGCTGCAGCTGCTTCTGCCGCTGCTCGCGCCAGCGCCTCCTGCGCTACGAAGATGTCCTGAGGGCGCTGTGGTGACGAGCTGCTGCTCTGTGCCCGGTGGAGGAATCCCGTGACGACATCTGCTTCCTTCCCATGACCCCGGTCTCCATTCCACTCACTGTAGCTGCCTGCAGCGTGTTGATGAAGCTGCTGATAATACCGCGGAGCATGCGGCTGCTGAGAAGCATGCTCTTGCTCTTGTTGATCAGCATACTGACGCGAATGATTCTGCGCGTCGTACGGACTCCCTTGTGGGCCTTGCCACATCCTGCGCACAGCGCCAAGGAAGACTATTCAGACTCATCAGACCCTAAAGGGCTGTAACCAAAGAGCCCAACACCACACGCTGCACGACCGCACGCACGCGAGCACGCACGCACGCAACCAGAGCACGCTCGCGTGCACACGTTCGCGCGCGCACACACAGGACAGGCCAAAAATCAGACATGCTGAGAGAAGGATCGGAGACACGCTGTGACGTCGCAAAGTGAACTGCTTTGTTCCAGTGGCCCTCTCCTGCAGAAGACGTTCCCCTCATAGTTTCATGCAGCTTTGTGCCATTGAGCGGGAGCGGGGGCTGTGAATAGTGTTGAGCAGAGAAGGGAAACGAGGAGGGGAACGGGCGCGGATGTTCTGTGTTCAGCGGCTGGGGTGCGGGGGCTCTGTTAGGCTGCGGTGTGGGCGGTTCATGTGCGCGAGGTGTAGATGCGGTTGGTGGTAGGACATCCGTGTGCACACGACTGCTCTGGTGCATGGACGCGTCATCCGGCGGAAACGCGACCGCAGACAGCTGTGGTAATAGCGACGTCATCACCTTGACCACCTCCTCTGCACTATAGGTCTCCAGTTCCTATCCGAACAAATCGTCACACGAATGGCAAGACGCCGCGCGCGAGCGCGCACGCGCGCGCGCGCACACACATGTGCACATGTCAGAGTGCTTGAATTACTCCGCATGGAGTGGGTGCGAAAGAACTAGACGTTGTGCACAAAACCATGACAGCAGACAGAGGCTTGGCACGTATGATTGATAAACACATGCATGATGTTCGTACGTGCATTATTTATACGCACCAACATGCCTGGAGCAACGCCTATGATCCCATGTATGCATAGAGCGGTGGCGCTGTATGGCGAGGAGGGGTGGCTGTGTAATCAAACCTCAACGAGGAAGGCGCCACGGAAGGGCGGCAGCATCTTCTCGAACACCGGAACCACCGCCATCAGCAAGCCCTGCACCAGATCTCGGAGGTGCTCCTCCCCTCCTTCGCCAAGCGTTTGTGTGTGCAGAGGAGACGTTTTCTGCGAACCGCGCCGAGAGGGAAGTGTGAACAGGGTGTGGGTGAGATAGTAGAGGCACATACTCGGACACACACACGAACAGCAAACAGACGAGCAGATGGGCGCAGAGACAGAGAGTGTGCACTTAGCGTGACGGGGGGGAGAGGATTCAGGATACTGGAGGGTGTGCGGAAGCGAGGTTGGGCAGTGGCAGATGATACCTGGGACAGTTGATCGAGGCAAGCAGCACCTAAAAGATGACGGGACTTTGATAACAACTCTGTCAGTTGCGACTCACGATCTGCAGCGGCTCCTCCATCGATCCCCACGCCTCCATCTGCTGGCGGGAGTTTGCCATGCGCTGACGCATTCCTGTTTGCCTGCGTGTGCACATGTGTCTGCAGCTGCTCGTGAGACTGTGGCATTCCGTGTGCAGGAATAGTTGGCGGCGCCTCGTGGCTTGCAGTCTTGAGCCCTGCGTTGTTGCGAAAATGCTGCGGGCCTCCGAGAGAGGTGGCGGTCGCCTGGATGTCTGGCCGAGCAGGGGGTGGTGGCCTGGCCTCATGCGATAGATCCCGGGGTGCCGTGTCGATTGGCACCGGCAACACATTATCACGCACATGATTACCGCGTTGGATTGCGCCGCTCTCGATTTCAGTGTCTCCGTAGTCTGCGTCCCAAGCGCTCGATACGCCTGCATCGCTCGATACGCGCAGATTTGGTACGGCGACCATCACCGGAAGATAGGCCTTGACCACTACTCCCGACTCTGGATGATTCTGGCATGCACTATCCGTGTCCTTCTCGAGACCAGGTGCGGGACCCATGACTGCGGCGGCTTCGAATTTCGGGGCAATGAGCCGTTCGATGCCCTTCAGCAGGCCTTCGCTTCGTTGCTGCGCGACGCCCACCTCGGCGATGTTGCTGTCCTGCAGCAGAATCTGCTCCTCAAGCACCTCAATCCTGCGTTTTGCTGCCTGCATCGTGACGGCTTGTCGTTGTGCGTGTGAGACTTCTTGGCCGTCGATGGTTGACAGCACTCGCAGCTGCGATATCAAGAACTCTTCACACGCACGAGAAGATACAGGGTTGCGCGCCACCGCAATTTCCGCGAGTGCCGGCAGGGAGGCAAGAACCTCGAACGTTTTCAACGTTTTAATGTGGTTGCCTGCGTATGCATGCGCACATGTGGTTGCGTTGGCAGGAAAAGTGTGTGCTCAGCATCAAGAGACGGCGATGTACATGATGTGTGTATGAGTTCGTGTGTGTGTCTGCGCAAGCTGCGAGGCGTGCTGCGAGGCGTGCTGCGA
>Ga0115006_10004195_pt1 | contig 10037 bp, 18 predicted proteins | sample ArcOceMetagenome_3_FD_88943 | JGI IMG/M metagenome (GOLD analysis project Ga0115006, IMG submission 88943) | Marine eukaryotic phytoplankton communities from Arctic Ocean - Arctic Ocean- Svalbard ARC20M Metagenome | ecosystem: Environmental > Aquatic > Marine > Oceanic | place: Arctic Ocean...
CCCCCCCCCACACTTTGCATGTAGTGCACCCTCACGTCACTGGCCTCGGAGGAAGAGTGGGGGGCAGCATACCGTCTGAGGTTGATGCCAACATGGGAGAAGTCGACCCTGCAGGTGCCGCGTGTCGTATGTCTCTACTGCACGCCTGCCCCTCATTCCCTCCATGTGCTATCTTGACATGCACATCCAACCCTTTGTCCTTGATCTCCACCTTGGGGCAGCATGGATGTGCTGTCCAGTCTGCATGCATGCTCTCTCTCACACACACGCACGCATGTGCGCACACGGCCATGTGGTATTTTGTGCAGAGATGCCACAACCAGAGCAGTCCAGGATGACTGGACAAGATGCAGCTGTACGTGGGGGTGATCTTTCCACATCCAATCTTCCTGCTGCACAAAATTCCTCCCTGAGAACAGGCCCCTCCTGCCGTGCGTGCAGGGCTAGGGCCGAGGTTGGGGATGGGGCTGCATGCTTGATGAGAATGTGACGTGGCATGTTGTAATGTGCTACCCCCTGCTTGTAATGTGCCCTATCCCTGTATGTACCCTGTCCCTGTGTGTAATATTCCTACATGTGCACCATCCCGGCATGTACCCTGTCCCAGTAATGTACCCTGTCCCAGTAATGTACCCTGTCCCAGTAATGTACCCTGTCCCAGTAATGTACCCTGTCCCAGTAATGTACCCTATCCCAGTAATGTACCCTGTCCCAGTAATGTACCCTATCCCTGTATGCACCCTATCCCTGTGTGTATTGCATCCCTGTGTGTGCCCTATCTCTGTCTGTGCCCTATCCCTGTCTGTGCCCTATACCCTGCATGCACACCATGTACACTATCCCTGTATGTGCCCCATCCCTGTGTGTACGCTGCTCCTGTGTGTGTCCTATCCCTGTGTGTGCCCCATCCCTGTAGTTACCCTGTCCTTGTATAACTCTCTCTCTGCTTGATGAGAATGTGATGTGGCATGTTGTAATGTGCTGCCCCCCTGCCCTCTCAGTAGGAATGAGTTACCACATGCGCAAGGGAAACAACGGCCGCACCATTTACATCTACGAGAACTTCAACGTCGAGAAGGATGGCGAGACGGGCCACATCGCGGGATATATCGTCTCCTACCCTTCGCAGGTTGCCGACCCAAACCCTCCGTCATTTCCCAATGTGGCTCTGAGGGCCCTCCTTCACCCCAAACCGCGCTCCTCTCTAGCCTGGCCCTAATACAAAATGATGTGTCAGCGCGCTGAAGACGCACAGAGACACCTTGCTCAGCTGAGGGCGAATCGACCCCCGCATGGTGGTTCTCCACCACACGGTGTTGTACTGTGCTGCACTGAGCATGCATCACCCACCGTGTGTGCTAACCCTGATCCTGTCCTCTCTCCCTGCTCCTCACCCTGCATCCCATCACATGATGAGGTGTGGGTGTGAAGAGGACTCTCAGTGAAGCATCCAGCACAGCAGACAAGGACTGCCCCGCTAGTACATCCAAACCCAAGCAACGCAAGCGACGCAAAAGGTCTGTTTGCTCCCCTCCAGCGTCCCCTGTGTAGGTTACCTACTAGCTGACCCTAACCCTGACCCTAATCGAGCACTTGTTGGTTCGAATCCCGTTGCGTGCAACGTTCAACAAAAGAACTAACCCTAACCCTAACCCTAACCCTAACCATGGCCGTTCTGTCTAATACTACTAACCCTAACCGTGGCCCCTCTCTCATTGGCGATGCCACACCATACCATGCTGCACCACACGGCACTGCGCATGGATCCCAAGAATGCATGGGCCCTAAGCGCTGGCACAGTCTCAGCTCTCACACGCATCCCTCGCACACACATTGCACTGCATCACGTCGCTCACACCTCGCACACAGGTGCACCGGCGAGGTCGAGGCGGATGAGGCAATCCTGGAGTCTTCAGACGGCCAGGCGATCACGAGTTCTCGCTCTGTGCGCCTCATCCCCACCTTGATCCCTGTCATCCCACCCCCACCCCTGATCCTCCACCTAACCACTCCCAGATAATCCTGAGTTCTCTGGCGGACATTCGAAACCACGAGGGAACTCGCAGAGCATGGGGTTTGAACACCGAGCAGGAAGGCGCCCTATTTGCAAAGGTGTGCGCTCCTGCCCCCCCTCACAAGAGCCTGAACATACCAACCCGGAACACACCAACCCTGAGAGGGACCTCCCATGCAGTCCGCCCCTCCCGCACGCCTAACACCGACTATTGTGCCCCCAACCCCTGACTGTGATAACCCTGACCCTGCTGTCTCAGCTGTCTCAGCTGTCCAGTGTGCTCCGCGGTGTGTGTCTTGTGTGCTGTCTCATCTGTCCTGTGTGCTCTGTGGCGTGTGCCGTTTGCTCTGTGGTGTGTGCGGTGTGTGCTGTCTCAGCTCTGTGGCGTGTGCTCTGTGTCTTGTGTGCTGTCTCATCTGTCCTGTGTGCTCTGTGGTGTGTGTCTTGTGTGCTCTGTGGTGTGTGCGGTGTGTGCTGTCTCAGCTCTGTGGTGTGTGGCGTGTGCTCTGTGTCTTGTGTGCTGTCTCATCTGTCCTGTGTGCTCTGTGGTGTGGGCGGTGTATGCTGTCTCATCTGTGTTGTGTGCTGTCTCATCTGTGTTGTGTGCTCTGTGGTGTGCGTCGTGTGCTCTGTGTCTTGTGTGCTATCTCATCTATCCTGTGTGCTCGGTAGTGTGTGTCGTGTGCATTGTGATGTGTGTGCTGTGTGCTGTTTCATTGTCAGGGCCGTGCCCCTCACCCCTCACTCCTCTGCACATGGGGTGCAGCTGCCTTTATCCCTGCATGTGCCCTATCCTTGTGTGTACCATATTCCTGCATGTGCACTTTCCTGCATGTGCACTATTCTGGCATGTGCCCTATCCCTGTGCATACCCCGTCCCTTTGTGTACCCCATCCCTGTGTGTATCCTGCCCCTTGTTACGCATGTTACAAATCACATGCGCATGGTCGATCTGTGCAGAGGCTTGCAGTGGCCGCCTTCAAGTATTTGCAAATGGATCACTCAGCGCAGAAGGAGCACCAGGGCGCGTTGCTGGAGAAACGGTATCTGCCCCTTGCTGTGCCCCTGTGCGTTTGCCCTTCATCTTCAGCAACCCTCCAAGGGCTACCTGCAGTGGGGGTGCAGCCTGATGTGCAGGGTCAGCAGTGTGTGTGTGACACTGCCCCACTGCAGGGTCACCGGTGTGTGCGTGTGGCACTGTCCCTCTGCAGGGTCAACCAACTGCGTGTGTGTGTGTGACACTGTCCCACTGCGTGGTAAAGGAGGACACCAGAGTACGACAATCACCCACTGGCAGCTGGCAAGGAGCAGCATGGGGTATTCCCTAGGAAGGTGCATGCTTTCTGCCTGCAGCGCCATGATCTCATTCCATATGATCCTGCCTCTTCTCAGTCGCTCAAGAAGGGCATCGTGCTTGGCGACTACAAGGTGCAGCCGGCAAACTGCCATGCCTCCCCGTCATGCCTCCCCTAGTACATGTGTGTGCGCCTCCCCTAGTACATGTGTGTGTGCCTCCCCTAGTATACATGCGTGTGCCTCCCCTAGTACATGTGTGTGTGCGAGTGCCCTGCGGAGGACCTAGACATGGCATGGCTTGTCACGCCGCTTGCACACATGCACACACTGTCCGAGCATGTCATGTCAATTACATCATCCCATCACCACACATCACACCCTGCTGTGCCATGACCACATTCCCCATGCAAGGGGGTCACGTGCAGGGCCAGCAAGGTCAACGAGGAAAGCCCCAAGTGGGAATCCGACGCGCGCAACCGCTACACCATGGAGATGATGTGTGGCTCCCAAAAATAGTAAGCATACCCCAGCCTTCCCAGTATCCTAGGGTTTGCTTACACACCCGCACTCTGCTCTGTCTCCGCACTTCACCCAGCGCTGCCCTGCCCCCATCGGCGCTGCACACCTCAACTTCAAACTCTTGTGCATTACCCTTTGTGCCTGTGCAGCACCATCGATGCCTCGGACGAAGCGGAGAAGGAAGCAAGCCAAGGCCTAGTGTGACACAGCAGGGTCCAGGAGGGTCCAGGTGTTTCTAGTCTCACAGCAGGGTCCACTGTCATACACACAGGGCCCTGGTGGCCTGTGTGTGTTACGGAGCCCCCCCCCTCTCTCTCTCTGTGTATGTGTGTGTGAGACAGGGCCCTGTGTGTGTATGACAGAGGGCCCTGTATGTGTGACAGAGCCCCCACGCCCCCTGTGTGTGTGTGTGTGAGAGAGAGAGTGAGAGGGGGGGTTCTGTGTGTATGAGAAGGGGACCTATGTGTATGCCTGTGTGCTTACAGGGTGATACACAGATGCGGGCTAACCAGCCATCCCCCTAGTCACACACACACAGCTGGCTGACCAGCCACCCCCCTAGCCACAGAGAGACCGAGAGACAGCTGGCTGACCAGCCACCCCCCTAGTCACACACAGACAGAGAGAGACAGCTGGCTGACCAGCCATCCCCCTAGTCACACACACACACACAGCGAGACAGCTGGTTGACCAGCCACCTCCCTAGTCACACACACACACACAGGGACAGCTGGCTGAACAGCCATCCCCCTAGTCACACACAGATGTGTCACACAAATGTGTGTATGCCTGTGATACACACAGATGTGTGTATGCCTGTGATACACACAGATGTGTGTATGCCTGTTGTGTGTATGCCTGTGTGTCACAGATGTGCCTGCCATCACGGTCCACCACGCACACTGGGGGGATGTGTCCTGACCCACCCTGAAAGATGCGCTTTGGTAGATTTCTTGCTTGCGAAGTACGTCAACTCAGGGCGGCACGGCGACAAACAAAGAAGCCCAAATGTGAAGTTTGTGAAAGTGGCGGTAATCCCCCTCAGGAGTGGCATACATGTGGCGGGTGCATGCTGCTATTGCCCCCGTCCTTTCCGTGACCCTCATGCATAGCCACAGCCCCTCACTAGCAACTCCACTGACTGGCGTGTGTCTTGTGTGCTGTCTCATCTGTCCTGTGTGCTCTGTGGTGTGTGTCATCTGCACTGTGGTGTGTGTCTTGTGTGCTGTCCCGTGTGCCCTGTAGTGTGTATGGTGTCCACTCTGATGTGTGTCTTGTGTGCTGTCTCATCTGTCCTGTGTGCTCTGTGGTGTGTGTCGTCTTGCACAGCTCTGTGGTGTGTGACACACGCACAGAGGGGGACTGTGTCCTCCACACACACAGAGGGGGGATGTGTCCTCCAAACACACACACACACACACACAGGGGACACACACACACACACAGGGGGGGGAGGTGTCCCCCACATGCATGTGTGCACACTGTCTGAAATAGAGTGACATGTACATGCATTTACATGTGATTCGTTACATGTGCATGAAGGGCAGGGTGCACGTTGGAAGTAAGTGCTCTCATGCAACTGCGCATGTGTGCCCCCCTCATGTCGAGTGTGACAGCTGAGCACCATGTGTGCATCACAGGCTTTGTCCAAGTCTACACCTGCGTATTGCATCCTGCTTGTGGCCTCCGTGGATGTGACTGCTGTGGGACAAGACCAAGACCCGGAATTGTTATCGGATTATGCAGTCGAAGATAGCACATAGCTAGTCGGGACGTCGCTGTAGGCATGCTGCACGCTAGACCATCTGTAATTAAATGACCATACCAGAGAACGGATCGGGCCTGATGCGCACACTCGCGTCAGACCAAAATCATCATCCGGTGCACAGTCTCCACCTAGAGATCTGTGGCGGAGTTGTTTCCTAAATAAAAAGAACCCTAACCCTAACCCTAACCCTGAACCCTAACCCTGAACCCTAACCCTGAACCCTAACCATGACCCTAACTATTCAACTCACGAACTACCCCTAACCAGCCGTGACTGTGGCGCTAACTGAAACTGTGATACTCACCACCACCCTCACCCTCGAATCCCCTTCTGCACCGAATCACACTCCCTGGCATTGCCGTCAGCAGTGTCTACCAACGCCTTGCAGGCAAAAATGATGGCACATGCAAGCGCAAGCGCGATCTTGCCGCTGCGGCTGCTGTGTTGAGTGGCTGCCTTCATACAAGGCATATCTGCCCATACATGCATCTGCACACACACACATGCTGCTTGCATCGGTGTGCATGCCTGGCGTGTGTTTGATCACTTCATGCCCCTGTCACCGTTCCATTCTGTGATGCCAGGAGTGCAGTGCACCCCAGAAGTACAAAACGAATAAAAACGCGGGTGCGATGGTCTCCTGAAGAGGACGCTGCACTTCTCGCAGGTGCTTCATCCTGTGCCTCTCACCCTTGCCTTCATCCTTCACTGGCAACTCCACTCACTAGCAACTCCAGAGACTGAAACTCTGATCTCACCTAGGTGTGCAAGCGCACAGGGGGAAAACAAATCAATGGTCCCTCATCAAGAAGGACGAACGCTTTGCTTCCCACTTCAAGGGCCGGTGTGTTGCTGCCCACTGTGCATCCTCTGCCCTGCCCTGCCCCGACCGCTGCCACAGGACATCCGGCACTGCGTTGCGTGACCGATACCGCATGATGCAGCTCCAGCAGCAGGTGCCTTGTGATCTGCATGTTGATCACATCCTTCACTGCAGCATACACCTAGGGACCTGGGACCTAGGGATCGTCACTGCCGGTGTGTGTGTGTGACACTGCCAGTGTACACTGCCCGGGTATGTGTGTGCGTGTGATGGGTGCGTCATGCATGCACACACACAGAATCCGCTTAAACAGGGCACCATTTGCACATCCTTTTGTGCGGCTCTGCGGATCGACCTGTGATTGTCGCAGGTGGGGGGGGCAACTCGCACAGCAGATGGCTCGTCACGCAAGACGGCCTCACCTACTCTGGGGCAGCCCCTGGATCCTGCTGCAACATTGCCCCCTGCTACGCACGCGCGCTGCACCTCGCAACCTTCCTCACCCTTGCCCCCCCCTCCGTCCCCTCTGCCCTGCCCCCCTTTACCTCCACAATCTCATCCTGAGCCCCCACAGTACACCGTAGAGAAGGTGGTGGAGCAGGGGAGTGTGAATATGGATGTGGGTGGGTGGGGGGAGGTGGGCGACGATGAGGAGGTCGAGGAGGATGAGGAGCAGAATCATCCTGAGCCCCCACAGTACCCCGTAGAGAAGGTGGTGGAGCAGGGGAGTGTGGATGTGGATGTGGGTGTGGGGGGGGAGGTGGGCGACGATGAGGATGAGGAGGGGAGAGCGGAGGAGGAGCAGAATTGGGATGGTGCCCGCCATGACAAGAAGGATGAGGATGAGGATGATGGTGGGGCAAGTGAGGGCAACGAGCGGATTGCGCATAGGCACGGGGATGAGGGTCACAGCCCTGATACGACCCTAATGTGACCCTGATGTGGCCCCTGATGTGACCCCTGATGTGACCCTAATGTGCCCTTAGTGTGACCCCGGGCGATGTGACCCCGCCTGGAAGATACACGCACCCACACAGGCTAGGTGACAGACACGTACACACACACCCCGGGATGCATATATACACATACACACATACATTCACATACATGCGCAACATATACATATGTGCAGGCCGGGTCATGGTGCAGGGGGGCACATGACACTCCGTGCGAAACGAAACAAGATCGACATGGTGCGGCACTTGTGTGCATGTGTGTGTATGTGTGTGCACAAAATCTCCACTGGTGTGTGTCTGTCACTGGTCACTGGTGTGTATACGTCACTGGTGTGTGTATGCGTCACTGGTGTGTATGTGTCACTGGTGTGTATGCGTCACTGCTGTGTGTATGCGTCACTGGTGTGTATGTGTCACTGGTGCGTATGCGTCACTGCTGTGTGTATGTGTCACCGGTGTGTATGCGTATCTGGGTGTGTATGCGCCACTGGTGTGTATGTGCCACTAGTGTGTATGCGTCACTGGTGTGTGTCTGTCACTGCTGTGTATGCGTCACTGCTGTGTGTGTGTCACTGGTGTGTATGCGTCACTGGTGTGTGTGTGTCACTGGTATGTATGCGTCACTGCTGTGAATCTGTCACTGGTGTGTATGCGTCACTGATGTGTGTGTGTCACTGGTGTGTATGTGTCACTGGTGTGTATGCGCCACTGCTGAGTGTATGCGTCACTGGTGTGTATGTGTCACTGCTGTGTGTATGTGTCACTGGTGTGTTTGTGTCACTGGTGTGAATCTGTCACTGGTGTGTGTGTCACTGGTATGTATGTCACTGGTATGTATGCAGACTCCAACCGCGGTTACTTGGGTCCTTTGCGTGCTTGCTTCCCTCCTGGTCCTGCATGTCCCGTTGTGTCACAGGGTGCAGGCTGCAACCACCCTGTGTGTGTGTGTGTTTGCACTGTGCTTACTGCATCGCACCATGTGTGTGCAGTGCTGCACCTGCCCCCGCATATGCAGGATCATCTTGATCCACAAGATGAAGCTGACAGCGAAGACGACACTGCGCGCGGTTGGAGGTCCTGGGCCCTAACTTGCCACCCCAGCAAGCCATAATGCCAACCCCACACCCTGATTGTGATGCAGCTCCCATCGCGTGTCGAGGCCCACACTTGCAGGAAGGAGCGAAAGAAAGTGGCACAGACTGGCCAGTTGTCTTGGATGAACAGGAATCCTAACCCTGACCCTCGCCAGAGGTCCGACTGGCCTAATGCATACAGAACCGAAGTTTGTATTAACACAGGCCACGCCCAACACCCGTTTCTGAGGAGGGCAGGGCACAGCGGCAGCCAAAGAAGGCACCTTCCTGCCCCTCTCCCCACACCCACAGCCAGTCACTACTGCGCGCCCCTGGGGGATGCGCCCAGTCCCCCCCTCATGCGGGGTGCGGCCCCTTACCAGGCGTTGGGGGGTGACTGGGCGGCTTACGAGGAGTACTTGGCCAGCGATAGTGCTGGGAAGTTGCAGCCGAGTGTGCAGGAGGAGACAATGAAGGGTGCGCATTTTGTTTGTGGCACTCACACCTCCACTCACCTTGAGGGCGACTGCCTGCTTCGCACAGGGCACCTGGAGATGGCCAAGAGGATCGCAGAGCAGTGGCAAGCACGAGCGCCCACATCGCAGGGTGATTGTGCCATCGGGGTTAGGGTTAGGCTAGTAATCGCCCTGACACTGCTGTCATGCTGTGATGGGCACACAGCGCTGTGCTGTGATTCCCCCCTGCTAGTCCCCTTCCTTGTGGTGCAGATGGGCTGGCACTGCAGTTGAAGGACCTTGGGACACACGCCAACATCAGAGCAACACTGCAGGCCCGGACACGGGCCCTTCACAAAACCTTTGATCCGAGACCCTAACTAATGGTGTGTGGAGTGTGAATGACGGTTTGCTAGGGCTCATGTGCCTCAAAGCAGATTTGCCCTAGCTCTGACCCTAGCCCGACCCTAGCCCTGACCCTAGCCCCGACCGTACCCGGACCCTTGTCCTGACCAGGTCTGGCTCCACACACCACATAGGGCCTTGATACACCATGAATCGCCCCATGGCACACTGCAGTCACACTGTAATCACTCTCCCTCACTTCCATCACAGGATCTTGTGGGTCGTGGATGCTCGGGCTCATACATGGCAAGGGTCGTTGCTGCATGCAAACGACTTCTCAAATTCGCCCACGGTGACGGATGTCTCGTGACCCGCATTTCATAATGCGTGATGTCATCTAGCCCATCAACCTGTATCTGCTGTGTGATGTGTGATGTCACAGCTCACCTCCCCCCCATGTGCGCTGTGTGGGCCTCACGCCTACAATGATCAGCGTCCTGGTCCTGTCATGCTCTGACCATGTAAACCACACAGGGAAAAAGCAACCTAGCGGCACAGCAGAGGAGCTTAAGAGTTGGAGGCCCTACACAACCCTCACCGCCAATGCAGCCCTCCCCTCAATGGTCCCTGCCCCCCCCCCCCCCCCCCCCCCCCCCCCCCCCCCCCCCTCCCCACACACGCGCACGCACATCCAAAATAGCCGCGGCCGTCCCCCCCCCGCGGCCATGCCCCCACCACCCCCCCCACTACACAACCAGCCACCAAAGCCGCAAAACTCACACCCAAAC
>Ga0115006_10004199_pt1 | contig 10034 bp, 7 predicted proteins | sample ArcOceMetagenome_3_FD_88943 | JGI IMG/M metagenome (GOLD analysis project Ga0115006, IMG submission 88943) | Marine eukaryotic phytoplankton communities from Arctic Ocean - Arctic Ocean- Svalbard ARC20M Metagenome | ecosystem: Environmental > Aquatic > Marine > Oceanic | place: Arctic Ocean...
AGGCGGCGCGGCGCAGGGCGGAGGAGGCGGCGTCGCAGCTGACGGCGAAGCTGGAAGCGACGCAGCGGCGCGCCGACACGCTGCGCGCCGAGCTGAGCGTGACCGAGGCCAAGCTGCAGACGGCCGAGGGGCGGCGCGCAGCGGAGGCGCAGCGGGCGCGCGACGCGGCGGCGGCGGCGGCGGCGGCGCTCGACGAGGAGGCCGAGGCGCGCGCGGCGGCGCAGCGGGACGTTGCGGCGCAGCGCGTCGAGCTCGTGAGCGTCGCCGAGGAGCGTGACCGCGCGCTCAAGCAGCGCGAGCGCGAGGTGTGCGGCCTCAACCAGCAGATCGACCGGCTCGAGGCGGGCGCGGCCGAGGCGGCGCGGCTGCGCGCCGACGCTGACGAGCGGCACGCGGCGGTGCGCGCGAAGCTCGAGACGGTGGCGCGCGACGCCGTCGAGCGAGGCGCCGTGCTGGCGGCGGCCTTCGAGAGCGAAAAGTCGCAGGCGGAGGAGAGCCGTGCCGCGCTGGCGAGCACGCAGCTGCTGCTGAGCGGCGAGCAGCTCGCCCTCGGGGCGGCTCGGAGCACGATGAGGGGTGGCGGAGGGGGCCATGGCGGCGAAGGCGATGGCGGTGGCGATGGCTATGGCGTCGCGGGCGAGTGGCTGGGCTACTGCGGTGACGACGTCGCGGCTCTCGAGGCGGCGGAGCGGTCGGCGGCGGAGGCGGTGCTCGCATACGCGCGCGGCACGGGGCCGCTGCCGACGAGGAAGGGCGCGTCGCTCGAGGAGCGCCTCGCGACGCTGCAGATCGAGCACGGCGTGGCGGTGGCGATGCTGCGCGAGGCGCGGCGGCAGCTCGAGGCGCGGCGGCGCGAGCAGGCGATGCTGCTCGGGGAGAGCGTCGTCTTGCTGCAGTCGGGGGAGGGCGGGCTGCGCGAGCGCGACACGCTGCGCCGCGAGCTGTCGCAGCTGCGCTGGGAGCACGAGGCGCTCGAGACGACGCTCGACGAGCTGCGCACGATGCTCCGGGAGGAGAGGGACACGCACCAGCTGGCGGCCTCCGACGCCGAGCGGGCGCTGGCGCAGCAGGTGCAGCGGGCCAAGCAGGCGGCGGTGGAGGCGGCGGCCGCGCACGCCGCGCAGGTCGTGGAGCTGCGCCAGCACGGCGCGTCGGTGCAGGCCGAGCTCGACGGCGCGAGATCGCGCGAGCGCGGCCTCGACGAGCTTCTCGCGTCGGCGCGCGCCGAGAATGCGGCGCTGACGGCGGCGCGCGCGGCGGCCGACGCGGAGGCGGCGCGGCGCGGCGACGAGTGCGCGACGCTGCGGGGGCTCGCCGACGCCGCGGCGCGCCAGACTGCGTCGGCGCAGCGGCGCGCGGCGCAGGTCGAGGCCGAGGCGGCCGAGCTCGAGGAGGCGCGGCGCAAGGCGCAGCGAGAGGACTGGCGCGCGTGGTGCCTCGCCCCCCGCATGCCGGGTCTCACGCTCAAGCCCGGCGAACTGGGGGCGGCGGGCGGGGGTGGCGAGCCAGCCGCCTGCGCAGGCAGCACAAAAGCCGCTGCCGACGGAGGCGTGTTCGCCACGCCCGTCCTCGATGGGCTGGTGCAGGCGCATCGGTCGCCGAAGAGTACGGGCAACGAGTGATGGATCGAACCTAGTACGTTGGTAGTTCAGATACTTTAGATCATACTTTGCCTGATTCAAAAGGGGTGACACCACCTACGACCGTCTACTTGCGGTGGTATGTCCCCTCTACTATCCGGCAAGGTTCACTGGCCGACTTTGGCAACGACGCAGAGTTTGCCATGGCTATCGTCGCAAGCGTCGCCGCTCTGGGCATGCCGATGCGCGGAGAGACAGCGGCTTTGTCGCTCGATGCGAAGTCCCAGACTGCAACCGTGAGTACGAGTGAGTGTGCCGATTGTGGCGTGAGCAGAACTGACGGCACCTGGAACTGCTGCAGCGTGGGCGGCTCGTGGCACGGCACTTGTGGCAACGGGATGGCTCACACCTTGGTCGAGGGGTGGAATGCTTGCAACTCGGACGCCTCGAGCAGCGAGCATGAGAGGCTCGCGTCAGAGATGCCTGGACACCCAGTAGCGGAAGAGCCGGCCTCGGATTTGCCTCCGCTGGTCGTTCTGCTCGCAGGCCAATCCAACATGGTGGGATACGGATTCACCCAGGAGCTGGACGCAGCAGCTTATGCACGCATTATGTCGGTTGCGGATCGGGTCGAGCTCATTCAGGAGGCCAGCAGCTGTAACAACTCCATTGCTGCTTACGATGAGCGCATCTTGGCCTTCAGACGCAACCTCTCGGAGGTGGCCGCGCCAGCTCAGCGCTTTGGGCCGGAACTGTTCCTGGGATTGAAACTGGCCGAAGCAACGGGGAGGCGCGTGATGATGGTGAAGCGGGCGTTTCCGAGCGCCTCTCTGGCGCTGAGCTGGAACGTTCGCTTCGACGAGCAGCCTGCTGTTCCGCGTTTCCCAAAGTGCGCGGAAAACGGGTGGGAGGCGGACAGCCATAGCCTCTACGTCGATCTGCTCTCCGATCTTGCCAGCGCGCAGGAGCTAATCCGCGGCCGATTCGGCGGACGCGAGGGCGAATTGGTCGGCATGGTGTGGCTGCACGGCGAGAAGGACTCAATGTATGAGCCCTTTGCGAGCAGCTACTCAAACAATCTGCGCGACCTCATCACTGCTTTGCGTAATGACACGGGTGCTGAGGACTTGCCTGTGGTGACGGCCGAGCACGTCGAAGCGTCTGGCGGCAGATTCAGCGACGTGGTCGTCGAAGCGACGCGCGCTCTGGCAGACTCGCTGCCGCGAGTCGCATTTTTGCCCAACCTCAAAGACGAGCGCTCCTCCATGTACCTCCCAACCTTTGGCGAGCGGAAGGCTGCGCAACAGGCGCTTGCATCTCAGGGTGAGAGCAACGAAAGCACCTGCGCAATTCCTGCATTGTGCCAGTTCAACACGTTGCGACCAGCCCTTCCCTTGAGCATGAAGAACGCGTTTGTCCACTACGACACGGAGGCGCAGCTGCGACTTGGGCTCCGCTTCGCCCATACGCTGCTGCAGCTCATGGGTGGGTCACAGTGGATCGCGCAGAACGCAGAGGCAGACCACGAGGGCTACTCGACCGAGCAGCGCTTCGATGAAGGCTTCGGTCGGGAGGAGCGCGAGCATGCTGGTGGGCTGTATCCGCTCATCTATGGGCTGCTATCTACCCAGAGGAATCCGCTCATCGAGCCAGAGGAACCCGCCTATGTGAGCGACGCCAGATGGATGAAGGTCCCAGAGAAGTAAATAATTTAGATCATTAGGAAGACGCCAGTGTGGTTGCTCCCCTCTGGCCCTGTGGTGTGAAAACAAGGAGAAGCCTTCCGGGGCGGTCCGACCCGGCGGCGCGATGCTCCTCAATCTGACGCTCCCGATGGACGACAGAGGCCTCGACATGGACGAGGGCGACGAGGAGGTGCAGCCGAGCCCTCGCAAACTCTCGTTCACCAAGAAGATGAGCTCCATGGAGCTGATCGTCACGACGCCACCTTCGCCGCCGCCGCCGGAGCCGGTGCTCGAGCGGCCGCAGCTGACCAAAAAGCTGAGCAGCCAGGAGCTGCTGATCCATGAGGTGAAGAAGCACGGAGGCAGCGGCAAGCTGAAGCCGTTGGGCGAGGACCACCTGCTCAAGCGGCGGAGCTCGTCGGGCAGTGCGCACCTCGGGCGAGTGCTTGGCGCCGAGGAGGCCAAGTTCAAGATTGAGGCGCTGGCAGAGGAGGAGCGGCACGAGGCGGAGCGAGCTGCGGCGCTCGCCGCGCTCAAGCAGCGACTGAGCGACCTCGAGGTCCTCTGTCAGACCAGCCTGCGTGAGAGCGGGAGAGAGAGCGGGTGGGCTGCGGATGATGACGACGCGCTTAGCGACACCAGCGGGCGCGACAGCATGGCGAGTGCGCGGACGAGCGGGGAGGGGTCCGCGCGGACGAGCGGTGGGGGTCGACGGGGAAGCCGAAGCCGGCGCGGCGAGCTGGCCATAACAAGGGCGGCTCCCTCCGTGAGTAGGGTGGAAGAGGAGGAGGGTGTTCTGTGATATAGTGTGGAGGTTGTTGAGTACCGTAGTAGTTTGTACTTTAACGTAAGAGACGTGAGTCGCTCCATGTTTTCAATCCAACCGCTTCTCCTTGCCAGCCCTACGCGTATCCGCACGGTTGCCAAACCACATCCGAGCCAGCCACATCACGACGACGACGACAAACACGCCGGCCAGGAGCAGCTGGCTCGCGCCGCCGGAGGAGGGCGACGGGGCGGCGGCCGCCGCGCCCTTGGGCTTCCTGGGCAGCACGGCCGCGCCCTCGGCGAGGCGGCAGTTGGCGAGCGTGAGCGTCGGCAGAGACCGCGCCTCGCCGGCCGGCGCGAGCCGTAGATCGAAGGCAAGCACGCCCGCGTTGGCCATCCGCGTCAACTCGCCCGCCAGCGCGGCGCACTCGGGCGCGTTGGTCGCGGCGTCCCACGCGAGCGCCACCGTGGTGGGCTGCGGCGGCGCATGGCGCAGCGGCACCTCGCTCTGCCCGCGCAGGAAGACGTAGAGCAGCTCCCGCAGCATCCGCGAGTGCGCACCGATGACGACGGGCGGCAGCACCGCGCCGCCTCCTCCGGCGGCGGCGGCGGCGGTGGCAGCCGCGGGCGTCTGTGCCTGCGTCGCGCTGACAAGCATGCGGTCGAGCACGTCGGCGGTGCGCGCGAGGAAGGGGCGCAGCCGCGCGGCCTCGCCACGCGCCCCGCGCGCGTGCAGCCGCTTCCAGTCGGTGACGGTTGGCGCCGTGCCGCCCATCAGGTTGCGCCGGTCGTCCCACACGTCGTAGGCCACCGGGTGCAGCGCCAGCCGCGTCCGGTACGCCTCGTCGAGGAAGGGCGCGAACCCAGAGTGCGCGCCGCCGTCGTCGCCGGGGACGGGCGCGCCCGACTCGCGGGCCGCAGCCTTGCGCTCGGCCTGCATCTCGTCCTCCGCCTGCACGCGCGCGTCGCGCTGGGCGGTGAGCACCGTGCGGCGCGTCGCGCTGTGCGGCGCGTCGGGAGGCTCGTCGATCTCGTCCGGTGGCCGCAGCGGGCCGAGTCCGGTTGCGACCGACGAGGGCTGCTGCGGGAGCGGAATGCAGTCGGCGTGGGAGCACGTCTCCTGCAGCGCGGGCAGCACGAGCACGTCGGTGCCGGAGTCGCCCTCGACGACCGGTCGCATAACGAGCAGCGTCGTGTCGGCGGCGCGGCGCAGGTTGCTGGTGAGCAGCACAGGCGGCTGCTTTGGCTCGGCGTAGGCGCAAGAGAGGGCGTGCGCGAGGCTGCGGTTGCACGGAATCGCCGAGCTGCACGGGCAGTCGTCGGGGGGTGGCGCCACCTCGTGGAAGAGCTGGCGCTGCAGCATTAGGCCCTGACGCACGCCGAGCGCGCTGAGCGGCGAATCGGTGTGCGCCTCGTCGTCGCCCATGGCCTTGACCGCGGCCTCGGAGCGGCCCGAGCTGCGAGCGGCTGTCTGCACGGCGTTCCACTGGCTCTGGCCGTGGCGGATGTAGTAGGTAGGGATGGTGAGCGGCGCGGCTGGCCACGCCATGCTGCCGCGGTTGCGCAAGCGGTGTCAATCTCAACCGAGGAGGTGCGCCGCGCCCTCGTGGCGCGCTTCTTGCCCGCCGTCGAGCTCGCGCATGCAGGCCACGCTCGTCAACGCACTGGGCGCTCCCACGCGCGCCCGCGAGCTGCTGGCCTTCCAGAAGCCATGCACGGACCTGTGGGACATCATGTATCCAGACGAGACGCTGTCATGGGAGGGCCACTCGTGTTTGCACAAGGCGCAATGGGGACAGTGCAAGGACTTCAAGAAGCAGTGCGCCAAGAGCTGCGGAGTTTGCTCGGCCCCACCACCACCACCTTCTCCAGCGGTGTCAGCACCGCCGCTGCTGTCTCCGCCGCCTCAGCCACCGCCCCTGCCTGCGCCGTCACCGCCAATGCTGCTGCCAATGCCGCCGCGTCCGACACCTGCGTTGCCGACTTCGTCACCATCCGCTCAAGCACTTGCAGCACCATCTTCAAAGCCAACGCCTCCACAGCCGATGCCTACGCAAATCCCGACGACAGCGGCGGAGCTGGGCGTCGACGATGCAATGCCCGCGAGCACACCCGCTTCCTGCCCAGTGGTTACCGGCTTTGCCATCTCGAGCATCGGCGGAGGTGGCATACGCTACCAAGGCACCGTGACGGTGAAGCAAGGAATGTGGGACGCGGGGCGTGCGGTGCGCCTGTCGTTTGCCTCGCCGCAGGCCGTCGACGAGGCCTCGGTCCAAGGCGCGGTCGTCAAGAAGCTCGGTGGCGTCGGCGAGCTCGAGTTCACGCTGCTCGCGCCGGAGCCAGCCTCGTCGGCCTTCTCGTTCTGGGTCGAGGGGCCTCCGACATTGCCGTCTGTCATGACGTGCGAATGGGCCACGCCGCCAGGTGCAGAGGCGCCGAGCAGCGGTCAAGCACTCGCTGAAGCCACTGATGTGCCAGAAGAAGAGACTGCTGGATATGCAGCGGGCTGCGCCCTAGGCCCCAGCGTTTCCATTGAGAGCGCCACGACTGAGCAGGTCGTGCTGCGCGTTGACTTGGAGCACTGGGCGACGCGGTCCAAGGTGATGCTACAGTTTGAGGCGGGCGTGAGCCGGCCCACGGCTTGGCACGGCGCAACCTACATCGGCAATGACGAGAGCAGCGTCACATTCCAGACCTCACGCTTGCCATCCTCCTTCTTCCGATTTTCCATGGCCGCTTCGGACGACTTTGAGAGCGTACCCAAGCACGTCATCTGCTTCGTGCCACCCTCGCCGCCCCCATCATCGCCCTTCCCACCACCTCCGTTTATGCCGCCACTGTCACCGCCGCCACCGCCGTCGCTTTCTCCGACGCCACCGCCTTCCTCACCGCCACCGCCACCCGTGCCGCCGCCACCGCTGCCTCCACCAATGTCACCACCGCGCCCGCCGATGCCGCCACCGCCGGCTCGACCGGTGCGACAACCGCCATCGTCGCCACCGACACCCCCGCCACCCCCGCCACCACCGTCTCCTCGACCACATCCACCGCCGACGCCACCGCCACCGCCACCGCAGCCACCGCCTCTGCCCTCGTTGCCGCCAGTGGCGCCGCCCCCGAAGATCGACCCTCCGCGTGGGCGTATGGCCGACTCGCCGGGAGCTTGGCTTGCGTCCGTCCTCGGCGTGTGCGCCGTTATGGCGGTGCTCAGCCGATTACGAGGGCGGGGAGGCGTGCAGCAGCCCAGCAAGCGTCAGTACAACTCGCTCAGCACGCAGTCAAAGGTCGAGACGGAGCCGAGTGACGACCTCGACGCGCTCATTGACGACATTCTCCAGGAGCAATGACGAAGAGAGATGCGCGACGGGGCATTTCAAATCGCGACACACGTATAAGGTGCTTCTACGTAGGATGATACTTATAAGCACGATCGTGATTTTTTGCAGAGTACCGCGTGACCTATCGAGCCTTCCGCGTTCCGCTCCTCATAACGGCGCGTGATGGCCTTCCTTGAACTTGGCTTCGAATTCCTCGCGCACTTGCGTAGTCGGTTCGCCATCTTGCTTCACGCTCTCAGTCGCAGTTCCTCGGAAGCAGCTGAGCACGAATGCACATACTGCCTTAGGCTCGCGCAGGACGTGAAGGGCGACCGCCTCGACGAGATTGGCCAGCTCCAGCTCCGCCACACCGACCGGCAGTGCGCGCAGTGCCGTCGCCGCCGACCTGACGGCGCGATCTAGGTCGTCCACGGCATCGTCGCCGAGCGCACTTCGAGCGGATATTTCACGCGTCCGTAGAAAGACCGGGTCGCAGAAGCGCTCGCGCTTCGCAATGGCCTTGGTGAACCGCGATCGCACGGGGCTCCACCGCGCTGCCATCGTCGCGTCCACCCAACGGCGTGCGGCATCGACCGAGGCGAGCCCCGCGCGTCGGCCTTCAAGCGCTGCGAGCACCAACCGCTGCGTGAGGGACTCGAGCACTGCCACACGGACCTTCTCATCTTCCAGCAGAGGGTTCGCTAGCAGGCCGCCAGCATGCAGTCCGAAGTGGTCTCCACCGCGATCAAACAGCCCACGTACCGCGGATTCCATTTGCCCGGCGACGGCCACCGAGAGCGAGATGGACATCGCCGACTCGACACGAGCTCGTCTGAAGTAGCCTGATGGTAAGAGGAGTAACTCTCCTGGCTGCAGCTCGACGTCGGCAAACGAATGCGGCGGTCCGCTATTGCGCACTGCCGTCTCCTCCAGTGAGCGTTGCACCTGCCCGAACATCGGATGCAGGAACGAAAAGGGCCGCAGCATTGGCGCCGCATGCGGCGCGGCGAGCAAATGGTGCGTCCGCCCATGGAGCTGGGCAACGAGATGCACGTCGACGTCATACTCGACGGTCGATGTGAGGCCCTCGCCACCGACCCACAACCGGACAGAAGGTGGTGTGATCTGGTGGCCGCCGTTGCGGCTGCTGCTCGCGGCAGTGCCAGTCGCTGCCTCGCGAGCCGCCGCCACCAGATGTTGTATGCGCAGCATCTCTTCAGCGAGCGAGACGGCATTGCTCCCATTCAAGCCGACATATGACCACCACTCAGTGGCAGCACACCAGCCACTGACGCTTCCGTCGGTCGGCGGCAGTGCTTGCTCCCATGCCGCAATGGTTGCGGCCCTCGAAAGACCCTGCAGTAGTGCCGCACCGCTCACATTGCGATGTAGCGTGGCACCGCCTCGCAAACCGCCCGGTTCGCGTGGCGTCGCGAGCCGCTTGGTGCGGTTGTAGCGGAGGAGCAATGGGCTCCTGCTCCGCTGCACGGATCCGTCGAGCCTCTCGAATCGTGATGCCAGCAATTGAGGCGTCAGCAGGCCTCGGTCCACGCCAGAGGAGAAGTCGACGCCGCGCACGACGAGTGGTGTTGGAATCCCTGTGACGACCTCGGGAAGCTCGGCCAGCGACGCGTGGACGATACGAATCGAGTCCATTTGTAATGCACGCACAAAAAGCTATGCATTACTTCGCCAACGCGTGACTTTCTTGTTGTTCGAGGGCTTTCCTCAGCTGCACATGCCCTTCTCTTTCGAGACGTCGGCCGGGTGGGAAATCTTGCATGTCGACGGATGACCGTCATCCGTGGGCTCCACGAGCGTATGGTAGCGAGCTCCCGGGGCAGGAAAATGAGCTTTGCGCGCGTAGCGCGCCTAAAATTCAGCCTTTTTCGCTTCAAATCGACGTTTTCACGGCTGAATCGTCCACACCGTAAGGTGCCGCTACGCGGCGGCTCGCTACGCTCGTCATGCGTGGCGCGGTGCAAAACCCCGAGGCCTCTTCTTTGCAGATGGGGCACAACCACCGCACGCAAGTGTCCGGGCTGGACCACCCCAAAGTCCTGCTACGCGATCGACGCCTTGTTTCGGAGGCATCGTTCCTCGCCGCGGCGTGCACCAGTGGACTAAAACGTCCATCTAGCCTCGTCGCCGGGACCAGCGCTCCTATCATATCCTATGGGTTGCGGTGGCAGCAAGGCGGACGAGCCCTCGGGCGCTGAGGCGGCTGCCGAGGACGTGAAGCCCGTCGTGGACGACCAGGTGCCTGATCTCCCGCTGACGTCGCCGAAGGACAGCCGCAAGAAGAGCTTGCAGGCGGGCAAGCGTCGCGTGGGCGTGAGTGCGGAGGCGACCAATGAGACACCACGGAGCTACGTGAAGACGGTGATCGAGAAGAGCCCCGAGGTCAAGACCAGAATCCAGGAGGCCACCGCGACGAACGCGCTCTTCGCCGGCCTCACGGAGGAGCAGAAGAGCGACGTGGTCGACGCCATGTTCGAGGTGCCGTGCACGCCCGGCAAGGACGTCATCACCCAGGGCGACGTCGGGGATAACTTCTATGTATGTGACAGCGGCGAGTACGAGGTCTACCTCAAGCAGACGGGGGACAAGGCCGTGCACACGTACAAGGCCGGCGGCTGCTTTGGCGACCTCGCCCTCATGTACAACTGCCCGCGCGCTGCGAC
>Ga0115006_10004200_pt1 | contig 10032 bp, 15 predicted proteins | sample ArcOceMetagenome_3_FD_88943 | JGI IMG/M metagenome (GOLD analysis project Ga0115006, IMG submission 88943) | Marine eukaryotic phytoplankton communities from Arctic Ocean - Arctic Ocean- Svalbard ARC20M Metagenome | ecosystem: Environmental > Aquatic > Marine > Oceanic | place: Arctic Ocean...
GAAGAACACGCACCTGCTGTGCAACAACCCCACTTCAAAGAAAGCCGTAGCTGCCGAAAGCTGGAGAATCCAGGTGGTGAATCACCTGTGGATCATGGACTCTGTCTTGATGTGGGCCTGGCAACCCGCGGACACGTACAACAAGGTGGGAGAGGAGATCTTGGCAGAGGGTGGATGGACGCTGCTCAGTGATGACGCTGACGATGCCAAGTCCATGCACCCCCGCTTCTTGGCCAAAAAATCGTGGCCGCTGCCAGCGGCTGAGGTTGAGGAAGAGGCCGAGATCGCGGGCACTCCGGAAGAATCGCAAAAGGCAGAGGCTGTGCGCAATGAGCATGACTTGAATGCCTCGAATCATGATGGCATCGATGAGACGCAGTCGCAGGACGGAGAAGCTGCCAGTGACGTGCTTTATTAGGAAATAAATGACACGTCTGCCCCCCAGCCTCTTCTTGTCAACATGTTGCCTCTTTGGCACCATACCTGCCTGCCACGAAACAGACTCACAGCAGAGGAGGCGGCGGGTCGTTGAATTCCCATTTCCTTTATTACGGTATCAGTATCCATGTACCCAGCGCATAGCGTGCGCACACGTTTACGGTCCTCTGCGTATGAAGACGCTGGATCAGATTTGCGCGCCCGGCAAGCTGTCCTTGTCCTCACCCATTCCACTCCCTACACTGTTCCCACCATCAACACCGCCCTTCTTGGATGTGCCTGGAAAGTACCAACTTGTTTCTCCTGTCGCCTTGTTTTTGTAGTACGGACTGCTCAGATACGGTAGGTAAGATAGATGAACGGCGGCACACCGCAACGTGGCTGCGCGCGCAGATATGAGATAGCGCACGTACCGTTGTTTGCTCTTGCTCATGTACTCCTTCCAGCCCTCCGGAAGCTCTCTGCCTGCTCCTTGCTGCCCCTGAGATCACATGTCATCGTGTTTACGATCTCAGGGAAAGCTGTGTGGAAGGACACACGCACTTGCATTCGAACGCACCACAGCAGCGCATCTGAGGACTCACATCGCAAGACGCATACAGGGGGACAAAGAAGCCTGCACTAATCGTACCGAGGGCTGCGACTCTGGCGCATCGCGCGGAGTACCCGCGGGGTCTCCGGCTCGCGGCAACTTGGCCACTCCATCTAGGGCCAAAGCATTGACTTCGACTTTGTCCGGGTCATTGTCGCCTGTTGATTTTTTGAACGCTTCCAAGGCCTTTGATGAAGCCACTGAGAAGGTTATCGTTGCTGTTTTTTTGTCGTGACCCTTCACCAGCTTGTTCCCAGACTCTGCCGAGAGCTCTAGGGTCTTGATTGATGAGCCACTTGACACACTCGAAACCAGCAGTCTGCGCTTTCTAGGCGTGTCAGTGTGAAACCAAGGCCAGACGCGAGCGAGCGATTTTGCCAGATAATACTCACTCACCCCACTTGCCCAATGAAATCATCTTTGGTGGTACTGTCCCAATCATAGACTTTGATGATAAGAGAGTCGTTCAAATTTTGAGCTTCGTCTATTTCGAATTCAAACTCCTCGTCCCACACCGGCTCATATGTGCCCTTGATGGTCTTGGTCTTGAACTCCTGCGGATGTGTGCAAACGTTGAAGATGCAAGACACATCACACCCACACAGCACACAGCACATCACAAACACACACAACACACACACACACAAATACACTTGGATTCGAGCAGCAGCGCTTATGGGCATGCATGAGCACATGCGCGCAGGACATAGCCAAGCATGCTGGCACAAACGCAGCCGTGCACTAAAGCCGAAAGGAAAAGACAGACGTTCACTGTACCTTAGATCCTAGCTTGAGGACAGCATAGGGATCACAAGATCCAAATGTGTCCATCTTCGGGAGATGCGAAGCACTTTTCATCCCTACTCGCACAAAATTCACGGTTACCACACGAATACACTCACGCACGCACTTTACAAATGCCCTTGTGTACGCATGCAGAGAGAGAGAAAGAGAGAGAGAGAGAGAGAGAGAGAGAGAACAACACGCACACACAGCTGCTTACATGGCGTCATATGTGAGCGCGCGTACACACGCACGCGCGCGCACACACACGCACACACACCAACTCGCAGATTCCATCGCTCGGGTGCTGGTAGCCTTCCTGGCGGGGTTGCTCCACCCTGCTCAATGCCTCTTGAAGTGTCCGGGGGGGCAGCAATTGCATTCCGGACCGGGTCGCGAGATCCAAAAATACTTTCCTGCAGAGGCTGAGATCCTGTGCACATGTATGACATTTAGCATTTGTTTTGTGTGCCTGTTCATGCATTGTAGGCACCCACCCACCGCAGGCATGCACGAATCGACACAACGACACAGTCCTAGAGACACGACACCAACAAACCAACACACGTGCAATGCAAGCACACCGAGACACACACGTTCACAAACATTACCAAGCGACGCTGAATCCACAATGATTTTCCCTGCAAGTTTGCCCTGGTTCATGAGGTGGATTTCTTTCAACGCTGTCAGCAGATCCTGTACGGGCACTTGGTTCTCACCCAGCAGGATGTCGCTTGTCGACTTGCTATTGTCACAGCACTGTGTGCACGGTGTATACGGTGATAAGTACGCAGTACGCTTATGAAACAGCACACACCCATCTTCCTGCACTGGTGCATGTGCAAATTCGCGTGTGCACTAGCTTATCCACAGCGTACACCCACACCTGAACTGAAACGGGCATCCATGCATCGCTGAAAGCAACTTGCGCCGGTCTCCACGTGACATTATCAGATCCACCAACAGCCTCTGTCCTTCCAATCTCCCTGTCGTTCTGCACTAGCACCAAGTAGGGCTGAATGTGCCGACCAGACGCTTGGTCAAGGCCCTTGGCACTGAACCTGATGCATGCTTCTGTAACCTCATCCAGGTTTACAGAGCCGTGATTTCGAGATTTGAGAGCAGAGTCTGCGTTGCTATCGGCAGCTTGGAAATAGCTGAGTGAAGAAGGTGCATCGAGAGCTTTCACGGCATTCTCCAACGCGCTGGAAATCGTCCGATGTGTCACACAATGTTAATTAGAGCACATGAGAGAGGAGATTAGGAGCAAGGAGACTTGTCAAATACCTGAGGTTCTGCCACAGGTGCTTCCTCTGGTCAGCCAGGAAGGGCGGACTGATTTCCTCGTCGGGGGTTAACGCAGGAGAATGCGTGTAGCTCCTCTGAGGATGCACACCCGTGTTGAGATCAAGGTCATAATTTCTCTCGGGAAGCGAACTGCTTTCAAGATCCAGGGAGGTCAACGTGTTCCTCCCCTGAGGTGCATCTTGCCAGCGCACTGTACTTGCTTGTGGTTCGTGAGGCGCATCTTGCCAGCGTACTGTGCTTGCTTGCGATTCGCGAGGTGTTGCGGCACTTGACGGCGCTGCTCTACTCGGCGGCCTGCCCTCCAGCCGTGCGGACCTGCGCTCAAGGATTTGATCCACGACGTTGTCAATGCTTCCTCTCACTCCACCTTCCGCTGCAGCATTGGCCTTGTGACGCACCGCAGATGTGTTGTTCTCGCCAGCCATGGGGGGTAGTGTCAATGGGCGCGGAGGCGATGGGATTGAGCGATCAGACAGTAGGCCGTTCCCATATTCACTTGTATCTGTTCTGTCATCATAATCTGCAGCATCCAATTCATAAGTTCCACGCGGGGGGGTAGTCCGCCGGTGATGCCCCGCTTCCCCTCCGACAATACCTCCACCTCCATCCCCGTCGCCGACTCGGATCCCTCCCGCCAAGGGGGTCCACGCCATGGTTGCAGCGTCAAAGGTCCAGGGTTGACCATTTTTGTCGTACTCTATCTTCCGTCCGTCGGCAGTGCGCTGGGGCTGCACGACTTGTGTCAGTACTCTCAGCGCATGCGTGTGTACGAGTGCGCAAGCTAGTCACATCAGTTCTGCCTCGTTGTGAGTACACATGTGTGTGTTTGTGCGCAGTACCTTTGCAGCGCTCTGCCCGTTGTGCTGATTCCATGCTCGTCCATGATCGTCAAGCAGAGCACCATTCGCATACCCCGGCTTCGAATCAAATCCCACCGTCCGGGTGTTCGTGTCCCCACTTCCCCCAAAAAATCTTTTCAGCCACGTGCTTCCCGAGCTTTGATCACTGCGGTCGCTATACAGTTTCCCGCGGGGGGTGGCGAGTGTCCTGTCGCCGTCAGTTGTGACTGTGTGTGGGCCAGCGGCATAGCGGGTGAGTTGTCGCTCTTCAAAGGCCGGAGCGTTGATGCCTGGTTTCAGCACCACCTTGACAATACTCCCTACAACGCCAACAGAGAGGTGCCTTACTTCTTTCATGCTTAGACCCCTGATGTCCCTACCATCAATTGCCAAAATCACCATTCCGGCTTGCACTCCTGCTCGGTCTGCAGTGCCGCCACGCTTCACAGAGGTGATGAGATGAACGCCTTGGCGCGTTCGCTCCAAAGTGCAACCTGGGTTGAATCGACACAAACAGTCAGATTTCACAGTTCGGGGGCGGCAGTGTCAAAAGCACGATGCTATGAGAGCGCAGACGCAATCACCAAGTCCAGCTTTTGCATCCGTCATGTTGAGGGCTTGGCTGTGGGTCCTGTCATCACCAAAGGACACGTCCCCGCGGAAGTCACCGCGGTACGAGGTGTCGCCGCGGTACGAAGTGTCGCCGCGGTACGAGGTATCGCCGCGGTATGATTGGTCATCATGATTCAACGCATCTCCAGGGTGCGAGGCGTCGTGCTCCCTGAGGTCTCGTGTACGCGCAGCGTCTGTGGCAGAGACACTCCCACGCGCTGACAGCTTCGCCTCTGCGGTGCGGGGGGTGCATTGCGCGGCACATGCAGTCAGCTGATGCGCCACGGCGGACACGCCGCATCCTACCACCAGGAAGCGGCGCTCCATCGCCGCCGCTCCCACTCGTGAACCCTTACACAGCTGCACCAACCCCCAAACCTCTTCCGCAATCTCCCGAAACCATCAACCCTAATTCCCAACCCGTGTATACACCTGCCTCGGCGCGGCGCCTAATGGCAGTTTCGACGCAGCGCAGCGTATCCGCCGTGGCGCCCGCGCCCCGAAGCTTCTCCAGCATCACCAGGTCCGCCTCGCGCTTCTCTGACATGAGCCGCGCGGTCTCCTGCTGCTCCATGAGCTCGCGCGATCGCCGCTGCTCCGCCGCCGCCGCTCCGTTTTGCCCGGGGCTCGTCGGGGGCAGCACGCCATGCCCCTCGAGCACCGAATCCAAGCCCTGCGCGCCACGCGCAACCGCGCAGTCGCACGCGCGCACACGCACACACACAGACACATGACCAGGTCAGTCACTGGCCGGCACGGCGCGGAAGCGTCCGCAAAGGCCCGGCAAGGACGCGTGCGGGCACGGCCGCACGCGCGCGCGCGCGCGCGCGCGCGTGTGCGCACGCGCACCCGACCTGGATGTCCCTGACCGAGTGCATCTGCCCCGCCCCCCGCGCTCCGGCCCCAAACACGGACTGCTCAAGCGCGTCCCACGGCACCTCCTCGTCCGCGCGCCGCGGGTGGCGAAGGTCCCCCGGCTCTGAGCAGTCGAGCGGGCCGCAGCGCAGCTCGGCGCCGGGGTCGCACAGCGACATTGGGCCCACAGCGCAGCCGCAGAGGACCGGAGCGATCGTCAGCCGGAAGTGCTGCCAGAAACAAGCCTCCGAGAAGAGGAACGTTTGTACCAGGGGTTCGTGGAACCACGCGTTCTGCAAGCCACGACACGAACAAGCCTCGCCGGCCCTACAGAGCTGCGCTGCAAGCGGCGCTGCAAGCGCAAACATGCCGGCGCTCGCGCGACGCGCGCCGCCGCCGGTGCAGGTGGAATTTGGGCGGGTCGCGGCGGCCGCGCAATTTCACGCCACGGCGGCGTCCCCGGCGTCCAAGAGCGGCGCGTTCACGGGCGGGCGGCGCACCATCGGGAGCCTGTCGGGCAAGCTGAGCCTGACGGGCACCGTCACCGGGGACTCGTTCATGTCGCGCATGAGCAGCCAGGAGTCAGACTACCGCTACCTCGAGATGCACGCCGACCAGACCCTCTCCGTGCCCATTGCGCAGTTGCGCGTGGATGGGCAGGTGTTAGAGGCCACCATCGAACTGCAGGCGGCGGCGCGCCGCCTGCTCAAGCGCACCATGTACTGCGAGCTCTTCCCGTGGTGCGAGGCGGCGCCGATGCACCCGGCGGAACGCATGCGTCTCCCTGCGCTCCTGCCGTCTGTCGGCAACTGTCACACAGGTACGGCTTTAGGGTGCGCGGGCGCAGGGCGGCGTGGGCTACGCATGCCGGCGCACCTGACGAAGCTCCCTGCGGCGTGCGCTCGCGCAGGCGTGTACACATACCCGTTTGCGCAGTACCACGTCGAGTTTGAGGAGACGCCGCACATGTGGCGCTGTGTGCCGAGCAAGGCGCTGGGGATCTGTCGCCGGTGCGGACAGCCGGCCAAGTGCGGGTTGCAAAGCGTGCACGGCTACAGCATGAAGTCCAACCCCTCCGGATACGCCTGCCGCGACGCCAAAACGACGCGCGGCATCACTGGCAAGGTAATGGTGTCGCTGACCTCGACGGGGTTTGCCGCAGAGAGTCACCCGACCGGGTTTGACCTCACCCGAGAAGACACCTTTGCAGCTCCCCAGCCCGCGGGCGCCTCTTTTTCGTATGTGCCCAAGGGCACTATAGTGCTTGCTCCCGGCGGGCGACAGGATCCCGCCGCGCGCCTCGAGCATCTTGATGCCAAGACCGGGCGTACCCGCACGTATCTCGATGAAACCCGCGAGCATCCTCTGTTGACAAGTGCAGACGAGGCGCCGATGGTGAAGGCTAAGCTGTGGCCACGGCTCGCTGCGGCTAAAATTCAGCGCACGCTGCGCGCGCATCACGGCCGCGTGCTGCTGCGTGCACTGGTGAAGGCAAAGTGGGATAGGCTCAATCTGTGGGCCTCGACGACAATCCAGTGCTCGTGGATGATGCATGTCGCCCGGGCGCAAGTGCGCCGCAAGGAGGCCATGATCGTGGTGCGGCGGTGGATTTCGGAAAATCCCACAGTGCAACTGCAGCGCGTGGTGCGGGGCCACTTTGGACGTGTGGCCTTTCGCTTTGAGTTAGAGCGCACCAGGCAATGGCGCAACATCCCAAAGATCCAGGTGTCAAAACGTTCCCCGCACTGTGTCGCTGCAGGATGTGACGCGGATGCATGACCCTGACTACCCTTTCCTTGTCCCCTTCGCACACGCACACCACACGCTCTACACCAGGCTGCAGTCCGACGTACGCTGCAGCGCGTTCTGTACACTGCCTGGTGGCTCGACAGACATAACCCGCTCTCCTGGCAAATCCCAGACCCAACCAAAAAGCGGTTGCTCGAGCATCCAGTGCCTAGTCTCCATGCCGCATGCCCGCATCCCCTGTTAGGCAGCACTGCTGCCAAGCGGGGACACGGTTCGACGTGTATCTCGGGTGTCAGCGCCATCGGCGACAAGTATTTACTCATCGCGGCCCTCAACAGCCCGGTCTCGCCCACGCGCAACACGCTCGGAGTCAAGCCGGCCTGCCGCCGGCCGGCCGCTGGCAGGCTGGCAGGCAGGGCAGGCAGGCAGGCTGGCTGGCTGGCAGGCAGGCTGGGCAGGCAGGCAGGCAGGCAGGGCAGGCAGGCAGAGAGATGGAGGAGAATTCCCACGCCACGTATGTAAGTACGTGTACTTAAATACGTGTACGTGTGTCTGTGTTCGTGTCTGCGTGTTTTTCTGTGTCTGTGCATCCGTGCCTGCGTCTGTATCTCTGTGCGTGCAGGTGGTCGGAGGTGTTGCGCAAGCAAGTCCTGTGCGAAGTTATGATACGGACAAATCTGGTGCCATGACGGCCAAGGGTGATGCTTACTTGTCGTTCCCGGGTGGCGCCTCGCCCCTGCGCAAACAACGATTTTTTGGCGATTCAGGTCCTTTCGATTGCACTGGCGCTCCCGTTTTGCGTATGTGCCTGCGGATGTGTCGTGCCAGCCTGCACATACTAGCTTCGAGCCAGGTTTCACCTGTGACTCGCGAACAAGTGACGCCCGTCGCTTGCAGGCTCATTACCATCGCCGATTAAGCCCAAAAAGCTTTTGCTCTCTCCCGATAGAATTGGAGGCAGCTCAATCTGCCCGTCGCCTTCCCCCTCGTCCAGAGACGTGGGCACGTTGGGCGGGCGCTCGCGTGCCATTCACGCCAAAGAGCGCGAAGGCCCGCAAACACACGAATTTGCGCTTGAAGAGCATGGCGCGTTGGGAGTCACCACTCCCCGTGCCACCCCGCGCAGTTTGACTCCATTGACAGGTGCGTGCAGGAAGAGTGTGGGTGAGTTGGCGTGATAGGGATGCGGCTGCGCACGCGTGTCTCATGCGCGAGGATCGCAACACCATGACTGCACGCTTGTGTACGTCTGATCATGAGAGTGTCTTCATGCTGGCGGGTGCATTGCAGAACGGTCATATTCATCATCAAAGTCGGGTACGCCAACGCGAGAAGCAGACAAAAACAAAGCAGAAAACGACAGATTCAAGCCTCTCTCCCCTCTCTCAGCTAGATCTCCGTCCACTCGAGTCTACAAGGTCTTTCGCCTTCCTTTCGTTCCGTGATCCCCTTTCCTGCCCGTGTTTAGTGCAAGGCTGTAGGCCTTTTCATGAAATCTGAACCGCAGAATCGTTTCCATGTACTTCTAGGTCCCAGCCCAAGCCACCTACAGACCAAACTAATTTTGCATCACATCAGCAGGAACCGCTCCCAAGTCCGGAAAGTGCATCGCCAAAAACAGCGAGAGAGATACGTACACGGGACACGACAGACCACGATTTGTCGTTTTCGCTCGATGAGATAGGAGGGGGTGTCACGGTCGAGAAGGCACAAGTGTCGTCGCATGAGCCTCTTGGGATGTCCTCGCGGCGGCATCATGCACTTGCGTTGCGCGAGCTTTTCGATGAGGAAAGGCGTCGGTCAGAGGCAGCTCGAATACTGGCACAGAAAACTGTGTCTCTGTCGTATGCAGGCGACGGCGAAGAGTCAGAATCAGGTCTGTAGATATGTGTTTGTGCGCGCGAGCGTGTGATCAGGTTGAGGGGCGTACTTCTTAGCTAGTTGCAACGACAAAGAAAGAAATAACAGATTACTGGTGCAGTCAATGCGAAATGTTTCTGTCTAGCTCTGTCCGCCCCTGTGCACTTTCGAATCTACAGCGCTTTCTCCCTGACCGCCCTCCATTAACCTCCTCAACCTCTTGCCCCTCCTCACCCTCTTCACCTTCCCGTCTCTCGTCAGGAGGTAGCACATCATCAGTAAAGTCGATGCTAGAGCTCAAAATGTGGCGAAAGTCAGCTATGTCGCGCATAGAATTTCACCAGGGTCAAAAACAAAAGCTCGCCAAGGTATTTGCTCTTTTTCTCGTGCGCGTGCATGGCTTGAACTTGTTCTATGCCGTTTATGCGTGCATTCTTGTGCGTGTCTGCCTGCCAGCTTGCGCGTGCAAGTTGGTGCTGTAGACTCCTCCACTTCTCTCAATGCAGTACACTGATTGCTTTCCTTGCCTCTTTCTCTTTCGTTCGTCCAACCCTCCGTCTCTCCCTTCCTCCCTTCTTCCTTCTCGCTGCACCTGCTTGCTGCCCACAAAGATGTTCCGCAACGTATCTCCGACAGTCACAACAAAGCACAACCGTTCGCGAGCACAGGAGGCTGATTACGACATTCTTGGCGGTGTGTCAAAAGAGGATGTGCGTGTGCGCAAGGCAGCTAGGGTGATTGCGCGAGAGCTGCAACACTTGTAGAGAGATCAAACTGTGCTTTGGACCGCTGAAAGTTTATTCTTGCGTGTCTTCTTGCTATCACGTTGCACCTTTCTGCCTCACTCATGCACCCATTCAAAGCTCTAAGATCATGTATGTATATGTATATGTATATGTATATGTATATGTATATGTATATGTATATGTATATGTATATGTATATGTATATGTATATGTATATGTATATGTATATGTATATGTATATGTATATGTA
>Ga0115006_10004201_pt1 | contig 10032 bp, 8 predicted proteins | sample ArcOceMetagenome_3_FD_88943 | JGI IMG/M metagenome (GOLD analysis project Ga0115006, IMG submission 88943) | Marine eukaryotic phytoplankton communities from Arctic Ocean - Arctic Ocean- Svalbard ARC20M Metagenome | ecosystem: Environmental > Aquatic > Marine > Oceanic | place: Arctic Ocean...
GCGAATATCAATGGGAAACAACTCACATTCAATAAAAAAATTACTGGTATCACAAGGGAATTCAATTACTCAACATATATTCAGAATCCATTCATTTGGAAAGTGATGAACATGCCATTAAAGGATGATCAGGAGGAGTATACAGAAAGTGATATGCAGTACAACGTAGAACAAAATACTTTCGGATATTTTAGGTACTTGCCAGAGGTGCAACTAGGGAATCGGTTGTATAAAGCTATATTGAATCGCGTCGTAGAGTGTATTTTACAAAATAGAAAAAACAAATTTTTATGTGATACTCTAAATAAGCTTAATGAAGACATGTATCAAATTGAGATGGGATACAACAGAGACAAAGTACCAAAATTAATACAAGAACTACAATCATTTTGGGAATTTAAAAAGGATCCAAAAGCAGGTTTAAAAGAAGCCAAGTTAAGTGATTGGAGTGACACAATGTTACAAAAAATTTTGGAGCCTAATTCCAAAGGACACATGCCTAATGACTTAAACGGGATAGAAGTTATATGTTTACCCGAGAAAGATAAAGATATTATTGAGGAGTGGATACAAACTAGACGAATGTTTCCGGAGGCAACCATTTTTGTACCAATTGCCGCTATTAACAAATTAATACCGCACATACTCAAAATACCTAGAACATATGGTGAACTGCCAAAAGCTTGCACGCCAGCACTTCACAATTCTAAGTGCAGGCAAAACACAATCATTAAATCAACAGCAGAAGATAAGTTAACCTGCGGGGTGTGTCTTGAAAATATAGAAAAGGACACTGAGTATTACTCGTGTTACTCGTGTAGGGATCGAAGTGTTTCAGTGGGATGTGGATTTATGGCATGTCTGACATGTGGTCATAATATGATGTGTGAGTACGAACACAGACAGAATCCCAAATACTTGACTCTCGGTCCCTCAAACAAAAAAGTTCCGCAAGTTCGCAATTTCTTTGGATATTGTGTACATCGCAAACTGCTCCTACCTACTCAGGAAGAACAGATAATTAATGGCATAGAATATGTCATTATATGTAAAAATAAGAAAAATACTATCAGCTTTCGTCTAACTGCTCTATTAAGCAAAATACAGAAACAACTGTCAATTGTTCCTTTCGCATGTGTGGACGATATATACACTTCCGAATTAAGGGGTTCGTCTAAGAAAATATTTATAGATGCCTTTCTTCCCGGAGTGCTGCCGGCAAACAAACGAGAGTTGTCACAACGATTAAAGCGTCAGCCAGTAACACTACGTCAAGCACAAGCAATTTACGACCAGTGGAAGAAAGAACAGGAAGAAAAACTAACATTTGTGCGTCGTGTGAGGGAACAAAGTAAAACATTATTTGATGCATATGATAAGCTTTTTGCGACAAAAGACTTACAGGTAGCGCACCTGCAACAAGAACAAGATAGTTATTTAATTCAAAGATTATTCTGGTCACCTCAAATCAAATCAGTGAATGATTATTTGGCAGATACACACGTAATTATGCAGGATAGAGCACGAGTATGGGGAAGACACTCCACATGGCTAGGAAAAGGTTACTCCGAAGACGAGGATGAAGTTTGGTTTGGGGGTCTCTTTGTTTACAGAGACACAAGAAAATATAGAGCTCAGCAAACATTTGATTCCATGGGTCAATTAGTTTTGACATATCATTACAACTGGGCCGACCATGAAAAAAGAAAAAAGGAGCGAGTTCCTGAACACGTGTTTCGGAATATGTGGCCAGCTTGGAAGTATTTATTGGCAGAACGTGCGTGTGAACAGAACAACTCAAAGCATACTAACGAACATGCCAATAAACTCAGAGATGAATTGATAAAAACTTTACTGGATGCCAGAGAAAACTATAAGCCAACACAACACTGGGTAGGCACTTCTGCGATTGATTTGTATGATGCGTGGCACACATTAGGCTTATTGACTAAAGAAGATACCGATAATATACAATGGCAACTGACAAATAAAGTTAATACTAGTAATAGAGGCCTACACAGCCCAAACTCCACGTATCAGCCATTTGCATTAGAGGGACGAAGTTGGGACGGTGTAAGCCACGATGACATACCTCTGATTCGCCAAATGCAAGCTAACATAACCAAAGTTATGCAGCATAATAGAAAAGATTCTATCGATGCTTACTTGTTGGCAAAAGCAGTTGGGTTTGGAAAACATACGAGAGACACGAGAGACCTTCCTCAAAAACGTAGCTCAGATCAAATGGAGCACAACGGAGCTGCAGGGGGTTATAGGGGTACTGGTAGTGATTACAGTTGTGGGAGTGAGCTTATCAGTTTATTTAATGCTCTTGACTTACGGGGTTCAAATCCCGAGTACGCGCTGGCGCTGTTTCCTTCCTACTACTTAAAGCGCAAACAAAGCATCGCCACCGTTGAAGAGAACTATTGACATATTTTCTTCTGTCCACAATCCCTCCCCTTAGTCTCAGCACTAAATGCAGCGTGCTCTCTTTCTGAATATTATAATCGGCCAGGGTTCGACCTTCTTCAAGCTGCTTGCCAGCAAAAATAAGTCGTTGTTGGTCGGGGGGGATGCCTTCCTTGTCCTGAATCTTGTTTTTGACCATATCTACCGTATCTGAGCTCTCCACTTCGATAGTTATAGTTTTGCCGGTCAGTGTTTTCACAAAAATTTGCATATCAGATCAAGTCTTATATAGTTGTGAATTTTGAGAGCATTATATTTTGTCTGTGTGATGTTTCGTGCTCTTACTTCCCTTGCGAACTCTATTGTGTGTAGTTGGAAAGGTATTAAATGATTTTCTCGCTTTGCGTATTTTTTTGACTGCAGAGGGTTCGTTTTGGCACTGCATAATCTTCAAAGATTGGCAAATAGCGTTGGCTCGATTGACCTGATAAACAAACTCCTCGTCTGTTCTGCAATTTGCGTTCGCATCTGCCTTCCGCACCAACCCGGTGCAACTCTTGCATATTCTGCAGTAGCTTGTCGCACCTGTGATCAATTTGCACGTAGACCAGCTGAAGCGGATTGTGTTCGCATCCTTCATGTTTCTCTTTAAAGCCGTATGTTCCATAAAATGATTGGCAAGGTTCTGCACAAGCACACCGGAAGCGCACTGCTGAACCTGACTGTGCATAGCAGAACTTGATTTCGCCAGACAGTTACCACACACTCGTTGCGTTGGCCAGACAATACGCTCGGGATGTATGTCCTCGTTCGCAAGCTCATCCCCACGGGGATCAGCATGCAGGTCAATGGCGTCATGTACGCCCCCCGCGCCACTGTTGTCCGCCATTTGGTTTGATTCGTTTTGATTTCCAAGCAAACCACGCCTCCTAATCGCGAACTGGCCACGCAACAATGTGAACCGTTGAATTTTTGATATCATTTTTTTTAACTTTTGGAACAGTGGATTTTTTTTAACTTTTTGACCGGTGGTTTTTTTTAATTTAATGATCTTTTTTAGGGAAATGAATGCACTCGGGCACGAGACACATCTCAACCAGGCGAACACCATGCCCCTGCTCGCACGCACTGGCAACAATGTAGCCAGGATCAACGGCAGTCTTGTGCAGATTTCTCACCAGTTTTATCAAGCCTCCGATGTCCAAGTGAATGATGGGCGGATGCATGTCAAAGAAAAGGTAGAAACCTTTGACTTTTGTAAACCACGAGAGATTTGGGGATGTGAAGAACGCTTCGTTGTGCTTGACGACAAAGGCTCGGTGTACATATCTTACCCATCTCGCGAACTAAATACGCGGTATTCCGACGATTCTGCCCGATCTCCTCGACCATCGTCAAAGCAGATAACACCATGGTGCTTCCAGTCGAACTATCAGAAAAGGCAGACAAGAAAAAAGGCCTCGCACGACACAGAGAATCTTACCCGCATGAACCTTTTGTATTTGCAAGACCCATCTGTTACTTTTGCAGACGTATACCCAGATGGCAGCAGTTCGGTATGTGATGGTAGTTTCGAAGACGAATTTGTCTTTCGTATGCAGACACGATGGTTCATGGCTTCTTTCCACACATTTCAGAGCAGTTTGAATGGGATGAGTCGACGCGTCAAAATCAAATTAGTCGGTTGTGGATTTGAGCACCTTGTGCTGGTTAGCGAAGAAGACGAGCTGTACGGGCATGGGAGCAATGACTGTGGACAGTTGGGTTTGCCCAAACTGATACAAGATGTTGCTGTGGGCTGTGAGGATGAAGCCTCGAGAGTGCAAATGACCAAGATTACTCATACGTCAGAATTCAATGCACACGTGTACGGAGACCAATACTACTTGCCTCAGGCAAAGCCCAAGCGCCGCATAATCAAGATAGGCGCAGGCACAGCACACACAGCGTTTTTGACTAGTGCCATAGAAGGGGAGATGGGTGGTCAGATTTTTGCGACCGGGCATATGGAGGTTTGCGGTGTCGCAGACAATAATCAGCATTGTTTCAGTTTTAAACCTTGGACAATGGGCTGGATAATTGGACAGGAAGAAGACGATCAGAAACCCCGTAACCAGCCTACATGTTCTTGTTCGTATTGTGCTGCTGTCGTACAGCAGATGCTCACACAAGATCTTGTACTGGATGAGTGGGCCATAGGAAAATTTCAGTTTGATGGACTGGCCGTCAATAGCAATTCTATCACAGCAACCTGTGTGGACATGGGTACAAGCTGTGGTATAATATCCACAGAAAAGCAAACAAACATTCCTGTGCTCAATTTGATCCTCTCCACTTCGATTTCCGAGACAACTTCAATTGCGCAAGACCGTAACGCTATGATACGGCCAATGATCTTCAGCAGCAATTATTCTCTGTGTTGTGCTATGCCAGGCGCATCCGAAATTTCGCAAAATGACCCTATAATACTGGAAATCACAGCTTCCGGTTCTGAAGAGAGCTTTCATATGATGGTACTAATCGCAGACATGGTTCCCCGCATGCGTGAATATTTTCGAGATCTTCCACAATATGTGAATGGACAAGTGACGAAGTACGAACAAATATTAACTCTTTGGCAATTCATACACACTGTTTCATTTAACCCAAACAACAACATAGAACAAATAGTACACATGACTGATTGTGTTGGCTTTGTGGGCAATTTGGAAGGTGTACACAGCCAGTACATGAATGGTGACATTGAGTTTTATACTTGGTACTCTCCCATGTTTATGGCATCACAAACTATCAATCAAGACCTCTTTATGCGTACCTTTGTACAGACTCCCGCCTGCCATATGTTCATCACGGAACAGATGTACATAGCTTTGGCGATGTGTGCAACGGAATTGCTCGACAAGACAAAGCCAGACATGTACACACCAGATGCCAACCCGTACTTCAAATTGACCTTTATGCAGTACGATCCGTTCCGGCTTATCAACGACATGTGGGTTGCTATGTGCATCAACGAATTTTTGAGCGACTCTACTTTGGCCAGACTCTACAAATCACGCTTTTTGGAGTAAACAAAAGAATGAAGACTCATCAGAAGGCGTATTATTTATGGCAATAAAAGATTCATTTATAAAAGCATCTTCACAGTATGAATCTACTGTCAGACTTCGTACAAATGGCAGCACACACTTACATCTTTCACCCCCCTCGACCTCGACCTGCTCTACAAAGTTTTAAATTCGACTCTCACAACGTGCTCCTTCGCACTGTGACTGGAGATAATGTTCACTGTAAACTGACAACTCCATTCGATACTCCATGTACAATCTCATCGTATACCCCGACACCTAAACTACTTATATTCTTGCATGGAAACTCCGATGATTTGAGCACATGCGCAGCTTACTCACAATGGTTGGCTGATACACAAAACTGTAATGTTATCAGCGCTGATTACCCTGGCTATGGTTTCAGTTCTGGAGACCGCAACACTTCAGAGGAAAACATGTGTCAAACAGCAGAAGCCATGATCGAATTTGCGAACAATAAACTGCAGCATCCTATTGAGTCTATAGTCGTTGTAGGTAAATCTCTTGGGACGATCTCTGCGATATATGTGGCCTCTCAATATTACAGTGCTAATTTGTGTGGATTGATATTATTTTCCCCGCTGGCGAGTGGCATCAGATGTGTGTTATCCACCAAAATACCTCTTCGATTTTGTAAAGCTTTGGATTATGTTTTTGCCCCAAGTATAAATCGAATTGGTGATGTTGAGTGTCCTGTATTTATCATGCATGGCATAAACGATGACTTGGTACCCATTCAAAACGCCCATGCTCTCGTCGCAGCCCAGAAGACCAAAACATACTACCCCCCCCTGTTCGTGGAGGCTGGGCACAACGATATAGAGGCCAAGTTTGCGCCTTTGGTTATCGGAGGTATGCAGGACTTTATTCGGTCCTGCGCAGATAGGATTGAAGATAAAGAGAGGGCTGAGAGTGCGTATACCGATTCACCATGAAGCATAATAAGTGTGAGTACCATAGATACGTGACAAAGTGAAGTATACTGTTTTGTGTGTATTTAAAGATTTCTTTCTGGAATGTCAGAGATGAGCAAAAATATCCACGTGCGCACACAACAAGATTTGAATTTAGTAGACGCATGTTTACGAAACTTGTACCACACACAACCAGGGCAGCCTTGTCAATATCTTCTGACATCCACATATCAAAAATGGCTGATACAAGTGCGAACTGAATTACAACTCTGTGCCAAAGCGAAGGACAAAAATGTACATATGAAAACGATTGACACATATTTACCTAATTATCATATTATCTTTCTCGACAATAATGTCCAGATTGAATTCATACGTCCATATTTATACAAGAAAAAGCGCAAACGAGAGTCAGAATAATAGCAACGAGTTTTGTGTTGCGTGCATATTTAACGCACCAAATCTTCATGTCATTTTCAACTCCAGATATGATGCGGGGAGCTCCTGGAAATAGTTCACAAAATTCGAATCAGATAAACCCAATGCGAGGATTTGACACTACGATGCAGTCTCGAATGGCACTACAAACATTAAATCTTCAAAATAATATTTCTCAGCAAAAGAACATTTTGGGCAACTTTACCGTACCTACCGTCACAGCTTCGCCTTTCAGTCATTATCCTTCCGTACAATCCCTCACGGCCCCTACGCTAAGTTCCATGACTTATGGTGTACCAAGTGGGTTCAGTATGGGGATGCCGAGTGCTTCGGATGCTACATATGGTTCTGTGTTGATGACCGAAGTGCAACCCCAAGTTCCTTCTACTCTCGCCAACTCGCCCGACCCAACCTCCGCACAAAGTACGGATAATCAGCCCACAGCGAAGGTGTACAAAAACACACGCGATATGGCAGATCAATTGTTCAAAACTAAAGAAGAGACTAATTCTTTCGAACGTATGGCACATGAAACATTTGCTAATCATAAGCTGGGGTTTGAGCATCTTGATCGTAATTTGAAGCGTTTGAGTTCATACAATAACACCATGAGTTCTGGCCTGGAAACTCAAGCAGAGCTCATGAACAATATGCACAAAGAAACACGTGATCTTCAATCAGAGGTACAAACTTTTAAGCAAACACTCAAGCAACTGAAGGACACGAGCCAAAATCACGAAGCAGGATTGATCCACCATACAAATGCTTTTGAGAAGCTCAATAGCAAGGTTACCCAAGTCCACGAAGGATTGATTCACCATGCAGAAGCTTTCAAGAAGCTCAATAGCAAGATTACCGATCATCACGAAGGATTGCTTCACCATACACAGGCTTTTGACCATCTGAATACAAAGCTCGACATCAATCACTATCACACAACAGATTCTTTTTCGGAGCTAACAGATAAACTGGACAACTTGGAGACAGCCTTGACAGCCCAAGCTACGTTGCTGGACGAACATCAATCGAAGATTAACAAAATCAGCAAATTGGAGTCTGCCATGCAAACTCATTCGAACTTGCTGCAAAATCATGAAAATGAAATTCGACACAAGCCTACTCACGCATATAATTATAGTATGGTGTCTGATGTGAATTCATTCGCACCGAATAGGCGACAGAAGAATAACAAGTAGTTGAGGGAGGATCAAAAAAAATAAAGTTATGAAAATTTTAGAATATATGTGTTGTTACGTGTATGTCTACCAACATGTCTGATACTGATACATCGTCATGGGTAAGAATCCTGTTTTATTCCACATGTGACACATCATGGGGTTCATTGGGTCAAATCATCAATAATACAGTGACCATGTACGATGGTCCATACTGTCATGTCGAAATGGAATTTCCAAATGGCCAATCGGTTTCTGTTCGAATGGGTAGCAATGTTACTGTGTTGAATAGATCATTTGACCCCTCATTTTATAAAGGGTTGACATTGACGTCTGGTGTAGCTAAAGTCAACACAGCAATCAAATTGGCTAATGAAACGGCCACTAGAAACGTGTCCTTCGGCCTAATGACCAGACAGGGTATAGATCAACCAACAACCTATTGTAGTAAGCTAATACGGGATATCTTGATAAAAAGTGAAATCGTGTCTGAGAGCTTTTGTGATGATTATACTTTTGTATTGCCTCCTAGTCAACTATACAGGGCGTTATTAGAACAACGCGGTGTGTCTTATTACACTCCGAACTTAGGCGTACAACCAATATCTTTTATGATGGTGCAATGTCCTGATTATTAAATCGATATTAAAGTGCTTTAGCCTGCTTATAGCTACAAATCAAATCGTGTAATTTACTCCACCCATCAAAAACATCCATCATACTTTTTGCACCAGTAATCACAATTTTGCCGGAAAAAAAAATCAACAAAACAATATTCAAGTGGGTTGGCCTGTAAATGAGTCCTGGAAACATATTAGGTTGGTATGTACAAAACACATTGAAGTCATTGTAAAATTGTTCCAGATTGATAAATTGTGAGGGTGTTAGTTGAATATCTGCGTTACCTACTATATTTTGAATCTGGACTTGTTCGATTGTGAATTGTATTCCTGGAAAGTTGGATCGCATCAAAAATAAAATATGGAGACTAGCAATCATACAATCCAGATATGACTTACAGCCTGTCAAAACCATTTTTCCAGACGTGAACAACAATACTGTACAAGTAGGTTCCCCTATTCTCATGGTAATAGCCGCGAACTTTTGTTTTTCGAAGACAGTGTTTGGGAGTAATTGACTTATAGATTCAAGATCAAGTGTAAAATTTTTTGAAATCAAATTACATGTGCCTACAAGATTATGGACCTGAGCTACACAACTAGCTGATGGAAAATCATTTTGAATATATTGTAGTTCTGCAAATAGATCCGATTTTAAAACAAAAGTATGATTATTTGTTTGTTTGAGTTTGTCAGTTTTCATGACATTTCCTCCTGTACGAAATCTGTTCAAATATTTAAGATTTTTTATGCTTATGCGATATAAAGTAAATGTATTAGGCGTGGGCATACAATATGAAATAATGGAAACAATATCAATACCGATAACTCTTTTGACGGGTGTTGCCGCGGTTGTTTTGTTCGGGTTTTTGTTTGATCATATCTGTGATAATCAAGCCGTGGATAAACAATTTATTAGCACAGAAATAGCAAAGTGTCTGGACAATAATGCGTTTAATTATATTCCTTGGTTACTTGTTGTGTGTATTGGGATTCAACTATATACATTGTTGTACATATGCCGAAAGCTAAATGTATTATACATGATGGGCGTGCATTGGCCAGACGTGAGTTTACATATTCTTATTTTTCACCTTTTTTTCATGTTGGCTTCAGTCGTCGAATTTCGAAATGACAAAAATAACACAAGCACACTCAAAATTTTTGATTTGACCGAAAGTAGCTTACACATTTACGCAGCAGGATGGGTATTCAGTGAAATCGCTTTTGTACATGTTTTTGTGGTGGTCACAATACACAAAATAGTGCGAGACAATACTGAAAACATATTTTATTTATTACAATATGCTTATTTTATTTTTATTGCCTGTTATGCCCTTATGGTCATTCTATTTATTGTGTTTTATTTCGCAGAGTATTCAGC
>Ga0115006_10004202_pt1 | contig 10031 bp, 2 predicted proteins | sample ArcOceMetagenome_3_FD_88943 | JGI IMG/M metagenome (GOLD analysis project Ga0115006, IMG submission 88943) | Marine eukaryotic phytoplankton communities from Arctic Ocean - Arctic Ocean- Svalbard ARC20M Metagenome | ecosystem: Environmental > Aquatic > Marine > Oceanic | place: Arctic Ocean...
CCTCCGTTCGAACTTCATGTCCGCCGCGTACTTATCCTCGATAAGACGCGTCATGTTGCCGCTGTCCGCCACCACCCAAACCGTGAGATCCGATCCGAGTGGGGAGTCCACCACGCCGCGGAAAATCGAAAGAGAGTCCTCGGCGTGGGTCAGGTTGTCCTCGAAGTCCCACTCACCATCCGAATCGTCATCGGAGGTGAATGTGGACTCGTTTTCTTGGTTGCCCCGACCGCTGAGTTGCGATCTGAGCTTCCGTTTGTGAGAATGGAGGGCCTTCCTGTCCTTCTGTGCACTCCGGGTACCACCAGGCTTCTTACGACGCCTAGCAGTGTCCCCAGATGAGTAGGTGTGTTTGAGAGCGCGGCTAAGCACTGCCAAATCATCCCTACTCATCTGTCCGTCTGTACGGAAAGAGTGCACGAGGTCAGGGCCTCGCTCCTAGTTGCCTCCTGGAGCAACCCACGACTCCGTGTCGGGGTCGAACTCCAGGGCATCATCCTCGCCTTCGTTCCAGTCCACGATGTTGGACGTCGCCGCAGTCGTCGCCGCCGCCACCACCTGGGTCTGCGAAGGGGCCTTCTTTGCCTTGTTGTGGCCTTCCAGCTTCTTCTCCAGCATCAGGACCTTCTGCTTCGACGCCGCCAGCTTCGCTGAGTCGCTGCTGCCACCACCGCCGCCCGATCCTCCTCCGCCGCCCTTCTTGGTGTTCTTCAGGGCACTCGGGAGCTCCTCGGACTTCCCCAGCTCTCGGCAGACCTTGCTCAGGTCATCCAGGACCTTTTGCTTGTCCGCTTGGGCAGTGATCCCCAAAGCTTCAAACACAAAGTCTGTAAGCTTTTTCTTGAACCACGAACTCACGAACCACGTACGGTCCTTTGAGTTCTGGAGTAGGACCCCCTCCTGCCGCAGCATCCCCTTGATCAGCACTTTCCGGGTCGCTGGGTCGAAGAAGGGACACGGGCCCGAGTGGTTCCTCCCGTGGAACGTGTTGCACTGTCCACAGGGAGGGTGGTAGGTCTTGTCGCCGCCGCCACCACCTCCACTCCCACTGTTCACGGCCAGCACCAGCGCGTCCACATCCGAGGTGACTTGGAGGGCCACCTTGGACTTGCCCACCACCTTGGTGAACTGCTTGGCCGGATCCAGGAGGCTCATCAGCTGGGTCAGGTTTCCAGCCCCATACTGGAGTGACCCGTGGCTGGCCTCGCTCTTGAGCCTGCCCCAGAGAAGGTCGTAGTCCTCCCGGCGCATGCCCTGCTCCCCTCCCATCACGAGGTTGTGGAGCTCGTCTTTGTCCAGCCCATGGCCCCTTCCGAGGAACTGGGCAGGATCCGTGGTCAACAATTGGAGCCCGTGCTCCAGATGCTGGTCCATAAATGCGCCCCCGGGTTGCAGCTCCGCCATCATCAGCCGGTCCCGGATGATGTTAACACACCGAGAGTAGCTGGTGGAGTAGAGGGCATTCCGATCCCCAAGGTAAAAGATCATGGTGTCGTAGAGGTTCGACACCAGGTAGAACTCCTTGTTCACCGGATCGACCTTCTCTTTGAGCACCAAAGCCTTCGCCAGGTTCTGAAGTCCGGCCTTGATCTCGGCCGCATTTGGGACCACCCAGAACTCAGTGATGAGCTTTAACTGGGCTCCCGTCCACTTCAGGATCCAGTAGCGGTCGTCCATCGGATCATGGGCCGCGCTGAACCCTTCCAGCCAGCGGATCCGGGTGAACAGCTTCTTGGTTCGGTCCTGCACCCCCGGACAATGGCCATCCTTCAAGCCCCCCGTGTCCTTCATAAATTGGAACACAAAGGACAGAGGCATACCAAAACTGGTGGCCTGATCCTTCAGCAGCGCCAGCCACTGCGCCACGTTGACGAACTGCCCTTGGATGTCGGGAGTCATCTTCTTCTGCATGGCGGCAAAGTTGGCCATGAATCGGCCTTCGTTCCCTCGGCCCGGGTGGAAGTGGAGATTGTCGTGCACATTTTCACGAATCATCCTGAGAGTCAGCTCCGTGAGCTTCCTCTCCTTCTTTAGGACTTCGATCGCATAGCCCTCCACCTCCCCAAGGATGGTGATGGTGCCAAACGATCGATCCTCTCCCTCCTCGTGGTCTTGAGCCTCGCCGCCGTACATCCCTTGATCGACGCGTGACTTCACAGTCAGCTTTGAAACGTCGTCCCGCTCGTCCTCCACTTCCTGATGGACGGGCAGATGCTTCGTCCGCACAGGGACATCCCGGGGTACCTTGTCCATGGAGTCGGTCCTGCGGGCCGCGAACTTGAATCCAGGCCGCTGCGCCACTCCATCTTCGGCAGCCCTCTCCGCTTCCCGGATCATCGTCTGGGCCAGGTTCGCGCCACCAAGACGGTACCCCAGCCCAAGAAGGCTAGCGCCCTCCTTCTTCACATCTTTGGATTGGGAGGTCTTCAACGAGGAGACCACAGTTGGCTCGACGCGTCTCCCGGGCATAGTGGTGACGGGATGGGGATCACTCAGGCACAGAGCCCTCAGTTCCCGGACCCCGCACCGGTACGCCTCCTTGGTGCGCAACATCTCGACTAATATAACATTAAATGTTAAATACCAGTCAACGATGTCACTCGCTGTCTCGCGAGGGAAAACCTGGTTCAGCGCCACCGCCTTGTACCGCTTGGTCAGAGTTCCCACCAGGACATCCAGTCGGCGCCAGACCGAGGAGTAGTACTCCTCTCCAGTCAGCGGGGATATCCCTTCCTCACGCAGTGACTTCCCCACGCGGGTAATGTCACCCCGGCACTGAGCGAGGAGCCCCTGGCATTCCTCGAGCAGTGTCACCACCGTGGGCACGTCAAACACTTCGGCAGTCCCCCGCGCGCGGCGAAGGCCCAGCTGGAAGAGCTCCACCAGGCTGCCCAGATGGTGCATTCCTCTCCCGATCACGGCCACCGCGTCCACCTCGAGACGTTCCCGAGTGGCGGTGTCCATGTTCAGAAGGGAGGCGAGGGACCCGCTGATCCCCAACTCGTGGAGTGCAGAGTCCCTGAGAGCGCCCGCGGCTTCGTCCACACTGGTCAGCCGCCGCTGCCGCTCCACGTCCATTTCCTCCAGCGTGCGGACCGCCTCCTCGATGGCGACACTGGCCCGCTGAGCTGCAGAGCTCTGAGTCGACCCGTCCCGTCCATCCTCATGGCCCGGTGGCTTGTCGGTCTCGTGTTGTTCACCCAAAAACTCATCGTAGTCGATGGATAGACCCCCATCCAAAGTGAGCCCTTCACGGGGTCTCGGGGTCGTCTCGGAGTTCGGACTCGGGCGCTTCAGGCTCCTTGCGCCGTCCTGGTCCTCCACTCCTCGCGCGGGCAGATGCTCGGAGCCCTGACCATAGCGGGTTGTTAATCCACCATGATGCAGGGCGGGCTCCCGTGATAGCCCTTCCTTGCGTGTCCTCTGTCCCGCCAATCCTTCGTGTTCTCGGTGCATTCCTCCCAGCGATGGTACCACGCTGACATCATCGTCATGGTGTCCATGTGGCCCGCCAAACTGGGGGGGAAAATGTCCACTCTCACTGGCGGCCGTGGAATTCTCCAGGTCGCGCATGCCGAAAGTGGACTGGCCATGCCCCCGAAAGGGTACAGCCACTTGTCCTCGGCCACGGGCAACAGAGTCCCCACCCTGTGGGTGAGTTCCTTGCCGCTCGAAGCCTGCTGTTGCCAGCTTCTCGCGCTGGCCTAGTCCTCCATCTTGGTTGGCAGAGGAGAATGGAAGTCCCGCACCCTGGCCATCCAGGGGGGAAATCCACTCGATCCCTTGCCGCCCGTCCATACCGCGATCCTGGTCCTCTGACAGGTGAGGGCGCTCCACCTCTTGGTCGTCCAAGTGGGTGGTCCTCTCCTTGGTCCCCGATCCGGCTTCTCCCAACAACTCGCGCCGGGAGGGATCCAAACTATCCCCTCCGTCACGAGTGTTAAAAAATGTAAGACTGGGACTATTCCCGCCGACTGTAGAGTCGAGAGGGAGGGGGTGAATCTGGGCAACTCGATTTGGGTCCTCAGAGGAGGGGTCGGTAAGCCCACCCCCCTGAGAACCACTCACCTCACCGTCCACATCGTCCTCGCTGGCCAAGAAGTCTTCAGCAAGACTGTTGGGCCCGTCCGAGAAGGTGTCCACACTGCGCTCGCTGTCGCTGGTACCCAAGTTGGTGCCGTGGATGTGGGAATCAGGATGAGACATGGTGAGCGTGAAAGAAGAAAAGAGAAGTTAACACTAAGTCTCTAATTAATTATCAAGCAAGTTGTGATTAAACACGTCAAACAAACAAAGTAAGAACAAATCCATCTTGCAGCAAAACAAGATGGACGGTGCCCCTCAACAAAACAAAAACAACAATACAACCGCCCAAAACAAAACGGCTAAATTGCGTTCTAAATTCTACTGCGGAAACTCAGGCCTTAATCGAGGCCTGGTTTCCGGCACTAATAAACTAAACAATTCTACATTCTTAACCGCAATTTCAGGCCTCCTATTAAGGCCTGAAACGTAGGCTAACGATCTACAGAACTCTAACGTTCTTAATTGCAAATTCAGGCCTCCGATTAAGGCCTGAAAAGTCAACTAACAGGTACATACAGAGTAACGGACCTTTAACGTCACAAAGCTAAAAGCCAACAATGACCGTATGATATAAACCACCAATAGCAACCGTCTTACGACCGTTAACCGTTAGATAGAATAAAGAGCACAGCAGTCTATCATTGTCATCTAACATCAGTATACTACCATATAGATCTATGAATATAACAGTCTAATACATACTAATCTCATCATTGACTACTATAACAGTCTCTAAACTACTAAACTATCACAATAGACATAGAGTGGGCCGTGTAAGGCAATTAGCCTAACCCGTTTCTAGACAAATATACATACTATGAACAACAATATTAACTACTACTACATATTAAGATACTAACATCCTAATACTAATACCAATTATATACTAAAATACTATACATTATAAACTAACAAACTATACATTTACTATCTTATACTACAATACTAAGTTTGCGTTAGCTAGACTAATCAGAGTACTAAGGATAAAGGTAATATATTACAATCACCCCCTCAGACTCTTATTAGTTCTAGCGAGAGAGAACCAAGTTAAAAGGGTTTCATGTTTACAGCATGAACTCTAGTCACCTTGCCATTCACCTCCGCATCATAGAGGGCCGGATTGATCATGCGGATGATCTTGTACGGTCCCTCGTACCTCTCGAGGAGCTTCATGGAGATCTTCCAAGCTTCCTCTTGATCGGGAGAATTGAATTCGGAGATAGGCCGACGCACAAGCATAAATTGCTGGTCCGGCTTATACTCGACGAACTCAAGAGGCTGCTTCACCCGAAGGTTAAACCGCGTCTTGTTCTTCTCCGTCTGCTCCACTGCATGGCGATTATAGTCACCTATAGCCGCAACCATCCCCCGCACATACTCGTTGTTGAGAGCAGTGGGCTTCAGGTCCCCAGCTTCGCTCTTCATATGAGCAAAGGAGGGCATTTTGCACTCTCGGCCATGCATAAGCATGTAGGGTGTGTAACCCGTAGCCAGAGAGACAGTGGTGTTGTACTGTAACTGCACCACTGGTAAGTAGATGTTCCAATCATCTTGCTTCAGGGTATCGCAGTAGTTAAACAACTGGTCTTTCATAGTCTTGTTGTGATTCTCAACAAAACCATCAGACCTGGGCATGTAGGGGGTCGTAGAAATACGATTAATCCCCAGGATCTTAGACACATTCACGAGGATAGAATTAACAAATTCATTACCTCGGTCGCTAACGACAGTGTCAGGGATCCCGGCCTGACAGACAAAATATCTGACAAAGGCCTCAGCCACCTCCAAGGCACCTTTAGTCTTCAGAGGGACTAACCACACATGCTTAGTGAGATAGTCCTTGATGACGAAGATGTACCTGTACCCGCCACTAGTTCGAGGCAAAGGACCCGTAAGGTCAATGTGCACACGATCTAGTGGCCGGCGGACCTTGGAGTACTTCATGATCGGCACTCGAGGTCGACGCTGGTACGTCTTCCTGAGCTTGCAATTAATGCAGCCATCACAATGGGAGGCAATATCCCTCTCCATGTTACTCCAGAAATACCGCAGCTTAATCGTCTCAAGCATACGGTTAGATCCGATGTGAGCAAAGCCCTCGTGATGAACACGAAGGGTCAATTTCACCAAGTGCCGAGGCACGAGGCTCTGCTCGACTTCACCACGACGATTATCCAGGATAACCCGAACTATCATCATGAATCTGTCATCATCGGACGGGACGAGACGGTACTTGAAGCCCTTCTTCACCATCTCATCCCGCCCTGTGGCTAGTACCTCAGCTTTGAGAGACGCCAACAAGGTATCCTCATCCTGAGCCTTACTCCAAGCCACGTTATCGCTAGGCCACACTGCCTGCTCACGCTCAGTGGGATTGGCAAGTAAATACCGCTCCGACTGCTCGTAGAGACCGTCCGGACCATATACCGCATAAGCATTCTCATCGCCTTTAACATAGACGCCAGAGAGAGGCTTTCGGAACGCGATGATCTGCTCCATCTCTTCATCATACCGCAATTGGAAGATGCTGTAGAGACGGCCAGCCACAACGATCTTACGACCGTTAAGGAACATCAGCTCTTGAGCTAGTTCCTCGGTTTGATTCAAGTTCTCATAAGAAAACTCGTCAGCAATCCGTGACTCCTGGGTAGCTCCCTTCTCAGCCTCCAGATCCACCTTATCCTGGAACTTCCTAGTCCGGGTAGCAAGGTTGTCCGGAGGAGGACTGAGAAGCTCGCTGCTCCTGGTAGCAGTAGCCCCCTTACTGAGACTCACGGGAGTAGCATTCTCACGGAAAACAGCCACGGTGTTTTCCTGTGCAAATCTAACTCGCCGGGCACCCCTGATCTCGGATCGAAGGGTGGGGGAGAGCTTATCCTGGCGACCTTCCCAGTATTCGGGTTGGTAGCTAAGATAAATCTCATCCCCAGGCTCAATGGGCTTCCATGCGACCAGAACCATCTTAGTTCCGTTCCAAACGATCTTGGCATTCACCAGATGATCGTCCAGAGGGTCGTTAGCAAACCGACCAAAGCAACTGTAAAATTGCTCTGCGTCGATGAACTTCATGGATCTAGTCTTGTGGTCCACGATGGCAGAAGCGATATAATCGCGCCCCGCCCCGTAGCCCCCATCCAATTGAGCTTGAGAGACCTCCACCCCTTCATAGGAGCAGAGTTCCTCTTGCTTCTTGAACTTCCTGGCAGAGAAGAGGCCATAACCGGCATTCTCGCCAAGAAGAGACTTGCGCACCTGCACTTTGCCTTTACCCAAGAGTGGTAAGCTCTCGAGTTGGCTTGTGAGAGGATGGAGTTCGGGGGTCACTGCACCCCTCATCCAATTAGGCTGTAACTTATCCTCCTCGGAATAGTCCACCACCTTCTTCACTCTCCGAGAGGGTCTAGGGAGCTTCCTTACAACTCCACCTTTAGACTTCACTGGATGGCTGGTTCGGGCTTTGTTAGCCTTTCTCCGTGCCTCCCAGTCCTCATCCTCCTCGCCGTCGGTGTCTTGGAGAGCCTCAGCCGAGTCACTACTCGGGGGCTGCTCTCTTCGACCCTTCGTCGGCTTCCGGGGGTTAAACCTCTTCCCCTTAGCCGCGGCGAGTGAGTAGAAAGGAGGCTCAGGGCCACACACGCAGAGTGAGGTCAGTTCCTCCACCCTATAGAGTAGGCTCTTACGAGCCGTCTCCAAGGTGCTGACCTCCAAACTCCGGTGCTCACCACAGAGCTCCTCCACCTCGAGGAGTGCCTCTTGTTCTGAGACGAGGTTGGTGAGGAGAGTAGGGAGCAGCGCAGCGCTACTATCCCGAGTCAACTCCTCCTCGTCTTCTGCTGGGGAGGACAGACGGGCGCACAAGGAGAGAAAGTTCTCCCCCTGCCAGACATCCTCGTCGTCCCCCACGCCCCTGCAGACCAGAGAGGACATAAACACCTCACGAGCGGGATTATCTGTCCCAGTCTCGGAGGAATCGTCCCCACCTGAGTCATACACGGACTCCACATCCGTCTCGTAGGTGACCTCCTCGAGCGAGGCTGGTCCCTTGGAGAGGGAGACAGAACTTTCTGGGAGGTTCATGTCCGAGATCGTCGCTGATAGCAACTCCTCGTCACAATCCATGCCCGACTCTTGTAGATTTTTTAGAAATTTTTCTCTACCAGAGTCTGACTCCAGATTCTCTACCCCCTCGGCCAAGATACGGTCGTTTAAGAGAGACATCTCTTTCAACCGTTTCTTGTCCAACTTACGGAGGATAGACTCTGCTTTGGCCTCCAGGGTTTTGTTACGGATATCAAGGCGGCGAGCTCTCTGGAGTACACCAGAAGTCACCACCCCGGACGTGTCGTCCAACTCATCCTTAGACAAGTAGACTGGCTCGTCACTGTTCCGCTTCAGCCGGGATACGGCGTCTGCATCACAGTTCTCCCAACCCGATCTATAATAGATCGAGAAGTTGTAACCCTGAAGGTTGATCAGATACCTCATCAACCGCCCATATTGGTAGTTGCATTGTCAGTATTCACCATGTAACGGAGTGCACAGTGGTCGCTGAACACTTCGAAATGAGGTATGTACTGGAGGTAGGTGTGGTAGTGCAGGATGCAGTCATGCAGAGCCTTACACTCAAGCTCGGTAGCTGAATAGTTACGTTCACTTTTATTCAGGGAGGCGGAATAGTAAGACACAGGCTGCCACTTATCCTCGGAGTTCTTCTGTTCAAGAATCCCTCCTATCCCCCTTCCCACTCGACACGCATCCACTTTCAGACGAAAGGGCTTCGTATTGTCGATTTGCATGAGTACAGGCTTGGACGTCAGCGCATCTTTTATTTGCTGGATCGCCTTACCATGATACTCTGGGACCCAAGCATCCGACACAATCACACCCTTCTTGATTAAATCATAGAGGGGCATGGCCATATCAGCATACTGGTAGATGTACTCTCGATAGTAGAGAGTAGCACCTAGAAAAGACCTCACCTCCTTGGTAGTGGAGGGGTCCTTCCAGTCCCTGATCGCCTCCACCGAGCCTGGATCCGCCATCCGGCCCTCCTTGGTGAGGATGTGTCCCAAGAACTTAATCGAGGGATAGTTCAAGTGGGTCTTGGCGAGTTTCATCACCAAGTTGGCCTTTCTCAGCCGACTGTAGATCTGCTGTTGCACTCGCATGTGCTCGGCAAAATCATCAGTGTGGTTGAGGATGTCATCCACATACGCCGAGAAACACTGACGGTCCATACCCTCGAATGTTCTCTGAATCAACCGGCAGAAGATGGACGGACTATTAATCCAGCCCTGAGGAAGTACCGCAAACTGAAGATGCCGATCGTGAGTACGAAAGGCCGTCTTGTAGCGATACTCCTCCTTAATCCTCGCACAGAAGAATGCGTCATCAAGATCAGATATTGAATAGCGAGAGCAACCTCTGGGCACCGAGCCCAAGAGGTCGTCTATCCGAGGTAGAGGGAACAAGTCCGGAACCGTCTTAGCATTGAGCATCCGAAGATCTATGCATAGACGGAAGAACTTGGACACCTCGTCCTCGTGCTTTTTATTCAACATCTCCGACATTGCCTTGTCGCCGTGCTCCTTCATGAACTTCTCGATCCGCTCCGGGTAAGGAACAAGGACCAGTCCATGGCACCACGCAGACGTAGAGTGCTCGAGCTTACCGCTACGGAGCATCTTGTCGGTCTTCTGTGTCAGAAAGGCCTGCATAACCTCAGAAAGTTTCCGAGGCCTGCATTTGAATGGCCGATCATCAACAGTGATGATCTCAGCATCCACATCCTTAGCCGTGTCAGTCTGACCAGGCCTTGGGGGGAAGTGAGCATCCAGGTTGGCAAGGCATGTGGCTCGGAACTGAACGTCCTCACCCCACCCCTCGCCTTCCACTCCACCTTCGAACCACTTAGAGCGGGTTACCTTGGTGTCGTAGATGTCCAA
>Ga0115006_10004203_pt1 | contig 10031 bp, 2 predicted proteins | sample ArcOceMetagenome_3_FD_88943 | JGI IMG/M metagenome (GOLD analysis project Ga0115006, IMG submission 88943) | Marine eukaryotic phytoplankton communities from Arctic Ocean - Arctic Ocean- Svalbard ARC20M Metagenome | ecosystem: Environmental > Aquatic > Marine > Oceanic | place: Arctic Ocean...
ACACGTGGCCATCGGCGGCGCGCACCACCAGGACCTGCGCTTCGCATCGCCCCTCGACGCGCCGGGCGTCGTGGAGGCTCGCAAGCTGGTGTCGCAGACCGTCGCTGAGTTTCTTGCGTGATATTAAATTTCTTTGTCTTTTGGTTACACGGCGTCACGAAATATAAAGCGTAGAGACCTGCTGACTTTACAATACCGCGTCTCCGGCGAAACCATCGCCTGAGACGGCAAAAATGCACAATCGGCAGCCCCTCGCAAAAGCACGCCCGCTCCCCCTTTCCGCCCTCACGCACACACAGCATCGCACCAAGCCAGCAAGCAAGCGCCACACGCGCTGGCAGGGGCGAGGTGCGCCATATAATCATCGGGTCGGGGGTCGCCACCTCTCCCCCCTCCCTCCTTCCACCTCCTCCCACCTCACGTGAGGAATCCGACGCGGCCCGCCTTGCGCAGGTCCATGCAGCAGCGCTCCTCCTGCGAGGCATGGTGGTTGGCCTTGCAGTTGTCCTCCATGTAGTGGATCTTGCCGTCGATCTCCTTGAAGAAGTCGAAGCCGTGCAGCATCAGCTGCAGCTGCGGGTACTCGTGCCTGAAGTGCCAGATCGTGATCAGGCCGCTCGACGGCCATCGGTCGCCAAACTCGTACTGCTCGATCAGGTCCTTGGCCACGTCGGCAGGGACGAAGCTCACGCGCTTCAGCTGCTCGGGCGTCAACTCAGCCTCCACCTGCGTGCGGCGCACGGCACCAGGCGCTGGGGGAGAGAGACGGAGGAGGGAGAGGGGGCAGTGCGGGCCGCACTGCGCAGGGGGCGAGGCGCACCTCCGCACGGCGCTCGTGGTAATAGGGCTTGCCCATAAACCTGTAGGGGATGCAGATGAGCACCGGCTCCTGACGCTTCGGGTACTTGTTGAGCAGCTTGATGCACGTCCAGTCGCTCAGCACCCACAGGTTGGTCTTGGAGCCGACGTGCTCCGAAAAGCCTGCGCGAGCGGGTGGCGCGCGCGTGAGCCGACACGAGAGTGGGTGGAGGGCGAGGGCGGTGGAGGGTGCGCGGCACTTTCGGTCTGGTACTCGTTGAAGCGCACGACCATGCCAAAGTTGTCGACGAGCCCCCCGGCGCTCGTCGAGAGCACCGAGCGGCCGTTGCCGATGATGACGACGCCGGACGCGACCGTCTCCTTGTATTTTGACAGGTCGTCGATGGCGCGCATGTAGTGTGTGTACGAGAAGCGCGTCGGGCTGGCGCGTGACATGAGGACGGACGACGGCGAGCCTGATGACGGCTTCTCGCTGGCGATCGAGCACGAGTGCAGGAAGCTGCTCATCAGCTCCGCGTCGAAGGCTAGCTCCTCCGCGGCCGGCTGCTTTAGCAGCAGCTTGCAGAGCGCCTTCTCGTCCATGGTCTGCGCGCTCCCGGCTGCGGCCGTGAAGGCGGCGCTCTCTGATCTCTCCTCGCTCGGCCGTCGCGGCTTCGCGACTGTAGTCGGCGAGGGAGATTTTCTGCTGGGGCCGCGCGTCGGCGAGGGGCTTCTTCTGCTGGCGGAGGAAGCGGCCGACGCGGCCTGCTGCTGGGCGACGGACTCCGAGCTGCTCCGCCGCTGCCACGGGAAGACCATCGTCCCCAGCAGCTGCCGCGGGGGTCCGCGCGATCGCGGCGGGGTGTAGCTAACTCCGGCCGCAGCGAGTAGTTTCGCCAGGTTATTAAAATGCTATCTGCGTTGATTTGCTTCCGACCAAGTGCACTCAGGAGTACTTAACATTCTTCATAGGAAAGAAGATGCGCGGAGCGAACATTGCTTGATAAGGTGCGGCTGCACCGAGTAGCAGACTGGCGGAGCACCGAACAACGCATCGCCGAAGCGCGATCGCGCGCGCGCGCGCGCGCGCGCGCCATACTTGCTGCGCGAAGGCCCAGGCCGAATTACTTCTGGCTTCGTGTCCGATAATCGTGGCCACCGCGTCGTCCTCCGCCTCACCTCCACCCATGGACCTCGCCGGCGCGCCGCTCGACACGCTCTTCGGCCGCCGGATCGCCGTCTGGTACCACACCTACCGCACCACGCCCAACGGCGCCACCTCGGGCGGGCCGGTGGTGATGCAGCTGGGCGTCGTCACGCACGCCGACGTCGACTCCTCGCTCGGGACGGTCGCTCGGATGCACGTGGTCTTCGATCGCGAGCTTGACGACGAGGGCCTTTGGATCGACGGCCGCGACGACTGGGCGTGGGCTGGCAGCGCGGCTCCGCCCGCGCCGCCTCCGCCCGGCGTGTGGTCGGTCGGAGGCTTGATCTTCTCGACGCCGGGCGTGGAGAGCATCTTCCAAGCGCGCAGTCAGGGCGGCACGCAGGAGTTCTACGTCAAGTGGAAGGGCTTGGCGCACATCCACTGCCAGTGGGTGCCGCGAGCTACGCTCGAGGCCGACGCCAACGTGAAGCGCCGCATCAAGCGCTTCCTCGATTCGAGGGCGGTGGAGGACATCGACGGTGACGACGACGACGACGAGCCGCAGGGACAGGAGGGCAGCGGGGACGGCGAGACGGGGCACAAGCCCGAGCATCTCCGCGTCGAACGCGTGCTGGCGGAGGCGCCGCACGGCGGCGGCCTGCCTCCGATGTACCTGGTCAAGTGGCTCTGCCTTGGGTACTCGGCGAGCACGTGGGAGGCGGGCCGTCACCTGCTGGACGCTCAGCCTCAGATTCGCCAGTTCCGCGAGTGGCGCGCTGCGCGGCGCGCGCCCTCGCGGCCGCTGGCGCCGCTCGGTAGCGGCGCCGCACCGCTGATCGAGTCGCCGCCCTACAAGGGCGACCGTGCCCTGCGCGACTACCAGCTGGAGGGCCTCAACTGGCTGGTGCGATCGTGGCACGCCGGGCGGTGCGTCATGCTGGCGGATGAGATGGGCCTCGGCAAGACGGCCCAGAGCGTCGCGATGCTCGACCACCTGCACCGTCAGAAGGGCATTCGTGGCCCCTTCCTTGTGGTGGCGCCGCTCTCGACGCTGCCGCATTGGAAGCGCGAGGTGGAGCAATGGACGCACATGAACGCCGTCGTCTTCCATGGCGACAAGGCCTCACGGCAGGTCATCCGCGCCTACGAGTTCTTCGACGAGGACGACGCGCACCACGAAGCCCAATTGGCAGCAGACGCCAGGCAGGCCTCGACGGACGGCGTGGTCGCCGACAAGAGGCAGCGACGCCGACGGTGCGGCGCTTGCGAGGCGTGCATGCGCCAGGTGTGCAATGCATGTGACGCCTGCCGCACGACCGACGCCACGGGCCGCAAGGCGTGCTGCTTGATGAGGCGATGCGCGCACGCGACCGACGTGCAGCTGCTGCAGCGGCAGGCGTGGCTGGCCAGCGTCCAGCATGTGCCGCAGACGTCGGCTGAGCAACCGGTCAAGAAGCTCGGTCAGGTCGTCGTCGAGACGCACGACGCGGGCGATGCTGCGAGCGCGATGGTGGATATTGACGGCGGCGACGACGACGACGAGTGGGTGCCTGGAGCGCGCGGTGCAAAGCCAAAGGGGCGGCAGGCAGCGGCTGGAGGCAAGGCTCGAGGCGGCACGCCGGTGGCGAGAACGTCGACCAAGTTTGACGTGCTCATCACGTCGTACGAGGTGGCCAAGGACGAGCTGGCGGAGCTCCGGAAGATTGCGTGGCGCTACATGGTCGTCGACGAGGCCCACCGCCTCAAGAGCAAGGACTCGGCGCTCGCGGCCGACCTGCGCGCGCTCAAGCCTGCGCACTTCCACCTGCTGAGCGGCACGCCGCTCCAGAACAACACGAGCGAGCTGTGGGCGCTCTGCCACTTCCTCGACGCAGCGCAGTTCCCGTCGCTGCCAGCCTTCCTCGCTGAGTACGGCCATGGCGTCGGCCACGGCCTGCCCGCGGAGCGCGCGTCGCGTCCCGAGCAGATCGAGGCGATGCGAGAGGCGGTGCGCCCCTACCTGCTGCGGCGGCTCAAGGGCGATGTGGAGAAGGATCTGGCGCCGCTCGAGGAGACGGTGGTGTGGATCGAGCTGACGCGCTTCCAGAAGCAGATCTACCGCGCCGCACTCGAGAAGCGGCGTGACATGCTCGTGCGTGGCGTGGTGGACGCGTCGGTCTCGGCGCTCAACAACCTCCAGATGGAGCTGCGCAAGTGCTGCAACCACCCGTACCTGATCAAGGGGGTCCAGGCCTCCGCCACAGCGGGCATGGCGGCGGGTGCGCGCCGCGAGGCCTTTCTCAGCGCGTCGGGCAAGCTGGTGCTGCTCGACAAGCTGCTGCCGAAGCTCAAGGCGGAGGGGCACTGCGTGCTCATCTTCTCGCAGTTCACGATGATGCTCGACCTCCTGGTCGACTTTCTGCTCGAACGGCGCTTCGGCTTCGAGCGGCTCGATGGCAACACGCACATGGACGCGAGGCAGGCCGCGATCGATCGCTTCGGTCGAGAGGACGGCGCCGACCGCGCATTTGTCTTCCTGCTGTCGACGCGCGCTGGCGGCGTTGGCATCAACCTCACCGCCGCCGACACGTGCGTCATCTTCGACTCGGACTGGAACCCGCAGAATGACGTGCAGGCGATGGCGCGCTGCCACCGCATCGGCCAGACCAAGCGCGTGAAGGTGTTCCGGCTGGTCACGCGCAATACGTACGAGAGTGCGCTCGTCGAGATCGCGAATCGCAAGCTAGGCCTCGAGCGGGCGCTCAACGGCGAGGGCGCAGGGCAGGCCGAGCCCAATCGCGAGGAGGTCGCGAAGCTGCTACGACAGGGTGCACACGACATCGTCATCGATGACAAGGACGACGCCGCCTTCCAGCGATTCTCGCAGTCCGACATCGACCAGATTCTTGAGAGCTCGACGACGGTGCAGCACGCGGCGTCGGCGGAGGGCTCCGTCTTCTCCAAGGCCAGCTTCGCGGCGGATGAGGGCGGCGTCGACCTCGACGATCCCGACTTTTGGTCAAAGATGCTGCCAGAGGCTCAGGTCGTTGCCGCCGAGCCGCTCGGAAAGCGGAAGCCGAAGCCAGCTGAGCGTTGGCAGCACCCGAATCTGCTGTTTTACGAGGCTTCGACCGACTTGGCTGACCCCGCGGAATACGAGGACCCCAATGACGACGTGTACGTTCCCGCGTCCGACGTTCGCCTCTCCGTTGAGCAGGCCGACGATGACGGGCAGCCCGGCCCAGCCGCACCGAATCCGTTTGCGCCACCGAAGCGGCCCGAGGCCGAGGTGGCGCGGGAGCATGGGCTCAAGGTACACGACTTTCGTGCGGTCAGGAGTGTCCTCACAGGGGTCATCGCTCGGATTGTCTCGGAGGCCGACAAGGTGGCGAAGCAGGAGGCAAAAGTGCAAGCACGTGAGGGCCGAGAGCGCGAGAAGGAGGAGCGACGGAAGGAAAAGACGCACGAGCACATTCGAGTTGGCGAGGAGCGCATCTCGCTCTGCGTCGAGAAAGCGCTGCAGGTTCGCGCGGTGGGGGCGCAGCTCGACGAGCAGCAACAAGCCGACGCGATAAGAAGCCTGGAAAATGAGCTCCGGCAGCAAGTGCAGAGGCGTCAGCTGCTGCAGCAGCAGTGCCTGATGCAGCAGCAGCTGATGGTGCAACAGCAGGTGCTGGCAATACAGCCTCCGTTTGCCATGCTTCAAATGCAGCAGCAGCAACAACAGTTGCAGCAGCAAGCGCAGTCTGCTGCCGCGACTCTTGCTGCAGGTGCTGACCGGCTGAAGAAGCATCGGGCACTGCTGCAACTGGCTCAACAGGCGCGAGCGGTGGCACAGCAAGAGCAGGCGCAACACGCGCTTCAGGTGCAGTTCTCACAGCAGATTGCGCAGCAGATTGAGCGGCTCACAGAGGCCGGTGGGCACGAATCGCAACTCGCGGTCGTAGTCCCTGCCCACCTCGACGTCGTCCGTCTACGACTGCGCAATCAAAACCGCTTTGTCCTCGCATTCGTGCGCCAAGCGCAGCTCAAGATGGCGGCGGAAAATGCGATTCAGCCGGCGTCGGCTGACACGATAGCTCCTTACTTGCCACGCATCCTGGCAACGTCGCAGGAAAAGGAGCACCAGTTCTTCGAGCGCACCAAGCCACGCCTGGTTGGGTATCAGGCGCATGTTGACAGCACAGTCCGCAGCCTCGAAGCACACACGGCCACGATGCAGCAGCAACAGGACGAGAGGAAGCGGCAGCTGCAGCAGAAGCAGCGGCAGGAACTGCTGCTATGGGAGCAGCAGGTGCAGCAGCGACAAGAGGAGGAGACGCGCCCTTCGCGTCTTGCCGCCCTGGGCTCCATCAGGATGATGCAGGCGATGAGCGGCTCGCGCAGTATCCAGCTTGGCCCCAGGCACCAGGCGGTGGTCCCGCCGTGGACCGGCAGTGGTGTGGCCGGTGGTGCCCGCCTGCGACCAAGCTCCAGCGCGGTGGTGGACCTCGACGACGACGACGATGACGACGACGGCCCACCAGCGCAACAAGGAGCGACGGAAGCAGAGCCGGCGGAGCCGCAGCTGGTGTCCGCCCAGGAGCTCGAGGAGCAGGCAGCTGCAGATATTGCGGTCGAGCTCAGTGGCCTTGCTTATCTGAGCAATCACAACCCACCGCACACACTCAGCGATGACAACGTTCTCGGTCACTTCGCAGCGATCAACTCTATCGCGCACGACTTCCTGGGCCGTGACGCCAGCTGTGCTAGGCTGGCCCACCGCATCCGAGCCGACGTAAGCCGAAAGAGGGCCGCTGCGAACGGGCCAGGGCTCTCGAGTGGCGGGTGCGCGTCGAGCAGCGTAGCAAGCAGCAGCACGAGCTCTGCGCCGCCCAGCAGCATGGCACCCTTACCACCACGACCCCCGCAGCCCTTTGTGGATCGTCCGGAGCGCGTGTCCCCGCTCTCCGAGAGCGCACTGCGCCAGCTGCCGCGCTCTGATGGCACCAGCCTCTCGCAGCACCCTCGCCTGCTCGGCTCTGCACAGTTCTTTCTCATCGCGCACCAGGGAGGCCATCTCCGGCTCGAGATGCTGGCGCTGCTTCTAGGCGCCGTGTTGAGCCGTCCGCATGCCGAGGTGCTTCCGGCACTGCTACCGGCACCACCACCACGAGTGCATCGGCTGACCGAGGCGGAGCGCAAGAAGCTCAAGGAGGAGCAAGACGCGCGCGTGTGCTGGGATGTCTTGTCGAAGCTGGTGCTGAAGGTGGAGAGGCAGGTGGTGATCGAGAAGGCCCGCGAGGAGAGGCTGGCTCGCAAGCACCAGGAGATGCAGCTTCGGCAGCAGCAGCTCCTCGAACTGCGAGCGAAGAGGCAGTCCGAGAACGAGGTGCGCGGTGTGCTCAGCCGCGTGCTACGCGACGTGGAGCGTGCCATGGAACGCGACGAGAAGCAGGTGGCTCGCGAGCTCAGTGCTCTGACGAGCATCATGGTGCGGCAAGTTGAAGCTCACGTCGACAAAGGGCATGACCTTGGGTCGACGATTGGCCACGGACTCCTTGCTGCCCCCACATGGGCCCGGCAAGCAGCCAACCCGTGGGATGAGTCACGCAAGGTTGTTTACCGACAGCGCGACGCCACCAACGAAGACATCAGTGCGTCGTCGATCGACAGTCTTCGGGACTATCTCGTCTCGCTGGGTGGCAGCCCCGATCTGGTCGCAGGCTGGTGGGCTACTCGCGAGACGCGGCGCGAGGGCAACAGCGCCGGCACAACCGACATCTACTTCTTCTCGCCGCATGTCAAGAAGAAGTTCCGCTCTCGCATGGAGATCGCCCGTTACCTCGGGTTCGACCCCAAAAAGGCACCCAAGGCGGTGCAGCAGGTGGTGCAGCTCGCCAAAATGACGCAGCCCGTGGGTGGGCCGAGCGCGGCGGTGGTGCAGCAGCAGGCAGCCGAGCAGCCGACGCTGCAGGTTGTCATCCCGGCGCAGGAGACTGAGGAGGAGCGGCGCGAGCGGCTGCGCGAACGCCACCGGCTAACGGAGCAGCGGCGGCGGGAAAGGACAAAAGCAGGGGGCTATCTTTCTCTCTCTCCCGCTGCTGGTACGGGCAAGTGCTCCAAATGCGGGCTAGAGGGGCACTACAGGACCAACCAGTCGTGCCCACTATTCGGTGAGGTCGGTGATGAGGTGTCTGCGGTGCTGAATGGTCTCATCGGTCAGCTCGAGAGGGACGAGGGCCCTTACCACGGCGGCAGCTGGCAGCGGCAGCAGCTGGCGGCAGCGTCAGAGCAGCGCCCGTGCCCGTTCTGTGGCCGTGTCGGTTCGAAGTTTGGGCCGCACCGGCGCGTCTGCTTTGAGAAGCTATGCGCCGAGCTGGCTCCAGCGAATGGCGAGTTGCCGCTTACAAGCGTGCGGCTGAAGCTGCAGGGCGCTGACCGTTCTACCTTACGTGGGCAGGGTGGCGGCCGTGGCCGTGGAGGTCGTGGGCGTGGTGGCTCGAGGGACGAGGATGCGCGTGCCGTGCGTGCCGCGGTGCAGGTGGCCCGTGCGCCCGATCGCAGTGGCGTGTGCGTGGTGCTCAAGCTGAGCGTTCTGCGGCAGCGGAAGCAAGTGAGCCGCCTCCGCGATGATGAGGAGGTCGGGACTCCGACGCCGAGGCAAGCAAAACCGCCCAAGCCGCGCCCCGAGGACGACGCGAGGCCGCCCGCCAAGGCCCAGAAAGTGGCGCCGGGCCCACCGCAGCTCTTTGTGACCATCCGTGGCGGTGAGGTGGTTCCGGTTGCATCGGCGCTGGATCTGCCCTTCCCGGTGCACCTCCACCCGTCGCTGGTGCGCACCAACAGCGCTGCCAAGACCTGGTACTATGGTGGAGCTGTGCACAGCAGGCCTCCGGCTTCCTACGACGCGGCTGCGCCAGAGCCTGTCAAGCGCCCGTGGCATGTTGCGCCGCAGCCCAGCACGCCTGCGGCGCATGAGGAGGAGAGTGGACTGCTGGTGCAGAAGATACTCGCGCATAAGAGGTACAACAACGGCGACGTTTGGCTGCGCCTTGAGTTCGAGGGCGGCACGAAGACGCCGGGCTTCGTGAATCCTTCGCCGCTGCTGCTCAGCTCAGCCGGCCGACAGATGCTGGTCGCGTACGCGAGGGAGCACCATGACGTGTCGAACTACCTTGCGGCGCAGCAAGTCAACCCGAGCGTTGTGGCCGCCGTGGACGTCACCGACGAGTTGCCGTCGGGATCACCCTGGGCCCATCTTCTGAAGCGGCCCAAGGCAGCAGGCGCGACGGGGCCTACGAAGACCACAGGCGCGGACGTGCAGCGCGCCGCGGTGCCAGCTGCTCAGCCTGTCCGCCGCGAGGCGTCGACGGCGTCCGACTCCGATGGCCTCATCGCTGACTTCTTCGCCAAGGCGCTCGATGGGGTCGAGGAGGACGACAAGCTATGCACGCAATGCCGGCGTGGCGACGATGCAGCATCGATGCTGCTCTGCGATGGCCCCGGCTGCGGTGCGGGCTATCACATGCAGTGCTTGCCGACGCCCCTCGCCGCCATTCCCGAGGGCGACTGGCTCTGCCCCAGCTGCAGCACCACGCGCCCCAAGAAAAGGAAGGCCGTTCTGGCGAGCGGCACCAAGCCGCAGCCGCCGCCTGCCCAGCCACCGGCGCCGGCGCCTTTGCGCGAGGGCTCTCGCGTGTTGGCGCGTTGGATGGTCGACAAGGAAGTGGCGATCGGGGAACGCTCGCTGCGGGGCAAGTTCTTTGCTGGGACGATCGCCTCGATCGAAGGCACCGAGAGTTGCGTCGTCATGTTTGACGATGGCGATCTGGAGCATGGCGTGCTGCTCGAGCACGTCAAGGCTGGACCGCCGCAGGCCAAGCATAAGCGGCCCAGGGCTGGAGTAGGAAAGCCTGCGATCAAGCCGGCGTCGCCGCCCCCACCGCGCGAGAGCCTGCAGTGGGAGGCGGTCCTCGTGCGCCTCAGCGGCGGCAACCGCCTCTACTCGAGCATCATCACGGCTGGAGCTGCCGTCGAGGCGCAGTACGGCACGGATGAGGACGAGGGTTGGTGGCCCGGCACCGTGCTCACAGCGCACACCGAGGGCTTCCACGCCGGCAGCTTC
>Ga0115006_10004205_pt1 | contig 10030 bp, 6 predicted proteins | sample ArcOceMetagenome_3_FD_88943 | JGI IMG/M metagenome (GOLD analysis project Ga0115006, IMG submission 88943) | Marine eukaryotic phytoplankton communities from Arctic Ocean - Arctic Ocean- Svalbard ARC20M Metagenome | ecosystem: Environmental > Aquatic > Marine > Oceanic | place: Arctic Ocean...
TCTCCTTCTCCTTCTCCTTCTCCTTCTCCTTCTCCTTCTCCTTCTCCTTCTCCTTCTCCTTCTCCTTCTCCTTCTCCTTCTCCTTCTCCTTCTCCTTCTCCTTCTCCTTCTCCTCCTTCTCCTCCTCCTCCTTCTCCTCCTTCTCCTTCTCCTCCTTCTCCTCCTTCTCCTTCTCCTCCTTCTCCTCCTCTTTGCCCTTACTTGGGCTTGTCGATATTGTGTCCCCGTTCATTCCCAACAAGGCTGCCACGGTCCCATCCTGGACGTGGGCATACATGCTCAAATTGCTGAGCGCGACAGCGCAGTAATTCTTCGTAAGACGGTTGTCGCACTGCGCCAAAAAGATAAGGCAATCCACAGCCCCATCTTCCACAGCTCTCTTCCTGCTGCTCTTGCTCTTGCTCAAGTTGCATATTGCGGCCGCACACATCTGCTTGCTAGCGTCGTTGGCGAACTTGCTCAGTTTCACAACAACGTGGATGCCCCCCATCTTCGCGATCCTGCTCCTAATGTTGGCAGTCTGTGTCATGTGGTAAATGGCGGCGCAGATCCTCCAGGTGTACTCAGTGTCGTACTGCACCCTGTCGTTGTCAACGATGCTACAAGCCGCCTCGATCACCCCGTTCTCCAGCAGCGCCTCCCGCAGATCGGGCCTGTGGCTCAAGTTGGCAAAGGCGACTGCACAGTCCCTCGCAATCTCCCTGTCTCTGGCCGTCTGTTCCTTCCCACCCATCTTACTCATTTCCACAATTATTTTCGCCCCTCCGTCCTCGACCACCTTGGTCTGACTGGATTTGCTCCAGCTTAGGTACTGCAGAGACTGCATGATGAGCGAAGCGACGAATAGAGAGGATTAGCTTATCGTATAGAGCAACTATTAGTCGGCGAGCAAGCCATATAGTCTTCTTGCGGGTCGCTACGCTCCCAACGTTCGCTGCCTTCGCGCCTAACCCTCACTCACCAGCGCAACCAGAGCCTTAACCGGACTCTCGTCGGGAACCCTCTTGACCAGCACCAGCATCGCTGTGACAGTGTGCTGTTCGACCATACTCTTCCTGCCCTCGTGACTGATGCTCAGGTAGCAGAAAGCCCTAGAGGCATCCTCTGCAATCTCCCTCAGATGCTGCCCGCTCAGAACAAGCCAGACAATGCTGCTGACACAGCCAGCGTTTATCATGGGAGCCCTCATCTTCTTGTGGTACGCGCAGCTGCAGAATGCCCTCACGGCACCCTTCACCGTCTCTGCGCAAGTACTTTGTGCCAACAAGATGAGAACGCTGGCCATGTTCTCCTTGATCATTTCCTCCATGCAAAAGGGGTCATTGACCATCTTGGCCAGAACCTTTGTCAACGTGGTTTCGCAGCTCTGCTTCGCTTCCCTGAGGGAAATGTGCAGCTTCTCGACAACGTGGACGTCAACTCCGGTCGCCGCCAGCTTGGTGACGTCGTTGCTGTAATCCTCCAGCGTCGTTAGAACCCTAAGCACGACTAAACCACCGTATTTTGTCGCTACATTGACGGTGTCGTCGCTAGAGAGCATGTTCAGGACGGCCCTCGCACAGTTAAGCTGCGTCTCCCTGCACTTGCTCCTGATGAGACTGAAGAGTCCGAGCAGACTGCTCTTCTTCTTCACGATAAACTTCCTCCCCTCCTTCGTTGTGCTGGATAGGCAGAAAACCTTGGAGCAAATTGCCATCATACTCTCGTTATCGTGAATGCAGAATGTCCCAAACATCTGCAAGACCCCCTGGCTAAGTATCTCAATCTTGGTCTCGTCGGTGATGAGGTTGAGGATGCTCATGGCACAGAGCTCCTTCGTGGCGCTCTTGACGGCCCTGACCATGGCGACCATCATGACCGCGTGAATGGCCTTGCTTTTGCAAAGCCTCTTGGAGTTCTGTCTGTAGCTGCTCATGTTGCAGAAGCACCTGGCGCAGTCGTGCTGGACCTCCTCGGAGTAGCAGTTGGACAAAGAAGCGAGGACTTCCACCATGTCAACGTCTGGCTCCATCATCTTGTCCATCCCGTCGGGATCCATGGAAATATTGCAAAATGCCATGGCGCAGAGCAGGCGTGTGTTCTTGTCCTTGTCGTCGGAGGAATTACTGAGCCTTATGATGGCTTTGAGTCCACCCTTCTCAATGAGCCTCTTCCTACTGATGTATCCAAATGTAAGGCTCGAGAGAACGCTGGCGCAAACCGTCTTGGTCTCGAGGTCGTTGCTCCCGAGGCCGAGGAATATGAGGGTTTCGATGCAGCCGTGGTTCGTGATGTCCTCGTGGGTGCTTAGGTCGTGGCTGAAAATAGCAAGGGCGGTAACACATTGCTGTGTGACTTCCGGCATTTGTTCCATCTCCTCCTTGTCGTCCATCATGTCGGTGATGCACTCCAAAATGCCGCTCTCCTTAATCATTATCTCAGAGATTGACTTTCCATCCTTGGAATAGTCACTAAGGGCAAGGTTGCATATGGCGGCAGCGACCCTCTCCCTGATCGCCACGCTTTCCTGCTTAGCGAAGCTGACCAGGCTGGTCAAGACGCCGGCCTCCATGAGGGGCTCGATTGTGCTCTTGCTTCCCCGGCTGATGTTGTAAATTGCAAATGAAAGCGCGGTGATCAGGTCGAGGTCGTCCTTCATCTGCTTGTCCATGCTAAGGTACATGAGTGGCTTGAGGGCCCCCTTGCTTATCATGAGAGGGTGACACTTTTCATCGTGGAGAAAGTTACAGAACGCCGTTCCGCAAAAGTGCTTCGCGTCGTGGTTGTCACCGGAAACAAGGTTGATCAAGAGTTCAATGCCGCCAAGCTTGACGAGCCTTGCAATGAGGTCTTGGAAGAGGGAGATCTTCGCAAGGGTTTCTGCGCAAGCCGCGTACGTTCTGGGTTTGAGGCCTTTCCTGGCGACGACCCGTTGCAACACGGTCATTGCCCCGTCCTCGAGGGCGCGGTGGCGGCTGGATAGGTCCTGGCACATGTTGCCAAGAGCCTTGGTCGCCAAGAAGAGGCACTCGTCCGTTGAGTTCTCATTGGTTACGAGCTTGACTGCAACCCGGACGGCGCCCTTGGTGACCATTTCGCTCCTGAGGGAACCATAGCTCTGGCTGAGGTTGTAGAGTGTCGTTGCGCACACGGTCTTGAGCTCGGGATGGAGGATCCTGGGGATGTAAGCGTCCATGACCTGAATCGCTCCCTCCTCGATGAGCCTAGGCCTTAGCCTAAATACTAAGGACGTGTTGAGGAAGGACTTGACAATCAGGGGCCTAGGGTCAATCTTTTCCGTGAAGGGCAAGTTGGCAATTGATTTGATTACCTTCTCAACGTCGTTGAAGTAGTTGCGGTTGCACGTGAGGTTGAAAAGTCCTTGGACGCATACCGGGGCGACCGTTTCAGCTCCGAGGCCCATGAGGGCCATGAACGCGCTGACGGTGCCGTGCTCGACTAGGGTCTCCTCAGAGTCAGGAACGAGAGTCAGGCACAAGAGAGCCTTGGCGCAGTCAAGCCCGCGCTTAGGCGACTTAAGGATGTAAGCCAGAGAAATTACAGCATGTAAGAGCCCCGGGGTCTCAAAGAGCCTCTTCCTAATGGGCTCCCTACTGCAGAGCCTCATGAACGCCTCGGAGCACTGCTTCTTGACGAGCCGATCGTTGTCGTGGCTGAGCTCAATAATACTCTCCAGACCCCCTTCGTTGAGCATATACGATGTGTTACCATCGTCAACGCACCAGTTGTTCAAGGTCTTGGCAAGCCTCTGCTTGTCGCTGAGCTTGTCCCCGCCGCCCCCCTCGCCCTCGCTCTCGTCGTCGCTTTCCGTGTCCGTCCAGAGACCACCGGTCCCGCTGCTGAATATGTCAGAACCTTTGGCCTCCGTATTGCTCTTGGTGTGGGTCGGGGATTTTTCCTCCTTGGAAAATGTCTCTCCGAAGACTCCCCCCAACTTCTTGTTTCTCGAAGCGTAAAGGAAGCCTCCCTCGTTATTGCTTCATTAGGAAGAAGGGAGTGGGAAGAGAAGGGGGGGGGTTAGATGGTCAGCCAACTACGGCGTCTAAATCTGCCCCCCAAATCACACATCTTCCACCCCCCCCAGGCCCAGCCCATCCCAACTGCCTCCTCACCTATTGCCAAAAAGGTCGCCACAGATATTTTTCTTGAATATAGCTGGTTTTGTGAAGAGCACGCCCTGGGCGGCACCCTTGAGCTTCTTCTTAGCCTGCCCCCTCCTAGCTTTGGGGCTCACCAATATCACGGCTGAGGACTCGCTTGTACTGTCTAGCTCAGTAACGGACTCCGGGTTCAACGAGAGGTTTTCCCAAGACTGATTATTGTGGTAGTACACTGGAGAGCCCATCGGGCTACGAAAACCACGCAGCTCCTGAACAGCCTTCACCATGGTCGTTTATGGGAAGAGCAAGCGATTTCAGGCTGTTAGAGCTCACACCCTTTAGGTATATTGTTGCTCATACAGCGTTAAAATGTCTGAAAACTTCAAGATTAATGCAGATACTCGGAACCCCTTCACACTCCCGAACGATGAGGAGGTGTTTCGTCTTAGGGATGATGAAAAGAAAAGGCGAAAGGAGGGCAGGGCCCGAAACATGAAGCTAAAAATATGGGAGAAGGGGCAGCAGGGGGCGCTCGCTGGTAGAAGCCTCAGGCTAAATGAAATGATGGGGGAGGATGAGTCAAGCGTCAGCAAGAAGGTGGGTACAATTAGGGAACTTGGGGGGGGGACAAAGCTGTTTCACGACGGGGTGGGGGGTACTTGGGAGGTTTGAGGGCGGGGATCGACGGAATTTTGTGTATCTGTAGGATACAGTTGGCCTGACTGCGACCGGTTGAATTGGTGTGGCTGCAGATTCAAACTTTGCGATCCACTCAAACTAACTCTGTCCTCCATCCCACCTCCACACCCACCCCCACCCAGCCTCCTACCAAGAGCGTAGCCGCTGGGGTAATCAACGAACGTCGCCAGGAGAAAGGAGAGCGCATGGATGACTTTATCGCCAAGAAGCGCGAAATGTTCTTGGTGCAGATGAGCTTGGACACCAAGAGGGAGGAGATCAGGAAGCTCGAGGAGAAGGCGCAAATGAAGGAGGAGGCGCTCCAGAAGAGCGAGCAGATGCTTGAAGAGGATGCCATCAGGTTCGACACTTTCCTCAAGGAGAACGACAAGAAGGCGCACGCCGCCATCAAGAAGGCTGAGGAGGAGACGAGGAAGAAGACCGACAAGGTCCAAGAGATCAAGAAGCTTAACCAGCAGATCCAGATGGTTGTGAGCGACATGAGCAAGCACAAGGAAGCCCTGGAGGACTGTCTCAAGTACAAGGCCTTCCTCGACAAGTTGACGCCTCCAGAATTCTTTGAAACACAAAACAAAATGAAGAAGGAACGCCAGGAGAGTCGGAGGCAGGAGAGGATCGACGCCAAGATGGACGCCTGGGAGGCCGAGAAGAAGAGGATCTACCAGGAGGCCGTCATCAGGCACGAGGCCGAGGAGAAGGCGGGGGGTGAGAAGAAGAAGAGGAGGAGAAGGAAGGGCGATGAGGGGAACCAGATAGTCGTCAAGTACCCGGAGGTTCCCAACGTCGACGATGAGCCGTTCACGTCCTCGGGGGAGGAGATGCCTATGTACTTCACCGAGCCCCAGCAGCTCCTCAACTTCTTTATTGCTTTAGAGGAGCAGAACTTGTTCTTGATCCAGAACAGCCAGGAGACCGAGCAGGCCCTCGAGGATTTGAAGACATCGTATAAGGTCACGAAGAAGACAATGGATGAGAAGACCAGCAGCCTCCAGCAGAACATCGGCATGCTTGAGTCGCAGATTGGTGGCGAGGAGGGGAAGAAGGCGCAGCTTGCCAAGAGGATCGCCAAGAGTGCCGGGACCACACAGGAGAAGCAGGAGCTCCTTCTGCAGTCGCTCGGGGAGAAGGTCAAGGACGTCTATAATAGATGCGGCTTCGACTCATCGTCGAATCCCTCCACCCTCTTTATGCTTTCCGACCTTGAGGCCCAACTCGAGGATCTACTCAGTGCCCTCGAGATGATGCCCGAGGACTACGTGAAGAAGGCAGAGAAGGAGAAGGAGAAGAAGAGGAGGGAGATTAAAAGGGTAGAGCAGCAAAAGATCCTAGAGCAGAAGCAAATTGAGAAGAACAGGGCTGCCATTGAACGTGCTTTGCAGCCTCCCCCAAAGAGAGTGGGAAGACAAGTCATGTACCGCAGCCAGCAGACGAGGAGGAAGGTTCAAAAGGAGAAAAAGGAGATTACGGAGGAAGAATTGGACGAGCTCAAACACTTCACCTAACAAGCTAAGCTTCTTCTTGAGTGAGGCGGCGTGCGGCAGGCGGGCAGGTACAAATGTAAAATATCTTGGAATCGTTTCATTGACCCAAAGCCTCGATATTTATTCTATATGCGTGCAATCGGTGAATTCCCCCGTTCGCCACCCTAATTAATTCTTCCTACCCTAAAGTTTGCCAGCCAGCTATTCCTTTTCGGCACTCTTCTCACCAATTTTTGTGAGGATCCTCGTACTTGGCCGTTGTGACACAGTTGCTTCCATCCTCCCAGCAAGGTGTGTTCACGACGGTGTACTCACCAGGGGTGGCCCAAGCGCATCCGCTTTCCATGTCAAGCGAGTTGTTGCCCCTGTCGATACGGTAAAATCCCATCTCTCCCCAATACTCGCCCCAGGAGTTGCGGACGTTCCAGAACTTCTGGCCGGTCTTCTCATCGGCGCCCCACCCGACAACCGAGACGACGTGAGTTGTGAAAGTGTCGTCCTTGGGATCGGTCGTGGTGAAGATGCCTCCTTCGTATTCATGGAGAGGACCAGCGTTCACGTAGCAAGGGATAGGGCCGCGCGCGTAGATCTCTTTCATCATGTTGTCCTCCCCGGAGACCTTGCCGTACTCAGCGACGGTAGCATTGGGGAAAGTATCAAGCTCACTGCAGAAGCCGCCACTAGAAGAGAACGTGGAGCAAGTGCGGCAGGTGTTGATAGCCGAGCATGTCCAGTCGCCTCCGCCGCATATTCCCTCTGTGCTCTCGGCGGAGCACGCCGCGTACTCCATGCAAGTCTTGTAAGGGACGAAGCCAGTGTTCTGAATGAACTCATACGTTCCGGTGTGAGATCCTCCGTGACAAGAGCCAGCAGTGTCTGTCCCACAGTTCAAGATGAACTGAATGGCGAGGTTGATGTCAATGCCCTGTCCCTTGCGGTCAATCTTGATGCGGTCGGCAAGGGAGGATAGGGAGGCATGGGCCCAACAACTACCACAATATTGGGGGATGTGTTGGTTGAGGTTCGTGGTAAGGTAGCTCACCCCATCAACATTTCCCCAGTCGAAGTTATCGGGGAGAGAGTCTGTGGGGACGTAAGTATGGGGGAGAGGAGAAACTGGGGCGGGATCGTGTGGCGAAAGGGTGTCAGAAAAGAAGACGGCAGAGTGCTGGAGTCGCTGGGAGCCCCCACGACAGCGATGAAAGTCATAGTGCCAATCAATCTGGTCTCCATTGTCGTGAAAGCTTTGGAACAGCTCCCCATGAGGACCAAGAATGTGATCAAGAATCTTGTCCGATACTCACCAACTACCTCCTTGACCGTATGATTAGAGGGCTCGACGATTTCCGATTGAAGCAACATAGCATTAGAGCCAATGAGTGCTGAAACTAAACCTAGTAGCGTAACCTTCATTTATACAGGTTGTTAACAGCAAATCATGCAAAACAAACCAGATCATGCCGAAGCTGTATGCTTCCGTTCCTCTCGAGGACGCTGCTAGGCATAAATTCTTGGAGCCTTTCCTCCCTTTGCGGTCTAATCCTGCTCCGGACGCTGTCCTTGCTGCCAAAAATAAGAAATTGATCACTTGGGCAACAAAAGCTATCACTCCAGTGCTGTGTCCTGCCCTCCAGTCCTTGGCAAGGGCGCTGGAGTTGGATGAGACGAACGATGATATTCTACCCCCTCATGAGGAGGATGATATGGATGTCGAGGTGCAAAGCATGGTGAGTGAATCCCCCCCGCCTTCCAACCGCCCCCTGTCCCCTCACCCTCTCATTCCTCTCTTCTCAGGAATTAAAAATCTACCTCGCCAAAAATGTGAATAAGCCATTGTCTGATGGTATCGAGGCTGCCTATCGAGCATCACCGGATGATCCATTGGACTACTTCGCAAAGTACCTGTACTCTGTTTCACAGGACGAGGTGCTCGATCCCGTTTTCGACGAGAGCATAAACCCCCTTCATTACCTCGCCCAGCAGCTGATGCGCAACAACCCCCTTCATGCTGACCCGGTCCCTCCTCCGCCCAGCAAGCATGAACTGGCAAAGAGGTCCTTTGCCCCGCCTTCTCCCAAGCCCCTCATTGAAAAGGTTCCCATAAACGAAGTTCCTCCGAGCCTAGAGGGATTGGTGTCGCACAACAGCGAAAAGGAGATCGTCGGGGTTCTTGAGCGCACCGTACCGAACATTGGTCCCGGCGGTCGAAGCAAGCATATCACAATAAATGCCATAAGGAGCCGAGAGAAGAAGACTGTCTTGTTCAGGGCGATCGACACGGTATCGTTCAAACGGTACGACAGGCTCCTCAACGAAGAGCAGCTCAAGTTGATGGTGCCTTATGAGCTTCGCGAGGGAGGTCTGAGCGGCGCTGTGGGAACGCTTCTTGAAAGGGCGACGCTCGTTCGCGTCTGCAGGGGCCTTCAAATCTCCTTCATCGACACCCCCGAGCTTTCCACCCCTCCTCCTACCCTCTTCCAAACCAGCAAGCAGTTCGATGGACGTCTCTTCATAATTGACGTTCTGAGCGAGCCACCCCTCTCCACCAATCAGGAGGGTAAAGACGACGAAAATTCCGAGTACCTTCTCCTGCGCTGCAGACTTTACGATCCAGAGTTTTCCCGTTACTACGAATGCACGCGCCACCGCACTCTCCCGCGGCTGATCAAGGAGAGGAAGGAGAGTGTCAGCGACCTTGTTGAGGGTCTCACGATAGTCGAAGTCGACGAGCACAACGGCCGGCCGATGAGGTTTGGATGGGACGAGAGGGAAGAGGAGAGGAAGGCCGAAGAGCGGGAATCGAGCTTAAAGAAGAAGTTCTCCGAAATGAACCTTCACCAGCATAAGCTCAACTCTTGGGACAAGTCGCATAGGTCCCAATTCGAGTCCCTCAGTTCTCCCCGCTTAGAATCCGCGTTAAATGATGCCCGAAGCCTCGGAGGTGCCGACGCGTACCCGTTGGAGGCAGTCAGGTCCTCTGCCACTGCGAGCTTTGATGTGAATGAGATTAATGAGAGGGAGACCGTTTGGCAGCTGCGCCGGGACCACGCGCTGATCAAGAAGAGGGAAAAGTTGCAGAAGAGGGTGGGTGCAGGGTGGAAGAAGAAGAATAAGGGAACCAGGGATCTAAGCATCATTGTGTTCCGAAAGGGTTTGAAGGTCAGCGGGAGGAGAATGATTATTTCGATTGAGGCTTTCAATGAAACCATCAACGGGACACTTCGGATCACTGCCTACGACCCTGAGAATTCCGAGGGTTACGAGCTGGTGCTGCAGCACTGGGACACGAGGGGATTGGTGGGGGAGAAGGAGGGTCCCGTCAGGGGCCTCAAGGAAAATGTCCTCACCAAAATCTGCAAGAATTTGCGCCTCGTGAGGACCGGGGGCGGCTTCGGGCCTGTCACGTTGATCCTTTGGGAGGAGGACGTGTGGAGGGGTAAGCTCAAGAAGGCCTTTGATCTCCTCCCCACCGACTTCACAGGAAGGGTAGAAAGGGAGAATGTTCTGGACTGTTTGATGGGGGCTAAGAGGGGCGTTGAAGAATTTTTGGAGGGAATTCACGACGACATGCATGACTTCGCAGTCCAGTACATTGACGGTATCATTGAATGCGTAGAAAGGGACGCTTGGGGCAAGGTTTCTTTCGAAGAGTTTTTAGACCTCGTGGAGAAGGGCGGAGGGGCAGTCGACGGTTTGAAGAAGAAAGGAGGGGGGGGGGGGGGGGGGGGGGAGGGGAAGGGGGGGGAACAA
>Ga0115006_10004207_pt1 | contig 10029 bp, 8 predicted proteins | sample ArcOceMetagenome_3_FD_88943 | JGI IMG/M metagenome (GOLD analysis project Ga0115006, IMG submission 88943) | Marine eukaryotic phytoplankton communities from Arctic Ocean - Arctic Ocean- Svalbard ARC20M Metagenome | ecosystem: Environmental > Aquatic > Marine > Oceanic | place: Arctic Ocean...
CAGCGGAGGGGCGCATCTGGATCGCGCCGGCCGATGGCGGCGAGCGCACAGCCTTCCACTTCAAGGGCGCCAACTGGGCCGGCTTTCAGGCGTCCGGCTGCGTCCACGAGCTCTATAAACATCAGCTGCAGGAGTACATCGACTTCCTCGTGCTGCACAACTTCAACTCGGTGCGGCTCCCAATGTCAGTTGAAATCATCGGGCAGAATGCTGAGACCTCGGGCCTGTGCGGCGAGTTTACGGGATGGCACTCCCTCGACATCCTCGACGATCTCATCGCTCGGCTGCAGCAAGCGGGAATATTCGTGATGTTCGACATGCACACGCTCGAGAGGGATGTCAATGAAGGGCTGTGGTGCTACACAGACATCTGGGGCAACTGCACGCCGCAGAATGAAGCCTTGATCCGAGACGCCTGGGAGACGCTGGCGAATCGGTACTGCTCCGCGCCCAACGTCATTGCCGCTGATCTGTTCAATGAGCCGTACGGTGCAACGTGGGGTCTCGGCGACTCTGGCAAAGACTGGGGTCTGGCAGCCGGTCGCCTGGGCAACCACGTGCTGAGCCATTGCTCGCGTTGGCTCATCTTCGTCGAGGGCGTCGCCAACAACAATGGGCAATGCTTCCACACGTCGAGCGACTACTGCTGGTGGGGTGAAAACATCATCTCGCAAGCAGAACATCCCGTGCAGCTGTCCGACCCGAGCAAGCTCGTCCTGTCGCCACATGTGTACGGCCACGGCAGCAACTCGTACCTGCTCGCGAGCAACTTCCCAGAGAACATGCCAACCATTTGGGACGCTCACTTTGGCCACGTTCCGGCGGCAACTGGCGTGCCGCTCGTCGTGGGCGAGTGGGGTGGGACCTGGAACGCGCGCACGTGGCACAATCGGAACATTCCGAGCACTTCGGCGTGGCAGCAGAAGCTACAGGACTACTTGAAGGAGCATGGGTTTGGCTTCTTTTACTGGACGCTGAACGACAACAGCTTCAAGACGGGTGCGCTATTCGACCCGTCGGAGGCACCAAAGCTGCAGATGCTTGCCGACTCCCCGGTGGACCTGATCGCAGACCTGCAAGCGGCTTGGGCGCCAAAGTCGCCGCCCCATCCTCCACCTCCGCCGTCCTCGCCCGCCCCGTCGCTGCCTCCACCGGCCTTCCCTCCGCCGGACTCGCCCCCGCCTAGCCCATCCCCTCCATCGGGCCCGCCTCCCTCTGTGCCTCCAATGCCGCCACCGTTGCCACCGCCACCGCCACATTGGCCGCCATCATTGCCTCCTCCCTCACCGCCAAGTAGGCCACCGTTGCCGCCCCCATGCATACCGTCTCCCCAGCCTCCACCCTCGCCCCCGCCTTCCCCCACATCGCCTGCACCGTCTCCACCACCACCATCCCCGCCGCCCTCGAAGCCACCTCAGCCTCCACCTTCTCCTCCATCCGTACCGCCATCCATGCCACCTCCCTCCCCACCCCCACCATTCCAGCCGCCGATACCCCCTGTATTGCCACCGAAGGCACCACCACCGTGGCAGCCACCTCAACATCCACCATCGTCTCCTCCTGCAGCGCCACCGCCACCGTCGGCGCCGCCACCGCCGCCCAGCAGCCCGCCGCCGCAGCCACCCTCACCGCCCTTCTTGCCTCCACCCAGCACGCCCCCTCCGAGTCTTCCACCCCCGCCTTGGAGCCCACCTCCTCCATCCACTCCGCCTGAGCTGCCGCCTCCGTCCGAGCCACCGGCACATCCACCGCCTCCACCCGCTCAGCCCCCGTACGCACTGAAGTTTGGCGCCAGGCGCATGTGCCACAGCCAGGCTGAGTACCTCGGGAACCAGCACCCAACGCCGCAAGACTGCGCAGTTGCAGCCGCGGCGACCGAAGGGTGCGGCAGTTTCATAATGTGGTCGCCGACGCTGAACGATGCGAGTGGCTGCAGATGCTGCTCGAACGGCGGGGAGCGAGACGCACCCACCAGCGACTCCTGGGAACTCTGGGAAGTCCTCCTGCCTGGTCCGGCACAGCCGCCACCAGGCGTGCCGTCGCCGGTCTCATCGCCAGGTCAGCCGCCAGCTCATACTCCGTTGCCACCGTCAGTGCCACCATCACCGCTCAGCTCAAGCCTTGGTGGGGCGCCTGTGTCGTCATCGCCGGTGGGCGGGGCTGCTGTCGTTGCTATTGGGCTGAGCAGCTCAGTCGCCATCGTGGGTCTCATTCTGCTACGCAGAAGGAGGCGAACCAACAACAGCTCTGAAAAGCCCACCGATGAAATGGGCAAACGGGATGGCACAGGGGATAGAGCTCGCGTCGGTCCAGATGAGATGCGCGTCGGTGAGCAACCCGACTCGTCCGCAGCGCGTAGCAGTGGGCGCGTGGGCTTCAGAAGACCCAAGGACGGCGACCAGCTTCTTGGCAAACGGGCTGAGCGGAGCGACGATGCAAACGGCAGCGGTGCAGCCCTTTGCCGCCGACCCGGTGACGATATGAGCGGCATCGCGTTGCCGTCGTTAGAGGCTGGCCAACAAGCGCCACGCCGCGAGGCTCAGAGCTCGACTCGGAACGGCTCGATGATTCTTCTAGCTCCGAAGCCAAAGCCGACGAAGGTCTTGGTCCAGGATTTGCCAGAGCATTCCGTCGAGGAGCAGCAGCCCGTGGCGGCCGTCACCGCATCACCCCTGCAGGAGCGGCGGCAGCAGATTGACGTGGATGATCTGGACTGATCATCACAATCGTGAGCTTACCCCAAAACCTGTTCAGTATTTTAAAGAAAATGTATCTATATTCGCTCGTCAGTCGCCTTTGGGCCCACAGCCAAAGATGTCCGTTTGCGAGATGCCAAAGTACTCTTTGGTCGTTGAGCAGCCTTGTGCGATGACCCGCCACGAGCCACTGAAGTGGAATTCCCACCCCGGCTTGCACACCTCGCGGACTTTACCCCACTCCTCCGATTCCTCGGCCTTCTTATCCAGATGAGCGCACGAGGCTCGCCAGACCCCACGCAGCCATCGCGCCTTCCAGTTTTCAATCTTGATGCCGACGTGGTCGGCCATGATTGACACGGGATTCCCCGTGAGCAAGGGCTGATACCCGTTGATGAGAGGGTAGGCTTCCTTGTCTTGCAGTCCGCTACCCGCTTGGTGTGGCGAGAAGTACACCAGCATAGACTTGGGAATCCCCTCAAGCCCATGCAGCAGGCCATGCTTGATGGAGTCCTTCATATCTTCGTCCGAGACTGTTTCACCCGTTTCAGTCACGAATTCGCCCTCCTCATTCTTCTCGAGAGCGTCCATCGCGGAGGTATCCTTGACAAACCAGCCTGGAGAGGCGTGAGCCCGCCAATCGTCGTCAATCCAACCAGAGTCGTAGCCTTTTGAGACTCCGGCAGTCACTTTGAAGCAGCCCTCGTCGTACGCGTAGAACCTGCCTCTGGACCACGACCATGGGATCCAGAACCCGCCGAGGCGCATGTACGGGTACATGTGCAGAATCAGCTGCTCCTCGTTGGCCTCGATGTTTGGGGGGTTGAAGTTGCCCCACGAATACTTGACGACCGCAATGTAAGGATCGTCATCGCTGCACTTGGCCGAGAAGAAGACGCCCAGCTGGGAGGGCAACTGGCCCAGCTTGTGGTCAAACACGAGTGGGAAACTCTGACGGTGCTCTTTCATCGAAACCTTCGTCCACTCCGACTCGTAGGCCGCGACCTCGGCGGATGTGTAGATGCTGAAGAAGCCGGCCACTGAATGCGCCCATGAGAAGACGTTGCTCTTACTGGCACCGCACTTTTGGCTGGACCAGGAGCGGTCCATTCCAAAGATGTAGAAGATGCTCAACCAATTCTTCTTGTTGAGCGGAGAGTCGCCGCCCCAGCCCGTGGGTGCCCATCCCGTCCCTTTGCCAAAGCCGCACCCGCCGTAAGAACCCTCTCGGTCCGGATCAGACTGGTAGAAGTTGTGCAGAAGCGCCATCTCGCGCGACTGTGTGAGGAAGGTCATGTACTTGTTCGTGATGATCGACATGGGGTTGCCGGTGAGCATTCCGGTGCCATCGCCGACCCACTGCCGGTAGTTCCAGCAATCCGACGGTTTTGCCCAGAACCCATGGTACCACACGTCAACGAAGGTCGGGGGCCGCCGCACGAAGCTCCACTGCGCTTTGAGCCCGTCCAGACGCGTAGGTCCTGACCGCAGACCTGGATTCCGTTGAAGATCCACTGCAATGCGAATCTCGAGCAGAACTGGTCGGTTTTGTAGGGGTACAACGGGCGCGGACAGTGGTCCTGCATCCAGCAGTCCTTCATGGTCTGTCCTTGGCCGTCGGGCCTGCACTCCTTTGGCTTGGGTGTCGGTACGTAGCACTCACCAAAGCGCTCGCACGTGCACGACATGCGCGCCTGGTCGCATTGGCACTCGGCAGTGTCGGTAGCTAAACCCTCGGGCTGCGGGTTTACCTGCTCCAGAAACGCAGGTGTCGACGACGACGACTTCTGCTGCTGCTGCAGAAAGGATTGGAATTGTCGAGGCACGGCCTCGACCATGCTGCTCTCGTGGAATGGAGCCACCGCCTGGCGCACTGCCTCCATTTCCGGTGGCGTCCCTGCTGCTTCGGGAGGCGTGGCTGGCTTCTGCTCCTCACCAGCCCGCTTTGCTGCGTCCAGCAGCTCGCCCACGCCGGGAGGTGCTGCGGATGCGTCTGCCAGCGCTGCGCCGGATGCAAGGGCGTCTGCACCAACGGCCCCATCAGGGGGCGTGACTGTGGCCCTCGCAAACGCTTCGTAGTTGGCATCATCGGAACCGGGCATGGCTGGGATATCTGGATGGAGCAGCGTCGAGTCCGCTTCACCTCCAGTGCTGTCACTGGACGACTGTGAGGGCTCATAGCCTTGACGATTCACTTCGGGATGAGGCTCCAACGGCGCGGCGAGCGGGACGCCATCGACGTGCGGGAGTACCGGAGCATTGAGCAGCGCAGAGCCGACGAGAACCTCCTTGAGTTTGTCCATCCCACTGGGCAGCTTCCCAACGACGTCGCGGCCCTCGGGTGGAAGCAGCGGAATGCCCTTCTCCAAGACAACAGATTGGGCGGGAGCTTCTGGTGAGGGTGGGGTCTGCTCGCTGCTCTCGGCCACAGGTCGGACAGAGCCCCCGTCGCCACGCCTCCTGATCGAGCGTGGCAACGGCCTGGAGGCACCCGCCTCCGGAGGCAGCTGCTGCGCTGCCCACTTGAACGCATCAGGCCGATTCTTCATGACGTCGTCGGAGACGCTCGTGTCCTCGACGACCTTATTTGCGACGTAGTCGTTGCCCATGCGGTCCGCTGCGGTGCCGAGCAAGGTCCAGACCTCCTCGTCCGACATGCCCTTGAAGGCGTCGCTGTTGCCAAGCGTGTCACCAAGCCCCTTCAGAGCGTCGGCAAGGTTGTCCTTGCTGCCGGTGGTCGCGTCGGTGCCAGTGCCAGTTCCAGTCGTGGGTCCAGCGCCGCCGCCAGTGGCGCTGCCGGTGCCGCTGCCGGGGGCACTGTCGGGAGTGGCAGCGTCGTTGGTGCCTCCGCCGGGGTTGGCGGGGCCGCCACCTGGGACGCCACCGGGGCTGCCGGGGCCTCCACCGCCGGGGATGCCACCGGCGGGGTTTGGACTCCCGGTACCCGTGCCGGCGGCAGTGGTGGTGCTGATGGCAGTGCCACCCTCCTCCCCGGGCGGCGGTGACGGCGGCGGTGGTGGCGATGGCGGCGGCGGCGGGTCTGGAGGCGGAGGTGACGGCGGCGGGCTGGGCAAGGGCACGCCCGGACCCTCGGTTACTCGGCAAGTACACTCGTCGCTGCTGCTTCCCGCGTCTCCGCCGAGTACGCTCCGGCCTGGCGTTGTGCAGTGGCACGTCGGATAGCGCTCGAAGCCGCACGTATGCCAGGCGAGGAGCGGGTGCGGAATGTTGGGGTCAGGAGCCTGCGAAACGTGCGCGTGGCGCGGTCAGAAATGGCACGCGAAGCTGCGCAGAGGCGCGGTGCATATTGGTGCGGATCTGGCGTGGGCGCTGGGCGCACCCTGGTCTCCAGCGCCGGGTTGTACGGTGTTTGCTCGAGGAACGACGCCTTTGCGGTGTCGTCGAGCTCAATGGGCCACCCTTCGCCGAACAATTGGTCCATCGACGGAAGCCCCTCCAAGAGGTCCGTGAACTTGGCCTCCTGCAGCAGATGCAGCAGCTTGACATAGTCGTTCAGCAGCTGCTGCCGCGTCGGAGGTGACTTCGGCATTGTACGACAGCTCGGCTCGCCGCCCGGAGGCGGGTCTGCGACTCGGCGAGGTCGCCGTGGCTCGTAGGCCAGCGAGGCCGCCTGCCAAACCGGAAGGTGATGACCGGGGAGGTGTTTAGCACTTAGAGCGCGCGCGCACATGCCAGTTATCAATTCAGAGTAAGATAGATAGATAGATGGATATGTGTAGCGTACTATTGTAGCCCCGTCGTGAACCATAATTCTATCTATCTATTCAGACTAGACGGGTCCTGGATTCATGGAAAGAAGCTTGTCATCTCCAGCCAGCTGTGACTCCGAGGACGCGCCGCAGGCCGTCGCCATGTGGGACCCCGCAGAGTGTGAAGATCCATTGTAGTGTAACTAACTAAATCTATCAGCCACGGAGAATTCATAGCTCTTCTGCGTGCGCCGTGAAGGCGACCGCCGCTCACCTGGAGTCCCCCGCTCGGCGGCCACCCCGCGAGGTCGCCGAGAGGCTAGTTGCAGAGGACGCCACTATGGGCGTCGTCGGCCGCACCACCTCTCCCTGGACGGAGTCGCCGGTGACGCTCTCGAGCCACTCCAGCCTCGAGTCGCAGACCAACGAGGCCTACGGAAGCTACATCGAGCTGACAAAGGCGATGGCGAAGCTTTCCGACGCCGGGATGGCGCTCGTCAAGGCGCAGCAGGCGGTCTCGACCTGCATAAAGGCGCCCATGCTGTGCGGCAGCGGCTCGCAGGTGGCCGAGATTTCGGCCGCGATGGAGGCCACCGGCTCGCTGCTCAGCTCGCTCTACTCGACGCTGGGCCGCAAGCCGTCGCTGCTGCAGGCCCACGCGGAGATCGAGGACAAGCGGAAGGAGTACGACAAGGCGCAGAAGCGGCACATGGAGACGCTGCACCGCGCGTGCACGATCAAGCCGACCGACGAGAAGACCGGGGCCGCCGACTCCGAGTCGCTCTCGAAGCGGCACGACGCCGAGGTGCGGAGGCTCGAGTGGAAGCAGTCGCTCGAGACGGGGATGCAGGCGGTGCGGCAGGAGCACGCGAAGATGCTCTCGGCGGCGCTGTTCAACCACGTCTCGGCGTACAAGGCCGCCTTCGCCAAGCTCGAGCCGATGATGCCCGTGCTGCAGACGCTCAGCGACGGGCTGGCGATGGGGCAGCAGCAGCTCGGTGAGCAGCACACGAGGGAGTGCGTGCAGTGCAAGGAGGAGCACGCGTCGGCGGCGGGGCTGACGGCGGGCAAGAGCAGCGAGGTGAGCAAGGAGGGATTCCTCTTCAAGCAGCACGGCACCGGCCTGTGGGGCCGCTGCTGGGCGGTCGCCGACGGCATGACCGTCAAGTGGTGGACGGCCAAGGAGCGGACGGGCGGCCTGGGCGCGATGTTCGACGGTGGCGGCGGCATCGACTGGGCGGGGCCGCCCAAGCGCATCGTGCCGCTCAACCTGTGCACGCTGCGCGAGGCGAAGGACCTCGCGCCAAAGGAGTGCGAGCGCGGCCGCTTCTGCTTCGCGCTCGTCACGGCCGAGGGCAAGGGCGACGCCAAGCCCAAGCTCTTCCAGGCCAACTCGGAGGCCGAGTACAGCCAGTGGCTCGCGGTGCTCAAGGCGGGCTTCAAGAGCGCGGCGCTCGGCGGCGGCGGCGGCGGCGGCGGCGGCGGCGGCGGCCTCGGCGGCGCCGGCGGCGCCGGCGCCGGCGGCGGCCTCGGCCGCCTCGGCGGGCTCGGCGGGAACGACGACGACGACGCGCAAGCCGACGAGCGCATGACGCCGCGCATCAAGCACGAGCAGCTACAGGTGGCGCGCGGCGGCGCGGCGGGCAACTGTACGTGCGCCGACTGCGGCGCCGACAACCCGACGTGGTGCTCGATCAACCTGGGCCTGGTGCTCTGCACCGAGTGCGCGTCGTGCCACCGCTCGGTGGGCGTGCACATCACCAAGGTGCGCAGCCTCGAGCTCGACACGCTCGAGCCCGAGGTGCTCGACGTGCTGTCGTGCGTCGGCAACGACACGGCCAACTCAGTGCTGCTGGCGGCGCTGCAGAGCCTGCCGCCCGACATGGTCGTGAGTCCGAGCCCCGACGCGCCGCGCGCGCAGCGCGAGAGGTGGATCCGGCAGAAGTACGAAACGCGCGAGCTGAGCGGCGGCACGCCGCCCGGCCAGACGCCGTCGGGCGCCACGATCACGACGGGCGGGCTGGCCGTCGGGTGGGAGGAGGTCTTCGACGAGGAGGGCAACCAGTACTACTACAACTGCTACACGGGCGTCTCGCAGTGGGAGCGGCCCGACGCCGAGGGCGCCGACGCCGAGTCGGCAGGCGCCGAGGCGCTCGCGCTCGCCGCCGGCGCGGGCGACGTGCCGACGCTGCTGTGGCAGCTGTGGCACGTCGGCGTGCCGGTGAACACGACGGCGCCGAGCTCCGGCGCGACGGCGCTGCACGCGGCGGTGGTCGGCGCGCAGCTGCAGGTGGTTGTACCCCCTCTCCCGCCCTCTCAGCGCACGGTCTCTCCTCTCTCCTCTCCCTCTCTCCGCTCACTGTCTTTCGTCTCCTCTCTCCTCCTCTCTCTCCTCTCCTCGCCTCTCTCCTCTCCTCTCCCCTCTCGCCTCTCTCCACTCTCATCAGGTGGTCGAGCTGCTGCTGCAGAACGGCGCCAACGCCGACTCGGTCGACGGCGAGGGCGCGACGCCGCTGTGCGTCTGCGCGGCCAACGGGCTGCCGGTGGCGGCGGGGCTGCTGCGCCGCGCCAAGTTCGACGACAAGATGGCCGCGCTCGAGCTCGCCGAGGCGCGCGGCGACGCGGCGACTGAGGAGCGGATCCGCCTCGTGCTCGGCCGGCAGGAGCGCTCGCTGACCGGCGCGGCGCACGAGCGCGGCCGCCTCGTCTCGTACTGCGAGGTGCTGCCGCCAAACCTCGAGGGCTTCAACGAGGAGTCGGAGGCCTTCAACGACGACTCGTTGAACGACGACGGCGGCGGCATGATCGGCGGGCCCTCGCGCCCGGTTGGCGGCGGCGCCAAGACGCCGCGCACGCCGGGCGGCGGCGTCGACGTCGACCGACAGAGCTCCGGCGGCGACCGGCAGAGCGGCTCCGGGGCCAGGGACGGCAAAGGGAACGACCGCGGCAGCGCCGAGCGCAAGGCGGCGGGCGCCATGTCGATGATCCACCGCACCAAGACGAAGATCCTCGGCAAGAAGATGAGCGGCGGCGCGAGCCTCGCCGGCTCGGCCGACTCGTCGGCGGCGGTCACGGGCGACGAGGAGGCGGCGGCCTTGCTGCGCGACGAGTTCGGGCTACCGGAGGCCGAGGCGCTGCTGGGCCGCTCCGTCTGCACCAACGAGCGCGCCGCGCCGGGCATGCTCTCGGTCACGAGCAGCTACGTGTGCTTCAAGCCGGCGCAGGCGGGCGCGCCCGGCACCGCCGCGTCCACCCCAAACCTCAATGCGCTCGGCGCGAGCCATGGCGCGAGCGGCTACTCCGGAGGGGCGACGGGGATGGTCAAGATTGGCATCGCGCAGCTGACGCTGGCGGAGCGCTGCCAGCGCGTCAACAAGGCGGGCCGCTCGATCAGCTCCAAGAGCAAGAGTGGCTACTCGATCGTCTTTGCCGAGCGCGGCGGCGGCCGTTACACCTTCCACGGCGTGCTTCACTGCGACCTCGTGCTGCAGCTCCTCGGTCAGGCGGCGGCCGCCCTCGGCCTCACCACGCGCCGCCAGCAGGAGATGCTCATCTTCGAGCCGCCCGCGCGCGAGGGCGGCCCGCAGATCATACGCAAGGGCGACGGCCCGCCCGCCCTGCCG
>Ga0115006_10004208_pt1 | contig 10029 bp, 5 predicted proteins | sample ArcOceMetagenome_3_FD_88943 | JGI IMG/M metagenome (GOLD analysis project Ga0115006, IMG submission 88943) | Marine eukaryotic phytoplankton communities from Arctic Ocean - Arctic Ocean- Svalbard ARC20M Metagenome | ecosystem: Environmental > Aquatic > Marine > Oceanic | place: Arctic Ocean...
CCTAAACCCACCCCCAGCCCACCCTTCACAAGCCCGGAATCATGGCCCACCACGTGCGCGTTCTCCACTCCCCCTCCCAGCAGACCATCCGCATGCACTACGCTAACTGCAACACTTACAACGCCGATTTCGATGGCGATGAGATGAACTGTCACTTCCCTCAGAACTTCCTTGCCAGGAGTGAGAGCGAGGTGAGATTGGACAAGGAGCGAAGCGACGAGCTTACTACGCAAGCGCAAGCGGCAAACACACACACACACGTACTTCCGTACATAACGCGCCTCCTCCATAACCAGCGCAATAATCCTCACCCATCATGCCAACCCTTTTTGCGATTCGCTTCGCTCATCGCAGAACATCGTCTCCAACGACCTACAGTACATAGTACCGACGGACGGAAGCCCTCTCAGAGGGCTCATACAGGATCACGTAGACGGGGGGGTCAAAATGTGCTGCAAGGACAGCTTCATGGGAAAGGAGGAGTACTACCAGCTAGTCTACTCCGCCATGGCAACCCTTCCCGGCCTCGAGGTCCTTAGCCACGACGAGAACATAATCTTCCTCCCCCCTGCTGTCCTCAAGCCCAGGAAGCTCTGGACGGGAAAGCAGGTCGTTAGTACCCTCCTCCAGAACCTTCGCCACTCAAGCTACAAGGACGTCAAGAAGTCCAAGGGACCCCTACCAGGAATTTCCATGGCCCGCAAGACTAAGACACCAGCGACCGCCTTCGGAGAATCAATGATGGAGCACCAAGTCCTCATAAGGGACGGCTTCCTCCTCCGAGGTGTCCTCGACAAGGCCGCCTTTGGGGCCACGGACATGTCCCTCGTCCACGCCGTCCACGAGGCTTACGGTCCCCACAAGGCCGGCCTCCTCCTCAACTCCCTCGGGCGCCTCTTCACCGCCTACATCCAGTACTACGCCGGGCACTCGTGTAGGATGGAGGACCTCGTGCTCAAGCGGGACGCTGACAGGGACCGCAGGGCCTTGGTTCAGAAGGCCTACAACCAGGGCATGAGGGCCGCCGCGGCCTGGGCAGACAGCGAAGGTGGTAAGAGCGACATCAAGGACGCCGACCTCCCCACTACCCCCCTTAAGCCCCACGAGCACGCAGCGGCTGCCAAGAAGATCCACACACTCCTGACCAACCCTCAGGGGGCTAGTAACGCGAGCGCCCTGGACTCTTACATGCAGGGTAAGCTTAACCCTCTAGCGTCGCAGGTCATTAAGAGGTGCCTCCCCGACGGTCTCGCCGTTCCTTTCCCCTACAACACCTTTTCCCTGATGTGCTCCACTGGAGCCAAGGGCTCCATCGTCAACCAGTCCCAGGTCTCTTGCGGCCTCGGACAGCAGGCGCTCGAGGGAAGGCGCGTGCCAAGGATGAGCTCGGGAAGGACCCTCCCGTCTTTCAAACCCTACGATCCCAACCCCAGGGCTGACGGTTTCATCACTGACAGGTTCCTCACCGGCATCAGACCCCAGGAGTACTACTTCCACTGCATGAGTGGCCGCGAGGGCCTGGTCGATACGGCCGTGAAGACCAGTAGGTCGGGTTACCTCCAGCGCTGCCTCGTCAAGCACCTCGAGGAGCTAACTGTTGCCTACGACAACACCGTCAGGGACGCCGAGGGCAATGTCATCCAGTTTCTCTACGGAGAGGACGGTGTCGACCCGACCAAGGCTGCCCATCTGGACTGCAAGTCGTCGACTCTCCAGTACATGGCCCGCAACGCTGAAGCTCTCGAGGCCCGCTACGTCAAGGTTCCCAAGCCTTCCCTCGCCAAGGCCCTTGAGGACGCCAGGGACGCCGCGGCCTCCTCAAAGAGCCTATCCAAGGGCGCCGTCGTCCAGGCGAGGAAGCCCAGGAGCGAATCGTCGTACAAGAAGGGCTGCGATCTCCTCGACGGCTTCTTTGAGGCAACTGTGAAAAAGGTACACTCCGACGGTTCCGTCGATGTTGCCTTCAAGGATGACAAATCCAAGGTCAAGGGCTTGCCCAGTTCATTCGTAAAGAGGTTCGTGCGTGATCCTATCCTCAATGACGCCTCCCGCTCGAAGCACCGCATCGGAGTGAGCGGCTCTTGTGTGAGCGAGAGGGTTGCCAAGGCGGTTTCCGATGCTCTTGAGAAGGACGACCCTGAGCTCCGGGCTGCGATGAATTCCTCTGGCGTTGACGCGGAGAAGATGGGATCGCTCGTCGCTCGAAAGTACGCCGACGCCCTGATAGCTCCAGGAGAGGCTGTGGGTTCCATCGCTGCTCAGTCCGTTGGGGAGCCCTCGACTCAGATGACGCTTAACACGTTCCATTTGGCCGGCCACGGTGGTGCCAACGTGACCCTCGGCATCCCGCGTGTCCGTGAGATCATCATGACTGCCTCGAGGGCACTCAAGACACCCCTCATGTCCGTCCCGTTTGTGCCCAACATGAAGGAGCCTCAGATGAACAAGGCGGCGAGGAGCTTCACCAAGCTTCGGCTCCAGGAGCTCCTCCACCACGAGGGTGGGGTCACCGTGCACGAGTCCATCAAGCAGGGTATGGGAGAGTGGAAGAGGGCCTACGAGGTTGTGCTTCATCTCCAGCCCGAGGAGCGCATCAAGGAGGCTTTTGGGCTGTCATACGACAAAATTGCTGAACGTGTCGGCGATGTTTTCCTCTCCAGGCTTGGAGCCCTCATGAAGGCGGAGCTGAGCCGTGCCAGGCTTCACGACGGGGAGACTGGGGAGACTGGAATCGACATTCCTGTGGGGGGGTCGAGGACTCTCAAGAAGATGGCGAAACCGAAGAAGGGGGACGATGGCGACGAAGAAAATAACGACCTCAGTGCCGAGGAGCGCAAGATGGCTGCCGATGCCAAGAAGAAGAAGGACAAGAAACGACAGAAGGATTCCGAGGAGTACGACAATGAGGAGGCTGACGAAGAAGACGGCGTAATGGGATCGCGTTTCGGACACAGGGCCGAAATGGCAACCTATGAGGATGACTCTTCTGATGAGGAGGAGGGTGCCAAAAGCTCCAATTCCGACGAACTTGAACCTGAGTACGAGGAGGCCATGGTCGCAGGTGTCACAATCAATCGAAGGAACGGAAGTCTCATCTTGGACAGCATCGAAGTTGACGTTTCCACCAGACCTCTTCTCATGGTTGACTTGGCCTTGAAGGCTACTGAGAACGTCATCATCAAAAGCAGGCCCGCCATCGAAACTGGAATGGTCGTCGAGCAGGAGGGACGCGGAAAGTGCCTCCAGACGGAAGGTGTGAACTTTGAGGAGCTCTGGCAGCTCGGAGACGATGTCGTTGACCACTGTAGGATCAAGAGTAACGACATTTGGGGGATCAGGTGCGCCTACGGTGTCGAGGCCGCGAGGCAGTCAATAGTTAACGAGATCAGGGGGGTCTTTGGCGTTTACGGTATCGATGTCGATGCCAGGCACCTCATGCTTATTGCCGACTACATGACACATGACGGTGACTACAAACCCATGAACAGGAGAGGAATGATGGACGGGAGCAGCGCCTTCTTGAAAATGAGCTTTGAGACAACTGCGACATTTATGACAGAAGCTGCAATGAAGGGAGAGGTCGAGACGCTAAAGTCTCCTTCCGCCAACATTGTGCTAGGCAACCCTGTCAAGGCTGGAACTGGAGCTATGGATCTTATAGTAAAAGTGTAAAAAAGCTACAATGCGAAAAGATGCTGTTGTTGTTATCATTATTATTTGTTGTGTCGTCGTTGGGGGCACAGACCAGTGTGTGCAAGCAAATTAGCAAATTTGAAGAGGTTTGACAAATCCCCCACCTCCCGCCTTGCATTGCTAGTCCGAGGCCTGTATCGTTCCGCACATTTTCCTCCCGTTCTGTGCGAGCTAGATGTCGAATCGTAATGGCCACCCTCCCCTCAATTATGCCTCCTCAAGACCTTTTCCGAATCGAGCTCTGCAGAATTCTGCCCGTTCATCCTTATTGAGGTCGGGCAGTGCGCCTTCATCCACGTCCAATGCGATGCCCGGCGTGATGGCGCATAACTATAATAGTAGACTCGCCAAGAACAGCTCTAACCCAGGCACCAGCACTGCCACTATCAATGCCTCTGCCCTTCAGAGTTCCCTCGCTGCTTCGCTCAACCTCAATGCCACAACAAGAAGCTTTCGACGACGCTCACGGGGACCGACTCGGGCTGCATTTGCCGCGGCTGCCACCTCATCGTGGTCCTGCCCAAGCTGCACCTTAGTCAACCAAGCTGGAACGACTCAATGCGACGCGTGCGCAGCTCCCTACCAATCAAATGGCAACACCGGGGAGCTCCCAGCAAACCATGGCAGGCTCAATCTCGCTCAGCTCCGAGGACTCGAGGAGAAGCCAAAGCCAAAGCTGACAGAAAAGGAGTGGACGGATGTTGAGTATGATGCCCTTCTTCGCGGGGATGTCACAGGTGTGTGTTCGATATGCCATGAAGATCTCGTCGTGACTGGGGGGTCTGGTGGAGAGGAGCAGGTGATTCTCTCTTGTAGCCACACGTTCCATGCGGCGTGTATAGCGAGCTTTGAGAAGTTCCTGAGGACGAAGGAGAGGACTTGCCCAATTTGTCGTCACTCGAATTATCAGAAGAAAGTCACCTCTGTTGGGACCGCAATGAGGCGGCTGGAGTGCGCAAGGTTGATGCAACGATTTGTAAAGGGTTGGCTGGTAAGGAAGGAGAAGAGAAACATGCTGCGAAAATTTTACGTCGATGGACGCGGCCAGGTTGGCCGACGGCGTGACTTTTACGCCAAGGAGATTGAGGACTTAGGGAGTAGGGTGGAGAAGGAGGTTGAGGCCAAGGAAGACAGCATTGATGCCCTGTTTGCAGAGTTCGACCAGAGCTTGGCGCTTAGTAGGCAGGTCTTCAACGTGGAAGAAGGAGCGATGGAAGGGGTTCAAGCAGCCTCAGTCGCCGTCCCCCCCAAGCGTAGGCCGTCTACCACGATGTGTGATTGGTTGAACGTTTGGGAGCAGGCCAAGGCGAGGGGAGAACTTGATGATTGTCCAATCTGTTTGGGCCCTTTGAATCGCGGCGGTGGGCAGGTGATTACTAGTTGCAGCCACATCTTCCACAAAAGCTGCCTTGATGCTTTTGAGAACTTCAACATTTACGAGGTTTGCCTGTGTCCTGTTTGTCGAAGCGGTTACGACAAGACCGACGTAAAGAACGTTTTGCAGTTAGAACACGGTGATTCGCGGTGGCTATCGTGACAGCAGCGTAAAGAAATGTTTGTCTTTTGTACAAAAAATTACAACAAACTCTCATATTATCAGCTGCACGCCGTTGAACATGCTAACTCCACGGGCGTCTGCCCTCTTTCTTGCGCCCGTCTGTAGCTGCACCCCGTTGAACATGCTCACTCCCCGGCCGTCTGCGATTTTGCGAGCTCCTATGCCCGGCAGTTCAGTTTCTGAGTCTTTCCCTTCATCTTTCCCTTCCTCTTGTTCCACCGTTTCCTCCACCGATACCGCATGTTCCGTAATAGAGGAAGTGAGGGACCCCTCGGCCAAATCCCCCACAACCACCTTCCCTTTCCCCGATGTCGCCCTTTGCAGTATTGAGGAGGACAAGGAATCCTCAGCGAATGAGTCTTCCACAACCGCCTTCTTTTTTTCCTTCTTGAAACGCTCAGTTCCCTTGAATACGTGCGTCATGCCCATTACTCTCTTTGATGACAGGCTCTTGGGGTTGTAGCTGCACATATTTGGTTCGACAATTTGTCCTCTTCCGAAACCGAGACTGTAGGCGTCAAAGTTATCGTCCCTACCAACAACTGAAGTTGGCCCCCTCTTCCTCACCATTTTGCTGCGCACCTTGCCGGTCCTGTCTTTGTAGTTTCTCTTGACGCTATGAAAGCCGTTGAAATCCACTGAGTGGGAAACGTGAGGGCTCATGCAAGCACCCATTGTGGTGCTGGGACGTTGCTGCGATCCTTGTCCTCCCTCTTCTGTCATTTCCATCAGGCTCCTCCTGCTACTTGCGAAGGCAGTCCCGACCCTGAGTCTACTTTCCCCCTTGAAAGCGTCCCTGACATCCATAGTGTAGCTCCTCAGCTTGCCTGATGGCGCCCCTACCGTCTCATCAGTACTCTCGGTTGCTGCAGTTGCAGTTCTTGGCCTTCTCCCTACCCCGTCGCCGCCCTCCAGTTCCCTTTTCTTCCTTTCGAGGTACCTTGCAACGGCAACGTTCACGTCTACCCTGTCCCTGGTCCCCTGACTCCTAAAATACCAAGATTTCTTCCCTGCGTCGATGACTTTTACGGAAGTATCGTTGGGGTTCCAAAACTCTCCCGGACCGATACTCGTTGGATTGTTTATCTCCTTCAATCCCAGCACGGGATTTGACTTGCTCTTGGCAAAACTCAAACTCGCAAAATTGTCGTCCTCTAGCCTCTTCCCCACCAAGTCAGCTTGGGAGAGATTCTGAGAAAGCCGCGGCTGGTAGGATTCCACCTCCCCTCTTCTCTTGTAATTGTCGTTCTCCCAGTCTGTAACTTGCATAACATTGATGTTGCACTTTGTCCTATCGGGATACATGCCAATGGTTGAAATCGCCGGGTTCGCGGCTCTGTACTGTGTCCTTGACCTGAAGGGTACCGTAGATGTGCTTGCTCCTGGCCCTTCCTCGACAGCGGGATCCTTGGCGTCGTAAGTTCCCACAGAAGGGCCCGGAACTTCGTAAGGACGAAAGCACTTTGCCTGGGCAGTGCGTTCCTCTGCAAGGAACGATGAGCTGTAGTATCTTGTCGCCTTGTTGTACTTGTTCAGGGTGGGGTCCTGAGGAAGCTCGAGTAACATCGATGGCACAGGCATCTGGTTCGTGGCCTTAGGGTACTTCCATACCTTCTCCGTCTTGGGATGCGCGAACTTTCCCTTGTTCTTGAAAGCGGTTGTCAGTTTCGCTGGTGCCGTTAAGTTGTTTTTCAGTGGAGACTTCCCACCCCTTTTGGGGCTTGGGGCCAACAAGATCGACCCTCGGTTCCCAGCAGTTGGGGAAGTTATTGACAGGGTGGTTCGCGGTGATATCCTCGTAGGGCCGCCCGTATTCGCAGAGAATGAGAACGTAGGGCTTCGGGAGCGCGATGTGACGGGGGATTCCACCATTGTGAATTAACCTATCTCCTCCTCTTTTGCTTCCCTTCTTTCACTGAGCAGTTAGGGTAGTCATTCCTGTGCATTATCCCGAATATTTTGGGTGAAGTCGTACATTTCGCGCTATCTACCCCTGCGTATCCCCCCCCAAAATCTTTTTTGCGACGAGTTTCTTTTCCCCCTGCTGGTGCTGGCCCCTTTCCCCAACGACCTTCGTTGCTTGGACAACCTAAATTCCGCCAATGTCTGTCTTCTCTGACGAGTATACTAAGGGCCCTGTGCCCCGTGGTTACAAACGCGACCATCCTGCCGTCCAACCGCACGTATTCAAGCCGCTTTCCAAGACAGTGCAGTCGACTGTGGATGTCCTGGACAGGCACACGAGGTCGCAATGGCCGGTGCACGATAAGCCTCTCAGTAGAAAGGCTAGGAGGTTGAGGTCGACGTACGGAACAGGTGATATTGTCAATCATCCAGAGCTTAGGCGGAGAGTTGTCCATAGCCCGGACAACACGAGCAGAGTTCAGGCAATGCTTAGTAGAAATAGAAATGTTGTGCGCAACGAGCGAGGTTATTATACGGATGGTAGCAAGCACGAGAAGGTTAGGCATCTAGATGTGTCAAAAAACAGATTTGCACAGTCGTTGTCCACCACCAAGATAGCTTCCCCAACGCGCACCTCGGCGTCGCGCCCTCCTTTTAATTCTCCTGGAAAGGGAGAAGGTCCCGTTGGAAGTATGTCACTGGTTGCACGCTATGGTGCAAAGAATTCTCCTGGTGGCCACGCTGCTCACAATGACAAGCGTCTTTTCTTCAACGAGGAGCTTCACCAGAATATTGATGTGGTTGACGATCCCGTGACGGGGACGACGCTTTCGTGGCCGTCTCTGGGGGGAGAGTATATGGGAAATTCTAATATATTCGGGGTTGAGGCTGTTGCCTCCAGCGAAGGGCTCTTCAACCCTTACAGTTCAAGGGTCGATGAATTCAAGAAGATTAGTCCGAGCCAGTGGCCCGACGAGGCTGGCTACACAAGGGGCAGTGCGATTGCAAGGCGGAAGGAGAAGCCGTCGTCCCCAATAGTCGTTCCCCGAGGTATTGCGCGGTCTATGGAACGTGATGGAATCCGCCAATCTCGCTTGCACAAGATGGCTTTAACAAAGAGACGGGAAGAGATGAAAGAACTAGGGCGATGGCTGCAAGGCAAGCCAAAGAGCGACTCTACGCCTCCCCCTCCTTATTTTCCTAATAGCAGCTCTACGACTTCCTTCTTCACGGAGTACGACCCTTCGTTAGTGTCTGGCGTGAGCCGCAAGAAGAGGAACAATAAATCCGAGTTTGATGGAAGGACGTCCACCTACGGTGAATTGGCCAGCCTCCACCAGGGTCTCACCGGGGGGGCTAGCAACCCCTTCAGAAAGAGCATGAATTTACCTTCAAAGTTGGACACTGTTAGCGTCAAGTTTGCTGGGAGCTACAGCATGGCCCAATCGACCGTGTCTGGCCACACAAACAAAAGGAGCCAGTTGGTCCAGGCGGTCGCCAAGGCGACCAAGTCCCTCAGGCTTGAGAACGAGAGCAAGATTGAGGAGCTCGCCAAGTTCGGCCTCATCCTGCTCAAGGCGCCGAACAACTGCCCCGGGCACGAGGTTGTTCTCAAGTTGAGCAAGGCTCTAGTTGATACGGCGTCCTCGAACCCCAATCCTGACATAATTTCGCGGCCTCAATTCGTGCGAGTCGTCATGTACCAGCTTGACCATGTGGACGAGCGGGCCGCACACAACCTGTACTCTTGCTTTGACCCTAATGGGAGAGAGAAAGTCTGCCACGTCGAGTTCTGTTGCTGTCTCTTGGTCATCCATCGCCCTTCCATGAACATCTTGACTTCGGGGCACTACCACTATATCAGAAAGTACATGGAGTCCGTCCCGGTTCTAGAAAGGTGCATTAGCCTCTTTGAGAATGGAAGGGGAGGTATTACCAAGTTCGATCTCAGGAGGATACTAACGAGTTGCAGCCTTACTGCGGAAGACAGGGCCATAATGGATGCGCAGACGGACCAAGTATTCAAGGTGATGAAGATTCCCTTTGACAGCATGACGGTGCCAAGACTCATGCCCAAAGAGGAGTTCATTGGCAGGAACGGCCTACTTGTCAGGAATTCTTTCGTCTTCGATGAATTTCAGTCCCAGCTCCTTTCGCTGCAAAACATCGTTGGAAAGAAGCAGCAAGAGATCAGAGAGAAATGAAATGTATGTTGTATTATTATAAAAAGATTATATTTAATCGCTTAAGGCTATTTAACCGCTTATTTCGGGTAATTTCGAGGGGCTCCTCTTCGGGCTGTTTGGGTTGTTTTCGTTTGATCCCGCGTGAAGGTGTAAGTCCGTGCCTTCCTGAATAAGTTCTCCACTATCAAAGGGGATGATATGCGACTTTATCTCGGCGATGTGCTTGTTCCTGTACGTGCGTTTGTATTCCTTTTGGGCTGCTTTATTCTTGAAGATCAGGAAAGTAAAAATTGTCTCCTGAACTTTGGGAAAGGTGGTTTGATAAGTGTTCAAAACAAGTTGTTATTACATGCCGCGAATACAGTATCGAGGGTGCGGCCTTCTCGTATTTCTAATCCCCACGATCTCCATCTTTCGTCTCCTAAATCTAAACGAAAGATGCAACCTTCGCGTTCCACCAAATCTTGAGGCGGGCGAGGAAGCAAATGGGGTTAGAGTTTCCTTGCGCTGCTGCTGCGATGCGCTGCACTGCACTGTCCACCCCTCTCTCACCTCTAAATCGTTCCCGTCTCCCCCCCCCCCCCCCCCACCCCCAACCCCCTCCCTCCAAACCCTCACCTCGGGGGACCCTTCTACGCTGACCCCCCAGACTTCACTCTCCGTCCCTTCGCCCCTCCCAACCCTTCC
>Ga0115006_10004209_pt1 | contig 10029 bp, 6 predicted proteins | sample ArcOceMetagenome_3_FD_88943 | JGI IMG/M metagenome (GOLD analysis project Ga0115006, IMG submission 88943) | Marine eukaryotic phytoplankton communities from Arctic Ocean - Arctic Ocean- Svalbard ARC20M Metagenome | ecosystem: Environmental > Aquatic > Marine > Oceanic | place: Arctic Ocean...
CTCGTCGGTCAACACTTGCTGTCGCTGCTGCCGGCTGGCCATTGGTCGAGTGGAGTCGCGCTCAGACGGGTCAACGCGGGAGGTGTGTCTTTCATCACGTGCGCCACCCTCGTGTGGCCACAACAATGTGACGGTGGGGCAGTTCATCGATCAGACCAGGGAGCAGCTGCAGACTGAGCGCTGTACTCTCTTCCCGCCTCCACCACCAACGCCTCCGTCACCGCCCCCATCTCCGCCTCCGCCCCCGCCTTACCAGCCGCCACCTTCGTTCCCACCACCGCCCTCATTACCACCACCGTACCAGCCACCGCCTTCAATGCCGCCTCCACCACCGCCATCACCACCACCACCCCCCTCTCCACCACCCTTTGAGGGCTGCCCCTTTGGGTCGCTCACCGAGTGCACGTCGAGCTGCCCCCTCAGTTTGGATGGAACTGCCTCTGTCGAGTGCCTCGACTACTGCAATCAAGTCTGCCAAGGGCCTGCTGCACCTCCACCTGCTGCTTCTCCGTGCGCGACCAACTCGGTGCGACTGCAGCTCACGTGGCAAGCGCGACCATTGGCCGCGGATGTTGCCACAATGATCGCCGGGCTTCTGCCTGAACGATCAAAATGCGTTGCAACAGTCGTAGACATGGAGCCTTCTTCAGGCGTCAAGCACCAATCCTCTTCGTCGCGGCATGCCTTCTTGATTGAATCTGAAGGTCCAAATTCCCAGCACTTGGCACACGACGCCAATGCGCTGCTGCCGGATGCACCGACCATTGCCGGTCCCGCGATGACCGATGTGATCTTTGACCTTGGCTGTGGTAGCAGCAATGCCAGCAGCGCCGATGCACTCGCAGCCTCTGATGAGCTGGCGTGTGCACTGGTCTATGCGCTCACCACCGAGGCCGGAGCGGCAATCGTGGAGGAGCTGGGTCTCTGGGTTGTACCTGTGCCCGCCACCTCGGGCGTCACGCGGATGCTCGAGTGCGCTGCCGAAGCTCCACCTCCCCGTCCGCCGCCACCATCACCGCCCCCTCCTCCCTCACCTCCGCCACCCCCGCCACCCCCGCCTCCGTCATCTCCGCCGCCCCCGCCGCCTCCGTTGTCACCACCGCCATCGCCGCCATCGCCGCCGCCCCTTGATACGAGCCTCTCACGGGTCTACTATCTCGATTTGGTGGTTTTGGACAGTGGACACAACGCGACCGAGATTGACTCAGAGACGCTGCGGGACTACCTCAGCGCGGAGCTCCCGTCCCGGGGCGACACTGCCGATCTCAACGTCACTGTCATCTACTCAACGGCGCCAGACCTACTGAGAAACTCCACCAACCTCACTAACTCCACGAACATTTTAGCGCTAGCCGCTTCGCGGCGAAAGTCAACAGCTCTTGTTGGCGCGCCGCATAGCCGTAGGCTCGACTGGCGCCAGGGCTTTGCAGAGTGGCCTGCAGCAGCAGCACTGCTTGCAGCAGGGCGGCAAGCCTCCTTCTCGCCGGCGCCTTTACCGGTGTGGGCAACAAACGATGAAGACGTCGGAGCTGCCACTTTGGGGATTCCTGCACTGTTGCCGTTCGGCGCTGGGCAAGCAACAAGCATACCCGATCTGCCCAATCTGCCCGATCTGCCCGATCCATCTCTTGGGATCCCGTCAAGTTCCGGCCAGGTTGGTGCAGGGCAGGAAACAGGCACAGGCGCTCTGTCTCGCGGTGGCGAGGGCAGCTCGTCAGGCGGTGGCCAGACGGATAGCTTGCCAATGGGGGGGCTCAGCCCTGCAGACGGTGCGGCGACCATGGGCGGTGCCACGATGGGAGACTCTGGGGATTACCCATCTCCCAGTCCGTCTCCGCTACTACCCTGGGCATCACCCTCTCCAAGCCCCACCGCCTTGGAGATTACGTGGACCCAGACAGCCATGCCTCCTGATGGTACAAAGCCTGTCAGCATGGGCATCTACTACCCATGCTACAGGGGCTCCGAGTGCGACACTACCTTCTTTGGGCCAAGCGAACCAGGCGAGCCGAGTGCGCACTACATCAAGAGCGAGTTCGAAGCCATCGCCCTCGTCGACGAGAGCCAGTTTTTAACGTGCGCAGACCCGTACGACTGTGACCACATGTCCATGGTCTCTCCCGACTTTAGCCACGGCTATCGTGACCTGGATTACCAGTCGCCTGAGGCTCACGAAGATGGCATTGGGTACGCGTACTCGATGGTCGGGACGAAATTTGGTGACGACGTCGGTGTCTACGCGGGCATAGCCAACTACCTCAATACTGGTACCAAGGCCATCGAGAGCTCGTACAACTCCTTCTATGTCTGGGACCCTCAGGGGGACCCAACGCCACGCGCACGTGACTACTCGCCGATCGGCGCTCCGCTAGGACCAATGGTCGCCTGCATCTCCGAGATGATCAACAACACGTGTGGACCGCCACGTAAGTGGGATGCGGGCGAGTCCAAGTTCTCCATCTTCGCGTACACATTCAGCCGGGGCCGGGCCTCATCATCACCAAACGGCGAGACGGTGTGCGAGGGCCATGGCTACAACAAGGCGGAGTGCGCGCGGGTTGGCTGCTGTCAGTTTGCCGAGTGCCCCGGCGGTGGCGGCATGGGTGAGTGCCACAGCAACGTTGGCAACGGCGCATGTACCGCCACGCCCTTCAGCTCGCACATCGAGGACCTGCCCTCGTGCTCGAATAATGGCTTGACCGCCAATGCTGGCCAGACTGCAAAGCTCGCCGCCAAGCTCGATGCACGCAGTCACATGATTGGGCCGGGCTCCCCCATGTTGCCGTCTCCTGCGCCCACGGCTGATGATGATGGATTTGCCGCACTTGTTAAGCAATGGGGGCCGGAGCACACCACGCACTTTGGGCTCCGCATGAAGTACACCATGACCAACTTCGACGTGCAGGGGATTTGCTTCAACGGTGATGCATCCCTCAACATGGACACCATCGGCAATGCAGACGTCACAATGATGGAGTTGCTGTCCGACGAGTGGAAGCTGCAGGTTGAGTTTCCTCCGAGCTTCAACTATGGCAGGATGAGAGAGGATTCTGTTCCTGGACAACCGATGGAGATCGACGGCACGTCGACCGTCAAGGTCAAGGTCTCAAGCGGGGACACCCCGGGCTCCATCTTCATTGACTATCTCTTCGACATCAGCGCCATGGACTCATCGGACAAGTTCGTCGTCTACGATCCCAAGATCAGTAGCAAGCGCTCGACAGCGCTTGCCTCACCCTCACCGTGGCCGTCGCCTAGCCCAATTCCCGAGGACCAGTGTGCGGCGGTCTGTCCCGAGACATGTGGTGGACCCGACGACGCTTACCGATCTGAGTGCGCCGAGTGCGCCGCTTGCCACACTGGCGCCTTCGATTCGGTACCTTGCGCCTCTGTTTGTCCGGTGGGTCTCTGCGATGGCGCCAATGACACCGCGTTGCCAGAGTGTGCCGAATGTACCGAGTGCCAAGAGCGGAACGCCCTTTGCGCCCAGATCTGCCCCGAGGCTTGCGACGAGATGAACTGGCAAAGCGACGAGAGGTGCACGACATGCATGCGGTGCCACCTCTCCGCAGTTTCTAGCTCAAACGACCTACCCGTTGGCACTCATACTGAACTCTCGTTCCAGATCAATCTGCCTGCTCGATACGACACAACCAGTGCCGACCTCGGGGCCATCGAAGAGTTGACAAGCCAAGGCGACGAGCTGGCTGCCAAACTCGCGTGCCTCGTCCGACAGCTCCTAAACGAGTCGTCCAGTTTCCCGCCAGTGGCTGAGTTCAACGGAACAGACTTGGGAGCGCTTTGGACCGCGCATTCTGACGGCAGCAACGCTACCAACTTGACGTGCACCGACGATGGACCTCTATTTTGGCGGCCGACACCGTCGCCGTCGCCATCGCCATCGCCATCGCCATCGCCATCGCCACGGCCGTCGCCATTGTCGTCGCCGTCGCCGTTGCCAGACGTTCCAGGTGGCGGCCCAGATGTGCCCACGGATTCCCGTGGACCCGGAGAGAGTGGATCGTCATCCGTGCCCGCGCCCTCGCCCTCGCCGTCTCCATGGCCACATTTGCCCTCGCTCTGTGAGTGGACCGAGCTCGCCGGCGCGACGATCCACTCCTACTTCGACAACGCCTCGATCGACATCGAGGGCTACTCGCCGTGGCCAACTGCCTTTGACGACGAGGCAGGCTGCAGGGAGCTCTGTCAGAACAAACCCGACTGCGTGGGCTACTCATTCCGCGTCTCCGATCCGGGGCACGAGCACTATCACCAGTGTTGGCTCGTCTCGCATGACGGTGGCGCCCACCCAACCAACAGCGGATTCCTCTCGGCGGTGTGCCAACGCCCCTCCCGTGCGTCGAACATCTCGGCGACCAATGCCACCCAGGGGCTGCCAGACGTTCCTGGCCAGCCAGACGTTCCTGGCCAGCCAATCGTTCCGGGCCAACCAATCGTTCCTGGCCAACCAAACGTCCCGGGCGAACCAAACGTTCCCGCTTCCACGCGAGGTGCACCTGGGGAGAGCGGATCGCCTGCGACGGGATCGGATACCTTGCCGATCCCCGCGGCCGGCGCAAACGGCACCCAGTCGGCACCTGGCCCAAGCGGGCCTGGGCAGGGCGCAGCACCCACACTCGCGTCTCCTCCTCCTCCGCCGCCGCCGCCGTTTGCGCCGCCTATAGGGGAGGAGCCGTGGACCAAGCCGTTCGCAGGAGCGACGCCCGCGGGAGACGAGGCAAAGAAGCCTTGGCCGCTCTTCGGCCCCGACCCTCCGAATCCCAAGGACCCCTGGACGAAGCCATTTGGCGGCGGCAACGCAACGGAGGCGAAGGACCCGTGGCCAGTGTTCAACAACGATCCGCCGCTCTGGAACGTCACCGCGATCGAGGAGCGATTGAATCGCACGCGAGACGTGTTCAAAGCAACAAACGGCTCGCAAGAGCCGTACACCAACCCCTTTTCCCCCGTGGAAAAGCCCGCCAGCGAGAGTGAGGCGGGCGCCTTCCCCATCTTCAAGTCGGCTCCCATGGGCAAGGCGTGGCGATGGGGCGTACTGCTGACCGGGATCGTGCTCACCGCGCTCTTTGTTGCGCTGTGCATGGGACTGGGCCAGTACTGGAGATACTTGAAGCAGGCCGTCGAGAGCGGCGCCTACTGAACCACACTACCAAAAGAAACAGCAGCTCCGCTGCACAGCCCCAGGGCAACCTCAGGATTTTAGGACTCAGGGTAGGAAAAATCAGGGCTATAAGGGGAAAAAAGCTACTTTATCATTCATCATATTTGTACCTCCAGTTGCAACCTCAAAGACCAACGGCACGCACTGGCACGATCTCGAGGCTGACCTAGCTCCTACTCACATGACCTCGAGATCCTCTAAACCGGGGCAACCCTCGCCCCCGCCCTCGGCCCCGCCACCCCCCCTCCTCAACGCCCTCACCCATCACCCCTTTTCCTCCGTCGCCACAGCGGGTGGCCGTTGCTCCTCCAGGCTCACAGGCCCTTGACCGCCTCCTCGAGGTGGTGGAGGAAGATGTCGACGTGGTCGGGCGTGAAGATGAGCGCGGGGCGCAGGCGGATGGACGCCTCGCCGCAGCCGCCCGCCCAGACGCCGCGGTTGCGCAGCGCGCCGATCAGCTTGTCGCGCGCCGCCTCGCCCTGCTTGGCGTCGATGGCGCGGAACGTGCCGACGCCGCGCGCGTTGTGCAGCGCGGCCGGGTAGGAGGCCTGCAGCCGCTCGAGGCCGGCGCCGAGGGCGTCGCCCGCGACGCGCGTGTTCTCGATCAGCCCGTCGCGCTGCACGACGTCGAGGATCGTCGCGAGCTGCAGCATCTTGATCGGCTCGCCCATCCACGTGTTGAAGACGCGGTAGCCGGCGTCGGGGCGGACGGCGGCGCGGTGGAAGTAGCCGCCCGTCTGCAGCTTCTTCGAGAAGGTGACGAAGTCGGGCTCCTCGCCCGCCGGCAGCGCCCAGTGCTCGTGCGCCCACATCTTGCCCGTCGCGCCGCCGCCGGTCTGCACCTCGTCGACGATGAACGAGGCGCCGTGCGCGGTGCAGAGCCGCCGCAGCCCGAGGAAGAAGGACGCCGAGGCGTGGTTGTCGCCGCCCTCGGCCTGCACCGGCTCGACGATCACCGCCGCCACGTCGCGCCCCGCCTCCTTCTGCGCGCGCAGCGTCTCGTCCACCGCCCGCAGGCAGCGCGCCTCCTCGGCCTCGTTGGCCGCCTCGTGCTCGTCGAGCGGGTACGCCAGCTTGGGGAAGTCGGCCACCGGCCAGTCGAAGGCGGCGACGTCGAGCTTGTGGATCGGCTTGGAGTGGGTGGCCGAGAGCGCGCCGAACGTGCGCCCGTGGAACGCGCCGGTGAACGAGAGGATCGTCGTCGCCGACGCGCCCGGCGCCTCGTTGACCATGCTCGCCGCCTTCTCGCCGGCGGTGTGCGCGTAGCGCTCGCCGGGCGCGACGCCGCGCCGGCGGTTCTCGTACGCCATCATCGCCGCCTTGAAGGCGTTCTCGTTGGCCGACGAGCCACACAGCATCGTCACCAGGTTGTCCAGCCCCGGCGGCGCGACGCGGCGCACGGCGTCGCTGAGGACTGTCGGCCAGTTCGCGGGCGGCATCATGCCGAGCGCCGGCCGCTGGCAGAGCATCCGCACGGCCTCCGGCGTGGCCATCGCCTCGGCGAGGTCGGGGTGGTTGTACCCGAGCGGCAGCGACGAGATCTGGCCGAAGCAGTCGAGGAACGTGTTCCCATCAGCATCGACCAGGTAGTTGCCCGCCGAGCGGTCGTAGTCGGCGAAGATGGCGACGGCGCCCGACTCCTGCACCTCGCTCATCTGCGCCTTGAGCGCCTGGACCCGCGGCCCCGGAAAGGCCGTGAGCATGTGCGGCGCCTCCGGCTCGTCCACCAGGGTGGACTGCGGCGCCGGCGCCGGCGCGGTCGACAGCTGCGCTCGCACGAGCTTGGCAGCCGCCACGGAGGTGCGCGGCGGCGCGCGCGCGGCGGCTGCCATCATGTGGTCGGTCGCTGCGATCGTGGTGGGGTCGGGGCTGTCAGTGGACGCGGGCATGTTGGGGGATTGTTGATTGTACGCGTGGCAGGGTGCGTGATGGCTTGCCGGCTCACAGTCGCTTTGCAAGGCGACCACGGCCGACTCTCACGCAGGGGGAAGAACCACGTCGCGATACTCAAAGCCATTATCAACACGACAGCAGCGCAGACATGGGAAGCTCCTTGGATCCTTCACGCAAACAGCGCGGAACAGCGCGAGATGGTAATTGTCGCCGCCAGTGGTCGCGAAAAAGCAAGCCGCTGTTTGGCGCCTGCTGGTGCCACACATATAAAAAAGTGTGAATTGATCATAATTGATCAATGAAGGCTCCAGCCGTCGTTGAGTCCGTCCTCCCTGACATACATATGCCGACCCTGCCCCTGTCGACGCTCACCGCCTCGCTGCTCGACCTCCGACAGCAATGCCGCCGCTCGGGCATCGAGATCTCCATCTCGGACTCGCGTGAGGCGCTGCTGCTCAGGCTGCAGCAGCCTCGGGTTGCTGCCCCGGGTTACCCGATGGCGGACGTGGTGGCACCTCGCAATGTTGGCATGGCGCAGCTGGTAAAGGAGAACGAGGCGCTCAGAGCCGAGAACGCGTGGCTGCGTCAGTGGCGGGCCGGTGCCTCGCCCGCGCCCGAGCCCGAGCCCGCACCCGCTGCTGCCGTGGCAGCTGCCGCCGTGGCGGTGCCCTCCGAGGCGGTGCCCTCCGAGGCGGCACCCGAGCCGCCCGCGCCCGCAACCGCGCCGGTGCCCGCTGCTGAGGCGCAGCCCGTCCCGACGCTGTCGATCGTGCTGGACCGCGCGACCGCGCTCGCCAACGCCGCCGCCGCCGAGGCCAAGCCCGGCGCGGAGCCAGCCGAGGCCGCCGCCGGCGGCGGCAGCGAGGAGGAGGAGGAGGAGGAGGGCGAGGTGTGGCGCGCCAGGACCTGGCTCGACTCGATGCCGCTGAGTGAGCTCGTCGCCGAGGCGCTGCTCGCGCCGGCGGCGGCGCGCGCGCCGGACAAGGCGGCGGCGGCGGCGGCGTTGCGCGCGCTCGAGCTGCCGTACGTCAAGGCGCTCGGCGAGGCGGGCTCGGTCGCGCTGCTCGAGGAGCTGCTGGGCGCCGCGGTGCCGCGCGTCGCGGCCGCGCTGCACGAGGGCGCGCGCGCGCTCTCGGCCGCGGCCGCCGCGACGGGCGACGACCTGCACTCGAAGTTTGCGGCGGTCGCGCAGTTCACGATGAGCTACCGCGGACTCGACGCCTACTTTGCGGGTCTCGACGCGTCCATCGGGCCGCCGAGCCCCAACCTGCCGGAGGCGATGGCGTTCGAGCACTGCCGCTGCGCCGACTCGGACGAGCAGTTCGAGACGTCCAACTACGGCGTGAGCACGACGTCGCACATCGAGTACCTCTTCGTGACCGACGCCGCCGACGAGGTGCCGCGGGCGGCGCACGCGGCCAGCATGCGCGACCTCAGCAAGGCCGCCACCTGCGCGGCCGCGGCCGCGGCCACGCATGCGGCCAGGCGGGCGTGGCCCGAGGAGTCCAAGCTGCGCGACCGCGACGCGCGGCACGAGATGCGCCGGCCCAAGCCGCTCCGCGCCTTCGACGCCGCGCGGCGCGGTGTCGACGCGCGGCTGCGCCGCCTGGGCGTGCGGCCGCTCTTCGAGGACGAGCTGGTGGGCGCGCGCCTCTACACGGGGCCGATGTTCCTCAAGTACAACCTGGTGCTGCGCGGCGGCGTGCCGGGCGCCGCGCCCTTCTTCGCCGCCCAGTTTGAGCGGCTCACGCGCGGCAACCGCAGCACGGTCACAGTGGCCGTCTTGCCGGGGGCAGATCGGGCTTGGTGGCGCCACAGCTGGCCACCACGGTCTCCTCAGACTACGTGCGAAGGCTTGAGGCTGCTCTTCAGCCACACGCCGCCCGAGTCGACGTCTTCGCTGCGTCTGACCATCCAGGCAACCGGTACACGACGACGATCCACGTCATCAACTCGGCGATCGTGCGGCTCTCGAAGCTGACGGTGGCGCGGCCCGTGTTCCGCGGCATCTCGGGCGGGCTGCTCCCCACGCAGTTCTGGCGCGCCGACCCCGACACGGGCGTGCGCGGCGGCGTCGAGCCGGCGTTCATGTCGACGACCGTCGACCGCAGCGTCGCGATGAGCTACGCGTCGTCTGGCGGCGGCGGCGCCACGGCACGGTCGAGGTGGCCATCTTCGTGGGCCATGGCTGGCCACCACGGTCTCGTCAGACTGCATCTGGAGGCTTGGGACGGGCCTGCTGAGTCGTGAGGAGGGGCCCCGCGTCTCATGTACCACCGAGAGGCCGCGACCTTGGAACAACCAGGCCGTGCCAAACTCACCGATTCCGCTGCGTCTGACCCTCCAGGCGGCGGCGGCAAGGCGGGCATCGTGCTCGAGGCGCGGCAGGGGATGGTCGACCGCGGCGCCGATCTCGCGTGGCTCTCGCAGTGCGCCACGGCGGCCGCGCGCCGCCCGTCATGAACCACCAGCGCCCGCGCCACCCACGCCACACTCACGCCCCGCTCACGCCCCACTCACGCCCCACCACCGCCCCGTGGCCGCAGGTACCCGCACGAGGCGGAGGTGTGCTTCGCGCCGCTGACGGGCGTCGAGGTGGAGGGGACGCGCGTCGAGGGCGGCGTGCTCGTCGTGCAGGTGCGCCGCTGCTGCTCCGCCAACCAGTCGGCGCTCCACCTTCACAGTGGTGCCCCCCCCACACCCACCCACCACACCCACACCGCCCACACGGTGGTGTGCCCCCTCCCCCGCAGGTGCGCTACTCCGCCAACCAGTCGGCGCTCACGATCGACCGCGTCATCGCGCGGATGCAGGTGGTTCTGCCGCCACCCATCTCGTCTCCCACCTCTCGCACCGGGTGCTCCCATCTCTCCTCTCCTCTCTCCTCTCTCCTCTCTCCTCTCTCCTCTCTCCTCTCTCCTCTCTCCTCTCTCCTCTCTCCTCTCTCCTCTCTC
>Ga0115006_10004210_pt1 | contig 10028 bp, 10 predicted proteins | sample ArcOceMetagenome_3_FD_88943 | JGI IMG/M metagenome (GOLD analysis project Ga0115006, IMG submission 88943) | Marine eukaryotic phytoplankton communities from Arctic Ocean - Arctic Ocean- Svalbard ARC20M Metagenome | ecosystem: Environmental > Aquatic > Marine > Oceanic | place: Arctic Ocean...
ATGTGTCTGTATGTGTTTTTGTCCAAGTCCCACCCCACCCCAATGAGGACGGAGCTGTCATAAATGGGTGTATGTGTGTGTATACGTAAGGTATACAAGTGTGCACATGTGTGCACAAGTAAGTGTACATTCGATTTGTTATCCCTTCATTTCTTCACACCTGTCTGCCTTAGCCCTCTTGCTATAGAATGTGTTCTCTTGCTATAGAATATGTTCTCTTGCTATAGAATGTGTTCTCTTGCTGCAGAATGTGTTCTCTTAGCCTTCCCTTCCTCACATCTGTCTGTCTGAGCAGGGTTGACCTCAACATGCGCGTCCGGTTCGTGGATGGTGATGAAGTCATCGCGGACACTGCTTCCACTGGTAGAGAGCCCTAAGCCCCCTTGCTATAGAATGTGTTCTCTTGCTATAGAATGTGTTCTCTTAGCCTCCACTGGTAGAGAGCCCTACGCCCCAAACCCTGGCCTAAACCTCTGAACCCTAAACCCTAAACCCTAAACCCTAAACCCTAAACCCTAAACCCTAAACCCTAAACCCCAAGCCCTAGTCATTAACCCCTGAACCCTAGCCATAAACCTCTGAACCCTAAACCCTAAACCCTAAACCCCAAGCCCTAGTCATAAACCGCTAAACCCTCCTCCTCCCCTGCTGCCAGAAACTCAAGGCGATCACACACGCGCACAAACACGCACACACACACACCAAGAGACACACTCAACACACACACACACACGACACACCAACACACACACAGACACAGACACATACACACACACACAAACAAGGACACACACACAAGTACACACACACACAATTTGCCCACCTTCTATCCCTTATCTGTTGCAATCGACGATTCCTGGATGAAGCACTTGTTTTTTCATAAACGTATGCGCTTGTGTATGCCTTAAATGCATGCATTATATGCATGCCTTATAGGTATGCCTCATGGGTGTGCCTTATATGCATGCCTTATATGTGTGCCTCATATGTGTGCCTTATATGCTTGCCTTATATGCATACCTTATATGTATGCCTTATATGTATGCCTTATATGTGTGCCTTATATGCATCCCTTATATGCATCCCTTATATGCATCCCTTATATGCATGCCTTATATGCATGCCTTGAATGCATGCCTTGAATGCATGCCTTATATGTATTCTTATATGTATGCCTTATATGTTGGTCTTTTGCAGGCGACGACTTCATCAAGGCCTGCGGAATTTTCGAGAAGTATGTCGCTGAGCGCTTCCCCCGTACTGCCTGAGATCTGCATCAAGAGAAATAGAATGTATACCCTATTTACCCTGATCTGCATCAAGAATGTGGAAAGGAGAGGAGGCGGCGGAGAAGGAGGAGGAGGAGAGTGTGTGTGAGGGAGAGAAAGATAGAGAGAGAGAGAGAGAGAGAGAGAGATTGAGGAAGGTGGTCGGTCAAGGAGAGGAGGCGGCTGAGGAGGAGGAGGAGGAGGAGGAGGAGGAGGAGGAGGAGCCAAAGCTTCCAAGTGCGGATGACACTGATGTCTGGCGAGGGCTGGCACAATCTAAGGAAGAGAGTGTTTTTGAAGACTCGAACGGGCCAAACTCGAACCCCAACTCCCACAACCCCGCCTCCTAGTCCATCCTGCTCCTAGTCCATGACAGATGACATGCCTTTCGAAACTACCGGTGTTCCCCACCTTTCCCAAACATTCTTACGCCTTACGTCCTGCGACACACGGTCTGGCCCTCTCACACACCCGACGACGCTGATCCCGAGACTGCGGGTCAGCAGGCGTGGGAGGAGGGAGCGCCAGAACCCTGCAGCCAGAACCCTGCACTCGAGACGACGCGCTGCTGCGAGAGTTGAAGGAGTTGAGGTCAACTCCTGTTGTACTCCGCTCACAGCACCGGGCCGTTACGAATCCAGTAGTTGGCCGCCCACTTCTGGCCCTTGAGCGGATCGCAGCCGCCGTGCAGGGCAGTCTTGTCCAGTTTGCCAGTGAGGTGTCCGTCCGGATGCATGTGATAAAACACAATAGCGTGCCCTTGTCGCGCTGGCATCTTGAGGCTCGTCGCCGCCGCGTCTTCGCACGGTCCGTACGCGTGGATCTTGTGGTGCTCTGACGCCGGGGCGTTGGCATACGGGAAGACCGTCTCCCCCCCCTCCTCGACCGAGGTCAGGTAGAAGAAAACGGTTGCAAGGCGGTTGTGTCCGGACGCCCAGCGCTTGTCGCCGGGGTACATTTTGGGGTCAAAGAAGTCGTAGTGTACATGGTAGTGCTGCCTGAAGCCGTACTTGAGCACCTGCATGTCTTCGGCAAAGGTCATGGGCAGGTGCACAAGCTCGGCGACGCGATTCCTGACCTTGGCGACTATCGGCTCGTTCTTGTTCATGAGCCACGCCGTCTCTGAGGTGCGCACGGAATCCTTGACCTTGTTCTCGCCCTTCGACTGGTCGCCCTGCGCGAGCACAGTAGAGGGCTCGAGCTTGGGGGTGGCCAATTTCATAATCTCCTGGCACTCCGAGGGGGAGAGGAAGTCTTTGACGTGCACGAGGCGCGGCGTCGTCGACACCACCTCCACCTCCACCGAGCGCTGCGCCGACGGCAGGGGCACCAACAGCTTCTCGCCCACCACATCATCCGGGAAGAAGAAGAGCTCGTGTCCCACCAGGAGAAACAGCTTGCCGCTGTCCGCGGGAAGGTCCTGTACGGATTCCAAGGCGACCCCGTTCCTGTGGACGAGTGAGATGAAGGGCTTGTCGCCCTGGCCCTCCTTGCCCCGGGCAGGCGAGGCTCCCGCGTGCACGCCCTCGCGACGCATCACCTCTGCGCGGACATGCTCCATGTGCTCGTTCCAGCTCTTGCCCAGGGCAGGGTCGATCTCGAGCGTCATGAAGGGCGCGTCCCCCGACATGCTCTGCCAGATGCGGAAGAGCGCATATTTCCGGAGGCCCGCAGCGGCAGCCACCGGCCTGCTGCTCGGAAGCGACCGGGCCGCCCGCGGCGCGCCGGGGCTGGCGGGCACACCACCGGTCGACGAGTTGAAACCCTGCATCAGCAGCCCCTGTCCCAGCGCGCTCGGCGGCAACTTGTCGCCGCGGCGCAGCTTCTGAAGAGCTTGCTCGATCTTGCGCACCTGCAGGTCGTTTGCGATGCCCAGGTCGGTGCGGATGTCCTTTTCCGTGAGCGAGAGCAGCAGCTGCCCGTCGACGCCATTGCGGCGGAGGCCGGCCGCGAGCGCGTCGAGGCCGAGGCCCGCCGCCCACACCCCGACGTCGTCATAGCTCCAGTCGACGGGCTGGACGCTCTGCTGGCGCCAGAGCTGGTCGGCCGTGGGCGCCGCCGCACGCCCGCGCGCGCCCACGAGGTACCCGACGCTGACGTACCCGGCATACAGCAGGCCGCCTGCCGCGGCGGCGCCCAGCAGGTAGAGCAGGCGCACGTCGACCAGCACCAGCGACCGCTTGCGTTGTCCCTGGCGCTTCACCTGCCACGTCGGCGGGCCCGCCTGCCCGAAGCTTCCAGGCCCGATCATTCCGCGCGCGCCGCCCTATCGTCAATCTGCGAGCTGCGGCATCCTGGCCACCATCGATCTCACCCGGGCATCATCACCATGGCGAGCGCCAATGGGTTCGTGGATCCACGTAACAACAAAAAAGAGTCCGTGACGCCTGCGGCCCGTGACGCTTTGGCGACGCTTTTGGAGGGCGGAGGAGCGAAGCGTTGCGGGGACGGGGGGGGCGATGGGGGACACGGGCGCGGCGGTGGCGACGCCAAAGGCGGACCCAGACGACACAAAGAAGAGCCAGAAGGACAAGTGGAAGAACTTTTTCTCGCTCTCGAACCCCGACCTATGGATCGCGCTGGGAGTCGTCGCGCTCGTCATTATTCTTGTGCGCGCCCTGCCGCCCGCCGTGCGGAGCGCGCGCGCGCGGGCCCGCGGGGCGTATGCGTGCGCGCGCGCACGCACGTGCTGAGACGCTGCGGCGGCGCGCCCGCAGGGATGGTACTTTGGCAACCAAATTTTCAACGCAATCATAGCGGGCAAGGATTTCTTCCGGGAGGAGCTGCCGTGGAGTCTGGTCGTCTACTACGTCGTCTTTGTCGCATGCTCAATCGTGTTTATTCCCTATGGCCCGTTCTGTATCGCCATAGGTTTTATTTTCGGGGTGTACTGGGGGTTCCTCATTCAAATGGGCGCCATCTTCCTTTCGTCGGCGATGCTCTTCATCATCGGCCGCTATCTCTTCAAGGACTATGTGAGCGCCCCCGCAGCGTCCCGCCCGCCCGCCGGTGGCGCCGCGATGCAGCTTACTCTAATGTTCCGACACGCACGTCACCGGGCGCATGCACGCGCGTGCGCGCGCGCGCGTGCGTTTGACCCGTCACTTGCGCGCACGCGCGTGCGTTTGACCCGTCACTCGCAACTTCAGGTGAATGACCTTATTTCAAAATCCGACGGCTCCCATGTCTGGAAGGGTCTGATGAAGTACATGGGGAAAGACTGGAAGGAGGTAAGCACCCACAGCCTGCGTCGCGTCTGCGTCGCGTCCGGGCGCCTCAGCCGGCCCATGCGAGGAGGATGAACATGTGGGCTCCGCTGTGCTCCGTGCAAACACGAGCTTCGCGAGGGAGTGGGTTGGTTCGCGCGTGGGCTGGAGGGGGCTGAGGCATAAATCGGGGGCGCGGGACTTGGCTGACGGCCAGCGCTCGTGGCAGGCGGCCAAGATCAATGTGCTCCTGTGCTTTATGCCTGTTCCGTACGGGTCGCACCCGTACCTGTTTTCGCTGACGGCCGTGCCCTTCGAGCAATTTGTCTTCTTCTTTATGCTGGTATGTACGTGTCTAGAGTGCAGCACTGCGCGCTGATCTCCCTCCCTCTCTCTCTCGCCTCGCGTCACCTGTGTGTGCGAGCGCAAGCCGGCGCGCAAGCTGGCTTGGTCATGCCGCTGCGCGTGTTTTGCTCCGCAAGTTTCACAGTCGGCGCAGGCTTGCGTCGGCACTGCGCCAACGTAGCGAGTGACTCGGGCCTGGCATTGTGGTGCGGGTACCTCGGGTGGTTGGCGGGGGTGTGCAGGGAATGATTCCGAACACAATCCTGAATTTGCTTATCGGCGCGGCCATCGCAGAGGCTGCCGAAGCCGAGGGAATCAACACATATCACTTGATCGGTACGGGACTGGCAATAGTGGGCATCCTAGTCGCTGTGTGGTACGCGAGCAGCATTGCGCAAGAGGTGCTGGAAGAGGCGGACGGCGACGAGGAGGCTCCCGCGACTGAAGACAGCAAACTGCTCTCTTGAATGCCACCTTGGTCGCTACAGCGGCCTATGCGCTATATGTAGGTCATACAAGACGCACGCACCACACACTAACTCGCACACTCTTGCCTTTCTCGCACGGGTTCAATAAAAACAATAACAAACGCACCAGTGCACGGGGTCTCTGCCGCAGTGCAGCGCGATCCAGACGCAACGCAAGCACAGCACGAAATGTATAGATAGTGGACCCCATCATTGGCATCATCCATCAGAGGCCCCCCTCCAGGCCACCGGAGCATTGGACACACACCAAACCCTCGTCAGTCCACGTCGTCGAGAGGCCCGAGGCGCTCTTGCGTCTCGGCGTCGTTGGTCTCTAACGTCTGCAGCTGCTTGCCCATCGCCTCCATCTCCGCCTCAAACGTCTTCTTCTCCGCCTCCGCCTCTTCTCTGAGTTGTCGTATGCGGTCCAGCATGTCGCTGCTTGCCATGCTGTCGGTGACCGTCTGCCGGGCCATCAGCTGCATCAGCTCTGATCGCTCATGCAGCTGCTCGTGCAGCTCGTTGCGCAGCTCATCCTGCTCGTCCTGCTCCGCCAGCAGCTGCTTTATCTCCTCCTTGAGCAAATCATTGGCCTCTTCGGTCTCAGACAGCGCCCCGACAACCTGCCAGCCGCGCAGCGGGCTGTCACGCACGATGGGCGGCGGGCGGGGCGGGGTGGGGCATGCGGCACGCTGCATGCTGCACGCGAACTCTGCGCTGCACGGCACCGCACAACAGGCGCACCCACCTCCTCCAGTCGCGCGGTCAGCGCCTGCAGGCGCGCCTCGGCGGCCTCGTCGTCCAGGTCCTCGTCGCCGCCGTCCGACGCCGCGTCATCGAGCGACACTACGGGCAATGCACTGCCAGCCGGGACGTCCTCCGCTCCGGGCTCCACCCCGCGCTCCCCCGCCCCGCCCGCCGCCGCGGCCGCCATTGCCATTCCTACGGGTTGAAAGAGAGCGCTGCCCGCCGTTGCCTGCGCACGAACTAGACGGTGACCGTGACCCGCACGTCACGGTCACTGTTAGCCCGAGCCGGGCCTACCGGTCGAGAGTGAGAGTGCGAGTCTCAGGGTGCCGCCGGTGCAGGGGCGACGGAGCGACCGGGTAACGGTGCGAGGATGCACGCAGCCGGGTCGGCCGCGGATGCGGCGCCGGAGGAAGGGGCGGAGGCCGCCACGGCGAGAACGCCAGCCGCCGACGCGCGCTCGATGTGGAAGCGGGCGGGAGAAAAGATCCGGAACAGGGTGCGGCTCGTCCAGTCGCTGTCACAGAAGTCCGTGCTGGGCGAGCGCACCACGGCGCGGCAGCACAAGGTGGCCCGACTCGTCTCAGAGCCTTCGTCGCAGCAGGGGGCAGCCGTGCGCGTCATGGCGCGCCTGGGGGTGCACGGAGACACGACCGGGCGCGACTACGAGGCGCCGAACGTGAACCTGGGCGCGTACCCGCACAAGGCGTGCCGGGGGCGCATGTCGGCTGCACAGCTCGGGCGAGCGTGCGCCGAGATCGATGCCACCGCCCGGCGCGTCATCAAGGCGCCGTGGGAGGACCCTGCGCTGTCTGCGGGCGGCTCGTCGCTGTTCGACCCCACGCTGGGCGGCGGCGGTGTCTTTATGAAGCGGGGTGAGAGCAGGCACTTCCGGCCCGGGGACTCGGTCATGTGCCAGCACCGCAGCGCGGGCGCCAATACGCGCTGGTACGGGCGGTTAGGCTACCGCGGTCTGGGCGCGCTCGAGACGTACAGGGCAGACCTCCCGGCGAGCAGGCTCTCTGGCGCCAACGGCCCGTGGACGCTGCTGCCCTCGACGCCCAGCGCCCTGCGTCGCCGGGAACACCTGTCGCGCAGTGTGCTGGGACTTGTGCGAACGATTCCACGACAGCAGAGCCGGGACACGTGGGACAAGCTGACCCCGGACAACATCTTCGGCAACTATCGCAGGTTCGAGTCGTACTCGCTGATCAAATACACGGACCATGCGCACAGGAACGAGGACGCCTCAGAGGGGGTAGACGTGGTGACAGGCAAGAACCTGTCGAAGCTCAGCATCGTCAAGCTCAATCGAATGTGGGATCAGCTCAGGACAGACTCCGTCGGCAAGGTGTGGTATGACATGTCGCTCGAGGTTGCGAGCTGGTCCCAAAGGAGATTGGACGAAGATCGGAGAAGGGCGAGGGCCGTGGAAAAGCAGAAGGAGGAAAACAGCCGCCGCATTGAAGGGCTTATGCGCCGGGCAGAGATCGAAAAAGAGGAGGCTGAAGCTGCCGTCGACCGCGTCAACAAAGAGCGCGCAGAGTTTGAAAAGGCCATGGCAAAATTAGAATTGGAAAAGCAACAGCTGATAGAGCTAACTGCGGCAGCAGAAGCAGATGGGGCAATCGATGACGCTGAAGCCAAACAGATTCAGAAGGAGACGATGGACGTTCAGGTTGCAGAGGCCAGACTGAAAAAAGAGCAGGAAGAGTTTGAGGTGTGGCAGGCAAAGGCCCAGAAAGAGATACAGGAGTACGAGGACATGAAAATCCGATGCGACAACGAGATCGAGCGGCAGAAGCAGTGGTTGCACGACGCCCAGGCTGTGGCAGAGGGAAAAGCGCTCATACAGTATAATGCTGACTTCCTGCAGTATTCGGTGCTAGCAAGAATGCACACGTACCAGCCACGACACGGACCTCCCGAATCCGAGGCGGAACACATGTTCGAAAATTTGAATATTGTCGAGAGCCAGCTCGCGTCTGCCGATGATCTCTTGCTGCAGATTGCGACTAAGACACTGCAGCACGCATGCGTGTATCGCGAGGATTTTGTTGGCTATGAAGGACAATGGTACAAAGGAAGGCCAGAAGGTTATGGATGTGAGCGTCATGCCTCGCTGAACTTGGAGTATGTCGGCCAATTTGCAGACGACTTGTGGGACGGCTGGGGCATGCTAGCGACCTTTGGCATCAAGGCTGCGTATGTTGGTGAGTGTCTTGCGCAGTCCTGAAGCGTGCATGGCTTCGTTGGCATGTTGTGCTGCCGCCGCAGTGTCCTCACTGCCCTGCAACTGCATTCGTGACACAGCATCAGGTGCTGACCTGTGAAATGACTGACAGGCAAGTGGGAGAAAGGAGAGAGAGAGGGCCCGGGCATCCTGTGCGGCATCGCGGGCGACGGCACGCTGGTGCCCGTGATCTTTTGCCAATGCCACAACGGCCTGGTGCATCAACACTGCCGATTCGAAGCGAATTCAAAGATGCACAACCATGTGCTCTCGACGGCGGCCTTGGAGATGGGCCAAGCCATCGCAGAGGCGGCGAAGGCGCGGCACTTGTTGGAAGACGAGGCAAAGCCTGAGACCAGGCCGCAAATAGCTAAATCTTGAGGTCACGTCGGAAGACTGTCACACTTGGTGCTCTGTATTAAACAAAACACAAGCGCATCTGACAAAACTAATCAAATACGAGGCCGGAGCCTGAGCCCGGGCGGCCGAAGCCGGCGCGGTCGCAAATCCTCCAGTACCTGTGAGCATCTACGGCCACGATCCATATACCATCTACCGTCACAGCGCATCATATTTTGTGCACGACGTAGTATTTTGGAGGCTTTGCCGCTGTGCGCTTTTTGTACTCCTGTGAGAGAGGGAGAGCGCGCGCGCGCGAGAGAGAAAGAGAGCGAGCCACTGAGAAAGTTTATTAGGAAACAATGTCCTGGCCATTCTACAAGTATCCCTCTCCCTAAAGCCTGTCTCCCTCGCTTGGATGATTTATTTTTGCTGGCGACCGTTGTCGACCGTGTCACCCAGACAGAGTCGTCGGCGTAGCTCGCGACGGGGGTGAGCGGAGAATGGGTGCGGCGACCCCTGGGGAAACCCTCGGTACTTTATACAACATTCACGTCGGCTCTAATAAAACAAAGCAACACAGTGTTCTGAAACAACTCTAGTACATGTGCACGTATATGTATATGTATAAGTACCGGGCATATATGTATACATGTACATATGTATGTATGCATATATGTACATGGATATATGCATACATACACAGGTACACATGTATGTATGCATGTGTACATGTATATATGTAAATCACATGTTTACATGTACACATGGCGGTTACATGTGTGTGAAAAAACTGTCGATTTGCCCTTTCTCGGGGCATGTGCACCTCATTTCACTTCCCGTTCACTGCGTCAGCTCTGAATAAACTTTCCTCCTCCTCCTCCTCCTCCTCCTCCTCCTCCTCCCTCCCACCTTTCTCCCTGGCATAGTCTGTCTCTCTCGCTTTAATGTTGCTGGCGACCGTTCTGAAACAACTTTAGAGTTGCGCTTTCTGGGGGCATTTGCGCCGCAGCGGGGCGCCCGCGGCTGCAATCAGTTAACATCAGTGCTCCAGAAGATTACACTCTCTGGGCGCGTTGCGTCCCAAATTCTCCCGTTTGGTCGGGCGCACGGACTCACACTCTCTCAGATCTTAAGATTGGACCCACGGTCTTCATGAGGTCTCGCGACTTTCTCGCGCGCTGGGAACCATGGTGTGACCAGCCAAGATTAGCCGTAGTTGAGGCGGAAGATGTCGTTGTAGACCCACCAGCCTGCGCCGCCGGGTAGGGGCATCAACACGAAGGTCTGGCTGTACTTGAGGGGCGGCTTGTCTCCCTCTTGGTCCACCTGGTTGAGCATATACATATATGTACTGTGAGTGTGTGTGTGTGCGTGTGCGTGTGCGTGTGCGTGTGCGTGTGCGTGTCCGTGTGCGTGTGCG
>Ga0115006_10004211_pt1 | contig 10028 bp, 7 predicted proteins | sample ArcOceMetagenome_3_FD_88943 | JGI IMG/M metagenome (GOLD analysis project Ga0115006, IMG submission 88943) | Marine eukaryotic phytoplankton communities from Arctic Ocean - Arctic Ocean- Svalbard ARC20M Metagenome | ecosystem: Environmental > Aquatic > Marine > Oceanic | place: Arctic Ocean...
CAACGTCACAATCTTTTCTCTTCCCCTCCGCCCCCCTCTCCCGACCTAAACTCATCTGAGTATCTACCCCCACCCGGCTCCGTTGCCCATATGCACCTTGCCCAGACTCCCTGCCCCCCCCTCCCCATATCTCCCGGCGTTCATGCCCGAGCGGCGCTTCATATCTGCGGCGTGTTTGGGTTGTTTGCGAGGAGCCAGTTGGCGAGCCACTCGACAGGGGCCTCTGGCTTGACCTTGCACAGCTCGACGAGGCCGGCGGTGAGCGTGGGGGTGAGTGTCTCGGCCACATACTCCTTGGCCTGCTTGGAGCTGGGCAGCGGGTCGACGACGGCCTTGGGGAAGAAGAACTTGAGCTCCCTGAAGGAGGCGGCCGCGGTGGAGCTCCCGTGCGCCGCGTGCTCGCTCGCGTCGACGCCGAAGCGCGCGCGCAGGCAGCCGGGGCAGCGCACCTTGGCGAGCGCGGGCGTCGACGGCCCGAGGAGCGCGTTCCATCGGGCGATGGCGCCCTTGCCCGAGAGCGCGAAGGCCACCATGGGCCCGGCGCTCAGGGCCTCCACCATGGCCTCGTAGCTGCCCGCGGGCGGCGGCGGCGGCGGGCCGGGCTGCGCACGCCACTCGGTGGCGGACCAGCCCAGCTCGGGCGCGACGATGGTGTCCTTCTTGTAGACGACCCACTCACTGTTCTCCGGCCCACTGCCCTGGCTCGAGGCGGTCGCGTCCGTCCACTCGGTGGCGTTGCCGCAGCCCACGTGCGACTTGCGCACGATGGTGTGGTCCTTGGTGCCGGCCGCGGTGCCCGCCACGGGCCACGGCCGCCCCTTGTTGGCGCCTGAGAAGTCGCCCACGTAGTCGAGCACGCTGAAGGGCAGCGGCGCGCCCTCCTCGAGCATCGGCTCCCGCCCATGGCCGAAGGCGTGCAGCTTGGCGAGCGCGAGGGCGGCGGAGCCGGCGGAGAGGCCGTCGAAGGCCATCGAGTGGCGCGCGTCGACGGGCAAGCTCTCCTTGATGGCCGCCGAGGCCTCGGGGTGGTAGATGACGAAGACGCCGCGCGGCGGGATGGCCTTGCCCGGGGGGAGCGGGTTGAGTGCGGTGGGCATGCCGCCGCCGCGCGCGCCCTTGCCGCCCATCATCGGAATGGCGTAGCGGGAGAGGTCGACCACCTCGTCGCTCGGGTTGTAGAGCTGCAGGAACTTGTTGCACTTGCCCCCCTCCATCCACGCGCTGATGAAGGGCTCGGCCGCGGCCGCGGCGGGCGCCTTGGGCGGCGCGCCGGCGCCGAGCATGTCGACAAAGTCCTCGGCGCGGCCGCGGTCGAGCTTGGTGACGAGCCTCTGCGTGACGACGAGGTTGGCCGCGGCCGCCGCGGCGAGCATCGCGTCGACATGGCCGCCGGCGACGGCGTGCGGCAGCGCGAGGCCGAGCGTCGTCTGCACGGCCTCGAGGAAGGGGAAGAACATGCCGGCCTCGCGGGCGGCAGTCGCGGTGGAATCGGAGCCGTGGCACGCGTTGCGCTGGCCGTTGGTGCCGAACTTGGCGCGGAGGGAGAGCGGCGCGACCGCGCGCGCCTGCACGGAGTCGGTGGGGCCGCACAGCACACGCCAGGCCGAGATGGCTCCGGGTCGCATGAGCACCATGGCGAGCGCGGGGCCCGAGGCCATGAAGTTGACCAGGGGCTGGAAGTAGTCGCGCCCGGCGTGCTCCTTGTAGAAGTCGGCCGCCACCGCCGCGCTCATCTCCACCGTCTGCGAGGCGAGCACCGTGAAGCCATTCGCCTCGGCCACGGCGATGACGGCGTCGGCGTCGGCGTAGGCGTCGGGCTTGACCATGGCGAAGGTCGTCTCGGGCTTGGTCGCAAAGTCGGCGCCAAAGAGGAAGGCCACGTCGCGCGCCGCCGCCGCTGCATTGGCCGAGGCGTAGAGCCCGCTCTTGGCGCTGCTCCTCTCGAGCATGGCGAGGCAGTGCTCGATGCCGAAGCTCCTCTCGATCGCGGCGGCCACGACCTCGCCCGAGCTGAGGTGCGCGGCGGCCGCCTCGAGGTCGGCCGAGGCGACGGAGCCCGAGAGGAACTGCGCCGCCTGCTCGTGGCTCAGCGTGAGCCGCTTCTGGCTGACGAGGAGGAAGCCCTCCGCCTCGGCCTCGGCCAGTACGGCGTCGGCCGAGTCGAGGCCGTCGGGCTTGATGAGGCATACGGTGAGCTCGCGCGGGCAGGTGTTCGGGAAGAAGAGCTTGACCTCACGGAACGCATTCGCCGCGCTCGTCGAGCCGTGCAGCGCGTTCTGCACGGTGTCGGTGCCGTAGACGGCTCGCAAGCTCAGCGGCGCCTGCGGTCGGCGGAGGCGCGGTGCGGCGTCGGAGGCGGGTGCGTGGGATGGCGCCGGTCGCCGCCGCTGCGCTCGCTTGGAAGGCGACGGGGCGGTGACACAGCACGCGCGGGGCAGCGGAGCGCGGGGGGGGGAGGACGGGGAGGGGTGGGTCTGCCAACGGTGGCTATAGCTGAGCGGGGCTGCTACGCACCTCCTCCCTCGCGACCGCCGGGTCGGCGGGACCGATCAGCTCAGACCAGGCCGCCTGCGCGTCCGCCTTATCGATCGCAAGCGCGACGATCGGCCCGCTCGTCACGGCCGCGCACATCGCCGCAAACAGTGCCGTCCCCGCAAACTCCTCATAGAGCTCGGCCGCCTGTGGCGGCGTCAGCGTGACCTGCGCCCGCGCGACGATTGAGAACTTCTGTGCCTCGATCGTCGCCTCGATCGCCGGCGCATATCCGTTCTTTAGGGCCTCCGGCTTGATCAGCGCCAGGGTCACCGGCATCTTGGTCTTGGTCTTCGCCCTCGCCCCAGAAACGTCGAGCCGGGGGAAGTAGAAAGCGAACGTTATGCGCGTTCTGCCCCTTTTCACTCAAAACGCCCCATATTTATCCATATTGTATTCCTTATTATCGTCCGGGCGGAGCACGCACACACAAACAGACACACACGACACACACAAGACGTCGTAAACACGGCCACACACACCAACTCACATTTACCCGGTCCCTGCGCTTCCAATAGTTGTGTACAAGCGACGCGTGCCCGCCGGCCACCGTTGGCGCCCTCCGCTACGCCTTTTTCTTGGCGCGCGCGATGCAGTCTCGCACGTACTTGTCCACCTTGAGGAAGGTGGGCAAGTCCAATGAGTCAATGTCGATCTCAACCTCGGCCGGGTTGCTCTGATCGACCGCCGTCTTGCATTGCTCCTCCACGATGCCCACCATCCCGTACAGATCCTTGGACGTCAGCAGGTTGGCGTTGTCGTTCAGCCGCTGCTTCATCTCAAACGTGAGCTCCGTCGGCTCGTGCCCCCCGCTGTAGCCCCCACCGCGCCCGCCGCCCAGCGGCGCCAGCTTGCCGTCGGCAAACTTCTTGAGCCCCTTTGCCGACTGGTGGATCCACGAGTCGTCCATGTTGTAGGACATGGCGTTGCCCCACACGAGGTTGATCTCCTCCGCCATCTCCGCCGCCGAGTTGTACTCGTTACCCTCGAGCCGCTGCAGCACAGTGCCCAGGTCCATGGGGCGCTTAATGATCGTCGGGTAGTCGGGTATGCCCAGCGCCTTCCAGTCCACCGGGTCGAGGAAGGGCGCCGCGTCCTTGTGCTTGCGGATCTCCTTCAGAGCCGCCTTGCACGCGCTCCACTCCTCTGGTTGCAGCCCGCGCTGCGCACCCCCGCCCCCGCCCTCGGTCAGCGACGCGCTCATCGGCAGCCCGTCCAATCGGCCCTCAAAGTCATTGCTCAACTGCGTCGCCAGCTCGAAGACGTCCGAGCCCTCAGTGTTGAATGTGCACGCGTTGGACCACACCAGCCGAACATCGTCGGCCCAGTTGCGGGCGGTCTTGTAGCTGCCAGCCGCCAGCTTGGTCTCGACAGTGCCCAGGTCCATCGGGTGCTTGATCATCTTGGGGTACTGCGGCAGCTGGAGCGCCTTCCAGTCGACGGGCATCACAAAGGGGCCGGCCCGGGGGTTGCGCAGCAGCGCCTTCAGCACACCGAGGCACTTCTTGGTGTTCTTATCTGCCTCGCCGCCTGGCGTGAGCTTCTGTTTCTTGCTCGACTTCTGCATCACTGGCACCTGGTTGCGGGCGGGGTTGGGCTGAGGTTGGGCGGGGCGTCGGGCAGAGCACGAGGTGCAGGCAGCACAGGTGGGTCACAGGCGTGTGCGAATGCATGTGTCCGTGCTCTGCGCTTCTCAATCCCCAAAAGCCCCACCGGCCTTGGGTGTGTCAAGGCACAGGTTGGGCAACCGCCCTAACAGCGCGACCAAGGCATGCTCCTGCTGCCTCACTGCGTGGGCTGCAGCAGCCTGCGTGTGCATGCAGGCTGCCGTGTGCCCTGGCTCCAGCCCTGGCCCCGTTAAGGAAACCAATGCGAGCCAGTAAACCGTGGGTGACGCGCCTGAGCACTGCTGGGCGTGCTCACAATGCCCACACTAGCTATGCGGAGCGTCACCTCTTGTCTTCTTGCGCGAGTTGCTGGTGGTGAAGGCAGAGTTGGTAAGAAGAGTTTGTTTACGAGAAAGGGGTGAATAATCTATGAAAATGAAAATGGGATAAGATAAGAGATAAGAGATAAGATAAGATAAGAGATAAGAGATAGATAAGATAGATAAGAAACCCAACAATCTTATCTTATCTTATCTGAAAATCGGGAATGAGCTGGTGTTTCTCAGGCGGCCAATCTTTAAACAAACAGTACACCGAGAATACAGCCGAAAGGTCACCTTAAAGAGGCACACTCAAAGCAGATCCGCGTACTCGCCGGCAGTGCCGTTCCAATCGGCGGCATCCCTGAGGCAGCGCGCGCGGTTGCCCTGGGTGCCGGCCCGTGATTGTGCTGCCTCTGGGCCGTCCCCGTGGCACGCGAGCGCGCGCTCGTACATCTGGAGCGCCTCGCGCAGGTGGCCGAGCTTCCGGAGGCAGATGGCGAGGTTGGCGTAGTCGTTGGCAGCGCGCCGAGGGTCGTCCCCCTTTGCGATAAGCGCCGCCGACCAGCCGACGTTGCGCCGGTAGAAGAGCAGGGCGGCCTGCAGGTCCTCCTCCTGCTCGTACAGCTCGGCGGCGCGGTGGAGGAAGCTGCTCACGCGCACGCCCAACAGCGTGAAGGCAAAGGGGGCCACGTCGTCGAGGCGCGCGTCCTCTCCCTCCGAGTCGACCACGACCGTCGGCTGCAAGTTGACGGGCTTGAGCAGCACGTGCTCGCGAGGGGGCACGCCCTCGAGCTCGACGGCGTAGCGCCCCTTTTCTGTGTGGTAGCGCACCGCCGTCCCCAGCTTGCCATTGAGCTCCGGCCGTCCAACGAGGCCATCGATCCGCACGCGCTTCCCCACCAACCGATCGAGTAACTCATCCGATTTGATGCGGGCCGCGTGCTCCTGCAGCTCGGCTCGGCGCTTGGGCAGGACGGCGACGAGCGCGTGGCATAGCGTCGGGCCGGCCTGTCTCGTCAGGTACTGCATGCACCCGTCACTGATCAGCGCGGCGATCGGCATCATCGCTATCGCGTCCTCGAGCGGGTTCGGCACGCGCTGCGCGACGAGGGACTCGATCAACTCGTCGTTGGCGAGCTCCAGGATCCGGCGCATGCGAGTAATGACCCACTTTTGGTATTCTGCGGTCTGACCAACCCGCGCCTGTGCCCAGAGCGGCGCGAACTCGGCTACCTCCTGCGCCCGTTTGCTCTGAATCGTCGCCGCGTCGAGCGGGGCGTATTCCACATCCAGCACTCGCGCCGGCGTGCCCTCTGGAGCCTCGGGCAAGCTCCACGGCTCCTCGGCCGAGCCGACCCCTGAAGATGTCCACGGCCAGTGCCACTCCTCTCGCTCGCTGTCAAAGTCGTCGGCGGGCACCTGAGGCGTTGGCGGAGACAGCCAGCGGAAAGAGTACCCGCCTTCGCCGCCATTCCCGACGACTTCCCGCCGAAATCCCGCGCCTTCGAGCACGCCGCCATGCAGCACGTCCGCTCGACGGATGGACAGCTCCACTGTGCCAAGCTGGTCGGCCCGGAGGATCTCTGCAGGCGGTCCCTCCGCCGCCGCCTGGGAAAGCATGAGCTCCATCGACCAGAAGGTGCAAGGGCAAAACGGACCGGAGTTGCTCTGCTTCAAGCTGACCACGTGTGCACGAACCCACTGACCGCCGGCTGCGAGGAGCAGCTCGAGCTGCCGTCCTGCCCATATGTGCACTGCTCGCGAAGCGGCCACCTGCGAGTGGTACGGGAATTCCTCTTCGCAGCACTCACTCATGTACGCGTCCCAGAGCTGGCCGCACTCGCTCTTGGTCGGCGGGCCGGTATGCATGGCACCATCGCCGCCAACAGTGAATGAGTGGAACATGGGGCTCGGGTCGACCTGGCTGAGCAGGTGTTTGGTGTTGGGGGGGGAGGGGATGGGACGGGACCAAAACCTCGTTATATATTACTACGACCTCGCATGCGTACGGGGGCATCAAATTAGACCGGCGCGGTCTCTGGCCTCACTCATTCGGAGCTCGGCGCACCCTGCTACTCGGCGCACCCTTGGCACCTTCGCGAAGGGGCGAAGAGGAGGCGCCGCCCCTTGGTGGATGGCTCGGGCTGCGCGGCCGGCGGGGAGGCGCCGCCGATGGTTTGCACGTACACCAGGAAGAAGCACCCCGCGGCGAGCAGCCCGATCATCACGTACATGATGAGCTTGTTGGCGAGCGCGCGCCGTCCCATCTCTCTGAGCTTCCGCCCGCTGCGTTCCAACTGGCCGCTGACGCCGCGGAGGCTGGCGCTCGAGCGCACTATCGTCTCACGCTGCTGGCGCAGGTCGCCCAGGATGCTAGCACCAACCGTCTCGGTCTCGGCGATGCTGCGCTGGGCTTCCTTCAGCTTGTCCGTCCCCGCCTTCATCTTGGACTCCACTCGCTGCGTGCCCTCTAGCAGCCGTGAGCGCTGCGAATCACTCTCGCCGTCGGAGGTGCCCGAGAGGCCCAGGTCGTCTCGCGAGACGGCGGTCGATGCGTCCCGGAGGCGCGTCTTCAGAGCAGCCGCGTCGCTCTTGTACGATTTCACGCGCGCCTGCAACTTAGACTTCTCGGCGGGCGCGACCCCGCGCGCTTCGATCTCCATCGACTTGATCAGGTCCTGCGCTTCGGCCAGCTCCCTCTCAAACTGCACCACGGCCGCCCTGCGTGCCTCGCCCGTCTCCTTGGTCAGCGAACCCAGCTTGTCGCCGAGCGACGCGACCAGGCTGCTGTAGTCCTCCTCGTATCGGCCAAACATAGCGCAAGCGCTCACTGCTCGCTGCGCTCAGTACGCTGTCCCTGCGCGTGGCGGCGGTGTACCGCGTGAGTGAGTTGTGGGTGTTAAAAAGCGGCTGGTTTTCGCAGTATCTATCTCTTATCTTATCTATCTTACGAGGTCCGGTAGACAGGGCGCTGGACCGTGGCGGACGGCACCCTCAGCGCCGGGGTATTTGACAGCTCGACGGGAAGGCGGTACAGCTCCTGCAATGGTCAGGGCGAGCGGCCGTCGGGGCGGGCAGGCGGGCTGGTGGGGGCGGCGGCGTCGCACCTTGTTCAGGACCCCGCTGCCTGAGGCGCTCATCGTGAGCCAGGGCGCCGTCTTCACCGAGGGCCCCAGGCGAGGCGCGGAGCTCGATGTGAGCATCGCTCCCGCCCGAGTGCAACGTGCGGCTGCAGACGACGGCCTGACTCTGCCCGCCCCCACCCTGCCTGCCTGTACCCTGCCCGCCTGCACCCTACCCGACTGCACCCTGCCCTCTGCTTGCAGAGATGCGCGGTGCTTGGCAGCCCAGCCCGCGTCTTCACTCCATCCCATCTCTGCATATATGCCGCACGTCGTATCGGTGCACGCTGCGCCGGGCTCTGCGGCGCCAGGCACGTCGGCGAGGGCCTGAGGAGGCACAGAGGCCATCTGGGTGATCCGGGCCACGGCGCGCTCGCGCTGGGCGATCTGGGTCATCTGGGTCATCTGGGCGATCTCCGCGCCGATCTCGGCAGCGGAGACGGCGCGCGGCACAGCGGCCGTGTTGGGAGGTGCCGTGCTGGCAGGGTCGCCTCCGCCGTCGCCTCCGCCGTCGCCTCTGCCGTCGCCTCCGCCGTGGGCGTGGGGGCGGCCGCCGTGCGGCGCGGAGCGGGCGGGGACGGGGGCGTAGGTGTCGGTGAGCGGTGCGAGCGAGGCGACGAGGCGCACCTGGTCAGGGTCAAGGTCAAGGCCAGGGTCAGGGTTAGGGTCAGGGTTGGGGTTAGGGCTAGAGCTAGGGCTAGGCTTAGAGGCGCACCATGTCTGTGGAGAAGAGGAGGCGCAGCGCCGCGCCCTCCTCCTCCTCTGCCGCGGCGGCCTGATGCGAGGGCGGCGCGGCGTCGAGGGCGCCAAAGGCCGACTCGAGCCGGGCCACACGGGAGCGCGCGGCGCCGAGCAGCCGCAGCAGCACCGAGTGCACCTGCGCGGATGGGAGCGGGATTGAGCGGGTGTGAGCGGGTGTACGGTGTGTAGGGTGTGTGGGGTGTGCAAGAGGGTGCACGAGGGTGCACGAGGGTGCACGAGCGAGCAAGGGGTGCAAGGGGGTGCAAGGGGGTGCTCTTGGCGGCCGCGGCAGCACGGTGCGCGCCTGCTGCGCGTGCTTGCGTATCGCCGCCTCACGCCGCAGCACCGCGCGCCAGCCGCCCGCCTCGTCGCGCGCCTTGGCCAGCGCCGCCGCTGCCTGTGCGAGCTGCGTGCCGCGGAGCCGCGACTGCTCCACAGCCGACTCGAGCTGCTCGCCCATGGCCTCCCACTCCTGTCGCCAATGCGCCGCTGCAGCTCTCTCCTTGGCTGCCTCCTTAGCCACCTCCTCCGCCGCCGACGACGACGACGCCGCTGCCACCTCGGCCGCCGTCGTCCTCGCCACCGCCACCGCTGCCGCCACCTCCTCCGCCTCCTCTGCCGCTGCCCGCCTGGCCGCCGCCCTCGCCGCAACGCGTGCCGCCTCCATCTCCACTGCCGCCGCCGCCGCCTCCCTCGCCGCCCCCTGCCTCGCCTCCACCGCCTCTTGCCTCGCTTCCATCGCCTCCTGCCTCGCCGCCGCCATCTCTGCCGCCATCTCCACCATCTCCGCCTGCGCTGCCTCCCTCGCCTCCCTCGCCTCCCGCCTCGCCGCCGCCGCCTCCTCCTCCCGCTGCCTAAGGCGCCGCTTCAGCAGCATCTGTGAGCGCAGGTGCACACAGGCCAGCGCCTTGGCCGCAGTGTGCTGCCGCCTCAACTGCGCTGCTAGCTGCTGCTCGCCGAGCGCAGCCGCTTGCAGAGCATTTGCCCGGTCGCCCAGGCTGGCAGGCGCTGCGGCAGGCGCTGCGGCAGGCGCTGCAGCAGCAGGCGCTGCAGCAGCAGGTGCTGCAGCAGCAAGCGCTGCAGCAGCAAGCGCTGCAGCAGGAGGGGAAACAGCTGATGCAGCAGTAGGGGCAGCAGTTGCAGGCTCGGCGGTCGAAGGCATTCCCCCCGACAGCTCTTCCGACAGCCTCGCCTGCAGCCCGCCGCCCTCGCCCTCGTCTAGCTCGTCCAACCCCTGCCATCTCACACGGCGGCGCTCCGGCTCTGCGAAGGTCATGAAAGGCGAGCAAGCGCGATCTGACCGAGATTGCAGCTGCGCAGCGGGGGAGATGATGGTGCGGCTGCAGCTGGCGCACCAGAGCACCGGGGATGATGGCTCGCTGGGAATCGAGATGCGCAACGGGCTGGACGCTCTGGTCTGACGGGTGGCCTGCAGCTCGGCCTGCAGCTTCTCGACCTCGCGCCGAGATGCATCACTCTGCGCCTCTGCAGAGGAGAGCTCAGCCTGGAGGGTCTCAACGGTCGCAGACGAGCTGGCCGTCGAGAGGCGCAGGGCGTCATGCGACTGCTGGAGCTGACTGAGCATGTAACGCGTGTGGTGCTCCCGCTCCAGCGCGTCCTTTTCCGCTCGGCGGGAGGCTGCGACATCCGCCCGAGGCGAGCTGGTCGCCATGCTGAGGGTGGCTGTGACAGCCGCACAACTG
>Ga0115006_10004212_pt1 | contig 10027 bp, 6 predicted proteins | sample ArcOceMetagenome_3_FD_88943 | JGI IMG/M metagenome (GOLD analysis project Ga0115006, IMG submission 88943) | Marine eukaryotic phytoplankton communities from Arctic Ocean - Arctic Ocean- Svalbard ARC20M Metagenome | ecosystem: Environmental > Aquatic > Marine > Oceanic | place: Arctic Ocean...
CGCACGCCGCCACCACCGCCACCCCCGCCGCCGCCGCGCGGTGCCGCGGCATCGCCGCAGCCGCCATGCCAAGCGTCGCCGGGAGACTGAAGGTAATTCCACCCATAGTGGAACGAAACTCACGGAAAAAAAAAAAGAGAGCTATGAATAGGTCTCTTTTGAGACCTTCAGGGAATTTAAGATGGGAGGAGGATTCCCCCACCCAGTATGAAAATTATCCTTGGGTAAGGGGTTTTTAAGGGAAAGCTGAGCCATCATCATCTCTTGGAGTTTTTTTCAGGAGAGCCGTAGCGCACGGCGGGTCCGGAGGAGGAGGCGGCAGCCGGGAAGCCGGGAAGGGCGGCTGTCCGGCGAACGCCCCTGCGCCGCAATGGACGTGGGGAGTGCGCCGTCGCCGCGCGCTGCGCCGTCGCCGCGCGACCCGCGGCCCGGCGCAAAGCGCAAAGGCGCGGCGCTCGCCGACGCGAATGGCGGGAAGGCGCAGCGCGCGAGCGCGGCAGACGGCCCCAAGCGCGAGAAGGTGCGCCCGGGCGCGCCGCGGACGCCCTTCTCGACCGCAGCACTGTGCTGCGCGGCGCGACGTTGCGGGCGTGCGAGTTGCTGACGCAAACGCGCGGGGCTGCCAGGTGGAGAAGATTCTCATCGACGCGCTCAGCAGCAAGGACGCGGGCGCCGAGGACGAGGACAGGCAGCTTGTGCGGCAGCGGGCGAGGGAGGTGCGCCGCTCCAGTGTCCCTGGCCCTCTGCGGAGGCTTCTCGTGCGTGAGCGGGGGGAGGGCCGTGCCCCCGCGCCCGCCGCCCCGGCGGGCGCAGGGTGCTCCGCCGACCAAACGCGCAGCTACCGGCGTGCATGCGTGCCATTCTGTGCTGCTGCTGCCTGCCCGCGCCTAAGCCGATGCCTGGTGCTCAGGTGGAAGAGGCGCTATATTCGTATTGCAAGGGCACCGACGCAGCGTACACGGAAAAGGCCAAGGCGCTCAAGTACAACATCGCGAACAACAAGGAGCTGCGCGAGGGCATTCTGTCCCAGGAGGTGGATGCCGACACGCTAGTGCAGAAAAAGAGCACCGACCTTGCTGACCGGAACAAAAAGTCGCAGCGTGAAACAGCCAAGAAGGAGAGTCTGCAGGAGACGGTGTGCAACGACGAGCTCAAAAGCCTTCAGAATGCAGCAGCGGGCCTGGAGATGCGCAAGACGGATGCCGGACTGGCAGTGGTTGACACAACAGCGGAGAAGGCGAAAAAGGAAGAAGAAGAGAGAGAGCGGCGCAAGGCGGAGGAAGAGCGCAGTCGTGCTGCAGCTGCAGCACTGCAGAAGCAGCAGCAGACATACATCAAGGTCGCCGTTACGAACGACGAGGAGTATGTTCAGTCCACGTGGGAGTATACCCCGAAGGCGAATGGGCGTGGGAATGAAGACTCAGATGATGAGGATGCGCAGAAAGACACGGAGCTTGTCATCGATTCACCCGTGCTCACAGCGCAGCCCTTGGACGGCATCGAAATGGAGCCCCTCGAGGGCACTGATGGACTGGGAGACGGGGGAGACTTTGCGGGTGCCGTCTGGGAGGGCGAGCTTGACTGCAGGTCCACGAAGAGGGCGCTGCTGTACCCCGAACAGGCAAATGCTCCGCCGTTCAAGTTGGCCGCGTTCCCGCTGCAAGACGAGGGCGCACTACACAACCCCATTCACTCAAAACTGCATGTGCAGGGGTATATTTCTCTGGTTGATATGGAGAAGTACATTGAGGCCAAGAGGAAAACGCCTGAGGTGAAGATGGTGCTTGCTTTCAAGATGTTGCCGCGCCCGCGTGACCGGGTGCGGTACGACACGCTGCTGGAAGAGATGACCAACAAGAAAAAGGGAATGTGTGTCATCGATGACAGAAATTGGGGCGGGCTTCTGTACGCACTTCCATCCACTAGCCCTAGTGCGAGCTCGCTCTTGCCCTATGGCGAGGATGATTGCCTCGTGGCGATAGCAATCACAGACCGAAAGAAGAAAGAACCGCCACCCAGGCGCCAGCAGCCCGATGACATTCACCAAGACGTGACCAACGACATTGCAAAGGCCAACACTTCGATGGAGAAGACGGTGTTCCTAAAGCTGAAGAAATCTTCCGTCAATTTGCGCTTGCGCGCCATTGCCGGAGATAATGAGTTGAACCAGATCCCGAATGACCTGGAGGATTTGTCCAAGTGTGCAGTAGGCGACGTGATCAATTTCCTGCTGACACAGAAGGTCTCGGTGATGGAAGTAGAACCAGAGCGGGAGACTGACGAGGAGGAGCATGTGAAACTGATCGAGCACCTTGTCGCAAAACAGCGTGCTTCTGTGGTGGTCGACACGAAAACGGCTCTCTTGTATCTCATTCCTCCTGTGGACGAAGCCGGAAAGCTGCTTGACCCTCCTTCCACCTCCTGTGATAACATGCTAGCGGTGTTGCTGCTTAGCGATACTAGCGCAGGTGCGGGGCAAGACTCGTCAGCTCAGTCGATGCCAGACTTGGGATTCCAGGCGCAAGATTTCACTGCGGCTCCTGTTGCTCCTGTGCAACCGCGGGAGCCGGTCATTTCCGCCGGAAACTCAGTGCCCACGCATGGGAAAGAACGGGGAGGAGAGCTCGCGAAGGATGCCTCGCATAGCATGCCAAACAGCACACACATGCACCATGCTCGTGCGCCAGACCCCGTGTCTGTGCAGCAGATGGGTCTTGGCGGAGCGCAGGCATCTCCCTATGCTGCTTCACCTAGGCCAGCCTATGATTCGCTGCAGAGCCCCGGCATATCTGCACCTCGATCTCATGCTGCGCCTTTGCACCCTGCACCAGCACCGCCATCGCGTCCTGCACCTGCACTACCATCCTCAGCACCTGGTGCTGCAAGGGGCTGGAACGCAGGGCCGCAGAGGGAGCCTATGGGAGGAGGCAAAGGTTGGCAAGACCGTTCCGCCTACCACGGGCAGGGGCCTGGGGCGGCAGGGCCGGGGGGAGGAGGGGTACCGGGGCGCTTTCTGGGAGATCAGCAGCGAGATGACAGACAATGGCACTCGCGGAATGGTCCCCCATTCCCAAGCAACCAACCTCAGAACTTTCCTCCTTACCCCATGGGGGGCAGGATGGGAGGGGGGATGGGAGCAGGGATGGGAGGAGGGCAGCGCGATGCGCCCTACTCGCAAGGTGGTGGCAATGGCAATGCGTATGGTGGATGGAATGGGTCTGGGGGCATGGGGAACATGGGCATGGGGAACATGGGTCGTGCGCCCGGGCCAAACAACCCTCCCTACAGCAGCTGGGGCCCTGGTGATCGACCCAGCGGGGACCCCAGAAATTTTCGCCGCTAACGCTGCCATGCCGGCTGAAGACAACGAGGAGGGGGGCGGGGAGGGCGGCAGGCGCGAGCGGCGGCAGCGCCGAGGAAGGCCAGAAGTGGACGGGCAGAGTAGCGCACAGCGAAGAGCCTGGAGATCAGCGAGGCGGGCCGCCGACAAGGGACGGGGGCAGGGAGAAGGCTCCCAAGCCCGCTGTTGAGGCCAAGCCTGCCGAGGAGGCCGAAGGGGTTTAGGGGATTGGGTTATTTACTTTACGCTATAGCTACTCACTACGACATGCCTGGGCGAGCGTCTGTGACCCGCGCCGGCTCGTCGGTGCCGGTCGCGGCGCTCCACCGTCGTGCTTTCTCAACAGTCTGCACGTTCATTACAGGACGAGTATAAAGAAATGGCGTCGGCGCGAAATATTTCTGTTTCCTCCTTCCCTGCCTGGCCTCTCCCCTGCCGCTCCCTCGCATATCTGCCGACGACATGTCCTGGATCGATGATATTTCGGACATGGAATACGGGCTAGTGTTCCCTCTGAAGGAGCCGTCTGCGGGCGCTAATAAGACGCCGCCTACGGTAGGCAAAAAGCCGGCAGGTTAGCATTGCCAGCTAGCTTTCCCAGTTTGGGCGTGTCCGCTATCGCCAGAACTGGTCGGATGTAATGAGGATGACTCCGATGATCCCTTTACATGAGCCTTTGAAGCAGACTTTACATTAGGGCGGCTACGTTTGTGTAACCGTTGCTGAGCCCGCCTGGACGTGGTGACGTCGGCCGTGGTGCCTGAGAGGAGGCGGGGAGAGGGAGCCGCAGAGGGCAAGCACGCAAGCGAGAGCGAGCGCGCACATGTGTGTGAGCCACTGTGTTTGTGCGCGCGCGCGTTCATGTGCGTGCGTGTGCATCTGCACGTGTTTGCTGGTAGAGCAGTGTAACCATGCTGATTTAAATGCCATGTGCAGTCGATAGACGTGTAGAGAGCGCGCGCGACCGCTTAACACAGAGAGTTTTAGTCCTGCGCCTTAGTGGGGTTGAGAGCAGCAGGGGAAACGCGAGCGAGCGACTTGCAGAGAGAGAGAGAGAGACCTTGTGCAATTCGTCTCTCAGCGAGGCAGAGGACAAACCCCGAGAACCTGGCGTGTTGTGGGTCAGACGAGCATCATGGAATTTTCATCATGTTGATTGTGCAGTTGTTAGTCTAGGGCATACTGATTCAATTTTTGAACGGGGTATTCAGAGACATTACCCATGCTTCCTGAGACATCGGAGACACCTTCATGTCCCGGGGAGAGGGTTGAGCTTGAAAATGATGCTCGCAATAGGCCTGTTGGCACTGATTCCACATGCAGTACTGTAGTGATGAACCCCCGCACCCACCCCACCAATCGACCCACCCACATACACACAATCAATTGACTTCACTCTCCTTGTCTGTGAGTACCGCGTCCTTGCATCAGGTGCTATGCACGTACACGTGCGCACTAACACGAGTGCGGATGGGCTGCGCGTGGTCAATTCACTCCCCCGACGCAAACTGGCGCGCGCGGCGTGCACACACACACACACACACACACACACACACACACACACACACACACACACACACACACACACAAATCTACAACCTCGGGGAAAATCTTGATTTGAATTTCGGAGACCCATGGGGGGAGGTGCGCTGCGTTGCATTGGGGATGGAGACGGTGCGCTCATCAGTGCAGGAGTCGACTCAATGCTGTGGGCATTTCCACTCGTAAAAGAAGCCCTCATGCTCTCGCTCGGTGGGTAAAACAACTGGGTGTTTGTGATGGGCCCATTCAGGCCGACTGTGTCGTCATTGGCGCGGCCCTGGGGCTGCGATGCTGGAGAGTGCGAAGAGAACCCCGCGCTGACTGGAGTTGGAAAGATAGCCCGAGAATTTTGCGAAGCCATGGCCTCCCCTCCAGAACGCGCAACAAGCTGGTCGGTGTACGAAGATGGGCCCGAGTACCCGCCACTGGCTGCAAAGGCTTCCGGCTGCATCCTGTGTCTCAGATCACTCTCCTGCATGTCACGCGTGCGGTACTGATGCGTCAAAAAAGGATGCTGATGCGCGGTCTGCATTTCGCCGCCCCACGGTGTGTGCTCAGCGTCCACACGCGCGCGCGCTGCGGCGTAGTCGTGCTTGATTTTCTCAACGTTTTGCAGCGCGTCGCTAATGGCGTTGTTAGTGACTTGTGAGATTTTGAAGAAATTGTCGGGGTTGAGGGCGCTGAGCGCCGCCAGTTGCTCGCGCAGCCCGTTGTGGTGGCGCTGAAAGGTGTGCTCAGTGTCGCGCAGATGCTCAAGCTGCTTATTTCGAAAGATGGACTTGCGATGGCTGAATGCGTTGCGCACCTCGGCCATTTTCTCCATTGCTTTCCTGCATCTTTGCATCTCCTGCTGCGTCCGCGTTTCCGCTCCCCGAATCTCCTCCATGTTGTACTTGGCTTGATCCACTGCAATTTGGACCGAATGAAGATAATCTTCGTGTTCATGCCAGAGTGCGCGAGAGTAGTCCTCGCGTGTCTTCTCCACCTGAAACAAGTGATGAAACTCACGGTCCATGTCCGCCACGTTGCGGTTCACAGCAGAGATGTCGGCCAAGTGCTTCTCTTCGTCCTGATCATGCACTGCGGTGGCGTCTTTCGCTTCGAGAGTGTGCTGCTGCGCCTCGCGTATCTGTTGGGCAATCTTTTCGAAGTCGTCCTTGATAGTGTCGGTCTCATTGCGCTTCGCCTCGAGGTTGTCCTCTGACAATTTCGCTTGGAACTTGAGGTTTTGCTGCGCACTCTCATGCTCTGTGGCCATGGCCAAGATCTTGTTCTGCAGCTGCACGTTGATGTCCTTGATGGTGTCAATCTGCATTCGCAAATCTTGTTGCCGGTAAAACGCGCCGTCACGCAGGCGGCGACGCTCGGCCTTCGCCTCTTTCAGCATTGTCTCCTTGCGTTCGTCCTCCAGCTCCATAGACTTCTGCAGCCCACCACTCGCTTGTTGCCGCTTGTCTGCAACAGCGCGCACCAGCTCCTGCTTCTCCCATAGCCGCTGTCCTTTTTGGATCTCTTGCTTCTGCTCTGATTCGGCTTCCATCACAGCAGCCCTCACGCTGTCTAGCTGGCCCTCCAGGTCCGTGCGATTTTTCTGCAGCGCGTCCAGAGACGTCAGTGGTGTTGTTGATACATCGCAAGAGCTAGCATGCGATCAAATCTTGCTATTCGCCCGGCAACAACGAGTCATTGGCCGTCCTTTCAAGAAGGCAGGACATGATAGGCTGGGAAGCGTGGAGGAGAAGCAAAACAAACGCCTGCCAACACCAGGACGGCCAGGCAACAGGACCTGCGCAAGTGCTACTTTTGCATGAATGTCATCAGAACCGGTGACTTCTGCCTCCAATTCTTGCTCGATTCGTTTCTCCTTCGCCTGCGTCTCAGCTATCTGGTTTTTTAAGCTCTCTATTTCTGCGTAGCGCTGCGCGATGACGTCTTCGATGCTCGTGTTGTGTTCAGCGCTACGCGCAACAATGCCTTCATGGTTGCGGATCTTCTCGGAAATCATTTCTGCAATCTTTTGCTCCTGGTCGAGCTCTGTCAGGAGTCTGCATGACACTTCGTGCTCACCCGCCAATTCGGACATAACCTCTCCCAAAGTCGCTTCCACGTGCGTCAACTTCTCATGATAATTGCGGAGGTGCTCCTTGTACGGGTTTTCGCTCTCGCTCGTCTTCAGGTGGCTCCTCAGATTCCCTTGCATCTGGCGCTCCTCCGCGATGTCGCCGTTGCACTTTTCGATCGCATTTTGCAGCTGCCGATAGCGCGTCTGCATCGTCTGCACCTCGCCCTCTGTCATTTTGGCCCTGCCCTGCGCGTGCGCCAGAACTGTGCGCATGCTATCCATCTCCATCTCCACCTCGTTGATGTTCGACTTGAAAATCTCCAGCTTAGACGCCGTCATTTGGTTTTCCACCTGCAAGAAGTAGAAATTGTCCCCACGCACCAATTCAATGGTGTACTCGGAAAACTCGCCGGTGCCTTCAACCCCGCGCCTGAATGTGAGGGTCACCAGCGACCCTCGCGGTCCAATCATGAAGGGGCGAAGCTGCACAAGCGTCTTTCCCTTCACCGGTGTCTGTCCGACAGCCAGCAGAATGTCGCCTACCCGCACAGTGCCATCGCGCTGAGCCGACCCCCCATCGTTCACTCTGGCCACAACCAGATCCCGTGCCTCGTTGAACTCTACGCGGATGCCGACGCCGACGCCTTTTGCCTGCCCGTGCGGACCAAAGCCCCCGAAACTCTGCACAAACTGTTGCGCAACAGTCGCACGCTGCATCGGACCTGCGCTGCCCCCCCCCGACGCATACATGCGCGGGTCTAAGCCCCCGGCAAACTGCTCGTAGCTCCGGTAGAGATCGTTGGAGGCCGGTCCACTGTCGCCGGCGCTCTGGTAGAGCATCATGTTTGGCATCTGCGGGCCAGATGACCCTGGCCGAGGCGGCAGCATCGGGTTGCTCATCGGCCCCATTCCTGGGCTCCTCGTGGGCCCCATCCGAGGGCTTGTGATCGCGTTTGGCATCTGCGGGCCCGCAGAGCCGACGCGCGGCGCCACGCCGCCGCTCGAGTACATCGGGTTGCTCATCGGCGCCATGCCAGGGCTCATCATCGGGCCCGTTCGCGGACTGGGCTGCTGGCGCATGGCAGGCGGGGTCTGCATTCGCGCACGCACGCAGTCAACGACGTTTTTTGCAGGTCACTTTCCACCGCACGAGTGGCACGGCAGCGCGCGCACCTGGTACAGCGCAGTGTGCGCTATTGACTGAGGCGACATGCCCACTGGCTGGGACAGAGTGTGGCTCGGGCCCGGGGCCTGCCAGGGCGGCGCAGCGGGGACAAGCGCTCCAGACGTGACACGGAGCCGCATCGCGCGGCGCGGCGCTCCGCAACGCGGCCAGCGCAGGCACGGGCGCGCGGGCGCAGGCGGCGCGCATCGCGATCCAGGCGCGGACCTGGCGGTGCATGCTGGACGCCGAACCGGACTGCTCCTCTCAGCGCGTCAGCGCGCTTTCAAAAAACGCCCGCGGCCGCGAGCGGAGGCGCACATCCGGCGGCCACGCGTCCCGCGGGGCACGTGCGGGCCTCACGGCGCCCCCGAGCGCCCTACCGAGTCGCTGCGCCCGCCCCCGCCGCCCGCCGCCCGCATGTCGCGCCCCACCCGGCCTTGCGCGCTGCGCTCCGACGTCGCCGTGTGTGACCAGCTCAGGTGTAGCAGGTGCCTCGGCAATTTGCCACGAACTGATGGTGTCTTTTTTTGCGTGTCTGGTCTCAACGAGGCTTGCAAAAGGTGCCAGAGGGGGCCTGCGCGCTGGGACAATGGCTGCGGTCAGGCGCGCCGTCCGGGGCGCGGGCGCAGCGACGCTCGCCGGCGCCGGCAGCAGGACCGGCGCGCCGTGGCCGGCGGCGCAGCAGCTGCTGCGCCAGCTGCTCACCCCCCGTCCACGGGGCACCGCCCGCCGCGCACCCCCGCCGTGGATGATGGCGGGGGCGGGCGACGGCGGCGCTGCGCAGCACGTGTGGCGGGCGTGGCCCTGCGCGGCCCTGCGCGGGCGCCAACAACTGGGGTGGGCGCGGGCGCGGGCGCGCGGGTACGGCGCCCTCCGGCCGCAGCGCGACGATGACGTGGACGGCGCCCGCGAGGAGCGGCCCGAGGCGCGCGGCGACGGCGCGGGGAGCGAGACGCGCGTGCACGTGGCGGCGAGGGACGCCGAGTGCGGCCCGAGCGCCCCCGACGCGAGCGCCAGCAGGCGCAGGGGCAGGAGCATCGGCGAGCGGGGCAGATTGCGGACCAGGAGCACCGGACGCCGGCCAGATCAGCGGAGCTCTGCCGAGAGGGCGGGCCAGGCGCGGGCGCAGGTGGCCAGGGCCGGGCAGGAGGCAAGGCAGAGCCGGTCGCGCCGAGCACAGACCGACTGGGAGGAAGTGGAGGAGCGCTCGCCCAGGCCATATGCCTTGTGGGGCGTGATCGGGGCCAACTGCCTCGTCTACCTCATGTGGCAGGACACCTCGATGCGGCGATTCATGGGCAAGCATTTTGCCGTCTCCAGCGCGGGCGTGCTGAAAGAGGGCCGGGTCCACACCCTTGTGACCAGCCTCTTCTCGCATTATGACCCGCTGCACCTGGGCGCCAACATGTGCAGCCTCTATTTCTTCGGCCGGCAGCTGGTGCCTGTCTTGGGGGCTACGCGGCTCGTCGCCATGTTTGTCGGGGCGGGCGTCACTGCGAGCATTGTCCAGGTCGCGTGGCCGCGCATTGCGCCGGCGCAGCTGCGCTACTCTGAGTACCAGCTTGGGCTGGGCGCAAGGTGCGTGTTTCGCCGGATTGTTGTGTGTGGGTGTGGTGTGTGGGTGTGGTGTGGTGGTGTGGTGTGGTGTGGTGTAGGGTCTCAGCGTTTTGCGTTGAGGGGGTGCGAGGTGCGCGCTGTCACTGTTGCACGTGCTCACGCGCGTGCTCGCACTGACACGCACACACATGTATGAGAGAGAAAGAGAGGAATTGGGTGTCAGAAAGATGAGATATCGCGGGTGCGCACGTTTGCGCGTGCAAGCCGTGCGTACAATCGCACGCACACGCACGCACGCACGCATCTGCTACGAGCACGCCCGCCGTCACGCACACACCTCATACTAAGCTCCCAGTCTCTC
>Ga0115006_10004213_pt1 | contig 10026 bp, 11 predicted proteins | sample ArcOceMetagenome_3_FD_88943 | JGI IMG/M metagenome (GOLD analysis project Ga0115006, IMG submission 88943) | Marine eukaryotic phytoplankton communities from Arctic Ocean - Arctic Ocean- Svalbard ARC20M Metagenome | ecosystem: Environmental > Aquatic > Marine > Oceanic | place: Arctic Ocean...
AGTATGTATGATGATGTGACATAGTATGTATGATGATGTGACATAGTATGTATGATGATGTGACATAGTATGTATGATGATGTGACATAGTGCACCAGGTTTGGCAGTGTTTTGGGACGGCGGTAGCGATGGAAAGAGTTGAGAAGGGAGGGAAGAGGGCAATGGCGCTCCGGGCTTTCCTAAACCCTAAACCCTACACCCTACACCCTACACCCTACACCCTACACCCTACACCGCAAGAGGGCAAGAGGGCAACGGCTATGAATGCGCTAATGCGCCGGACGTGTGTGGCAGGCCAACATGCTGGACAACAAGAAGGACGACGACAACGATGGCGTTGCAGACGTCGATCAGATCGACAAGCAGCAGCTCATGACGCGCAAAATCTCCCTCGTCCTCAAGACTGTCAACCCCAACAGGGTGCTCGAAGCGTGGGGCGGCCTGGCACAGGCCTTCGCTGGTGTGTGCGCGACGTTGAAGCTGCAGTTTGCTCGGGTGATTTCCCTTGCTATCTCAATTGCCGATCAGATCCGTCCGGTGCTGGTGCAGTTTGTCGCTCCCGCACTGGTGCAGATCATGCCCAGCGACTACCACCACTGGATCTTCCCCATGATCGACGTTGCGAGCAAGCTCATCGGCGGTTCCATTGCCTGGTTCCTCTTTCGTGTTCTTGCTGCCGTGCACTCTGGCATCATCGGCGGCCTCGCGTGCGCGCGGGCGCTCATGAGATACGCCAACAGCCAAAAGTGGATCACGCTGAATCACGAAGAGACCATGCTGGATGAGTATGCTGGCTGGGCTCTGGCGGCCGTCGGCGTTTACTTCCAGGTCTTGCCGCCTCACCCCGAAACACAACGCACGCTTGTCTGTGTGCACGCGCACACACGGACAGACATGCACACGTGCGCGCACACACACATACGCACACACACACAAACGCGCACACAGCATCCCGTTGGAACGGACCGAAGGCAAATATTAATTACATACATGTACAGGTGTCCAACGGCATGTCAGCGCCCTTCCCTCTCAACATCCTCTTCTTGCCCGTCACCGCCTGCGAGAGTTACCTACAGGTACCTACTCACGTGTTTAGCTGTCTTTCCGACCACACAATTGCAGACCCTTGCGCGCTTTCTCTCTCGCGTGTGCACGTGTGCTCGTTCCCACAATCCCACTCCCCGAATCCTCCCAAGCCTGTTTTCCTGCTCCGTTTGTGGACTGGCATCGGATCTAAACTCTCGATGCACATGCAGTGGCTGATTACCTGGATGAGCTAAGAGGACGGTTGATTGAGCAAAAGAATGCATCCTCTATGAGCTCACTACCCACCAACTGAAGTAGCGAGCAAGCTGGTCTAGTCATGTTTCTTGCGGGCGAGGGAGGAGGAGGTGGAGGAGTCATTCGTACTCAATGCATAATATAGAGGGACCCCAGGCGTCTGCGGTGAAGGTAGAACGCGTCAGTGCAGAGCTCAATACCTTGTCCGCAAACGGCTGAAAGCTTGGGCTGAAAGCTCGCAATTGGGGAGGGGACGCACTCTTTTGAAAGTACAAGTTCTCTTGCATGGACCTGTGATACTCAGATGGTTATGGCGTAGCGCTCCGCTCGTATTGTAGAGAGCGAGAGAGGGGGAAGAAAGAGGAGAAAGATTAAGAGCAAGAGCGATTGAGATACAGAGAGCGCGCCGTGTTTTCAGCAGAGAGAGCGAGATCTTCATCTGAGAACTTTGAGTCTGCACGTTTTCCCGGCTTACTCAATTTTGCGTCGAGGGCAGCAGGCATGCAAGGCTGCACGCGAACGCCGCCATTGGCGAAATTTCATAGGGCAAAGGACGCCCTCGTGTGAGCGTCTGATGGCAGAACGTCAACTGAGTAAGCCATTTTTTTCAGGCCCCAAACTATTTGAAGACTAAAGACTTTGCTATCATGCAGACATCTATCGCAAATCTCACCAGACGCTGCTCCAATAATTACCCCACAACATGCCTCGGAAGCCTGACAAAAAATGTATCAATTTAATTCAAGTGTGCGCAAAGGCAGCAATGAGAGGAACGGGGACTTTCCGGGGAATCACGTTCCATCTACATCATATCGCAACCTCTATGTCTTCGCGTTCACCATTCTCAATAGGAAGCCGCGGTCGCGGCGGCCCCCTTTTCTTTTGGGTGCCTACGGACAGTTGCCGTTGAAATGACCCCGCACGTTCTTGGACCACAGTGTCGCTGTACATCAATTTGGAGAATCCGTGGCGCTCGTTTTCATCTCCTGGAATGCCAAATACAGGACTGAGAAATCAAACTTGTCGCTGAGCGCCGCCCAGAGAACGAAAATCATACAATGCACTTATGAGTCTCAGATATAGTCTCATACAATGTTTCTCTTCTTTCTAATCACTCATCTTTGATCCCACTTACCTTCTGGCATTCCACGGTCCCAGGCGGTCTTCGTTATTGTATCCGCATCCTCTCGCGTGCGCCATGTGACGTCAGCTACTTTCTGTCGATTCTCTGCTGCTGCTGCTTTTGACACACCCGTTCGAGCATGCGTGCCAAGGAGCGCTGCACGAACCTCTTCACTCCGAGAGTACTTCGGGCCTGGTTTGATGGTGTCCTGGCCACAGGATGACGGGTTTGTCAGGGCCATTTCCCCGGTCCCCAATCGTGCAGCGTGGACAAGATACAAATTTGATCGCAGACATACCCCCACAGGGGGGGAATTCCAAAATCCGTGTTCGCGGAATTCGCCTGACGATAATCAGGGTGCCCCCACCCTCTGTAAACCAACGCAGGTTTTGGATTTTCCCCCATGGTTCACAGAGGAGACACTCTGATTATCGTTTAGGCAAATTCCTCGGACGCGGAACGTGGATTTTGGAATCCCCCCCCGGTGTGGGGTATTTCTGCGATCCAATACACGCACCTGAAGCGTTAAGTCCAAATAAGATGTGCCTAGGGTCTCGAGGCGATAATTGTGCAGCAAAGCAGATGTCGACAATGGCCATAGACGTGGAAATTCACATTCTGCACAGAGTAATGATCAGATCCTCGAGTCAGTACAGAAAAACATTGCAACTCATGAAGATTAAGGACGTTTGATCATGCTTTGAATCGAATACCGAATTGAATGGTCAACGCGCCAATCTCCAAGTTTTCCGGTGCCGCCTCCACTGAAGCAAGATTGTCAATCTTCTCGCCATTCAAAAAGATCCGGTATCTCTTCTCCAAGGTCCCTTTCATCGAATGCAGCTCGAACATTAGCGGCTCTATGTGCACGATCGCTGTGCCCAAGGACCTATCGAGCACACATGACAAGTCATCATGCAACATGCATAGGCGGGGTGACATTTATCATTTCCCGAGCAATAGGCAAAAAAATGTGCATAGAGTATCGAAGAGAATTTGCACCGACTCCCTTTGTCGACAAATTCCCAGAGGCCGAAGGTCAAGACACCTTTCTCGTCATCAACTTGCACCACGAATTTCTCGTTCCACCACGACGAATGCGCTGTCATGAGCCACGGAAGTCAAAAATTGAATTTCAATAGCGGCGTATTGACTACAGCCAATACACTAAACTACCACTTTGCGCAGCACCTGTTAACGTCAATCCTTCTGTCATGGTCTTGTAGACACTTTCACCATCATGAAATACCACCGGATCTGTACCAAAGTTCCGGTGATGCTCCAGGATATCGTTTGCACCAATCTTCGCAATACACATGGTTCGATTTCTGCGTGCAAAAACCACGAGTGAATAGCATGGCTCACGATATGTTTTCGTGCCTTAGCATCGACGCCTGGACATGTGCATACGCCCACGCATGTACCTTCGACAGTCGACACTCTTGAGACCCGTTGCTCCTAGGATTGTCACTTGAAGGATGAGATGTCGCTGATCTAAAATATTGTGCTCATTGCCCACCTCGTCATAAAGGACAACATCACGAAAGGCTGTGACCGAATGTGGGACTATCACGGCATTCTCACTATCCGCAGAACTAATTTGCGAAATATGAGATTTTCTTCTCCCCTTTGAGAAAACCTGACAGGGTAAGCAGTGTCAGAAAAGATCTAAATGCAGACCACAAGGATCCCGACGCAGCACATCAAAACATCGGGAAAATGCATACCTTCTGGTCGTTCTTCGTATGTTCGTGTCGCCGTGCAATGGACCAAATGTGCAACCCAACTTCTACAGCCTGGTACAGGAATGCAATTGCAATACTACTGATCCCAAGCCAGAACATCGAGAGTTCAGAATCATCAATGCCGATGTTCCCTCTCAAATACAAGTAGCCCACGACTACGAGTCCCGCCCGCATCATTGCAAGTAGCACCTCGACACGATTGCGGACAAGGTCAAGGTATGGATACGTCATCGCCAGAATCTGAGATCAATTGAATGTCAGTAGCAATCGATGGCTGCTCAAGCAAGCTGCACGGCAGATTGTGCTCGCAAAGCTCACGCAGTGTGCAGTGTGCAGTACGACGTGTATGACTTACCACAAAATCCAGCCCGTATAAGGCCACAAAAATTGTCGCTGAAATCTGCCAGTCGTGGGCAGCGCCAGATGCAATTCCGCAGATCATCCGTAGAAGCATCGAAAATGATCCGTAGTACGTAGCATATCCATCTCTGGGTGGGGAGTAGAGGTCCGGCAGGAGGAAAGGCCACGGTCAGTGCAGGAGTCTTCTCAACTATTCTTTCATATGAAGAACAGTTGGAGATTACGTTGTCCCAGCATTTCAAAGCTCTGTGTGCAGAGCAGTTGGAATCAACAAGCTCACAAAGACCATTTATGAGATTCCTCCTCACCTCAGATCGTTGAATGCGGTAGCAAACAGCATCAGATATCGCATTCGTGCAGTACACTCGCTGTCGGTGACTTGTAACTGCCGTCTCCACTTCCCAGCAAGCCTCGGTCGAACAAGCCTGCCGGTTATTCGACTTGCAACTAATTTGGATGGGATAAACTTGACCACTCGGTGCACGGATACGGCCAGGTAGGTGCAATAAGTCATCAGAAACCAAGACGCTAAAGGAAACACACCCTGCCACAATCATCGCCAAACATCAGGATAACCCCATACACTTGTTTCATTGATTTTGCAGGAACATGGCATCCTATCACATCATCTTTTCGATTCTCTCACCAGGACAAAGCCACCGATCATCCAATCCATACAGAGTGAGCCGATGCAGATTCCAACAACTTGAGTAATGCCGTAATACGTATTTGTTATCACCAAACTTTCCCACTTGGGAAACGTCATTGCCGCCGAGAAGCTTGCCTGCGCATGGTGAGGATAGCCCCAGCATTTCAAATGATATTGACATCAAAATTACTGTTATCTGCATCATGCCGAGACGATAAATACTTGAGGTGAAAAAAAAACGGCAACAAATGAGAAATGGGCACAGAATACACACCTGCCCATATTTTACAAGAGTTGATCGCTCCACTACCTTATGTGCTGCAGTGCGAACGATATATCCCAAAATTTGGATAAACATGACCAGCAAACAAGTTCCTGCAGCCAAAAACACTCGTGGTAGTCAACAAATTAATCTTCAAGCGTAGAGTCAGATTCATGCAGCACGATGACGCATGGGGTACCGATTGTAACTTGCTGCGCATAGACATCGCAGGGACGAGGGAATAAATCAGCGTCGCCCAGTACGGATGTTACGTTGCTCCGTAGATTGGTCCAATCTAAGCCATCTGCTAGTTTACGCATGCCATGTGGCAGACGGACATCGTCTATCAGCGACTGATTGTGGATAGAGGCGTTTTTTCCTCCAAGATTGGTTGGTTCTGGGAAAGCAAAGAAGAAGTGAGGCTGTCCCCCACGCCCGCCAATTGAGGATAAGGCTGCAACGAATTGCACTTGAGTGACGAGAGTGCGGAATGCACCGCCAGATTGCAATCCCGCACCGGTGTGCCATCTGTTGCCTGAGATGCGCTCACCCTCTGGAACGGCGAGCTCAGAAATTCTTGAAGCTTGAGCATATGATGCCGCTACTTCAGTGAAAATTGCCATTCCGATGCCGATACTGTAAGCACTGATTACAAATGCCTGTGCAGTATCTGACCAGAAGCGCACCACGTCAAATGGCATTCCAGTATATGCTGTCGGTTTGGTTGGGGGCGGGGGTGGTGGAGGGAGGTCCACTTCGAAAGAGATACCCGGCGCAGTGAAGCTAGCAGCACCTGCTGCTACTAGCTTTGAGTTATCAGCTGCAAAATCATCTGCAATCATTTTATGGTATGCTTCGGCACCCGGTGTGTAAATTCCCACTTCAGCGACTACACTGCCAGGGCTCACGCTCGTGATGGACACAGCATTCTCGTCAAGGCCGCACACATCAATAAGGGCATTCATGAAGTTTGTCTCGAACTCACTATTCCAGTCCATCAACTCCATCTGGAACGTGAAGTAGATGGGCGTGGCTAACAACTGACTCAAAATAATGGGCTGTGCAGCTCTCACAGACGTCGCTTGAAAATTCACCTCTGCCTCAAAATCAAGATACCATGCACCAACGCCGTATAATGTAAGCTGTGTAAACGTTGCTACTCCGCGAACCGACACAGCCGAACCGAATTCAACCAGCCCACCATTCCATCCCAGAAATGCACTAGGGCTCTCATCCACTGGGGACATCTTCACTAAGACCGTCGTAGGGACAGCCTCTGGGTTAAAGTTACCGAATTTGTCTAACAGCTCAATCACAGGCTGAATGTCCAATGCCTGCACTGTGACGCCCGCCGTAGAAGGTTGAACCCTCACGGCAATGCACGACGATGGCCCGGATTGTACAGTAAATATCGCAGTGTATATTTCTTCTATTTGCCACTCCGGCGACAAGCTGAATTTGAGTCGAAAGCCAGAGCTCGCCTTCATTACATCAAGGTCAGTAAATTCCGCCACACCATCTGGAGCCTCCGCAGTCAAGTTGCCAAGCAGGAGATTGGTCACGTCTGTCATGGACGTTCCTTCACTTGACACCTGCAGAAGCGAAGCCGTCACTATCTGATGCGCCTGGTCCCAAGGTGTCGGGCTCAAATCTCCGTCGACGGTGTCCTGGACAGCTATGATGGGTTGATAGTTGAGGCCTACACCAGCGATGCTTGGTATTCCTGGACAGCATGTATACCAATCAGTGACATGCATGGAACACGACACGCATCTTGAACACACATTCCGCCCACAAATCTCATTTCAAACCTGGAGATGGCTGCTGCAAGAGTACTGCCCGGAGACGCTCGCATCTCGTTCCATCACCACCATGACCGGCAGGCCCGTAACCAGTGTCGCAGGAGCAAGAGAAGCTGCCCGCCGAGTTGAAGCAGGTGGCAGCGCGGTCGCACACCTGGAGAAATACATGCAGCATCAGCAAATCTACATTGTCAAGAAGATCCAACACGTTCAGGCATCAAGCTCGGGATGGCACCTCGGGAGTCTCTTCGCACTCGTTGATATCATCACACTTCTTCTGGTTTCGTTCCCTATCCCGTGAGTCCACGTACGTGGATTTGAAGCCACGAAGACACTCGCATGTGTATGAGCCTCCATTGTTCAAACACCGGGTCGACTCATCGTCGCATTGTTCCGACGCCTGTCGGTATGCAAGGCAGAGCAAAGCACTGAGCAAACGACAAAGGGGAAAATGCGTGTTACAGTGTTTAGTGGGGGGGGGGTTATCACCGGCCCGAACACGTCCGCCTGGCATTCGTCAAAATCCAGACATTCTGGCCATCTTGTGTATGTTCCATTGGCAGAGCACTTCGTGTGGGGGTCCGCTTGTGGTGGCAGAGGAAAGTGCTTATACCCAGGATCACATTGAATATAGAACTCATTCGGATACCGAAATGTTTCCCAATACTTTCCAGTGCCATCTTTGTCACACTCATGAAAGTTCATAACTTGCGAAGATGATAAGCGAGGCTCGGTAGTGCATAGAATTGTGCTGTATGGTGTGAACAGCTCCCCACACGCCATGAGGCCACAAGCTTCAGGCTCTTCGAGCACCCCGTTCTGGTCGCACTCCAGTATTTGCTCGATCGGTGAGTAGCCACTATCGCACGTCACGACTACCTTGTCCTTGTATCGCACTTGTCGTCCATGGAACTGCAACAAAATTCAGGCAAGATTCAAACATTAGCAGCCGTTCAAGAGGGAAACAAAACATCTTCTCGTTTTTGTGCTCTTAACAGCATTGAGGGCGGTGCCTCGGGTGCAGTTGAATCCTCCGATGCCGGAAGCATCGGAGAGCACGGTGGCCAAAGCCTCGTCGGCTCCGAGGCCTCGGAGGCGAACGCCTCGGAGCCACCGAGGCCTCCGATGCACGCGTCTCAGTGGCTCCGAGGCCTGGAACTTTACCAGCCGTTTACCTCCGAGGCCTCGAAGCTCCCCAGCCTCGGAGTTCCCGGGCCTCGGGGATCAAAGCCTCAGAGCTTCGAGGCCTCGGAGGCACGCATCTCAGAGGCCTCGAAGCTCCCAGCCCCGTGCCACCGAGGCGCTCCTCGGATTTGCACCCCCGCCCACAAGACAATCCGCATGATGACATATTTGGGAGGATTCGCAGATGGTCGAGGTCGGTGGGAAAATGTGACACAATCTCACCTCAGAAGTGGCGTGTTCGCCCGCCATGAAAATGCCGCAAGGTCTTCTATCACATCCAGCATGCTCAGAGAACGATCCGTCGCTGGTACACGTTGGTTGCAATGTCGCGTCAGTGCTATTCGTGTAACCCAATCGGCATACGATTCTGACTTGGTTTCCATACAACACTTGCGTGTTTGGTCTGCACTGGTCAAAGTCGCTCGAAGTCGCTAATTCTCTCATGCATACCATGTCAACATCCAGAAGACCACCAGTGTCATCCAGTCCCTTCGTTTCTTCCATCGTTTTCTGAACGCAATTAGCGAATTGCGCATTGCAAAAAGCTGTGTTGGGCATTACCGCACCATTCTCGACAGACAATGGTGTACAACCTTTCGCCAAACAAGACATGGCATCCTGGAACTTCACATTACCCTCAGAGACAACACATTCGGGCTGTGCCTCGCCAATCTGCTTGTTGTCTTCATCCTTAAGCACTTGTGCCAATTCATAACCAGAGTTGCATGTCAACGTCACACGCTGGCCCATATTGTAGCTTAGATTAAAATCGTGCCCTAATGCATATTGACGGCCTGCATTCACAATTTGCGGTGGCAGGACAGCTTGATTGGGACACATGCCGGAGCAAGTAGTCGCAAGCACTGTGCATCTGGAACACATATTGCACTCTGGGCAGCCAACGCCAAAACAATCACGCAGTCGCGACAAACAGTCACAGCACTGCTGTTGACAAAATTCTGCGTCTTGTCCATTGCAGATATCGGTGCCATTGGTCAATGAATCCTCTTCGTATAGTCTAAAGCTTGCTGTTCGAGTGATAAAATCCGAGTACACCCCGCAGCTCATGGGGACACAGACAAGCCGCTCCTCAGTAACAGAATATGAAGAGTCAGCCTGACACTGCACAAAAAGGGCCGATTCCGACCGGAATGGAACCCCGTCGTAGTGAAGATCATAGCCACTGTTGCAAGCGATGACAACACTTTCAGGGAAATACATGTCTCGAGGAGTCACAGGCTGCGGAGGTCCTTCCCACTGACCATCAACGACACCATCAATTGGTGCGGTATATTGTCCGCAGCTGACCCTTTCACAGCTTATTGTGGCATTGTAAGTACCATCAGCTTGACACATTGCCTGTACTTCGAGACCAATACCATCCTCCTCTGCAACTATTCGGGTCGCCTTACTTCCGTCACAAGCGGCGCCAGATGTATTCCTAACGCACCAGAATTGAGAACTTCCCCACCCCACTGTGGGTGGAGTGGGAACATTTGGTACCGGATATGGAACGCTGGTACAGTTAAGGACCCGATCTCCATATGCTGAAGTGTTTGAGTTGATACCAGCATTCACCATCGTATCTCCATCAGTCCAGTTTGTCCACGTTCCGTTAG
>Ga0115006_10004214_pt1 | contig 10026 bp, 6 predicted proteins | sample ArcOceMetagenome_3_FD_88943 | JGI IMG/M metagenome (GOLD analysis project Ga0115006, IMG submission 88943) | Marine eukaryotic phytoplankton communities from Arctic Ocean - Arctic Ocean- Svalbard ARC20M Metagenome | ecosystem: Environmental > Aquatic > Marine > Oceanic | place: Arctic Ocean...
GACGAAAATTTGTCAAGACATTGACGCATTCCTCGGGCTGGTTTGCAGCAAGCGCTTTAAGGCAATCCGAAGCACTCGTGGAGAGCTTTGATATGGCGCGATCGGCTGTAGGGGGCGTCTTCAAGAAGCCATATTCACCGGAAGCAACGATAGCCTGCGCTTTAAGCTTGAGCTCACGAATGAAGTTCAAGGTTTCCTCAAAGCTCAAAGTTTCAGTCTTGAAGTCGACCCTTTCCACCAGTCGGAGCCAGTCCGCATCGATCTTGTCTGTGTCAACTTCAATCTGTCCCAACAAACCATCCAACTTGTCGATCAGCGTCTGAAGCTTTTGTTCGTCGAACGGCAGGGGAAAGACGCACAGCCAGGCCTGAGACTCTGCCGAAGCTTCACTTTTGCCAACGATGGGCTCTACAGTCCAAGCTCTCATGCGCTCTTCAGTTTGATCTGCTGGCGACTCACAAGTATCCTCACCCTCAGGGTCAAACGACGCCTGTGAACAGGCGTCCTCAAAATCTTCCTCACCGGCCAAGGACGATGCCTGTGCAGGAGGTGATGTTGTGGATTCTGCGGTTGATGCCTCTGCCGAGACCGAATGGAGTTTCTGATGCAGCAGTAGTTTCCTCGCTGCCTGCAGGAATGCAATGGAGTCGCTGATGTCTCGTTCTTGTTCAGTTCCGCACGCCAGTCTCAGCTTCTTGAGAACAGACTCAAAGAATGAATTCCATATCTGATCCCAGTACTGCCTGAAGACAGTGCCAGTACTGCCTGAAGACTGGCTCTCGAGCAGAGTAGCAAATCGTGGGAGATCGCCAACGACTTGCTTTGTTTCTAGAACATCCGCCTTGGTCTCCACTTTCCAGAGGCGTTTGATATCCGAGTCAAAGTTAGCGATAAAATCGCTCACGAGAGATTGGTATGTGACTGGATCAACACTCTCAAAGCCCTTGAGCTTCTGCATCGCAACACCAATTTGTCCCTCAACGAGCCACGCCTTGGTGATCATACTTTTTTTCTTTAGCTCAGCTAGCGCGTCCAGCCCTGCCCGGGCGACGTGATTCTTGGCGACAGCCGCCTTCTCCAGCTTCCAAAGATGCTGCTGCTTGGCATGCGCCTGCTTGATATCGTACCGCATGTAGTTCTCTTGGATCGATTCTGTCAGCTGATTTAGGTACTGTTCCAGGATCCCAATGAGGCGATTGTAAGTTGTATTGTTGACAAAGTCGCTGTGTGCATCCTTGGCATTTTTGACTTCCTGAAAGATGAGATCAACGGTCAGGTAGTCGCCTTTTGTGAGAGCCTCGCGAACGTCATTGCCCAGAGTAGCCTCCTTCTTTTCCAGTGCTGCACTCAAGCTGTTCTTCATCTCGACAATAGTTTCCGATACGTCGACGGGGAAGCGCAGCATGAGGAGTTGACCAAGGCGCCTGTGCATTTCTTCGACTGTCGTGAACTTCCACTCGTCGAGCTTCGATTCGCGGGCTTTCATCAGCTTCAACTTGCTGCTCAGCTGGTCGAATGCCGATTTCCACTGCGCCGACACGTGATTCGGCAAGACAGGGTTGTCGCCTTCGCCAAGACACCGAGCTCCCTCGATCCACCGCAGAGCGGCGGCCATCTGGTCTACTGACGGCGGGAACTCGATGCGACCCCTGGCGTCGTCGTTGAAGCTGCTGATGATCTGTGTCGCTAGTGTGTACTTTTCCTCTCCTCTTTCCGTCAGGTGTATGAGTGCGTTGTTATATTCTTCTTGCTCGGCGGCCCCCGTGAGGCTGCGATAGCCGAGCAGGATTTTTTTCACCTCTATGAAGCGTTCCTCATTGAGCGCCTTCGACACACTCTTTGCGAACGCGCCAGACTTCTGATCAAAATCACTGCGCATCTCCTCCACAGCGGCATCCATCGTAATAGCATCACCGGCGAACTCATCACGGAGCACCAGCATCTCCTCAGCAACCTCTAGAGTCGCCTTCGCGTTGGCCATTTGGGTTGCCCGCACATCATGGTCGCATGCATCGCGAAGTGTGACGAATTTGCGCTTGATAGCATCTTTGACAGCCTTGCGCTGGTCGGCAAAGGGCTGCGCGCCTGTCTGGGGGCAGGCAGCGGCAAATATTGGGTCGAGCTGCTTGCAGACGTCGAGGGTGTTCCGAAAAATGACGACGTCCCCGACGCGTGGTTTGGGCTCGGCAGCCAGGGACGAGAAGCACCTCTCACGGCAGACACTGGCGTACTCCTCAAGACATTTCGTGACGTCCGTCTCAGCAGCCGTCAGCATCTCGCAGAGCGCAACATCCCACCCGTCCGCAGCAGCAGCAGCATTCTCCTTCTTTTTTTGGCTCCTATTCTTCTTTTTTTGGCTCCTACTCAGCTGCTCGCAAGAATCACCTGCTCCTGAGGCGGGGACAAGTTCTGTGTTGCCCAAACCCAAGATGCGACTCGTAATCAAGTTGAGCTTTGGGACCTTCCCCTTCATGTCGTTGATGTGCTTCTTGAGATCCTGCAGCCGTTGCACACGCACCCTGAAGTCGCCCACCTCCGGTTCCGTACACGGACGGCATAGCTCGCACAGTTCATCTGTCAGCAACTTGCACCCGTCGATCTCCTCACTCGCGTAGTTCTTAACATGCTGCAACAGCTCCGCAACGCGTTGGTTGAATGTTGGTATTGCGCAGCCCCAAGGCCTCTCTCGATCCGCCCAGGCTTCAGCCATCTTTTCCATCATGAACATAGCCTTCACGACCTCAGCACAGCGATGCTCTTTTAGCGCATCTCTGCAGAGCTCTTCAGCGCGCTCGAATTTATTTTGCGCCATCTCCAGCAGCTGCCTGTGCTCGGACTTTAATTGGCGCAGAGCATCTTCGCTGAACACGGATCCTGCGGGCAAGAGAGTTGCACTGCCTAGGGCGCCCTCATCACAGATGAAGTTCTCATAGTCGTCGCGATCGAGAGACTCCGTAAGAGCTTTCACAATCATGGCCAATTTTGTGCTCGCCTCGCTGCGAATGTCATTCAAGCGCAACTCAATGTTGTGCTTCTCTTCTGCGGTCCCAATGCGCTCGGCATTTTTCATGCCCTTGAAAATGTTCGAAGCTTTTCCCCAGTCCCTACGGTCGACAGCAGCTCGAAGATGCTCGAACATGGTGTCTTTGAATTTAGTAAAGGCGTCGCGGCACGCAATTCTGGCGTCTCTGGCTTGCTGCTTGATGTGCTGTTTCACATGCTCTTGGGCAGCATCGATATTTGCCAGGGTGGTCGCCATCGCATCGGCAGTCTCTTCAAAGATCTCCACGGCTTCAGCTGTTTCAATGCTGCAGGCATCCATCGAATCCATTATTTGGCTGTAGTTTGCGCTATGGGCCAGTTCGATCAAGGAGGTATTCAGCTTGGTCGCCACCTCATTGTAGTCTTTTTCGCCGGCTGGATATTCCCCTTCCAAATGAAGATTTAGGTACTTGAGCATCGTCTCGTTCTGCGAGCTGCGCTCAATGGCATCAAGTAACGAAGCAAGATCCTCGTCAAACAATGAGCCCTTGATCATCTCGAGCGCTTTTTCTCGATTACCGTCCGTGTGCTCACGGATCGTTCCTACTGCACCGCAAGTCAGCCTGTCCTTGTTCTTCCGCAGCAAGTACTCGTTGAGGTGCTCACAAATTTGCTCGCAGAACGTGAGCACTTTTGCCACCGCATCAAAATCGTCCTGACGGAGCACTTGCTCTAGTTCAGCGATGAAGCCATCACAGGTGTTGTTGATGGAAACCAAGCAATCGTTCTTGAGAGTTCCAAGCGCATCCATATTCCCCAGCTTCTCCATGTGCAATGAGATGGGGGCCAAGTCGCAGTTGAAAATAGCAAGAAAGCCTCGGACCTGTTCGTGTAATCACTCGTTAACCAGGAGAATCAAACCCCTCATACAAACTGACCAGTGAATGATGCGGCATTACTGCGCACCTGATGGAAGGATCGGCTCTTCAGGGCCTCCACAGCCAGCTGCCTCCTGTCCTCAGCGTGCTTGAGAATCTCCTCGAGCGCGCCATGGTAGTTTTTCTCTACGTCCGGGAGACGGAGAGCATCATGCAAAAGGTGCAGGTGCTGCAGGTGAGGACGCGCATTCGCCAACACACGATTGGAGTTCAGTCCTTTCACTATGTCCTCCTTTTCCCAGGCGCAGGCGAGCTCGAGGGACTGCTGCACTTCCGCAGACAGAGGACATTGCAGCAAGGCTGCAATGTCTGTATCGGCCATCGGCTTGACTGTGCTCTGGAGCAAGGTTCGGACGACATCCATGCGTCGCTGCGCGCCGTCGTCGTCTGGTTTGACCAGTAGGTTGTCCTGGTTCTCCTTCAAGAGACTCATTGCGTGCATCAAGAAGGGCACAAGATGAACAGGAAGCACCCTGTCTCTTCCAATCTTCTGGAGAAGGGGCATGACTGCAGAGATAACCAAGAGTGAGTACGATAGTAACGACGAAACCCACTCTGCAACGACAAGCTCGCGCATAACGACAAAACCCTGTCTGCAACGACAAGCTCGCGCGTCCTCGAAAGCCTCCTTGGGCGAGACATGCAGACATAGACACACCCTCACCGTGCGCCCAAGACGGGAACCCATCACAGTGCGTGAACAGCATGAACACGGAGGACAGATGTTTCTCGGCATCCTTGACAGCATTTTTCACAAGTCAGTGCCCATGCATTCTGTAAGTATACTGAAGAGGCACTGGAAACGGACTTTTGTGCGAATGTGTGCCTTGATGAACTTGTTCATGACCTCAAACAGCTTCTTGATCTGTCCGCCCTTTGTGTTGTTGAGCTCATCCTTGACGCTGATGAGGAAGACAATGCGGAGGGACTTACAGCTGCGGATCGTGCGCATAATAGCCGCCGAGTTCGCGGCGTCGATCGTTGTATCGTCGTCATTCCCGTCTCCCACGTTGTTGAAGCCAGGCGTGTCGACATACGTGAGCGACGTGTTCGGGTCGAAGTGGCTGTTGAGGAGCATTGTCGTGGAAGAACTAGAGTTGCCGATCTCGCAGCCGGGAATTTTCATCTCCGTCACCAGCTGCATATCGATTGCCGCACCGAACTCGTCATCATCGCCGCCTACCTGAACGGCCTCTCTACTGAACGTTGCGCCGGCAAGGAGGTGTAGCAAGGTGGATTTGCCAGCGCCCGTGGAGCCAAACAGCATGGCACAGTCCTTTCCGGCGCACTGCACGGAGCCCTCAGCGTGCTCCTGCGGTGCAATCACAATGTTAGGGAGGCACGCTTGCGAAGCGGCATGCACTAGACCTGGGGTCAGGGCTAGTGCATGCCACTTTCCTTTCGCGGCTGCAGCTGCAGCAAATGGGCACTGGACACATCGCCGGCCACGCGCATGGGGCGGCATGGCAGAGTGTATGACGCATAACGCGTAGAGCGCGGGGCACGTCACTCGTGCGCCATCGCACGGCTGTCGCACAGTGTATAGCGCATGTCATTCGGAGCGTGGGCAGGAAAACCTGGAGCAGCGCGCAAAAGCGCGGCAGCTTGATGGGCTCCGGCGCGCACACCACGCCGGTCTCGGGTGCCGGAGCGGCAGATGCCATGGCGGCTGGTTCGGTTCCCGAACACACTGTAATTTACAGCCGTTAGCTGCCCTGGGCGCCGCATTCGGCCTCGGGGCGCCTGACCAACTGTGCGCTATCGCTAGCAGGCATAAAGATAGGCCTTTTCTGGTACTCAGCACCCCCGGCAGCCGCTCCTGGTACGCCCTGCGCCCCGAAATGTTCAAGTCCACGAAGTGGCCCAAGAGGCCTTGGGTACGCTCAAAACAGCCGCGACGCGCCGCACCAGGGCACTGCACGGGCACAGAGTCATACGATGTGACAGTGTGCGGCCACGGCACGCGCCGGGCGCGCCGCCCTGCCGCCCCGCGGCGCCTGCCGTGCCCTGTCAGCGCCAGGCGCTTGGCAGGTCCCGGGCGCAGGGGGCGTCCGAGGCACGCGCGCGCCGCGCCGCGCGGGCAGCGGGGCGTCGGGAGGAAGAATCTAGACCGGTTCGGTGTGCGGTGTGCCCCTGCCGCCCTTGACCGGCCCGCGGCGGCGGCGCCCGTGCGGGAGCCCCCACCCCCCTTCACCGTGCTGCGGTCTGTCCGTGCGGGCAAACTTCTGGGCACTTCGTGCCCGGCCGCAGCTCTCCAGGGCCCGGCGAGGGGCAGCCTCCGTGCGGGCAAACTGGGCGACATCGCGAACTAAAATGTTTTTTGTTTTTTTCCTTGGAGTTCGTGGGTCGCTTTCGTGGCAGCCAAGTCCAGCTCGGCGGCCGCGACAAGGGACTAGGGCGGCTGCTGCCTCGCGCTGGCCGCGGGCGGCAGGCCGCGGGCGATGTCGCCAGGCGCGCACAGTTGTGCGGGGAGCGGTGCCAGGAGCAGCCCGCGGGCGGAAGACCCGCCGCTCCCGTGTGCACACAGGCCGGCTGCGCTTGGAGCCGCTGGTCTGTGGGACGCGGGGAGCGGAAGCCTGCGAGGGGCAGCGGAGGACACGGGGAGGGGGGAAAAGGGCGCTGGGGCGGCGCCGGCGCGGCGGCGGTGCCTGCGGAGACGGTGCGTCTCGTGGACGCCGCTGCTGTGCGTGGCCGTGCTCCTGTGCCAGCACTGGGCAGCGGGGGCGTCGTCGCCGCTCGGCGGCGACGCGGAGGATGACGCGGTATACCACATAGAGGACGACGACCTGGAGCCGAGCAGCCTGGTCGCAGACAGAGGGCCGCTGCCGGACGAGGATGCGGCGGCAGGCGGGGACAGCGGCGACGGTGGCGGGGAGGTGGGGCTTGCAGAGGAGCCGGCGTTGACCGAGGCGGAGAAGCGGGCGATGAACAAGTCGCACGCCGCGCTGCTCAAGGCCATCTCGCTCTCGTGGCCGTCGGAGGGCGCGTTTGGCGAAAAGGTGGCCAGGGAGCTGCCCGCGGACCAGCCGCGCAGGTACTCGTGGCTGCGGGCGCAGCGCAAGGCCTTTCAGGTGCTCCTGGACAGCGACATGAAGGCGCGCTCCAAGGCGCCCTCCGAGGAGGTCCTGCTCGCGCTCGGGTACCGGTACCTGCACGGGGTGGGCACGCGCCGCAACTGCCAGCAGGCGCTCGAGTGCTACAACGCGGTCGCGGACTCGGTGGCCCAGTACATGGAGGAGAACGATTCGCGGGAGACCAAGCTCGACCTCGGGCTCATGCGCATCTCGCTCTCCGAGATCGACGGCATCCTGGGCGAGGACCTGGAGGACACGAGCGAGGCGCTCGAGTTCGACATGCTCAACGCTCAGGGTGGCGACATCTGGGCGCAGAAGGAGGTGGGCTGGCGCTCGCTGGTGGGCCGCGGGCTCGACCAGGACCACGCCCAGGCGCTCCAGCACCTCGAGGCCGCCGCCGTTGTCGGCGACCCCGACGCCCAGCACAACCTCGGCTACATGTACATGAACGGGCTGGGCGTGGAGCGCAACCTGACCAAGGCCAAGACCTACTTCGACGAGGCGGCCAAGTACAACGTGACGGCGGCGTTCAACGCCCTCGGCTACATGTACTACCGCGGCGCTGGCGTCGCCAAAAACACCACGCTGGGCGAGCACTACCTCAAGCTCGCCGCCGATGCCGACGACGCCGATGCCGCCTTCAACCTGGCGGCCCTCTACCAGGACGTGGACCGCAACATGAGCCGCGCTTTCCCGTTCCTTGAGCAGGTCTTGCTTTTTGTCGCTCCTGTGCCGTTGGGGAATGATGCTGTGTGTCTGTAATCATCCTGTGTGTGTGTCTGTAATGATGGTGTGTGTCTGTGATGATGGTGTGTGTCTGTGATGATGGTGTGTGTCTGGTACGTACACTTGGCGCATGTATTGTAGCGCGTGGGGGTACCTAGCGAGATAGAAGCGCGTAGGAGTATCTAGCGAGAGACTAGATAGATGATGTAGCGCATGCCAAATCAGAGCGAGAGCGAGAGCGAGAGCGAGCGAGAGAGAAAGTCGGATCACAAGAATCATCCTAATCCTCATCCTCATCCCAATCCCAATCCCAACCACAAACACAATGACAACAAACAGGCGGCGGACGCGGGCTTCTGGCGCGCGCAGCTGGCAATGGCCGACGTCTTCGACATGGGCCTCGAGCGCCCGCGCAACTGCACGGCGGCGGTGGTGGCGCTGAAGAAGATGGTGGAGACGCATGGCGGCGTTGCCAACGAGCTCAGAGCTGGTGTGGAGGCTTATCAACAGGCAAGGCCTTGTATGCGTCCTTATGTGTTCCCTTATATGTGTCCTTATATGTGTCCTTATATGTGTCCTTGTATGTGGCCTTATTTGTGGCCTTATTTGTGGCCTTATATGTGGCCTTGTACACTGATTTGGCGAGGTTTTTGGGCGAGAACTTGCAGGGCAACGACGGCGAGGCGCTGCAGATATTCTGCGAACTTGCCGAGCAGGGCGTGGAGGTGGCGCAGAGCAATTGTGCGTGGCTCTACTTTAAGGGCACCGGCCTTCCCAAGTATGTGTGCTTTATATGTGTGCCTTATATGTATGCCTTATATGCACGCCTTATGTATACGATTTACCTGTATGGCTTATATGTATGGCTTATATGTATGCTTTATATGCTGTGCAGACCCGTCAACGCTTCACTGCGCCTTGTATTTATGGCTTGTATGTATGCCTTATATGTATGCCTTATATGTATGCCTTATATGTATGGCTTATATGTATGCTTTATATGCTGTGCAGGCCCGTCAACGCCACACTGCGCATGTTAGCAGTGCGCCGTATGCTTGAGCGTGCCGGACAACAGGTGTGTGTGTGTGTGTATTTGTGTGTGTATTGTGTGTGTGTGTGTGTGTGTGTGTGTGTGTGTTAAATACATACATACATACATACATACATACGTACATACACGTATTATGTATATATGTGTACGCAGACACACATGCATGCATGTACATGAAATACACACACACACACATAATACGCACACACACACATGATACACATATAACGCGCGCGCGCGCACACACACACACACACACACACAGGGCGGAGGCGACGCGCATCTACGACTGGGGGACATGGAGTGGTGAGTACACGGAAAGGAGGCACCCATACACGCACTATATGCTATAGACTATCTACGATACTTTTTCATACACGCATGTACACTTTACCCTACAGACATGGAGTGGTAAGTACACGGATAGGCTGCAGTGTATAGCGTATAGTGCATGTATAGTACAGTATATAGGCTCTAGTGTATAACGTATAGTGCGTGTATAGTACACTTCACTACAACACCCACTACACGCTATACATTATCAACAGGGAAAGTACTAATACTAATACTATTACTGTTCAGGGTTTAAGGTTTCAGGTTTAGGGTTTATTACTGTTTCTAGGTACGGACACGGAAAGGAGGAAACGAGACAGCAGCGGCAGAGCACTGTCGCATTGCCGCCTATTATTCCTATTCCCATTCCTAATACGAATACTGTTACTAATACTATTGCTGTTCCTGTTTCTAGGTACGGACACGGGAAGGAGGCTAACGAGACAGCAGCGGCAGAGCACTATTTGATAGCCGCATCTCGCCGCAGCCAGCAGGCTGCCTTTGCCCTCGGCTACATGCACCAGTTTGGCAAGGTATATAGGATGTGTCCTCTTACTGCGATAGAATGTGTTCTCTTACCTGGATAGAATGTGTTCTCTTACTGCGATAGAATGTGTTCTGTTAATGGGATAGAATGTGTTCTCTTACTTGTAGAATGCCCGAGGCTACAAGCACCAGAGAGGCAAGGTGGCACCTGACCCTCAGTGAGGCAAGGTGGCACCTAACCCTCAACCATTCAACCCCATCTCCTAAGCCCCAAACCCGGAGCCCTCACTTGTCTCAGCCCGCACACCTTCAAGGTAACGCCAGACCTACACCCTAGACCTAAACCCCAGACCTACACCCTAGACCTAAACCCCAGACCTACACCCTAGACCTAAACCCCAGACCTACACCCTAGACCTAAACCCCAGACCTACAC
>Ga0115006_10004215_pt1 | contig 10025 bp, 7 predicted proteins | sample ArcOceMetagenome_3_FD_88943 | JGI IMG/M metagenome (GOLD analysis project Ga0115006, IMG submission 88943) | Marine eukaryotic phytoplankton communities from Arctic Ocean - Arctic Ocean- Svalbard ARC20M Metagenome | ecosystem: Environmental > Aquatic > Marine > Oceanic | place: Arctic Ocean...
AAAGTGTCTAAAGGCCAAGAACTGGCTCGCTTAGACCAACGTAATTTGTCATTAAGCTTGCAATCTGCTCAAGCCAAGTATCAACAAGCTAAAGCTAGCCTCATTGATGCACAAAATAGTCATCGACGTTACGAACAGCTGCTTGAACAAGGTGTGGTGTCTCAATCGGGGTTTGATAATGCCAAAGCTACTTTTGACGCCAGTAAAAGTGCTACTGATGTCGCGCAAGCACAATTAGATATTGCCACTAAAAATTTACAAGACAGCATTTTAATTGCGCCCTACAACGGTATTATTACTAAACGTTTATTAGAGCCTTCTCAGCAAATATCAGCCGGTCAGTCACTTTTTGAAATAGAAGGTAACCATGGTTTAGAAGTTCGTGTGATGGTGCCTGAAACCCTCATTCGTGAACTTAAAAAATTATCTATTTTACCTATAACTTTCCCTGTATTAGCCGAACTAACAATGCAAGGACAAATTACTGAAATTGGTACTCGGGCTGAATTTGCTAATGCTTTCCCCGTAACGGTAGTATTACAACATAATCATAATTTACTACGCGCGGGAATGACTGCAGAAGTAGCGTTTTCATTTACTGGCCAGGGTCGTACTGGCTATAAAGGTGATGTATTTAGTATACCTACTACCGCTTTAAGTGCTGGTTTAGGACAAAAAACCTATGTTTACGTGTACCAAGCTAACAACCAAAAAATTATTAAAACTCAGGTTCAAACTGAGAATATATTTAATAATGAGGTGTTTATTTCTGATGGCTTACGCGAAGGCGATATTATCGCCATAGCTGGGGTTGCTTTTTTACGCGATGGACAACAAGTGAGTTTATTAGATCCTAACGTTCAACGTTTTAATTAATCGCAAGGAAATTTAATGAATATTACTCAACTTGCGTTTACTTATCGAAAAAGTATTTTCTTAATTATTTCTGTGTTGTTAATCAATGGCGTATTTGCTTATTTCACCTTACCCGCGCAAGAAGACCCAAGTATTACCATTCGAGAAGCGGTTATTAGCACTGCTTTTCCGGGCATGGCGCCAGATAGAGTGGAACAATTAATTACCCAAAAACTAGAAGAAGAAATTCGTAAAATTGCTGAAGTTGAAGAAATTAAATCAAGCTCAGCAACAGGTATCTCAATTATCCATGTTAAAATCTATGATCGCTATTTTAACCTTGATGATATTTGGCAAAACTTGCGTAACAAAGTCACTGCAGCCTATCAAGGCATGCCAAATGGCACACAAACTCCTTTTGTTAATGATGAGTTTGGTGATGTATCAGTTGTTACACTAGCTTTAACTGCAGAGGGGTTTGACCTTGGCAACATGTATGATATTGCCCAGCACATTCGCGATACGTTATATGGTGTTGAAGGCACTAAAAAAATTGAAATTTTAGGTCGACAACAAGAGCGTATATTTTTAGAAGCCTCAAACGCTAAATTAGCACAACTGGGTATTTCTCCTCAGTCATTGATTGACGAATTAAAAAAACAGAACATTGTTAATTCTGGAGGACAGGTAAACACCGGCGCTATAAGTTTTATTGTTGAACCTTCAGGTAACTTTAACAGCTTAGCTGATATTGGTGATACCTATATTAACATCCCTAATAGCGAAGATTTTATCGCTTTAAGAGATGTAGTGAGTTTACGACGTGATTTTATCGATCCCCCTGATAAACCAGCTTACTTTAATGGCCAGTCAGCGATATTTTTTGCTATTTCAATGTTACCACAGCACAATATTTTGGAATATGCTCCCCGAGTATTAACTCAAGTTTCTAGTATTGAAGCGAGTTTACCCATAGGTTATCAGCTTAATATTGCCACATACCAAGCCGACCAAGTAGCTAAAACGATTAACGGTGTGTCAGCTAATGTATTGCAAACCTTAGCAATAGTGCTCGTCGTAGTGATTTTATTTTTAGGCCTACGAACAGGCCTTATTGTTGGCGCTATCATACCTTGTGTAATGCTGACTACATTAAGTATTATGCAATTTACTGACATGAAACTTGAACGGATGAGTTTAGCCACACTGATTATATCTTTGGGTTTACTGGTTGATAACGGTATTGTCATCGCTGAAGACTTTAAGCGTCGCTTAGAAGAAGGTATAAGTCGCTATAATGCCATGCTACAAGGGAGTAAAGAACTAGCGATACCCTTGCTCAGTTCATCGGTTACTACTATTTTATTTTTCTTACCTTTAATGCTAGCTGAGCATGTGGCAGGAGAGTATACCCGCTCAATTTCATTAGTTATTTTAATTACCCTCCTGACCAGTTGGGTTTTAGCTCTATGTGTCACGCCTTTGCTATGTTATTTTTTTATTACTTTGCCAAACTCTTCAACTAACAATAGTTATGGCGTAACTGATAAAGATAAACAAATCAATAAGAATACCGTTTTTTATAGCTACTACCAAGATTTTTTGCACTGGTTATTGGCTCATAAAATATTGTTTATGTCGGTAATAATAGCGTCTTTTATAACCGCTATTATAGCCATGGGTCATGTCGCTAAACAGTTTTTTCCCGATTCAGATCGAAACCAAATATTAGTCAATATTGATTTACCTAATGGTACTTCGGCCAAAGAAACAAACCGACAAATGCAGGCTATTTTTAGATGGCTTGATAACAACGAACAACTTGATTTTATCAGTGGTTATTCAGCGTATGTGGGGTTTAGTGGGCCAAGATTTGTCATGTCACTTAACCCTGAAGACCCTGCGCAAAATAAGGGTTTTATGGTGTTAAATGTAAAAAACAATACCGATATAAGCGAAATGGTTGCCTTACTTGATGAGCAAATAGAAAACACATTTCCTAATGTCTCAGCCCGTGTAAAAAAAATGTTTTTGGGGCCATCTGATTCAAGTACTATTAAAATTCAAGTAAAAGGACCCGACAAAAGTATTATTTATAATAAAGCGCAACAAATAATGGCCGTTTTACACGACGTTCCTAATACTCTTGATATTAGAACCGATTGGGAAAATTTAATTACCAAAATCAATGTGCAAATAGATCAGCATAGAGCCAAGCGCTCGGGATTAACGTCAATCGAAATAGCGCAAGCACTAGAAACTTATTTTTCTGGTTCAATTATTACTGATTTTCGTGAAGGTGATAATATTATTCCTGTGGTACTTCGCGCTGAAAAGCTTGAACGAGGAAGTTTAGATAGATTAAGAACACTTAATATTTATTCTAATAAAACAGGGCAAACCGTGCCTTTATTTCAGGTAGCAAGCTTGGTACCTTTCAATCAATTTTCAATTATCCACCATGAAGATTTATTTCGAACTATTAGTATACAAGCTCGTAACACCAACATAACTGCTGAAGACATGAAAATCATTATTAACGACAAAATTCAAGCTTTAGCAAGTGATTTACCCGTTAACCATACCATTGAATTCGATGGCGTTATAAAGGAGTCAATTGCTGCACAAAAAGCCTTAAGTGCTAGTATGCCCATTGTCCTAGGATTAATTTTGATATTGTTAGTCGCACAATTTAATTCTTTTAGAAAGGCTAGTGTTATTGCCCTAACCATTCCACTCTCTTTTATAGGCGCTGTACTTGGGTTGTTTATAATGCAAGCACCCTTTGGGTTTATGGTTACCTTAGGGTTATATAGTTTAGCTGGGATCATTATCAATAATGCGATAGTACTTATTGACCGAATTAATATTGAGTCAGCGGCAGGAAAACTTCCATATCAAGCTGTTATCGATGCATGTTTAACGCGTTTACGGCCAATAACTATGACGACTATTACTACAATTATGGGGTTATTACCGTTAATTATTGGTAAAGATCCATTATTTTACGGTATGGCTAATGTTATTGCTTTTGGTTTAGGTATCGGCACTATTTTAACTTTAGCAGTTGTTCCAGTGTTATATTGTAGTTTTTATGGTATATCAAACACCCTAGCTATTGACAGTAAAGATAAACCAACTACCTCATATTCTCCTTAATCCAGTGTATTGCACTTTCATTGTCCGTAAAAAAATCATAGGTTAGCTCAGCAGTTTGATAAGCTAAACGACATAAGTTTTTTGTACTCTGGGGAATATCGCTGAGTGACAAGTTAACAGCTATCGCGCTAGGGTTGCCTTTTTTTAAAAACTTAATATGATAATCCATGGTATCTGGGGTGCCAATAGTTTCACCAATAGGAATCAAAAGTACGCCATAATTACCCGGTGAGCATTGTTGTACTGCTTGATATATTTGTTGATGCAGTATATGAAAGAACTCTATATTCCAAGGTCCCTCACATTCGAGTATAATGATATTATCGATAATCTTTAGGGTAGTTTTACCGTGTGCTGAAAAATGAATAGCCATGTTGTCACCCCATCCTTGTTGATATTTATTGCATTAAATACATTTACCTAACTCAGTTCATTTTACTAAACTAAGTAAGGTATAACACTCTTTTCACCAGAACACCTGATAAAATGAATTTTTAATGACTAATACTATTATTACTACCTTTCCCCGCGCAGGGTTTCGACGTCGCTTTGGCTCTTGGATTTATGATTTATTACTTGTTATTGCCATATTTATGTTATCGGGTTATATCTGTGTTGCGCTCTTCACATTTCTAGATGTAATAGGGTTAATATCACTTAGCCGTACCGGTTTTGATATTAATTGGAATAATTCACACCCACTTTATAAGGTTGCGTTTAATACTTGGGGCGTTGCTTGGGTTTGTGGTTTTTTTATCTATTTTTGGGCACATAAAGGCCAAACCCTAGGTATGCGAGCATGGCGTTTACGTGTTCAAAACTATGATGGCTCGCTAATTAGTAAAGTTACCGCCGTAAAACGTTTGATACCAACAATTTTAGGGTTGGGTAGCCTATTAGTTATTGTTGATAGAAAAAACAAATTAAGCTTACAAGACAGGCTAACGAATACCGAAGTTGTGGTGTTATCGGTTGAGGCTAATCGAGGTAGACTCTAAATTGAGCAGAGGTTTTACAAAAAAAATTTAACTTTTATTCGTTACAGGTAGCGTCCTCAATGGCTTTTTCGATGCTAAATAACCCGATCAATAAATAGTCACGCCAATAGCGGTTATCCATCGTTGGTAACTCATAGCCAAACACATATAATCAGGCACACACGGGTGCTTATAAAGTGTATTGTTATAACCAAAACTACTCAACTAAAAAATAAAATAGCCCAGTAACGCAATTAACTGCTCCAATATTATTGTGGTCATACTTTCTTTTTAGCTATCAAATACCAAGCAATACCAGTAAAAATAACACTCGGCATAATAGCGCCAAACATAGGTGACAACTGATAAACTAAACTGAGCGAGCCTAATACCTCATTCGAGATAAAGAATAGAATACCCGTGAATACGCCCATCATAATTCGAGCCCCCATAGAGACTGAACGTAACGGGCCAAAAATAAAAGATAATGCGACTAGTAACATAACGGCAACGGTGAATGGTTGCATTATCTTTCGCCAAAAAGCTAATTGATAACGACTGGGATCTTGTTGATTAGCTTTCAGATAATCTAAATAATCGATTAACCCTCTCAAAGATAAAGATTCAGGAGTAACCGTTACCACACCAAGCTTGTTGGGAGTTAAAGATGAATTCCACATTTTTGTCTGATATTGTTGAGTAATGATTTCATCATCCATTAACACAAACTCTTCTACATCAAAAAGCAACCAATGATCATTTTTGTATAGCGCTTGTTCAGCGGAAAGCCAACTGTCTATTTTAAGTTGCTCGTTAAAACCATATATTTGAATATTTTTTAATTGGCCTTTATCAAGTACTTCACCAATATTAACAAAGTAATCACCATCTTTGGCCCACACACCATTTTTAGCAGCAATTAAACTACCACCCGAAATAGCTTGGGCTCTTATTTCACGTGCTTTTGCTTCACCACTAGGAGCTAACCATTCACCAACAGACATACTTACAATTATTAATAATACAGCTGTTTTCATGACCGATTTTATAATGTTTAAACGAGATAATCCGGCCGACTGCATAACAATAAGTTCACTGTTACTAGCCAGCATACCCAGACCAATTAAACCACCAATAAGTGCTGACATAGGGAAAAATATTTCAAAATCGCGAGGAATGCCATATAGTACATAAAGGCCGGCATGGGCTAAATCATAATCACCTCGTCCTATAGCCCGCATTTGCTCTACAAATTTAATAATACCGCTAATACCAACAAAAACAGCTAGGGTAATAAAAGTGGTTGAGGCGATAACGCGGCCAATATAGAAATCTATAATACGCATTAATTATCCTCAACGTGAGTAGTTTTATTGACCTTTCGACGCTTAATTTTTGGAAGTTTAGCCTTAATTATCCGGCCGCTACTTCGCTCCTTCATAAGAAACATAACACCGATAAAAAGCGCACTGATATGAATAGGCCATAAACCAACAACAGTTGGAATAGCATTTTTTTCAATCGCTGAACGCATAGAAGATAACAATAATAAATAGCCTAAAAAAAGCATTAGCGCTGGTAACATTTTAGCGAATTTTCCTTGTCTAGGGTTGACAACACTTAATGGCACTGCAATAAAAATTAAAATAATGCATGCTAAGGGAAAGGCTATTCGCCACTGAATATTTGCACTGTAAGCTGAGTTAAGTTCAGGTGGTACCTTGTTTATTAAATCAAGGGTGGAAACAGCGCTTAATTTTCGGTGCTGCTGTTCAATTTCTTGATCTTTAATTTGGATATAATATTTGTCAAAAGCAACCGATTGAAATTCATCGTTATCAATATCTCGGTTATAACGAATACCATCGCCTAGAACTAGTTGCTGTGAACCACGTTCATCTTCAAAAACTTGGCCCGTTTTAGCATACACTAAACTTGAATTTATAATACTAGCATCAAGGGTTTCAGCTTTAGGTAATTGTGCTACAAAAACCTTATTGAAAATATTTTTATCACGGTCTTTATCGTGGATAAATACTACCGCTTCTTGGTTCCCTGTTTGTTGAAAGCGACCTGATACTAGAGAACTCAGCCCCGAATCAGCAGCAACTTGTTCTTTTACTTGGTATTCATACTCCGCTGCAAGTGGCGCTAAATAAAGAGTAAATATACCCGTAAAAATAGCTGTAATAATACCTAAAACTAACGTTACACGAACCACGTACCATTCACTTACACCACAGGCATGCAGCACCGTCATCTCACTGTCTGCATAAATACGACCATAAGCTAATAATACACCTAAAAACAAACTCAATGGTAAAATAAAGCTCACTAAGTCGGGAGTTTTTAGGGCAATAAAAGTCATGACTAACTGTCCTGGTATATTACCCTCTGAAGCATTACCAAGAATACGAACAAACTTTTGACTAATAAAAATAGTCATCAGTACTAAAAAAACGGCTAGCTGAGTTTTAGCGACTTCTTTTAACAAATAACGAAAAATGATCACAAAAAGATCCTGTAAAAACTTAGTTTTTTTCTGACATAAGGGTAAATATTAAGTAGACTTATCGTTTTCATAAGTAAACTATAGTGCCAGTAACTAACGTATATTGATGAGTGCGTCTATAATTATAGCGCTTAGCAATATTAAATGAATAGATAAGAGTGCTATTTTTTACTTATTTTAGCAAGTTATGCTAAATAAATACTTTATTTAATTGTAAAAGGAAAGTGTCATGGAGTTCAGTGTAAAAAGCGGTAGTCCAGAAAAACAGCGTAGTGCCTGTATTGTAGTAGGTGTTTTTGAACCTCGAAGACTAAGTGGTACAGCCGAGCAGCTAGACGAAATAAGCGAAGGCTATATTAGCAACCTTTTACGTAAAGGCGATCTTGAAGGTAAGTCTGGGCAGATGTTACTTTTACATCATGTCCCCAATATTCTCAGTGAGCGGGTTCTTTTAGTTGGCTGTGGTAAAGAGCGTGAGCTAGATGAACGACAATATCGTCAAATCATCACCAAAACAATTAATACACTTAATGAAACTGGCTCAATGGAAGCAGTATGTTTTTTGTCAGAGTTGCATGTTAAAGGCCGTGATATTTATTGGAAAGTGAGACAAGCAGTTGAAGCAGCGCAAGACGGCCTATACAGTTTCGATAGTTTAAAAACTCGAATTGCTGAGCCTCGTAGACCATTACGAAAGATTGTGTTTAACGTGCCCACTCGTCGCGAGTTGCCTATTGGTGAACGTGCTATCAATCATGCACTTGCTATTGCTGAAGGTGTTAATACCTGTAAAAACGTAGCGAATATGCCACCCAATATTTGTAATCCAGCCTATCTTGCCGAGCAAGCTAAAATTCTTGAAAATGACTATTCCCAAGTAACAACTACCATTGTTGATGAACAAGAAATGGAAAAGCTTGGTATGGGATCATATCTTGCCGTTGGTCGTGGTTCTGCCAATGAATCTTTGATGAGTATTATTAACTATCAGGGCGGGAATGATGATTCAAAACCTGTTGTACTAGTTGGTAAAGGCTTGACCTTTGACAGTGGTGGGATCTCCTTAAAACCAGGCGCTGGGATGGATGAGATGAAGTATGATATGGGCGGTGCTGCCGGTGTTTTAGGCGCAATGCATGCCTTGGCTGAGCTTAATTTACCGATTAACGTTATTGGTGTTCTAGCTGGCTGTGAAAACATGCCAAGTAGTAATGCTTATCGCCCTGGTGATATCCTTACAACTATGTCGGGGCAAACAGTCGAAGTACTTAATACTGATGCTGAAGGTCGTTTAGTTTTATGTGATGCGCTAACTTATGTTGAACGCTTTGATCCTGAAGCAGTGATTGATGTTGCAACTTTAACGGGTGCCTGTGTAGTGGCGTTAGGTGCTCATGCTACGGCACTCTTAAGTAGTCATAATCCCTTAGCGCATGAACTATTAAATGCTTCAGACCAAAGTGGTGATAGAGCATGGCGTATGCCGTTATGGGACGATTATCAAAACCAGTTAGAAAGTCCTTTTGCTGATTTCACTAACTTAGGGGGTAAAGAAGCGGGTACAATCACTGCTGCTTGCTTCTTATCTAAATTTACTAAAAAATATCATTGGGCGCATTTAGACATTGCTGGGACAGCATGGCGTAGCGGCAAAAACAAAGGGGCAACGGGACGTCCTGTTAGCATGCTAACGCAATTTTTACTCAATCGTTGTAATCAAGAACAAGGCGAATAATCAATGAGTTGTTTTGTTTAACGTTAGAAATTAATAGCTGACGTTAAACAAGCTCATCTCGGTAATTAATCTAGGTGAAAAATGCCAACCCAAGTAATGTTTTATCTACTTAACGATGAAAAAGTAGACACTAACAAAGAAAAAAACTCTGCTTTATATCACGCTTGTTTGCAAGCCAGTTATTTTTATCGGCAAAATCAACGAGTTTATATTTTAACTGAAGATCAACATCATGCTGAACAAGTTGATGAAATGCTTTGGGCATTTGATTGTGACAGTTTTGTACCTCACAATTTAGTGGGCGAAGGACCAGTACAGGGCGCCATAGTTGAAATAGGTCATACAGCTCCTAAGGGACGGCGATCAGTACTTATTAATTTAACCACTAACGTCCCTAATTTTGCAAATCAGTTTTTATATATTGTAGACTTTGTGCCTACTAACGAGGAATTAAAACAACAAGCTAGAGAGCGATTTAAAACCTGTCGCCAGTTGGGATTTAGTGTCGACAACCAAAAGGTGGTTGACCCAAATAAAGCGCTATGATTAATGTCAAGCATATTTAATACGAACTCTAATCAGCTCAATATAGAAAAAATAACGATTACAAAAAATTAAGTAAATTAAATAAATACAAATTACGTGAACACACTTTCTTTATTGGGCAGATTAGCATTGATCTAATTAGCGCTAAATTAGCTCCATAATATAAAAAATTAACGAAATTATTAAACCTATTATCGGAAAAAATGATGGAAAAAACCTTTAACCCTAACGACATTGAACA
>Ga0115006_10004216_pt1 | contig 10023 bp, 7 predicted proteins | sample ArcOceMetagenome_3_FD_88943 | JGI IMG/M metagenome (GOLD analysis project Ga0115006, IMG submission 88943) | Marine eukaryotic phytoplankton communities from Arctic Ocean - Arctic Ocean- Svalbard ARC20M Metagenome | ecosystem: Environmental > Aquatic > Marine > Oceanic | place: Arctic Ocean...
AACTAATCTGGAAAGAGCTAGAAGTGGACTCAAAGAGCCATCTAGCACCACAAAAAGACCGTACTCAGGTACAAGAGTCGATATGAAAATCCAAGGGCATATATATATATATATATATATACATATACATATACATATACATATATATACGTATATACATATATATAAGTATATATACGTATGTACTTACGTATATTCACGTAGTAGAGGATGTGTGTGTGTGCGCGCGCGCGGAGAGAGAGAGAGAGAGAGAGAGAGAGAGGGACTCGCTCGCTCTCTCTCTCTCTCCTCTCTCTTCCTCTCTCTCTCTCTCTCTCTCTCTCTCCCACACTCATACACACACACACACACACACATACCTCAGGGCCCGCCTGGCTGGGCGAAACTGGCTTGGAATTTCCCAACAATTCATTTCTCGACCTGCTCGCGGCACATAAATGTGTCTCCTTACTTGTAGTCTTGTGTCCTTATGTGTGTCCTTACAGTACTGTATGTGTGTCCTTATGTGTGTCCTTATGTGTGTCCTTGCGTCCTTGTATGTGTCCCTACATGTGAATACATTCGCGTGCGCATGTGTCTCCTCCTCCCCACAACCCGGCAGCGCACCGTGATGGAGAAAATGCCCTGCGAGCGCCAGGCATAGTCTGAAAGTGGTTCTGCAGCGTCAGTTTTTCCTGAGCCAAGGGCCGCGGGGGGGCGCCGTGCTTATCAAAGTCGTTGTTTGAAACGATGTCGAACCCTCGGTCTGCAATTGTGCCCCACCTGCCAGTGTAGGCGGTATGCGCGCAACGGAAAGCGCGTGCCATCGCATGTTTTGGTTTGACTAGTTTCGTGTTTTGCGCTCGTTTCGTTTTGGAGCAGCACAGCCAACGCAATACCCGCCCTCTTTGCCCAGTGTGCACGTGTGACACACGGAAACGACACCATTGTGTACAAAATTAGACGCATGCACAGTGTTGCAGTTGCGCACAGTGTTTCAGTTGCGAGCACCCTCCCTCAGCCTCAGGCTCGACGGCATGCACACATCAACTTCCCGCTTGCTTCCCCCTCTGATGCCTACCGCTGGTGCGCAATCCGGTTGACTTTGCGGCCCATTTCAGTATCTGCGACGCTGTGTTGGTAGATCTTTGAGACCTCATCCCTCCCGAGGTGATCGGCAGCCTTGGTCTCCCACTGCCTGCGCTCGCGCTCCTGTATTTGTGCCAGCCGCTCGGCGTCCTTGACTTCGTGGGAGGTAATGTTGTACACAGTCGCTTCGGACGTCTGGTAGGTGGGCGGGAACTTTTTGTAGTGGTCCTTGCCCCTGTTCAGCAGCTCCTTGCGCCGGTTTTCTTGGTACAGCGCCTCCTTGTTTTCGTCGCAATACTGCACCTTGACGCAGTCGAAGTCTCGGGTTTTGCTGAATGTGTCGAGCACCATGGCCCGAGTCTGCTCGGCATCAAATTTGGTCCTTTCTGCGTGGTGCTCCTTGTACATGTTGGTGGTAATGTTAAAATCGCGCGGCTTGTTGACTGCCGTCAGAAACGGCGGCTTCCGCTCTGGTGTCGGTATGCGCGGCGGGCGCCGCCCCTCTGGCGCCCAGTGGTGGTCATGATACTTTTGGTTGGAGATGATGTCATAGTCGGTGTGGTTAGCCGTCACATACGAGGGCGGCTTGAGCGTCTGCTTGTACTCTACCTCGAAGACGTGCCCTACCTTTGGCTTTTGAGTTATGATGTTGTGCTTCTGTTCAAAGAATGTCTGTCTGTCATACGCGTCGTTCAGCATGCGTGACACGTTATTCTTTTCCATAGTCTGCACGAAGGACTCCATTTGCGGATCTGGCACCGGCACAGCACAGTCAGTCATCGGGCTGAGGGCAGAGTCTCGGGCTCACGTGCCGTTTTAGCTCGGGCACGTGTGCGCAAGTTTGCAACCTCGATACGTCTGGAGAATAGGGTTGATCGTGCGCTCCTCGCGTTTCTTGAAGTAGTTGGTTACCCGGACTGGGCGCTCCACCTCACCGTCGTAAAAATGCCTGGACGGGGGCGGCCGACTAGTCAGTAATCGCATTGCGCCGTCGTAGCATGCACGCTGCCCGCGGCGCTGTGGGCCAGCAACACGGCGCGCCCTGGGCCCTGCATCAGCATAGTCAGCACCTGCTCTTTTCCGCTTTGTACTTCTTGATGCCGTCGGACCACGACTCGGCATTGTGCATAACATGTGGGTCGAACGACCCCGCCATCAGCGGCAGTTGAGGTCGGTTGAGGGTGCGGAGGTGTGTAGTCAAGAGTAACGGCCCATTTTCGATTTTCAAGTTCTCATGGAGGCGGGCGTGGTGCGCATGCAGTGGACGGTGCTCGCGAAAGCAAAGTGCAAAAAAGCAAGAGGCCGCAAACCGAAGCCCGCAGGTGTGGACGGACGGATCGTCATTACAGTACTGTAGATGTTCCGTTCCGTCCTTAGATTTAAGTATGCATAACACACTTAGACCTTTATACACATACATACAGGGCGCGCACACCATGCGGCGTGCATCATTGACGGCTGCTACATGCTAATTCACGGTGGTTTCAATGGACTTCGGCCAATCAGCTGCGCATGGGTGCTAGACTTGGGCGCGTCTAGCTGGACTGAAGTTGGGGTCACTTCTGCACGCGGGGGAGAGCTTGCCAATGCGTCGCATCCGTCGGCACGGTCTGTCGTGAGGCTATGATGTTCTGTTATGCACGTGTATTTGCAACAGCAGTCGATGCCTGCGCACACTGCGGAATGCATTCACGTTCTTTCCTCAGATCTAGTACGGTTCACCGATATGCGCTGCCAGCTGTATACTGTTCACGTCATGTCTACACCGTGCCAAAACCCTTTCCGTCGTCCCTCGCTCATCCAAACATGTAACACTCTCCCGAATTCAATGGCACCTCTCAGGTACGGCCATTCTCTCACCTACTTCGCCGAGCAGCGGCAGGTCTTGCTTGCAGGGGGGCTCGACGCTGGAAAAAAGGCGGTAGCCGACGCCGCGTTTATAATGAGGATCCCTGAGCCGTCGACCCCTTCGCAGCAAGACTGGCAGCAGTGCATGTGGCAGCCGGTGCGATTTCACGGGGCATCCAACTTTGCCTGCAGGCTGGCTGTAAGCCGAGGGCTCCACTCCATGTGCCAGGTGACCTTACAGTGCGGAATCGTGAACAGAGACCCCGCCTGCTCAGAGTTGTCAAGTTTCCTTTTCAGGATTGTGCACTGTAGTGTCTCAGAGCACTGTCTCTGTCTCTGCTGTACACCCGGGCCTGACAAAGTTTTCACTTGGATCATCTGTTGCTGTTTCATGTTTGCTGTTCCTGAGGTGTTCCTGTTGTAGCATTAGCCTGAGTGGAACCGACGGGGTTCCTTCACAATAATATGTAGTTTTAACATTTAACCTTTCTGTGTACCAGGTGGATCCGGGTCGAGTGTTGGTGTTTGGGGGGACCGACGACGAGGTTTCACCCTCTCCCGCCCCAGCCGGGAATATTTTTCTGCTCGCGGGCCAAGGCTTGGCCAAGCAAGCTGCCCTCGGACCGTTTACAGGAACTGTGCCGAAGACATGCGGGCAGGTTTCTGCGCGCTGCAGTGTTCTTGCAGCCCCAAGCCGCAGCCTTGCATTCTTGTGCTACCTGACTGCAGTGGTGCACGCTGTTGATGCAACGCCACATTTGGTTGCGATTAACGTCTGCGCAATGCAGGGCCCCGGCGAGCGATTTGGGCATGCAGCGTGTTTGGTGGAAACGGGTTCGGCGCTTGAAGCAAGGCCCGTCATGCTTGTGGTTGGCGGCATTCATCCTCACTCTCGCGCCACACTCAGGTCTCAAGTCACGCAGCACGCGCATACGTATTAATCAGGCAGTGCAGATCAAGACGAACGACGCGATGCAGCGGAGGATGAGAGATGCAGCGTTTGACTTGCTGGCGCGCAACTTGCGCCTCTCGCCGGTGCGTGCCACATGTTGTTTGATTTTACTACTTTGCATCACAGGGACGCGTATGTCTTGGATCTTTCGCCGCTCGCCGATTCCGACTTGACACCTGTCTACACGTGGACACGCATCTGCTTACAGCCAACACCCAAGTTCCCATCCATGGCTTACTTGTCAGCCAGCAGCATTCCTGCAGCAGGCCAGGCCAATGGGGGCGCACTACTCCTCTGGGGCTCCAGGCACGCCGTCAAGGGCAAAGAAAGATTCTCGCACACGGAAGCGATGATGCTGACTCCATGCTATCGCCCTTCGCTGGCCCCACCAGCTTTGTCGCAGCCTACAAAACCAGTCAACAAGGCTTCAACAACGGCGAGCCGAAACCTTTCCACCATCCTGGCCGCTTCGAGCAGCGGCATAGGGCCCGCAGACGTGTGGAGACGCGAGACAACTGCACAGTCTGCACGTCCGCAGCCTCTCGACTCTTCACTCTCGCTCACCACGCGTCCAGACGTGGTGAGAGCGCGGCGCATGGCAATGGCTGTTGAGCGCACGTCACTCGCCAGGTCTTGCCTGGCCCATGGTTTAGTGTGTGTGTGACAGGTGTCTAGAGCCGGTGTCGGAGACGCCTGTATGTATGGTGTGTGTGTACGTGTGTACACACACACAATCTCTCTCTCTCTCTCTCTCTCTCTCGCTCACACACACACACACACACATCCCCCGTGGCGTGTGCCACGCTACACGCCACGCATTTTATAGTATAAAAGTGGGTCTTTCATAGGCGTGCTGCATGAGTGCAAGCCCTCTTGGCGCGGAACCGGGTGCTGACGGGCTCCAAACCTGCCCTGCCTGCATTCCACACCGGTACACACCATGCAACGCAAACAACAGCACTCTGTCAAGCACCACAGCTGCTCATGCTCTGGTGCGCCTCCTCGAAAGGCAAATGCACCCTGCTCCCATCTCAACCCCGACGGCAGCCGCCTCTACAGCTCGCCATGACGACTGGCTTCTCTGCAAGTGCAAGGTATGGTGCAGGCGTCCATGTGCAGCTTGCGCGTCCAGTATGTGTGCGTGTGCGTATGTCCCGTATGCCTCATTTCCAAGCTCACTCTGCCATTCTGTGCCCCCCTTGTCCACATTCTGTTACTCCTGCGCGCCTTATCATCCCGCAGATAGAAGGCTCGGCTCCCACTCCTCGCGTAGGCCATACCGTTGCTGCCGTCTCCCTGGGCGCGGGGCCCCAGCGCCAGCTCCACCTTGTCGTCTTTGGTGGCAGGTATAATCAGTAGAGCAGTTGATCCATGTCCAGTCACGCTTGCAGACTAGTGGGGCGCCTGCGTGTGGGTGCCCGTGAATTGCAGCCAGTACGCGCTGCACGCACGTGCTACTCGGATCGCTTGGCGCACTACAGTAGGGTACTGTACACATCTTGTGTCCTGTCTTGACGCCAGGGGCTATCTCGTTGCAGGGACGGAACAGGGCGTACGCCACTCGGCACGCACACACATGTGCTAGACATCTCTCTCCACGCCGTCGAAGCCAAGCTGTGCTCCATGCAGGTGCCTCCTCTGCAGGATCAACGTGGCGTTGTTGACGAGAACATTGGTCAAGTCAGTGGTTGCGGGGGGCGCGGAGCAGGAGAGGGAGGGAGAGGAGATCTTGGCAAAGCAGGCGCTTGTTTTCAAGATGTAAATGGGGGTCCCGAGCGTAGCAGCAGCGCGTGGAGCGACGAGTGCAAAGCTGCCTTGAACGAGAGTGCGTGCATGCAAGTGTGGGGGGCCGTGATGGAGGCGCCGTTGCTTCACTCTTCTCTCTCTCCTGTACGTCATCGCGCTGTCAATCAGCATGCAACAGGCGCTCGGCGGCGCCTAGAGGTGCTCGAGCCTGGACTCTCGCAAGGTGTGCCTGGTGAGCCTGAGCCTTGTGTGCCTGGTGAGCCTGAGCCTTTCTTCTCTCCGTCTCCCTCTCCACCTCCTTCTCCTTCAACGAAATCAGCCCCCCATGCTGAGGGCAACGCCCACCAAGGCGAGCACGATGGGCACAAAGTGGCAGCAAATGAGCTTGCACGTCAGCGCAGACTTGATGAGGATAGTTGTGACTGGCGCAGTTCCAGTTCCAGTTCTGACTCCTCCCATATCAAGCCTATCAAGTCGGCGGCCATCATGCCTCCCCAAGACGACGCTCAGCAGGGGGGGGATTGTGTGATGAGCAGTGACGAGAGTGAGGAAAGTGACGGAGGAAACGGCAGTAACGGTTGCGACAGCACGAGCGAGAGGCAATCGCCGGGGGCTGTTAACATACGCTCGCAGGCAAGTTCAAGGGAGGGCCCACGGGACGAGGAGGAAGCAGAAGAGGAAGAGTTGACGGGGCACCGCATGCTAGAGGTCCCGAGCCTTCTTGGAGGAGGCGATCTCTTTGATTTGATCAGCATCTTGTGCAAACTTGGTCAGATCCATGTTGGCCTTTTCTTTTTCTCTGCCTGTGTGCGCTGCGCACCTTGGATTCGGGCATGGTACATGTTCTAAGTGTATTCGAGGTATATTTCTAATTTTCAAGGTACCACTATCAAGGTATTATTCTAATGTTTTAAGTTACCCTTCCTGAGATCGAGTTTGATTCTTTTCTTGCAGGACTTCTCGGGGCACAGGAGCAAGAAAGTGTGCTTGAGGTTTACTCCCGCCCTCTTTCTCATCCACACACGGGTCCCTCCTTTTTTGAAGACATCATCCTCTGCTGCACCTCGGCATGATGAAATGTGTACTCTCCCTCCCCTTCTCTCCCCCTCCCCCCTCTCCATCTCTCCCCTTCTGCTCCCGTCTCCCCCTGTTTCTGCATCCTTCCCTCCCTTCCTGCCCTTGCCTCTCTCTCGCGCTTCATAAACAGCTGGCAAACACGTGCGACCAGCGTTTGGTAGATGCATATGCTAGGCTGTCGCAGCTTTCGCCTCGTCGTCGCAGCGACTCTGCGATCAAGGTGCGCGCCTTGCTTCGCTGTTATGCTGGCATCCACAACGCGTGCGTGGTGGCTCGCGTAATCTTCCGTGGTTGGCCAACAGGAATTTGTGGACATTATCGTGTCCAGCGCCCACAGGAGCTGTGATGGACACGCCAGTCTTCCAAGTCTCTGAGCTCAACAGTGTCACATCATTTCCATGGAATATTTATTGTAGAAGCTGGGCGTTTGTTATCAGTTTGTTTCTGCCCGTGCGCGCTCCTTGGTGGTAATAGGAGGCGAGCGAGCGATCGACGGAAAACAACCACGAATGCATTTCCCAGGCGCTTCATGCCGGGCCCGTGCACACTGGGCAAGAGAAATGAAAGGCGTAGCCAGGAACTAGGACTGCCCATGCTGAATGGCACTCACTTGGCACTCACTTGTTAGCCCCGTCTCTGTCAACAAGTGCAAGGACAGCCCTAGTTCTGGTCAACGCCCATGTGGAGATTCATCATATCTTGGCGTCTGGCGTTGCCCTTGTTTCCTCCCCTCCCCCCCGCAGGCCCGCCTCCTCCTCGCGCCTTTTGCCCAGTCCACCTGCACAGGAACTCGGACTTTAGTTTAAGGTCCCATTTCGCGGGCCCCCGAATCCCTGGACACGAATGCACAGAATGCACAGACCCATACTTGTCCTTGCGCGCGCTTTGGGAGCACGCACAGGTCCATGCACACGACACGAGATCTGGGACAGACATGCGCTTGTGCTTTGCAGTCTGTGGTACCTGTCTCCGACACGGTCCCAGCGCTTCTTGGCGTCGCCGCCTTTCCATCCACCACGGTCTTGATCGCCGCCGTATCCACCGCCCTTCGGCCCCGGCGAATGCTCCTGCATGGGTTTCGGCTGCACACAAACATCACATGACAACATTCTTTCAACCATCCACCACACGCACGCTTTAAGCTCGACATCCGCACATGCACATAGACGCTGGAACACGGCGGCGCTGTTATTACATACATACATACACGCGCTGACGTACGCACATATATACGCACATACATACATGCACTCTCACTTCGCGGGCAGCGTGCGTTCACTGTAATCGTGTCTTACATAGACTGCAGCGACGGCGGGCGACGATGCACTTCCGCGCGCTTGCGGATACGGCACTACCGAAACCTGCACACACGCCATCCCAGCGTAGGCCTCTCACAGGGTGAGCAGCTCCCTTGTACCAAAGGGCACCACACGCATCGCACAGTGGTCACCGTCCCTCGGCACGCATGCTACGTTGGCCCTACTGATTCTTAGGCACCGATGAGAACGTCTCAGCATGGTGAGACGGCACCACAAGATGTTGAGATGGCATCACTTTCCCACCCACCTTGTAATCCGACTGTTCTTTCTGGGAGAGCTGCCACGGGGTGTGAACCTTGGGCGCCGGCACATTTGCCAACTCCGGGCACCTGCGCACATGCGTGTGCGCATATGGAATGCAGCGAGAGAACCGCGCACACCGGTGAGGTTACAATACCACAAGCAGGCCCTCCCATCTTACGGACTAAGCAGGCCCTCTCATCATACGGTGAGTCATGCGGACTCCAGGACGCAGAGCGCCTGTTGCAACTCCTCATGCACGCCTGCACGCACAGGCAGCCGCACGCACCAGAGACGGCAGTATTCGCCCTGTTCGTCGTAGTCCTTGGACTGCTTGAGGATGTTGAATTTGTTGACGCGGCCTCCAGACAGGCCGGCGGCAAACATCCAGTTGCCCCAGTTGGCCGTCACATCGTGGTCGATGAGGGCTTGCTCAAAGTAGGCTGCACCGAGACGCCAGTCCACGTTGAGGTTTTGCGTAAGAAAGGAGGCGACATTCTGCCGTCCCCTGTTGGACATGAAGCCAGTCAACTTGAGTTCGCGCATGTTCGCGTCCACCAAGGGCTGCCCCGTCTCTCCGTCCCTCCAGCGCTCGAAGGCCTCGCCTTGGCCCTCCCACTGCCAGTTCCTGCCGGCCGTGCCGCCCAGCTGAAACACGGCGTTGCCGTGCTTGAGGCAGAAAAACTTGAAAAAGTCGCGCCAGATGAGCTCGAAAATGAGCCAGTACGTGGACTTGTTTGCCACGCGCTCTTTCTCATACTTCTGCACCTCCGCGTGGATGAAGCGGGGCGACACGCACCCATGCGCCAACCACGGCGAAAACTTGGAGCTATAGTCTGCCCCAATCATGCCATTGCGAGTCTCAAAATAGATGCCCAGGCGGTCCGCGTCCCAGAGATAGTGCTTCACCCGCGCTGTGTGTTTGAGAAGGGCGGGAAAGAGAGAGAAAGGCGGGGGGGAGAGAAGCGTGTGTGTGTGTGTGTGTGTGTGTGTGTGTATGATTCAGTGAGTGCGCGAGCAGCATCGAGCCATGCGACTGCCAGAAGCAAAGTAGAGGGAGGAGCAACGGCTTGTCGCATTGGCAGGCGTGAGAACAAAACAATCGGAGCTGCCTAGCCAACGCACGATTTGAAATACATTGTTTTGTGCTCACCGAGGGCTGCCGTCTCGCCGCCCTGGAAGGGAAGCACGCTTCGCGGCTCCGGCACACCAGCCCGTGCCACGTCGTCCGCTGCATAGCCGAGCGCATCCAGACGGGGTACGCTGTCTTTGGCCTTCTCCAGAAGGTCAGCAGGCAGCGGGGGCAGGGTCTTAGGTGTAAATGCGCACAGGCGCACGCCGCGCGACTTCTTCTCGCAGCCGTCTTTGAACGGAGTGAAGACGTCGGGCATGTTGACCAGGTCTTCCTTGTAGGGCAGATCGTTCTTGTGAAAGAGGGTGGAACCCCAGATCAGCTTGAGGGCGCCTTTCAACGGCTTGATGGCGTTGCGGACACCACGGTCCACGCGCAGCTCTTCGTCGCAGACCTCTTCCTGCGCGAGTACCGTAGTCTCTGCATCCTTGCACATGAGGGTCGGAATGACTGACTCGGGCGTTCCGTGGCACACCAAGAGGTCGGATCCAATCCCCTTCAAGCTTGTCTTCAGATCGAGGACAGACTCCTGGAGGAACTTTGCACGAAGGACGCCACACTTCCTTGGACCATACTGGCTAGTCTCGAAGTGGCGCGGGTCAAAGCAGTACACGGGAACAATCTGCCAGGGACGCGAAGTA
>Ga0115006_10004217_pt1 | contig 10022 bp, 10 predicted proteins | sample ArcOceMetagenome_3_FD_88943 | JGI IMG/M metagenome (GOLD analysis project Ga0115006, IMG submission 88943) | Marine eukaryotic phytoplankton communities from Arctic Ocean - Arctic Ocean- Svalbard ARC20M Metagenome | ecosystem: Environmental > Aquatic > Marine > Oceanic | place: Arctic Ocean...
ATCTGGTCACGGCGGTCACGGTCCGGTCGCACCCCGCTGCACATGGGTATATAAGGAGAAACACAGGCGGGGGCAGTACTACGTGACCGTGCCGCGGCGTCACGGTCACGGCCGCGGCCCGCCGGCGGCCCCGGGCCCGGGCGGTTTCTTCAAGTTGCCCGTGACCGGGTGACCGCACGTGCACGAACTCGTTTCCTTAGGGACGGGAACCTTCTGCGCCGGGCACTACTGAACTACGGTGACCTCGGCCCTGCCCAGCATGGCGTCCCACCAAGGCCATGGGCGCGGCGAGGGCTTTGGCAGGGAGGGTGTTGAGTGTGACGCAGACGGCAGCGCGAAAAGAAATGCGCTGCACTCTCCCCTCCTGGAGTTGCTTGCAGTCAGCACAGTGGTGGATCGAGAAGTGGATGTGGACGACCGACCATTCGACAACAGCGCGCCGCGCGCAGCGGTACAGCAACGTTTGAATGCAGTGGAGTGTCAGTTGTGGGCATGGGAGGTAGGTGTTGTGGAGGCAGCGCTGACAAAAGGTGACGAGTATTTGCTACTCGAGGCGGCAGCGCTTGTGCTGCAAGATGCCGGCCCTGCAGCGCTCACCGTCAAGCAGCCGTGGGCGCGCGCCCTGTGGTGGGGGGTGAAAGATGTTGAAAACCGGTGGTGAGTGCACTTCACGCGTCGTGAGCTCCACGCACTGCATGCGTGCGCTTTCCATGTGTGCATGTGCTGAAAAGGCTGACAGGCAAAGCTTGCACGTGTTTGTGCAGCTACCAGTTGCGGCTGCCAGCGAGCGGCGGGAAATGGTTGGCGCTGCATGCAGGAGCGTCCACAGATCTCCTGTCGGACGACACGTTGTTTTCAAAGCTCTCCTTTGAGAGCGGGTTCTCCGTAGAAACGTGGAAGGACGGCATCGGGGACGAGACGGGCGTCCTCCTAGGCGCGATGCTCATCTCCCATGTCTCCGAGTGAGTCTCCATGTACGCACCTGCGCGTGTGTCCGCGGACTGGTGTGTGCGCTGACTCAAAACACTGTTCGCGGCTTCGGTCACTTTCGCAAATATGGACAGCACCTCTCTGTAACGAGCGCGCAGCACCCTGCCCCCCTCCACCGCCTCCTTGCCCTCCCACTTTTCTCTCTCCCCTCCCCTCTCTCTCCCCCTTTCCTTCACGCTCCATCTCTGTCTGTCCTAACCTTCACTCTTTCACCTTCGCCTCGCCCCCTGCACCCCTTCCTTCCTCTCTCGCTCTCTTCAGTACCCTGAACGGTGCGGACTCGGGCCCGTGGGCGATCCAAGGTTTGTATTCGTGGACGGTGCAAAAGGTCGTTCGCCTGCCGCGACCCCTGGCTATTTCAGGTACTTATCGTCCCCCCTAAGCCACGGTGGGCTTGACACTTGTCCATTCAACTTCTGTGCGCTTCCGTCTCAACACTAGTATAAACACTAAACTAAACCCTAAATCCAACCTCTCAACCCCAAACCCTAGGCGCATTGGGCACGTGGCCGCTCCCAGCAGCGCTGCGCCTCCTCCTTGCCCTCCACATCCGAGCCAGTATGCCAGCGCCCCATCGACCGCAGCAGGGGCACGAGGTCTCAGTGAACGCATGGCAACGCCTCGACGCGCTAGTGCACGCGGCGCTGCAGCAGCGGCTGGAACACGAGCAAGACGCCGAACGTCGGCGCAGAGATAAATTGCAGCTCTATCGCTGCGCCCGCTCCTCTCTGGGGCCGGGGGTCGCAGTCGAAGTGCATGAGATGTGGCTGCACGCCAGACATCAGAGTGGCTGGGATGGAGGCAGACGCGACTGCAAAGGCGGCGCAAAGCGCATGCTCGCCGCTGTGTGCAGTGCAAGGTGAGCGCAGGGCGAGGAGGATGAGAGCGCGCTGCGATCTTGTCGGCGAAGGGTTGGGTGTGGGAGAGAAGAGAGGTACTGGTGGTGGTCGCCGTGTGGCGGTGCCTGTGCCTCGCTGCTCGATGCTGACAGTGTGCAAATGACAGTGCGCAAATGCATGCTACAGAGCGCAGATGTGTGTGCTATGCATGCCGGCTTGGTTGCTAGCCCGAGAGTCTTGACTTAGGATGCGTCTGCCAGGGGGTCAAAAAGCAGGTGGTTTTGCGTCAAGCTCCTCAGGCACGCGGACAAGGACCGATTTCTGGGGCACATTGTCTCTGAAGTGTGCGAACGCGCGGCCGAGCCCTCTGCGTCGCCACGCCGAGATGATTTTCGCATTTGCGCTCGCGATGGGCAGCTCGTACTTGTCGCCCTGCCGCGGGACAGCACTACCAAACCTGCCGACGCGCATCGGCGGGGTCCGACGTGCGCCGTGGCGTCGGAAAGCCGTGCGCAGGGCGATAACGCAAGTGGGGACACGCACGCCGCAACCGGGGCTGAGGTGGGTAGTGGAGATTCAAACACAGTCGAGGTGGATTGCACCAAGAGCGCTTTTTGCAAGGCGTGGCGCTTGCCGCCCTGCGCCCAGGCCTGCACGCGCGCTTGCGAGGTGCCATTGCAGATGCCCGCGCCTGTCGCCCTGGTGGTTGACGCCAAGCGGCCTTTCATGCCGTCCTCGTTTTGTTTCTAGTGTTACATCTAGATGTATATCTCTCTGATTCCGCGGACCTCTCTTTCTGTGCGAGCGTGCGTGTGACGTGTGGGGGAGTACAGACGCCCACAAGAGGTGCACCCAAAAGATTTCAGCACACATACTATTCACAACAACACTCGAGAGGCAGAACCCGCAGGTCTTGGGCCTATGTGGCCTCTGCGACAATGCTATGTGACCTCTGCGACAATGTTCTTTTTGCGTTCTGCCACGTGCGGCACTGCGCCGGGCTTGGAGTGCTTGCGCACATTCTTCTCCTTGCGCTGCTTGGAGCTCTTGATGATGCCCTTGAGTCTGCTGGCCTTGAGCACGGCCTTGGGCAGGTGCTTGTGCCGCGCGATGCGCTTGACGTCTGCCGTCTCCTTGAAGCGCTCCTTGAGCTTGTCCTGGTACCTCTGCGAGCGCTCCTCGCGGGGCAGGAGCGGCTTGACGCCCTTGCTCGCGTTCGCCTTCCACAGACGGATGTTGAAGTCGTCGGACGCGGACATGATCCACTTTGCGTCGCCGGCAAAGAGCACGGACCAGATGCGCTGCATGCGCTTGCCGTGGTACACCTCGCGGCTGCGGCCCTCGTTGTATTTCCAGATGCGCACCGTGCGGTCGTATGAGCCCGACACGAACTCACGGCCCGTGGGCGCAAAGTCCACGTCGAGCACGGCCGAGACGTGGTCCGTGTGCACGCACAGCGCCGAGTCGAGTCGCCGCATGTCGAATGTGTACAGGTTGTGATCCTCGTTGGCGACCACAAAGTTGAACGCCTCCATCGGGTTCCACGCCACCTTGTTGCTGCGCTTGTGCAGCACCACCTTGCGGATGGCGGTGGCGGTGCGCATGTCGTGCAGCACGATGCTGCGGTCCGAGCCCGTGGACGCCAGCACGTGCCGCTCGATCGCGTTGAACTTGACCGACATGACCGAGTCGCTGCCCCACGAGAGGGTGTGCACGGGCTCCGAGCGCTGCGGGTCCCAAATCTGCACGTCGACGCCGCAGGTGGCCACGAGCTGCTCCTTCCAGTGCACGTCGAGCCCGAGGAAGGCGTGCTGGCCCACGATCGTCATGTCGGGCTCGATGCTCTCGCCCGCCTCCAGGTCGGGCTCCCGCTGCCAGTACTTGACGAGCCTGTCGTCGCCGCACGTCCACAGCGAGTCGCCGTCGGGCGCCCAGGCCACGCCGCGCACGAAGCCGTTGTGCGCCGCGGTGCTCCACTGGCAGCTGCCCGTCGCCAGGTCCCAGATGCGCAGCTCGCCGTCGCAGCTGCCCGACGCAATGTCGACGAGGCGGGTGCGGCTGCGCGCGAGGCACGACACCGCGTCGCGGTGCCCCGCCAGCGCGCGCGCAAACGGCTTGGCGAAGACCTTGTCGAGCTTGGTCGCGTTGAGCGCGCGCGTAAACTCTCGCGCGCGCTCAAAAGGATGCATCACGGGGTCGGGGTTCTTGAACACCTTGACGACATCGGTCTTGCGCTCCCGCGTGTAGTCCTCCGCCACCCGGTTAATGACCTTGACCTTCATCGCGACCTGCGCCCGTGCCCCCGCCCGCGCGCCTGCTGCTCCTGCTCGCCCCCGCGCGTCGTCCCCGCCTCCCCTCAGACGCTCGCCGCCATTCCTCACCCGAGCCACACGTGACAGCAGTGCCCACGAACTGAACGAACTGCGTTTCACCAGGTGAGAACACCTGTACTGTCGCAAGGGCGGAGGTGCGGGGGGGTAGTGAGGCGGGCCCACGGACGGAAGCGGTGTGCGGCGCTGGCGCCACTCCGTACGCCCAGCGGCGCGTGAGCCTGCGGGCCCCGCGTGACGGCGCCCCTCTCGGGCCCGGGCGACGAGGGGGTTCTCGCTGGGCTCCTGCTCCCGCGGGGCCTGGGCAGCCCCCGCGGCGAGCTCATGGGGCGAGCGGGATCGCTGTGGCGGCCGCCGCCGCGCGCCGTAGCGTGTGCGTGCGTGGGCACACGCCATGCGGCCTGTTGTGTGGGCGGCGCCCTGTCGCTGACCCCGCGGCCTCTCTCCTCCCCGACCCCCCCCCCGCGCGCGCGCCCCCGCGTGGGCCGCAGATCCGCAATGGCGTCGTCGCTCTGGATGAGGTCCCTGCGCAACGCGCTCGCGCCCCGGGCGAGCAGTGTCGTGGTGCGTGTCCCGTCGCATCCGTGTTGCCCCATTGTGCTGGTGGCGTGCCCTGTGCCCGGCTGACGCGCCCGCCCCCACCCGGGTCGCCGTGCGCCCGCAGAAGCAGGCTGCGCAAGGACGGCGCCCGTTCTTCAACAGCAAGCCGTCCTTCTCGGACAGCCTGTCTGTGGTAAGTGCGCGCGCACGCGTGCCTCCGTGCCGCGCGCGTGCTGGCCGGGCGGCCGGGAGCGTTCTTGTCACAGACGAGACAGACCGCTGCACGCATGCGCGGCCTGCCTCTGCCCCGTGCCCGCGCGGGAGGGTTCCCGCTGATGTGCACGCAGGAAAATCGGCTGACGGGATGCGGGTGTGTGTGTGTGGTTTGTGTGGGGGGGGGGGATCCAGCATCGCGACACGCCCTTCAACAACGCTGACACAGTATGGGACTTCACCCCGGAGAACTACAAGAAGATCGAAGAAATCCTCACGAAATACCCGCCCAACTACAAGCGCTCTGGTGGGCTTGCCAGACTCCTGGGCATGGCCGGATAGCATGCGTTGCCCGGGGAGGCGTGCTCCGATCCGCGTCGGGTGGCTTGGTCTAGAAGTGCACACGGGGCTTGGTAGCGCACATTCGCACGGCTGACAGCACATGCGCGACGTAAGATCGCGCCTCCTGGCGGCACCCGCGTAGCCGCTGGCAAATCGCGTCACTCACGAGTGCTGTGGGTTCTGCACCACAGGGGTGATGCCGCTGCTGCACCTGGCGCAGAAGCAGACTGAGCACATGCCTGAGCACGGCAGCACTGGGTGGTAAGTGCCCTACGCATGGCCCTTGTGTGCGTGTCCGTGAGCCGGGGCGTTGCAGACGCAGTTCGTGAGACGCATGGCGTGGGCGCTTCACAGACCGCACCCGAGGCGCCAAAGAAAGGGTGTCTGTCAGCACGGCGGCACAGCGCTCGAGTTCGTGCGATCGCGCGTGCGCACGCTACTACCACAACAGGCCACTTGCGGGCCAGGGCGCCCCGCTGCAGCGAAGACGCGCATGCACGCACAAGGCGGCGGTTAATCAGACGGGAACCTTGCGTCCTGATGTGACTGCTGATGCAGGGTGCCCCTGGCGGCGATGAACAAGATTGCCAAGATCCTCGATATGCCCCCAATGCGTGTCTACGAAGTTGCCACCTTCTACACCATGTACAATCGCACCCCCATCGGCGTCCACAACCTGCAGGTTCGTTTCTTGTGTGTGTGTGTGTGTGTGTGTAGATATGTGTGGAGATTTTTCTGAATGCATATATTCATAAAGTATGCTCATGTTCATGGCATATGTGTATACATACATTTCATACATACATACATCCATGTGTGTGTATATGTGTATGTATATAAGGGCAGGGAGAGGAGCGATGCAGCAAGTTTTTCCCCTGTAGGCTGCGTACGCGAATGGTAGCTTAGACGGCAAGTGCTGTGTGGGGTGTCCGGGCGTGCACATATGGCCCAGGGAGCTGGTAGACAAGGAAGGAGCCGGCAGGGAGGGAGGGTGATCGGAGCATCAGGCAGGGAGGGTGCTCGGAGCATGACAGGTGTAGAACAGCGCAGGCGTAGAACATGGCAGGTGTTAACCGGGGGGGGGCGCGGGGCAGGTGTGCACGACGTCGCCATGCATGGTGTGCGGAGCATACGAGGTGCTGGACGCGCTCAAGAAGCACCTGGACGTGAATGTGGGCGAGACGACCAAGGACGGCAAGTTCCACCTGATGGAGGCGGAGTGCCTGGGCTGCTGCTGCAACGCGCCGATGATGCAGATCGCGGGGCCCATCACCAACGACGCCTATTACGAGGACCTGACGCCCGAAAATGCCATCAACGTCGTCGAGCAGCTGGCCAGGGGCGAGACGCCCAAGGTGGGCTCGCAGACAGGACGCCACGGCTCCATTGGCCCCCAGGGCAAGACTGCTCTCACTGAGGAGCCCTCTGGCCCGTACTGCCGCGAGTTTTAAGTGCCGGCCCGCCGTTGCGGGGCCTGAGTCTCGCGCTCCGTAGCTCACGTGTAGTCGGGCCTGTGGCGTGCGGTTCTAGCTGCCCCGCGCAGGCTCCTGTGGCTGTGTGTTGTGGAGCTGGCGGTAAGCTGCTGCCTCAGACAACAAGCTGACAAGCATGAGAAGTGTTTCCGCGCCCCCGCCACGGGACGAAGCATGCGGTAGGTAGTTCGTTAGTTATTCGCCAGCGCGCCTACGCGCTTTACCCCCGCGCTCAATGGCTCCCACCTCGCGGGCAGGGGTTGCGTGCTTCAAGGGCGGATTGGGACACCCGACGGCCCCGCCGCGCGCCCGGCGGGCTCGTTGGGTGCCGCACAAGAAGCGGTAAAGAGGCCTGTCGGGAGCGCTCCGGGCCCGTGGACTGTGGCCCCGTGATAGCGAGCGCCGAAGACAGCCCGACAAGACATACAATTTCCTGCATTTTCTACATGAAAGGGAGAGTGACAGCGGATTAAGTCGCCGGCGACCGCTTGCGTCATGTGTGCAGGGCAGTGAGTGAGGCAATCAGTACCAGGACAGAATGCGCGCGCGCGCGCGCGCGCGCTCTCTCGTTCGCTCGCTCCCTCTGTCTCTCTCAGAGAAACAGCCTTTCCACAGAGGCAGAGAGAGACAACAAAAATTAATTTGACAAAAATTAACTTCAGCGGAAGAAGGACAGACGGCGAAGTGGTCCGGGCAGCCGCCCGTTTCGTGGTCAAGGCTGCACTGCGGCACACGAGCGCCGCAACGCCGCTCGCCGGCACACGCACACAGTGGCGAAAGACGGCGGCAGAAGCATCCCCACATCCTGTTACCAGCATACCGGTATACCGCCACCGCTCTGTGCTGTCATCTTTGCCTGCACCAGATTGCAGACGCCTCGCTTCACTGACGCTGAGCTGTCTGTACGCTCAACGCCACGGGGCTCCTTGGACACATTATGACATCACGTCGGCACCGCGCATGCCCTGCGAGTGCAAAACGCCTGTGCGCCCGCGCACGTGCCCAGACGCACTCCTGTACACGCTTCTGGGGTCTGCTGGCCTTTGGCCGTCTCCCGCGGGATGCCTTCCCAACTAGAACACCCCCCCCCCCCACGAATCATCGCCCGGGGGGGGGGGGAGGGGGGGGGGCGGTTTTTGCCCTCCCAACTTTGTCCACGCAAATCTGGAGCGAGAGAGGCTGGTTTTGGGGCCAAGGGCCCAACTGCCTGTCATTGCCGGCGGCTTCCAGCGACACGAGCGCTGAGTGCCCGCTTCGCATGCCAACTACAGCCCGGTCCAGACCCGATGGCACCTGCTTGAGGCCGGCGATGAAACTCGTCTTTGTGGCCGCGCCCTTCTTCTTCCCCTTCGCGTCTTGCTCGACTACGGTGAGCGAGACACGCGAGCCCACCTTGATAATGGCACCGCTGCCGGGCGCGAGATCAACCACTTGCGTGCCTCCCGCGAGCTTGCGCGTGCGCGCCTTGGAGTGCCTCGAGATCGGCGATGCCGGCGATGGCTCCGCAAAGTACTGTGCTTCGTTTTCCGCTGCTGCTGCGCGCACCTTGTCCAGGGCTGCCTGCTTCTTTTCATTCATCTCCCCGCCCTCCGCCTTGCGCTTGCGCCCCCGGCCCCCCGCGCCCGTGTCGTCCGCGCCCCCCGCGGCCACGACCTGCTTTTTCTCCTCCGGCGCCCCCCCCCCGCCCGCGCCCTCGTCCGCGTCCCTGCCCTGCGCCTTGGCGATCTGCCGCCGCATTTCCTCGAGGAGGTCGGCCCCCTCTCCCGCCCCGGCCCCGCCGTCGTCTGATTGCCCGCGCGCGTTTGCGAGCAGCGCCTGCAGCTCCGCCCACGTTATGCTCCCGTCATCGGCCTCCTCGGGCTTGGCGTCCTTGCTGTGGTCAAAATAGCCCGCCAGGTGCACGCCGCAAGCGTGCGACTGCGGCGTGATGGAAAACGAGAGGAGCGTCGAGTTGCGGAACGTGAGGCACGTCTCGGCGCTCTCGCGCCCAGCCGCAGAGAGGATGGCAACGAGCGACTTCTGCGCCTCGACCGGGTGCAGCCCGCGCTGCGGGCGCATCTTCTGCGTGACCCACACCGAGACGCGCGTGCCCGCCGGGAGCTTCGCGGCGTGCACGGGGTCGAGCGCCGCCTTTGTGATGCACAGCTGGTGCGGCAGGCACGTCTCGCTCGGCGTCGCTTGTGGCTGCACCGCACAGCCCCAGAACGAGTACTCCCCCCCGCGCCGCGCCTTCTCCCGCTCCCGGAGCACGGCGCGCGCGGTGGCCATACCTGCACGGAAGAAGGGAAGACACTCCACGAACTGGAGTTCGTGGGGCAAACGTTCGTGTCACAAAGAACAGGTGGAGAAGTCCCATACGGAGTTGCGGGGGAAGTCGCAAAGCTTCGATGCGCACCTTGGCACTGCTCGGCTGCTGGCTGCTCGCCGCCTGGGTGGCGCCGACGGCCAGCGCCGCTGGGGCTGCGCCCGGGGCGTGCGTGCCGGCGCCATCGCTGTCGCAGCAGTCGATGTCTTTTCTGTGCGAGCATCTCAGCCTGAGCTTATCGTCGCCAGGGTGCGAAGAATCGAGGATCGCGCAGGCGTGCGTGCAGCGGGGGGCGCCGCAACAGGGCGCGGCGCCGGCAGAGGGCGCCCACACCGACGCGACTGTTGATGGCCGCTCTATGGACGCGGCTGCGGATGGCCGCTGGACGCAGCTCATGGGCCTTGCTGCGCCGCGGCACGACATCGTTTTCTTCGCGGGCCCGCCCGCTTGGATGCCCGGCGTTGGCGGGCTGCGCCTGCGCAGATAGCCGCGCGCGAGCGGCGGGGCTGGGCACGCACGGATGATGTTCCTCTCACATCATCCGTGCGTGCCCAGCCCCGTCCCGGCATGTTCCTCTCCGGCGCCCCTGCTCGATCCTGCCATGTCTGCCCGACAGACGGTGTGTTTGTTGAGAGCGCTCAATGCAATAAGGCTAGAGGTAAGACGGCATAGCCAGCGTCAGAGTTAAGGTGAAGGGTATACACAGGGAATCCCCCTGGTGCGCCCCGGGACCCTGTTGATGTCGTTCACATAAAACAAAGAAACGCGTTTCGAGGGCCGTTCTGCGTTTCTGCCGTCGACTGTACAGTCCGTGCGGTCAGAGCGTTTGCCGATATCAAAGTGGTTTCCATCGTTGTGTGTCATGACTCCCACAAGTGGTTCGCTGGCCTGCGGCCGTGCGAACTCCTCCGCCTCCCGCCCGCCTGCCTCCCGCCCGCCTGCCTCCCCCCTGCCCCCCGCCTGCCTCCCCCCTGCCTGCCTCCCGCCTGCC
>Ga0115006_10004219_pt1 | contig 10022 bp, 2 predicted proteins | sample ArcOceMetagenome_3_FD_88943 | JGI IMG/M metagenome (GOLD analysis project Ga0115006, IMG submission 88943) | Marine eukaryotic phytoplankton communities from Arctic Ocean - Arctic Ocean- Svalbard ARC20M Metagenome | ecosystem: Environmental > Aquatic > Marine > Oceanic | place: Arctic Ocean...
ACACATATATATATATATATATATATATATACATACACACACACACACACACACACACACACACACACACATATATATACATACATATACATATACATACATACATACATACATACATACATACATACATACATACATACATACATATATATATCGCGGCACACAGATCCGCGCCAGCAACGCAGGAGGCCTCGACAAGCTCACCTCCTCTCTTGGCTCTGGCAATGCTCTCAAGACGCGCCTCAACCACAACCTGCGGCTCCAAGGCCTCCGGGAATGCACCAACGTGTCCTTACAATCCGAGCCGACGGTTGAAAAAACTGCCGCTAACGGCTCTTCTCCCTCTGTCGGCTTGATAGCGGCTTCTGCCTTTGGTCTGATTGCGCTGGTATGCGGCTGTATTTATCTTGCGCGCGAGAACCACAAGACGCAGATGGCGGGCAAGGAGCAGGACAGTACTCCGCCGCCCGTCGGCATTGTGCAAAATTATGCGCAGCTTGAGTCGCCAACGAAAATGCCCCTTGGACAGCAACAGCCTACCTGGCCTGCGCAACATGCACAGCTGCAAATGCATTCTCACGCAGCGCAAAGCCCCTATGCTCAGCCGACGGCGGCGCTTGGTACAGTACAGGCGCCACAGAACGCCAGCATCAGCATGAAGGACGTGGCAGCGTATCCGCTCTACCGAGCGATGACAGTCTCCCAGAGGCCGGATCAGTACCCCCGAATGCCCGTGCAGACGTTGCAGCTTAACATGGGGACAGCTTAACAGCTTAACAGCATCCCTAAGCATATCATTAGTTCCGATGATCGTGGGGAGGAGGAGGAGGAGGAGGAGGAGAAAGGAGGAGGAGGAGATGTAAGGTTTGGAGGAGGAGGACAATTTCATTCAAGTCTAGATAGAGGAGGAGGAGGAGGAGGAGGAGGAGGAGGAGGAGGAAAGTTTATTCAAAGCTGACGCAGTGAACTGAGAGGTGGACTCCGAGCGCGACCGCGCTACCCAGGTGAAGGAGGAGGAGGAGGCAGGTTTATTGAAAGCTAACACAGTAAACATAAACGAGAAGGAGGAAGACTCTGTGATGCGTGTGTAGGATTGGGCCCAGGTGTGATGTTCATTTCTTTACGACCTTGATTGAAGCTGTGGGCCGAGGGGAGGAGATTTGTGTATATGCGTGTGTGTTTGTATGTACATGCGGATGTGTGTGTGTGTGTGCATATACATGTCCATGCACATCTATATGACCTAGCCAAAGGCACTTATAGACGGAGGGTGGTACTTAGGGCTTAGGAGGTACACACGGGGTATCTGCAGCGAGAGAGAGACTGTATGGATGCACTCAGTACTCAACAGCATAATCAACCTTTTCTTTAATAAATAAAACTAAATCAATTGATACCGTCAACCTTGACAGCAAGAGGATGCATGTGCGATAAGCGCTCTAAAAAACATGTGAGATTATCAACTATCAGATTATCAATCAATCGAAACTCGACAAGCTACTTGGAATTGATCTTTGGCAAGCTACTTGGGCGACACAACACCTGTCTCCAGGCCACGCCCACGAACCCCCCCGTTATGGACACTGTTGTTTCCTAGTCCAGCTCTCTCTATCTCTCTCCCTCTCCCTACTTGGGATTGATCTGCTCGCGCAAGAAGCGCAACGTGGCGGGCGTGCCGCGCGTGATAATCTGACTGAGTGGCGCCTTGAAGTAATTGGCCGTCAGCCCAAGCCCCGTGAGCTTGCCCTTGGGAGGGAGCAGCGCACCCAACTCTGCCGGCAGCACAGAGAGTTGGTTGTGGGTCAGCTGCAGGTCCTCGAGGTGCGTGAGAACGCCAATCTCGGGCGGGATGCTGACGAGGGCGTTGTAGGACAGTTTGAGCCTGCGCAGGCTGGTGTTGAAGCCAATGGTGCGCGGCATGCTGCCCAGCTCGTTGTAGCACAGCTCGAGGGACTCGAGCATCACCATCTTCGCCATCGCCCCAGGCAGCCCCGACAGCTTGTTCTGGTTGAGCCGCAGCTCCTGCAGCTGCGTCACCATGCACAGGCACGCGGGCAGCTCCTTGATCTGATTGCCGTCAAGGTTGACAGACCGCAGGTTCTGGATGAGCCCGATCGAGTCCGGCAGCTCGACCAAGTTGTTGAAGGGAAGGTGCAGCGTCTTGAGATTCACCAGCACTCCCATCTTGGGGTGGATTTCGGTAAGGCGGTTGTACCCTGCCGTGAGCTCGGTGAGCGAAGAGAGGTCGCACACGTCCACGGGCAATTCTGTGAGGATATTGTCGAGGAGGTTGAGGCGCTGGAGGGAGTCATATTGGCCCTCCTTGGCATTCGTGCTCAGCTCGACGGGCCAGCCCTCGAGGCCGAGCGACGACAGGTCCAGACGGTGGCCGCCGCGTGCCTCACGCAGGCGGCCCAGCCACTCCTTGATGATGGGCACGCCCTTGGAGATGATCTGTTTGGGCGGCGCGAACAGCTGGAGGCCGTCAAGATCAAGCATCTGCAACGACGCGCAGTCTGCTAGGCCAAACGGCAGCCAGCGAATGCCGGTCTGGTCAATGCGCAGCACGCGCAGGGCCTTGAGCTGCCCGATCCACTCCGGCAGGTCGACCAAGTGATTGTCGCTGAGGCGCAGTTCCTCGAGGTGCGCCATTTCGCCAATGTGTCTCGGCACGCTCTGTAGCCCCTTGCTCGTCAAGTCAAGGCATTTGGACTCGAGCGTCTCGTGGCACAGCGCCAAGTACTGCAAGACTGCACCCTCGCCCTCCTCCAGCACCTCTGAGGGCAGCTGACTAAGCTCGTAATCATCGTACTTGAGATCTTCCAGCGAGGTCGCCAGCAGGCCCAGCCCAGACGGCAGGACCGAGAGTAGATTGCCCGTAATGTCGAGACACCGCAGGTTGGAGAGCCGCTCCATGTGGCCGGGGGTGCAAATGTGCCCCGGCAAGAGCTCCAAGTTGTTGTTCGACAGGTCGATGAGACGCAGTTCGGCAGCGTCGCACAGCTCGTCCGCGATAGCCTGCAGACCGTTGCCAGACACACGCAGCTCCTTGAGTTGCTTGAGCTGTCCCACCTCTGCGTCCAGCACGGGGATGCGGTTGTTGCAAACGCTCAGGGAGGTGAGGGACGTGACCCTGCACACCACCGCAGGCAGATTGGGGAGGCGATTTGCATCCAGGTTGAGGACCAGCAGCGCTGTCAGGTGAACAAACGTGACGGGAAGGGTTGTGAGCTGGTTCTCGTGCACGTGCAGCGACGTGAGGCACGACAGGAGGCGAATGGAGTCAGGCAGGTGCTCGAGCAGGTTGTTTCCGATGCGCAGCTCCTTGGTGTAGCACAGCGGCCGGAGGTTGGGCAGGTACGGCATCAAGTTGTCACTCATGTCCATGGTGTGCAGCGCAGGGCCTGCAAGGCGCTGCACCTCGGGCGGCAGCGACGTGAGGAAGCAATGCCGGATGTCGAGCACCCCCACCTTCTTGGCGTGGTATTGCGCCTTGAGGTAGCGCAGGATCACCTCACAACCTCGCTCGCGCACCTCCAGGGGCGGCTCCTCCAGATTGTTAAGTGCCAGTTTCAGCTCGACCAGCGGGCAGAGGCAGAGCTCCAGCGGCAGGGCACGCAGGAGATTCGACTCGAGATCCAGGCGCTGCATGTGGCGCAGCAAGCTCACTTCCGGCGGCAGTTGATTGATGCTGTTGCGCTTCAGACTGAGCGCCTCAATGTATCCCAAGCCGAACACGTAAGGCGGCACCTCGACGAGATGGAAGCCCTCGAGATTGAGGAACTTGCTCTTGCCCTGCCATGCCCCAGGCAGTTTTTCACAGCCCGGCGGTGGCCCGGCTTCAAAGAAGCACTTGAGGTACTCTATGAGCTTTGGCGCTCCCGCGTTGATGACCTCTGGCGGGATCGCGCCAAAGGGATTTTCGTGGAATTCAAAGTTGAAGAGGCCGGCACACTTGCCAATGCCCGTCGGCAGCATGCCAAGACTGTTCGTGGACACGTCCAGGGCCTCGAGGTGCGTGAGGTGCCAAAATGTCTCGGGCAGCGACTCGAGCTGGTTGGTGTTGATGTTGAGGTGCGTGAGTGCCGACATGCCCCCGAATTCGTCCGGCAGCCAGGCCAACTCGTTGCACTCGAGGTTGAGGCGCTTGAGGTGCTGCAAGAGCCCGATGCTGCGCGACATGCCTTTGAGCTTGTTGTGCGACACGCGCAGGTCTGTGAGGGACGTGATCTTGCAGATGTGCTCCCCTATTTCCTCGAAACAGTTTTCCACCAGGTTCAGGATCTGCAGCTCGCGCAGGTCCGAGACCGTTTCCGGCAGATCGGCAAGCTGGTTGAAGGGCAGGTGCAAGCGCGTGAGGTGCACGAGGTGCCGGATGTTGGGGTGCACTTTCTCAAGGCGGTTGTGCGCGATTAGCAGGTGCTGCAGCGACGGGTGATTGCCGATCGATTTGCCGAGCTCCGTGATGAGGTTGTCGCCGCAGTCGATGCTGGTGAGCGACGAGTAGATCTGCGCTTCGATGGGAAATTGGAACAGCCCCATGCTGACGAGCTGCAGCGAATTGCTTGTTATGCTCACATACAGGCGGCGCAAGTAATCCATGATCATGCCGTAGCCCTTGTCTGTCACCTCCTTCGGCGGCGAACGCAGGGGATTGTTATCGAGGTTGAGCGAGACCATGGTCGTAACACGCGCCATCTCCGGCGGCACAGTAAGGAGCTTGTTGCTGGTCAAGTTGAGCTTGCGCAGGCGCGGCAGGTCACCGATGGCCTCAGTCAGGTACTCGAGCTGGTTCTGCGCGATGGACAGATCCACCAGGTTCGTCAGCGACCCGATCCACGGGCTGATCTCCCGCAGCTCGTTTTCGTCGAGATGCAGCACGCTCAGCTTGTCGAGGTGCGAGATCTCGAGGGGCAGCTCGCGCAGGAAGTTAGACCGCACGTACAGCTCCGTCAACGTGGTGAGCCGCAGGCCAATCTGCGGCTCGAGCTCGTTTAGGCGGTTCTGGCACAGCGACAGGGTGCCGAGATTCGTGAAATCGAGCACATTGGGGTCTAGCTTGTCCTGGCCGGAGCTCAAGAGCGCAAAGCCGTCAAGGTCAAGCTCGTCCGTCGTCTGCGCCTTGAGCAAGCGCGACTGATAGTCGACCATGACCTTGGCGCCCTCGTTCACCACCTCCTGCGGCGGCCCGCGCATGGGGCAGTTGGACACATCGCACGTCTCGAGGGACGTGAGCATGCCAATGGCCGGCGGCAGGAACGCCAGGTTGGGATTGCCCTTGAGGTGGAGGTACTTGAGGTTCTTGAGCTTGGCGATGTCCGACTGCACGCTGAGCAGGTTGTTGTGGCCGAGGCGCAGCGTCTCGAGCGCCGTCAGATGAAGCACGCACTCTGGGATGCTATCGAGCTTGTTGCTGTCCAGATCGATCAGCTTGAGGTTCATAAGACGAGTCACCGACATGTCGAGCGTGCGGAGGTTGTTCTCGTTCAGCAGCAGCGTCTCGACGTATTTCTGCCGCAGGATGTACTCGGGAAGCTCCGGATCCTCCAATCCCGTGCCGGCCAGATCGCAAATGTTGTTTTTCTGCAGGTCAATAATGCGGCGCAGATAGTCGAGAAAGTGCCGCGTGCCCTTCTGGATCACCTCGGGCGGCGGAATTTTGAGCGGGTTGTTGCGCACGCGCACGTCCTCGAGCGAGGGCACGATACCCAGCTCCGGCGGCAGCTCCTTGAGGTGATTGTCTTCCAGTTTCAGCACCTTCATGCGCTGAATCTCGCCAATGGACTCCGGCAGGAACGTGAGCTCGTTGTTGGACAGCTCGAAAATGTGCAGCTCTTTCAGCAGCCCGATGTCCTCCGGCAGCTCCTTGAGCTTGTTGTTGTTGAGGACGAGCTCCCGCAAGGTCGACATGAGCAGCAGCTGCGGTGGCAGGCTCGTGATGAGATTGTCCGACAGGTCCAGGCGCGTGATGCTGGTTTGCTCAAAGACCACTTCTGGCACCGCCGCCAGCGTCATCTGCTTGAGCTCCACCTGCTTCGACTCGGCTGCATGCAGCACATTGGCCAGAAACGTCACGGCTAGCTGCGCCCCGGCCTTGCACACCTCCGGGGGCGGGGTCTTCAGGTCGTTGCCCGCAGTTTCCAGCGTCTTTAGTCGCCGCAAATAGCCCAACTCCAGCGGCAAGTGCGTGAGCCTGTTGTCCTTGACCGTAAGCACCTCGAGCTTCAGCAGCTTCGCAATGTCCTTAGGCAGCGACTCGAGCAAGTTGTAGTCGAGCTTGAGGGCGGTGAGCGTGGTCATGTTGCAGTGCCAAGGCGGGAAGTGCTGCAGCCCCAGGTGGCTCAAGTCGAGCTCGTTGCTCGTGCCTGCGTTCTGGAGCATCTGCAAGTAGCGGAAGATCTGCTTCTGCCCCGCCACCACCACCTCTCGCGGCGGGTCGGTGAAGGGGTTCATGTCGACATTCAGCGCCGTCATGCTGCTGAATTTGAGCAGCGAGAAGGGCAGCTCCTGGATCAAGTTATCGCACGCATTCAACGTGCGTAGTGGCAGGCGCGGCAGCAGCCACTCGCTCATGTGCTTGATCTTGTTGTGCGCCAGCGACAACTTGGTCAGATTTGTCAGGTTGGCGACCGTGCGCGGAAGCGTCTGCAGCTCGTTGTAGTCGAGCAGCAGCTCGGAGAGCAACGTCAGCTGGCCCACCCCTACAAAGAGCTTCTGGATCTTGTTGTTCTCGAGCGAGAGCGACGTGAGGCCCGTCATGAAGGCCACCTCTACGGGCGTGCGCCGCAGCTCGAGCGCGCGCAGATCGAGCGCCTGCGTCTTGCGCGCCATCTGCATGCGCTTCAGGTACTCGAGGATGGCATGCGTGCTGTGCTCCAGCACCTCCAGCGGCGGAGTGCGCAGCTCGTTGCCCTCAAACGTGAACTCTCGCAGCGAGAAAATGGAGCCCATCTCCACGGGCAGCTGCAGGATTTTGTTGTGGTCCACGCGCAAAAGCTCGAGCCCCGCCATCTTGCCAATGACCGACGGCAGCGATTGGATTTCGTTGGCCGTCATGTCCAGGCTCTTGAGCTGGCTCAGCGCCACGATTTCGAGCGGAAACGTGAGCAGGCCCATGCGGTCGAGCTGCAGATGGTGCGTCCTGGTAGCCTCGTCGAAGCGCTTCAGGTAATCCATCACCTTGCCGGTGCCCTTGTCGCGGATTTCGGGCGGGGGCGAGACGAGGGGGTTGCTCTCCATGCTCAAGTCTTTGAGCGCTGTGATACGCGCCAGCTCGTACGGCAGGCAGGGAAAGAGGTTATTGTCAATCGCCAGCCGCTTCAGATTGGTGCATCTGTCGATGCCGGAAAAGAGCTCCTGCAGCTCGTTCCCGCCCAGGAACAGCTCCGTCATGTTGGTGAGCTTGATCATGTACGGCGGCAGCGCCGTCAGCTTGTTGCTGCCGAGCCGCAGCGTCTGCAGGCGGCGCAAATTGCCCAGCGTTTGCGGCAGCGCCGAAATCACGTTGCCGCTCATGTCAAGATACTCGAGGCGCTGCCACGCGCCCATGACGACGCTGATGCGCGAGAGCTTGTTGTCGCTCAGGTCCAGCTTGGTCATCAGGGTGAGCGTGCTCATGCTCGTCGGGATGGTCTCTATCTTGTTGCCCGGCAGCGAAACCGTGAGCAGGCGCCCGGCTTGCGGCACCGGGTGCGTCGGCGAGTGCACCAGCTCTGGCGGAAAGGTGACGAGCTTGAAATTGGGCAGATGCAGGTGCATCGTCGTGAGCGCTTCGTTGATCTGCCCAAGATACCGCACGATGGCGGCACACCCCTGCGAGAGCACCTGGATCGAGGGCTCGAGAATCTTGTCGTGGTCCACCTCAAGCACTGTCAGCAGCGTCAGCTTGCCGACCCCGGGGTGTATCCGCACCATGGCGTTCTCCGACATCTTTAGCGACTCGAGCCTGCTACAATCTGAAATCTGCTGGGGGAAAGTATTGAAGTAGTTTTTACAAAAGGACAGCACGCGCAGATTCAAGAGCTCGCCCATGGTCTCGGGAAATGACTCGAACTCGTTCTCGTCCACCATCAGCTCCTGAAGCGCCGTCAGCGCACTGATGTCCTCTGGCAGCGTCGGCACTTTGTTGTGCCGCACCGAAATTGACAGCAGCGGCAACGGATTCAGAGGCCCAAAGTGCTCCATGTAGCGGAAGCAGTCGCGCGGGAATGCCTCGAGCTTCATCGCCTCCAACACCAGTTTTTGCGTTTGATACGCGTCCCCGAACTTGTGCAGATAATTGACAATCATGCCGGAACCCTGCCGCACCACCTCGGCCGGCGGCGTCTGCCAGTCCCCATTGTTTTGCAGATCAACTTCATTGAGACTCTTAGCGAGCCCGAACGTCAGCGGAATCTGTGTGAGGTGGTTGTCGTTGAGGAGCAGGCGCACCAGCGACGTGAGGAGGCCGCATTCTGGAGGAATGACCTTGAGGCGGTTGCGCTGCAGCGAGAGCATGGTCAGGCTACTCAGCACCATCAGCTCTGGCGGCAGCACTTCGATGATGTTGTCGTCGAGCGTCAGCGAGTGCAACTTTGGCACTGTGAGGGTTTCGATCGGGAAGTGTTTCAGCTGTGCGTCGATCATCTCCAGCCCGCTGGTCAGCGCAGACTCGTACATGCGCTGCATGTAGAGAATGAGGCTCTCACTGCCCTGCGCCAGCACGTCCTCGCGCGGGTTTTTGATGGGGTTGTTGTCGTAGTTGATGTTGCGCATCTTCTTTAGATTGCCTATCACGAGCGGAATGATGGAAATCTGGTTGGAGTTGAAGGAGAGGTCTTCGAGCAGCGTCAGCCGTTCAAACTCCACGGGGAGCTCGGTCAGCGCGTTGTTACCGACACGAAGCCGGATGAGACTCGTCATGTAGCCCATCTCCTTGGGCAGCGCATGCAACCTGTTGAAGCTCAGGCGCATCTCCTCCACGCTCACCAGGTTCCGGATGGAATCCGGCAGCCACCCTATCCTATTGCGCGTGAGCGAAATGTCCTTGAGATTCTTGAGGTTCCCCAGACTTTCCGGCAGCGAGCGCAGCCCGTTGCTGTCCAGGTTGATTTTGGTGAGCGAGACCATCTTGCCAAACTCCTCGGGCAGGCTCACCAGCTTGTTCTGCACCGCTGAAAAGCCCCGCAGTTTCACCAGCTTGCCGAGCAGCGCTGGCAATTCCTCCAGCAGCGTGTTGTCCAGTCTGCACCCCAATCCCCGCCACGTCAGGCCTTGCTCACGCGATCACATGGCGGCGCACATGTGTGCGCGCGCATGCATGCAGAGCGAGCACACGCGCGCGAGAGAGAAAGAGAGCGTGCGCGCGAGCGCGAGAGAAAGAGTAAGCGAGCAAGCAAGTTTAGAAAGCGAGAGAGGAATGTACGCGCGCGAAAGAGATGTGCATAATCGCGGGGAGAATCTCTGACTCAAGTGCAAGGAGGGCAGTCCTATGTTCCAGGACAGGTTTACACACACACACACACACACACACACACACACACAAACACACCAACCAAAAGGCGTATATGTAGCGTACGGGAATATGTATGTATGTATGTATGTATGTATGTATGTAAGTATGTATGTATGTATGTATGTATGTATGTATGTATGTATGTATGTATGTATGTATGTATGTATATAAAAGAGAGAGAGAGAGAGAGAGAGAGGCATAGATGAGAATCTCTGACCGAAGGGCGCGGAGGGCACTCATGTGTTCGAGGACAGGCGGCACCGTGAGCAGCGGGTTGTGGGACAAGTGCAACTCTCGCAGGTCCTGCAGCACTGTGATTTCCTCCGGCAGCACGCGGATCTCGTTGTATTGCAGCAGCAGCGCTTTGAGGCCCTTAAGCTGCCAGACATTTGGGATGTAGGGTTGAGGTTTAGGGTTTAGGGTTTAGGCACGCGGTTTAGGGTTTTGGCACGCGGATCGCGTTGTATTGCAGCAGCAGCGCTTTGAGGCCCTTGAGCTGTAAAAGAACACATTCTATAGTAAGAGAACC
>Ga0115006_10004220_pt1 | contig 10021 bp, 15 predicted proteins | sample ArcOceMetagenome_3_FD_88943 | JGI IMG/M metagenome (GOLD analysis project Ga0115006, IMG submission 88943) | Marine eukaryotic phytoplankton communities from Arctic Ocean - Arctic Ocean- Svalbard ARC20M Metagenome | ecosystem: Environmental > Aquatic > Marine > Oceanic | place: Arctic Ocean...
GGCCTGTGGTAGGCATAAACGCGGAAGGGACCAAGATGACGTCTGCCCCTGCCGCCCTGCCGAGCTCCAAAACACGCACCAACACCACACACACACACACACACACACAGGGGCAGTGTCATAAGATATTAGCTTGTGTGGCTGAGATGAAGGAATGGCAAAGAGGCAGGGCCTCACTGTGCCTCAGACGATGATCACGCTCAGCCGTTGATCACGCCCTCGCCTACACTATCGCCTACTGACCCTGTGCCCCGCGTTACATATCACGCGTGCCAGCAGCCGTGCGTCAGGCTTCAAAGAGCGCGGCTGGGAGGGTCCCGGGGAAGATGAGGACACCGGAGCGCGGTGTACAACTCCGGGAAGCGGAGGTCGTAGCAGATGGTCACCCCGATGTTGCCCACAGGTGTGTTCTTCACCTGCGTGTGCCCAACATGTGCCAGGCCCATCAAGCGGTCAGTTCGTGTGCTGCCACGCACGCATGCATGCGCAAGGAGCTGACTGCCAGCAGAGCCAGAGCGCCAGCAGAGCCAGAGCGCACCGCAACACACACACGCACACACACACACACACACACACACCACACACACACACCAGCAACGCCTCGGGGCCCGGGTGGGTACTGTTACTTTCTCTGAAGCCCCCTGTGCCAAAAAGAGTGTGGGGTGGGAAAAGGACAGGCAACAACGTGGCAAAAGGACAGGCAACGACGTGGCAACGCACATGCCGCAGACAGCACATGCCGAGCATCCGCACAGACCGTCATAGTCCACATCGAAGAGATGCATTTTGCGGTAGGACGCCACGAGAACACCTTCTGCATCGACAATTGCGTGCGTATTGTACATCTTGGGGTCCTCTGGATGCGTCCGTTCATGAAACCCCTTTTTGGCGCTCCTCATTTTAGCGCGCGCGAGAGCGAGGGTGTGCAGTCGCGCGCGCGAGCACGTACGTACACGCATGCGCACATGATCGCGTGCTCACACTTATGCGTGGCGCGTGCGCTCGCATGCGCTCGCATGCGCACGCACAGGGCGACACAGCAAGGAAGCGGGCACGCACCCCGAGACTGAGCCACAGCGCATGCTCCTTGGCAAGCTGCTGATACCGCGAGAAGAGCCCAGCGGTCCTGTCGTCCGATGACACAGCCACCCGTCCTCCTTCACGCAACAGGAAAAAGGGGTCCTCGCGCACACACACCAGCCCATACCAGTCGGTCCGCAGTAATAAATCGTATCGTATCACACCAGCCGCATGCATGCATGCATGCATGCAAAGCATGCCAAGCATCTGAGCATCACGTTGCCAACTCCCCCATGCGCGTAGGCACCTTCGAGGGGCTGTGCGGCCGCGAGGGCGTCGCCGGTGCCGGGAATGCCCATGAACTCGAAGCACTCGGGCAGCGACAGGAAGCAGGCGCCCTGGCGTGTATGTTTGTGCATGCCTGTTTGTTTGATCATCGCAAACACGCAAGCACACGAGCCGCAGGGGCGTGGGCGCCACCTTTGCCTTGGCCTCGACACACAGGTCGCGGCAGAGCCGCATGTTTTCCTCGGCGTCTGCGGAGCCAGACGCGCGCGGGACCAGATCGATCACTCGCCTCGCGCACAGGGCCGCATGCAGGCACGCTGTGCGCCCCGCGCGGCGGTGGCGCGTGCACAGCACCCGCGTGCGTGCGCACGCACACACCGTTGGTGGCGCACATCTGCGCCATCGCGATGATCGGCTTGGTGACGGCGCCTGCGGACGTGGTCGCCATGGACATGCTCGCGGCCCGCCTCACGGGGACTCGCGCAGCCGCCAGGCGGCGCGACGCAGCACCGCACAACGCCGCGCGTGCCACCAGTCCCACCGCGGCAACTAGGGTCCCAGTGCTCGTCTGGATGCGGCTCACGCGCTGCATCCACCACCTCCGCCGCCCGACTGCCGCGCGGCTCACCCTCAGTTTGCGGCCTTGCAGCGCTGCATCCACCACCTCCGCCGCCCGACTGCCGCGGCTCACCCTCAGTTTGCGGCCTTGCAGCTGCCGTTGCAAGGAAGGGTGGGAGAGGGTCACAAGCGGATGTGGGGCCTCCTGGCGGCACAGCGCCAGCACAGCGACCTGCGCGTGCCCACGACCTCGCCGCTGGGCGAGGCCGTGCGGTCGGCTGTGGAGCTCCAGGCCGACTCCTCGCTGAGCGTGCTGGGCTTTGCTCTCGCGGGCGCCGAGCGGCTGTGATATGTCCATGGGCGCGGACGGCGTCGGGTGCGCCATGGCCGTGTCCGCAGCGCGCGGGCCCGGCGAGGCCGTGGTGCGAAGGGTGTCTATCGACGGTGTGATGGGCATCGGCGGCATCGTGGGCGGCGAGCTCACACCGCAGCAGCTGGAGTGTGTCGCGCCGCTGCTGGACGAGCTTGCCGGGCGGCGCGCCGAGAGCGAGGCCGCGCATGTCCAGGCGCAGCATGCGGAGGACGAGCCGGGCAAGGGCGTGCGGAAGCGCAATCCGCCGCTGGCGCGCACAGCAGTCTTCAAAAGGCGGTCCAGAGAGCCAGCACATCGCAACCTGCGAGACTTCATCGCGCAGCAGCGGCAGGCGCAGGAGCCGATACTAGACGTCGAACTGGCTCTGCAGCGGATGCAAATGGGGCGGCGTCCCAGGCCGACGACGGCCGGCGCGAGGCCGCGCCGGTCGAAGCGCAGCGCCGCAGTCGCGGCCACTGGCAGTGCCAACGACATGAGCGCACTGTTTGCTGACTGCTGCCAGCTGTCTGCGCAGCTGGCAGACGGTCTACCCGCTGACGTGGCGCCGCCGCCCGACGCTGGAAGGGCCGCACGGTAGCCGTTGGCTGCTGGTGGCGGGTGTTGCTGCACTGGCCAAACTGCAAGCGCTGCTCGGCGGACCGCAATGCTCGGTGCCGCCTGGGCTTCTCTGCACCAGGATCAGAGGAGCAGGCCGCTGCAGGGCACTCAGTTAGCCGCGCTGGTTCCCCACCTACGCCCGGCCCTGCGTCTCGTGCAAATACTAATCAAATAATATTCAATAAACGGATGAACGTCGCAGCCTGAGTGCAATCACGCAGCCGCGGGATTTTGCATGCAGGGCCCCGCGGCCCTGAGCATCGCCCCGCGCAGCCGGGTTCAGACGCAGCCAAGCGCAGAAGGAGCGCACGACATCGCGCTGAGCGGTCGCTGCTCGTAGTGCGCAATATGTCAGAGCACCGAGCACGCGGTCTCTAAGAACACAACATCCGGAGGGAGATGATGCAAGGTCAGACCAGGCCAGCCCGCGCCCGGCACTTTGCGAGAGCCCGCTCCGGCAACGCACGACATGGTGGGTGGTGGGTGAGTGGGCTCTCGGCGTTTTCGGGCGCGCCGCGGGCCCGCGGCGCTGCGACGCTGGGCGGGCGGCGGCTTGGGGCTGTGTCGTGCGCTTGATCTGTGCTAAGACACGTGTCAGCCGAGAGTGCGTTTCGATGTGGCGCGCCCATTCGCGATGCTCCTGTGCCAGCATTTGCCGCTGCTGCCGCTGCTCCGACTTGCTGCTTGCTCCAAAAGGTCGTCCTCAAGCTGTACAGCCCGTTCGTTGCTCGCGAGGCGCGTGGCCGGGCCTTCCAGCTCCGGTACGAATTTCTTCTCCCGCAGATAGCGCTCCTCGTCTCGCTGATCTGAGCGGACTGCGCCACATGGTCGTTGGCCTTGGCGTTGGGGTCCAACTTGGGGAAGCTCAGGAACATGGGTCCGTCGCAGACAGCATGGCACTGAGTCCTCGCTCAGCGCGCGTGTGCGCGCGGGTCTCGCGGCAGATCGCGGGCGATCCGTGTCACGGTCTGCACGTCGACTGGGTGCGCTTGCGTGCGGAACGCCCAGCTGCAGGCTGCTGATGATGCGTGATCTGTTCCTTCGCATTGCCCCACGGCAGTGGCGCAAACAGGCGCCGCGACCGTGCTCATCCTGTGCGCGGCACTCAGACCGCTGCGGCACCCTGTGGTCGAAAGGGACGCCCGGCGGGCCTAAACCGGGCCGCGTCCGAGTCCGAGTAGGTCCTGCCCGGCCGCAGAGGCACCTGCATGCAGCTGCCTGGTACTCGGCCGGCAATTCTAGGCGCGAGTTTGCTTTAAGGGTTTCAGGGTTCCCCAGAGCTTAAGGGTCCCTCCGACGCCACTTCGCATCCCGAGACCATGCTCGTCCACCTGGCGCCGTTCGCGCTGCTCAAGGGCGGGTGCGTGCCCGCGGTGACCCGGCGGCGCGCGCAGCACAGGCGGACCGTCCCAGTGTGCAAGGGCGGCCGTGCAGCCAGCCGGTCTGCCGTCGTCGTTGGCGGTCGGCGGCTGGCGGCTGGCAACGGCGGCGACCTGCCTCTGCCTGGGGGCAGCGCCGAGGCCCCGTGCGCTGTGTGGCTGCAGTGTGCTCCGCATGGTGCATTCGCGTCCGCGCTTGGCAAGCTGCCATTTTCGCGCCCCCGCTCCTGCTGCGTGGTCGCGATGCTCACCGCCTGCGTGTTTCGCTTCTGCCGCCGCTGCTCCCTCACCAGCCGTGGCACTATGCTCGACCTCTGCTACTCGGAGACCTGCCTCGGTCCCATGGGCGCTGAGAACAACTGGGATGACTGTGGCTACGACGACACATGCGGTGCGTCTGATGGTTGCCTGTGCGTCTGCGCTGCTCGCGCTGTGGTCTGATGCATGCCAGCCTGGCGTGTTTGCGGGCTGGTGGGAAAATGAGGCGACGGGATGCACTCGGAGGGCCGTGCGCAGTGCGCACAAGGCAGTCGTGCCCGGCCGTCACAGAGCCTTGTGGGGCAGACAGCAGGGTCTTTGGCGCACGTGCCCTCTGCTCCTTTAGCAGCAGCAGTAGCGGATTTCATGCGTGCGCATTGCGCCGGAATCGCAGTGCGGATGGAGGCGAGAGTGAGAGTGGCGACGCCGCCGCGCATACTCATCACGTGGACGGCGCCCACGAGGATGTGCTTTCCCCGGCCCTTGACCCCCCACTCGCGTGGCGCGCGTGCAGTGGCGACTGATGGCGCGTCGACGGGCGACACGGTGGAGGGTTACGGAACCTGGGATGTCGGAGCAAGCGACCCCTTCTCTCACTGGTTCCGCTCGACTGAGACCGCCCCTGACGGCGTCGCTGCCAACGTGAGCTCCCCCGCGTGTGCCTCCTGCACGCACGCGCCGTCTGCCTGTGCGTGCACTCAACTGCACCGACAGGCTGTGGAGAACCCACTTGGGGCCGCCTTCGCCGATTGCGGCGGGGCAGCCCGTGCGTGAGGCTGCGTCCCTGCTCTTTTTTGCACCCTTGCTTCATCACCGCCCTGGCGCGGCGTCATTTGGGTCGCTGACGACACGCGTGCGTGGGGGCGTGTGGGCGGTGCATGAACAGGTAATGTCGTTCCCGTCGGGCCGCCTGGGCAAGTACACCGAGAACCCTTAGATGCGTGCGCGTCTGGCGACGGAGTAGGTAGCAGGACTGGGGGTGCCGCGTTGGCGGCTGCGTGTCGGGGGGGCATGTGTGCTTCCGGTGGTGCTGCAGCGGGGGCGCCGCGCGGAGGTGCTGCCAGAGCGAAACGGTTCCAAGTATTTATTAGGGCGTGGCGGATGGAGGGCGGGCACGGGGCGGGCGGCTGCGAGGCGCAGCGGCTACTGTGCCCCATGCAGTACACTTGTTGACTTGTGCACTTTGGACGGCTGGCGGCGCGCGGCGGTGGCAGCATCAGCTCTCAGCGCGCGCCCTGCGCTGTGTATCGGTGTGCAGCAGCACACCCGTGTGCGCGGCGCTGGCCACGTGCTCCCCGCCTTGATAGGGCTCTCCCTCGCTGATCGCATGCAATTCCTCGGACTATGAGCTCTCTCCCTCCCTGCCTCTCCTTCTCCGAGTCACGGCCCTCAGCCCCCGGCGGGCCCGGCTTCGACAGCCGCGGCCGCGCCACGTCGCCCGCCGCCCGCTCTCTCACTGCCGGCTCAGCGTGAGTGTGCCGCCACAGTCTGCGGCTCCGGCGGAGCATCGTGAATGGGATGATGATTCAGCGATCATGGTCCAATCGGGCCAACTCGGACTCGGACTCCGAGTCTACCGTGTGACTCCGAGTCAGGCCGCGAGGCTCAGGCTCGCCGGACCCGGCCCCGGGATGATGCCAGTGATTCCCGGCCCGGCCGCCGCCGCCGGCCCCCGGGCCGGGGCCACGTACACTGGCGGCCGCGCCGCCGGGCCGGGCACCACAGTGACACAGCGTGCCACGGTGCCAGTGTGTGGGATAGTCCGTGGGCGGCGCCGTTGACGACGGGCACTCGACATGCCGCTGGCCCGGGGCTCAGCCGCCGCGCGTAGATTGCGATGATAAAGGACTTCCACCCGCTGGAGGTGTGGGATGTGCTGGAGGGGCAGGCAGACGATGGGCAGCGCTACACGATTCTGCGACACGCGACGCTCGGCCTGGCTGTCGAGCTCTGGCATGACTCGATGGGCGCATTCCACCTCTACCTCCCGTCAAACAGGCCCAACGCCGCGAGCGCGGTGATGTGCTGCTTCTCGAGCGGCATCGTCGTGCAAGAGGACACGGTGTGCGCACCGGAGCTGCTGTTTGAGCTGTGCCGAAACAGCAGTTGCTTTGAGACGGACGCCCAAGGCGGGGACTCCCGCTGCTGGACCCGCGACCCCAATCTCTGTCTCGAAGACGAGGGCAGGCAAATCTGGGACGGTAACGGCGACAGGTCGTGGGAGATCAGGCCCGACGGCGCATCCCAGCTGTCCAACGGCGCAGAAGCGACCAATACCATAGTCATTTCGCATGCGCTCACGCAAAGCGAGCTCGTGCTCTTCTATTCGGGCCTCATCTTTGTGGGCGGCGAGCCCTTGCTGCTGCCGTGCTCGAGCGCCTATGACGGCAGCGCCAGCGCCCTTCCCGACCGGTGGGGCCTGTCTGTGCCTGACCTGGCCTCAGAGACGGCAACGGGGGCTTTGGAGCCCAATCAGGACGACGACAACGATGTCGACGAGCTGCTACACGAGCTGGAACTGAGGGGCGCGCAAGCGCCCAGCGACCCCGTGCAATTGCGCGGAAAATCCCAGCCAGCAGGCGTAACGGTGAGCTATTCTTGGGATGCCTATGGTGCCGGCGGGCCGTCGGCGGACGCTGCAATTCGTCACCGTCTGTCACCAGGTGCAATGTCGTCCGAGGCCGGGCTCAAGCGAAGACTGCGCCACTCTGCTCAGGAACCCCAAATTCCGGGCCCCTTGCCCCCGCGGTTTTGCGGGGCTTCATCCAAATGGGGCGCTTTCTCTGGGCTCGTGAGCGTGTCGGGCCATCTGCAAGCGGAGGAGGGGGGCACAAATGGCGGTGTTGCGCGGCAGGCTCTTGCCCTCGCAAACGGTGGCGATGATGGCGGCAGAGGACACGCCCAGGTGTTCCTCAGGCGCCTACATACTGGACTTCTGGAACCAGGGCGTGCAGACCACGATGGCACGGCGGAGCACAGACAGGACGGCAGCGAGGGGCGGGCGCACGGCAGCTACGGCAGCGAGATGAAATGGTGCTGGCGGGTGGCGCAAGACGAAAGAGCCAGCGAGGAAGACGTCCTGTCCGTCCTCTTGGCTGTCGCCCGCAACGGCTGGGAGCACTTTTTTGTGACTGATCCCGACGCAATGCGGCCGCGCTGGCTTTTTGCGCACACAGACGGGCGGGTAGATGAGGTCATGGACAGCGGAGACGACTTTGGTTCCACGCCCCTCATGATCGCCTGCTTTCACGGGCATCTCACCCTCGCTGAAATCCTCTTGTCGCGCGGCGCCGATCCAAATCGCGTCAACTTTCGCGGGCGCACGTGCCTCTTTCATGCTCTCAGTCCGCCTCCCAGGGAAGAAGAGAACAGGGCGCACCAGATCCCCTACGAGCAGCTGTACGAACGCAAGAGGGCCGTGGCCAGGTCGCTCGTCCAGCTCTTGCTCCAGTACAATGCCCTCGCCGACCATGCCGACCACAAAGGCGTGACGCCGCTCAAGCTGGCCGCAACCAGCGGGTACCACGTCTGCGCTGCCATGTTGGTGCGCGCAGGCGCCGACGCTCGCAGGGTGGACGGCAACGGCTTTTCCGTCCTGCAGTCTGTTCAGGCCCTCCAGTGGCACGCATGCACCAACCACGAAACCAAGGTTCTTTGACTCCTGTTGCTTTCACTCCTGCTGCCGCCGCCTGCTGCATGCGCCCGGAAGCAACAAACAAGTGCCACAGCGCAGACGTTGCTGTGCCTGTTGGCAACTGCAGGCGTGCCAGCCGAGCATGCAATGTCTTGCGCCCGCCTCTCGCCTCTTTTGCCTCTCGCCTCTCGCCTCGTTTGCGCGTGACTCAGCGCTCTGCTGACGCAGCGTTGCTTGTGCAGCGGCTGGGCAACATGTTGCGCATCCTCGCATCCCCCGAACAGCTCATGCGCCCTGATGCCATGAACAAGATGATGTCGATGCAGTCGATGCAGAACATGACGTCCATCAAGTCCATGGCGCAGGAACGCAGGTTTAAAGCTGTTGAGAGGTCTAAAACTCTACATGTGGACGGCGAGGTGTCAGAGCAAGGCGTGCAAGCTCAAGAAGCGTCGATGTGGTGCCAAGATGCGCGCATGATGCCAGCCATTCTCGTGCTCGGGGGGCAAGGCGGCAAGGGAGTGCGGTGGATTTCTGTGGCCAAGGCTGAGCATCTCATGACCGCTATGCGCGAGCTGCTTCCCCGCAAGCGTGCCCCACGTTTTCGAGGCCCTCTCGATGCCGGCGCGCAGGAGGGAGCATGGCAACTAGGGCAGGAGGGAGCACGCCAACTAGGCCCTGGCCATCTCGAGCCCGAGATGCCTGCCTTACCTGCGTCTGCTACACTGCGGGAGCTTGAAGCTGAGGCTGTGGGGGGGGGGGCGGACGGTAGCGGGTGGGAGCTGAGTGGCGAGCACGGCCATGACGAGCATGCGCATGGTCTCGCGCGCCAGCGGGCAAACGTTCGCAGTGGGCGCGCACGTGTGGGCAACGGTAGTGTGGGGCGCTGGCCAGCAGGCGGCGACAAGCTAGGAGAGGAGACGCCTGAGTCGGCCATGGAATGGACCGTGCGCGAGTTGCTCCCCGTCTCTCGTCTCCAGGCTGGCATGCGCGTGCGCGTGTTGGTGGTAGGCCGGGAGGAGGGCGAGGAATACCATCTGGAAGACGCCCTTGTGGTGCATGCTTGCGACGTGTTGCGGCACGGCTGCCTCGCGCCATCTGCGGCTGGGCGTGGTGCGCTGGAGGGGCGGGATGCTGAAGAGCTGTCCTCGCAGCTGTCCTCGCAGCTGTCGCACCAGCCCGGCCTGTTGCAGCGCATGCTCACCGTTCGCGCTGCCCCTGACGCTACCGCCGTGGGTACTGGGGATGGGGAGGGGGAGGGGGCGACAATGGGGAGCTGGGCTGCGGACGTGACCCTTACCGTTGCTGCTCACACGTTGATGCAGGCGTGGCAGGTTTGTGCGGGAGCGAGGCGCTCGGGCCCACTGTGTTGCCGCCCTCCTGCCCCCCGCACTTTGCCTCGCTTGCCTGCTGCATCTTGCCTCCATGCCGCTGTGCCCTTTTGCTCTCGCTCGCACGCACGCGCGAGCACACACACACACACACATGCACACATGCACACATGCACACATGCACACATGCGCACGCGTACACAGACACTGACAACACAGCACAAACGCACAGGACAACAAATGGACGGGGGTAGAACTACCGACGCCGCAGAATGCCGTGAGCCTCTTCACCGACGCCGGCCGAGGGCTGCTCTCGGCAGCGGAACGGGCAGGCACCAGTTGCTGCGCACGCCTTGTGCGTGTCTTCGAAAAGCAGAAGACCCCTACATCCTGTGGCGTGTGTTGCGCGGTGGTCGCCGCTAATGTCCTCGCCCTCCGTGCCCTGCCGCCCGACAGCGGACCCCCTGCCGAGGGCCAGGGACGGGGGGCACTCCGCAGGGGGGGGGGGGGGGGGGGGGGGGGGGGGGGGGGGGGGGGGCCCTTTGGGCGGGCAAGGCCTCGCGGGGGCGCGGGTTTGTGGACC
>Ga0115006_10004221_pt1 | contig 10021 bp, 11 predicted proteins | sample ArcOceMetagenome_3_FD_88943 | JGI IMG/M metagenome (GOLD analysis project Ga0115006, IMG submission 88943) | Marine eukaryotic phytoplankton communities from Arctic Ocean - Arctic Ocean- Svalbard ARC20M Metagenome | ecosystem: Environmental > Aquatic > Marine > Oceanic | place: Arctic Ocean...
CCTCCATCGCGAATGCCTTTGCGACAATCTACAGAGAGAAGGGGGTAGCTGGGCTCTACGTCGGCACGTCCGCTACCGTGACGAGGGCGGCGTTCCTGACGTCCGCGCAGCTCGGCTCGTACGACGTCATCAAGAACAACCTGCTGGTCCAGACGGCGGGACTCGACAAGGAGGCCAATTCGACGCACCTCCTCGCGAGCCTAGTCGCGTCGGTCGTGACCACGACCGCGGCGAATCCAGCGGACGTCGTCAAGACGAAGGTGATGAACTGTAACGGTGAGGTGGGTGGTCCGGCGGGTCATCTTCTGCAGATACTGAGAACGGACGGCGCGGCGGGGCTACTTAGGGGATGGACCGCTTCGTACTTCCGAATAGGGCCTCACACAGTCATATCGCTGGTGCTAATAGAGAAGGTCAGGCAGCTTATTGGGATGTCGAGCTACTGATTCGGTTGTTGACGAAGTGTAACTTTCCAAGCCTAAGGGTCCCAGTGCTGTGATGTTGAATCCATCTCACCAGACTAGGAAGTCAACCCTGGTCGGTCTGCTTAGCAGAGCCGCAGAACCGTGACAGCAATAATGTAGCAATGTGGATTGTAGTCATTAGGAGGTAGTGGGTTTAAATTTCAGTCTATTAAATTCAATCATTCTAAATGTTCAGATGCAGCAGCGTCTTCTTCTTCTTACAGTTGCGTCTCACAGGCAAGAATTACGCCTCTGAGGTATTCAACGCAGTCACTGTGTCCGTAACGCTCTGCGTCGTCAAGGGCAGAGTTTCCCCAACGGTCGTGTGCGGTAACAAAGTGCGCTGCGTCTCCTTCAAAGTTGATCACGAGATACTTGAGAATGTGCAGATGACCTTCGCAAGCCGCCAGATGAAGTGCCGTTCTATGATCGTAGTCTCTGACTCCCATGTCTACTGTTGCACGCAACTTGACCACCTCGTCCAAATCGCCCGCTTGTGCCGCCGTCAGGAGCAAGGTTGCCACCTCTGCGTTGGAGTTGGAGACCACATCATCCGCAAGTACAAAATCTGCATACTCTGAGTTGATGTCGTTGCTATCCTTGCAACCTGCGTCAATCAAGGCATCTACACAATCAGTATGGCCGTAGTGTCTAGCGCAGCTGAGAGCCGTGGTGCCCCAACGATCTTCGAGGTTCAAGTGCTCCGCCGGACAGTGCCGGATCAAATATTTAACTGCGCGCAATCTCCCCTCCGTTGCGGCCAAATGGAGTCCCGATCGACCATCATAATCAGTTTTGGTCAGATCAGAGCCTGCGTTATGATATGACATCAGGGCTCCGACATCACCCTGGCTCGCCGCAAACAAGATTGCTGAAAGTTCCCTGGTTTCGTCTACATACTTGACTTGACTCAAATCTGTCTTTGTCCTGGCCAAGCCCGAGAAAACTTCGAAATTGTGAATCTTGATCAACTTTACGAGCTCAGTGGCAACTTCCACCCCTCTCACGCTGTTACCATTCTTATCAAGCCTGGGGCTGAATATGGAAATTCCGCAGACATTGGGCACTACAAGAAAAACGCAGCCACCCACGCCAGATTTTGATGGCACGCCGACATCTGAGGATGAAATGGTAGCGAATACCAGAAGTGAGATGCGAGCAAGTTTGTTCTCATTTGTTCGAACCGATGTTCGTCTCACCAAAGGACCACTGTCCAGAATAATCGTACATTCCACAGCTGAGCATCAGCGGGAGCACATTGCGTACGTGCTGGGGCGATGCCATGCGCTTGCCGGTGAATGGATTTAGCCCGCCATTCGCCAGCGTTGCAGCCATCGTACTCATTCCATGGTTGGTGTTCAAGATGCTGCAAATGGAGAAGTAAAGCTCCAACGTATCCTCCAGCGCTTTCTTGTAATCCTCGTTTTGGTTGAAAGACTCGGGGAAGGCATTAAACTCCTGTCGAATTTTGGTTTTGAAGCACAAGGGATGAGAGCTAATTTGAGTGTGTTGTGAATAAACTCGACAGGCAAACTCGCCTTCATCATGTATGCGAGACACCAGTTCTGATCAGCACATCCGGACTCGCTCTTGTACGTCTCTTCCGAATATCCAACGCAGTCACCGATTCCACCGGACAGATCCTTCCAGTAATCCAGAATCCTTTCCAGGCGCTCCTGCCTACTCAGAGCTGGGTAGACCATGCTGCATGTCATCACTGCACATGATTGCAATGATGTAAGGCACGTCTAGCGCTGAACCAAGAATGAAACTCAATGTCTAGCACTCACTGGCCCCTGCATTGATCATTGGATTGTGCGGGATCGCATGCTTCTTCCCAGAACCAGGAACGCTCACATCTTTCAGGCAGATTTCGTTGAAGGCCCTCCCTGACGGTTCCAAGCCTACGCTGTTGTGGACATACTCAGTACCAAATTGGCTCAATGCAAGGAGATAGGACAGAGGCTTCGAGCACGATTGGATGCAAAATTGGTCCTCGGTATCTCCAATTGAGAACTGTTGGCCGTCAACGGTACACACCGAGATGCCAAACTTTTCCGGATCCGCATCTCTCAGCTGGGGAATATACCCTGCGTTGGCTCCCGAACTATTGGGAAGGACCTTTTCGTAGACGACCTCAATCGCCTCCTTCAGAGCCCCGAAATTGGGAACGCTCAACTCATTCTCGGCCACCTTCTTGATCAGACCGATGCCCTCCTCCGAGGCCCAGATGAGATCCTCTCTGGTCAATTGAACATCATTGGCAACTCCGTCAAGATTCCCGTCCAACTTCTCGGCGAGGCGGGCGAAGCGAACGTCGTCCATCACGCGTAACCCAGCGCGTTCGAGGAACCCCACCAAAAACGCGGAGGAGACCGCATCTTCGTTGTCCGTTCGGAGAGAATGCCATAGGGCTTCGGATTTCTCACGCAGGTGGCCGGCAGAACTGCCAAGCGAGCGAGCGGAATGACTGTGCTGGAGAACTTGGTCGGCAGTCGGCATCGTAGGCGGGTAGGTATGGTGGGTGCAAGCCCTGCCTTGTCCGAGTGTGCTGACGCGGGGTACCACCGAAGGCGGATGGAGTGTGATGGACGCCCGCTCCCTGCCTTGGACAACGCCGGCGCCGAACGAAGCTGCAACGAACGTTTGGGAGGCGGCTCGTGCAGAGCAGAGGTGTGCCGAGTTGAAACGAGATCCTCTCTCGGTGGTCGATGACGTGCTACGTCTCCGTGCTACGTGGGGTGTCACTGCAGGTGTCACCAAGGGGGCCAAAAGGGCGTCCCTCGTCCAGGGGCGGCAGCACCTACACGTGGAAGTACACCCAAAAGTTCTTCCGGAACGACAATCAAACACGCAGCAAGCTTGTACAATCTAAAGTAGCAAGAGCAGATCATAGGTACCAGTGGTGCAGGAGTCCTCTATGGGTTCATCTCCAACCAAGGGATGGCCTCCTTCAACCCCGATGGCGGCGGCGTGCCGGAAATACTCTCAAATCAATGTAAACATATTCACTGTGGCTTGTTCCACAGGCCACGAGCCGACGCTGCTCCAGCGGCGAACGATCGCCGGTCCACAACATTCCGCCCGTGCTAGTGCTCCCTGCCTAGAACTCACGTCCTCCTATGATAAGGGCCTTAAGTCTCAAGACCAACATTTCCTTCAGAACTATAACGCGCAGACTTGCCGACTCTAGACTTAATTTCTAGTTCAGTGACGCCTAAACCAAGGTGCTCTCTATTGCCAGCCATGTAAAATTCACCTTAATCATTCATCACTAGAGATGTATCTAGCAGCTAGCCATTTTCCTTCGCACCTACCTAGCGGCGCAAAATCATCAAAGCGAGCAGCACGGGTCCCGAGATCTCATGTGCACTTCATCTATCCTTGCCAGCACATCGTCGTCCAACTCGACAGGACTACCGTCGAACTGCCTCAGGTTCTCCCTCAACTGGTCCATCGTTGTTGCACCGACGATGACTGATCCATTAGACTCCACGAACCGTCGGCTGCGACAAAACGCAATGGCAAGCTCCGACGGAGTCATGCCTGCATCCTCCGCTATCGCTGCGTAGTCCTCGGCCGCATCGAGAGTCGCCTTCGTTGCCGACCTGGGATGCCATCTGTTCATGTAGTCCTCGTACCTGCGTGAAATGAGCACACCGAGTTAGTGAAATCCATAGCAATAGCGAAAGCGATCTCGCACCTACCTGACGTATCGCGAGTTGTCGTCGGCCGGCAGTCCTCGTCCCTTACTCCGCTTGTTGTACTTTCCGCTGAGCAGTCCCCCCGCCAGGACGCTCCAAGGCAGCAAACCGATGTTGTAGTACTCGCACGCCTCGGCAAGCTCTGAGTCGAACCGCCGGTCGAGGAGCGAGTACGAGTTCTGGATGGTTGCGAGCTTGTCCCGGATGCCGAGCTGCTCGCACGCCTTCACCCACTCGGCGACTCCGTAGGTCGACTCGTTCGACAGGCCGATGTATCGTATCTTCCCCTCGTCGATGAGGTCCCTTAGAGCCGATGCTGTTTCGAGTATCGGGACCTCATCGTCACGCTTCTGGTCGTGGTGGTACGTGGTCATTCCGAAGGCCGGGACATACCTGTCCGGCCAGTGGATCTGCATGAGGTCGATGCGGTCTGTCCTCAGTCGTCTGAGGGACGCGTGCGCCGCATCTCTCACGGAGGAGGCGTCGAGACGGCAGTCCGGAGGTGGATCGCGGGGCGCGTCAGGGTAAGCCCTCGCAGCGGCCACGGGCGAGGCGGGAAAGAAGCCGGCGATCTTCGACGCGATGACGAGCTCGTCGCGTTGCGCCGGCCCGATCTTTTCGAGATATTCCCCGATTATCTCCTCCGTGGCCCCAGCTCGATAGTTCGGGTCCGTTAGCGGCACAGGGCTTCATGTATCGTCGCAGAGCACCAAAAACCATGGAGGACAACCGATGAGTCAGAATGCCGCCTGTGGACCGTTTTTCATGTCGCGACAAAGCCACTCACTACAGCTCCGCAGTATCGATGAAGTTGCAACCCTCTCCCCTCGCAAAGTCGAGCTGCCCGAACGCCTCATCCCTCGTGTTCTGAACGGCCCACGTCATGGTGCCGAGGCACGCCTCCGAGACGACGAGGTCAGAGCCCCCGAGCCGCCGTGCGTTGTTCACCGAAGAAGCAACCGTAGAAAGCGCCGAGGCGGACCGCTGGCGACCTGAGGAGGAGGCGGCGAGCACAAGGCCGAGGCCGGCGAGGGACGACGCCGATGGCAGTCTCCGTAGCATCTTGTCTTTGTCGTTGCGGGTTCTTCTTCGTCTTCTTCTCCTCTCTCGGCTCGGCTTCGGTCGGCTGCCGCGCGCGCTGCTGAGTCGTTATTTTTTGCGGGAATTGCTTTGACTGCGACTGTAGTGTAACGATTATGCCATTTTTGAATGCTTCTTGTATCTCCCCAGATAAATGAACACATTTTCTGAACACACTTACGATACTTTCTGCACTCTCACTTTCTTGGTCTTCCCTATGCATTTACAATGCGTCCGCGGAAGATTGTCGGCAGGGTATGCACCTGAATCTGGCATTTATTCCTCGCAAGGGCACCAGGCGGGTGTTGGTTGGCCAGCCGGGGGTGGAAGCTTGTTGCCTTCTGACAGAGTAAGACCTCCATAATCCATACAAAAGCTGCCCAATATCTAACTTCAGAGCGCTTCTTTTTCTGTGTGGGTCATTTCACGACACTCCTACGTAGGATCACAAAGCAAGCCACGCCGTTGCCTCTTTCGACCTCTACGGTGATGTTATTCTACTTACGCAGTAGAATTAACTAGAGCGAAGATCGACGATAAGCAGTGTCACTATGGCGGCAGACCTACTTCGGCAAATCTATTGGAAGAAGTCCGAACGCCATCGTTTCTGGGATAGTTTGCTTGCTTGTCCTCATCATTTCGCCGATCGATCGACGAATCGTCGATCATGTTGGTCACCGCCTTGTAAGGACAATGTATAATTTTGGCAGAACTAAATGCTCGATCGAAACCAGACCGCCACGCCTGGGAAATGGAAATGGTCGGACTAGACCGTAGGAACTTTGAAATGGGAGCAAAGTTCATGTCACGGCCGAGATACGTCCGGCGATGTGGTTGTGTTTTTGTGCGGGCAGTCGCTGCTTTATCTAGAAGCTACTAGCTACAATTTGTACGATAAAACATACCAGAGAAAGCCGCAGCCAGCCCCCAATTTCGACATTTTGGGCCTTGACAACTGCATTTATCAACGTCTACGAGACCACACAGCAGTCCGGGCACGTGCGTTTTGTGTTGACGCAGTCAGTGCAGAGGCTAGTTGAGGTTTCAGAAGATCGCCGGCCAAAAAGCTATCAGACTATCAGAATAGCCTTACATACCAACGGTCAAAGCCTTTCATCATCAATGCGATTGCATCGATGGTGGCGCCGTCTTGAAGCCCTCAGGAATCACACAGCTTGCTTATTTTTTTGAGCGAAGGGACACATGTTCACAGTCGAAGGATCAAAAGGGTCAAGAAGAGTTTCCCAAGTTGTCTCAGTTGGGATGTATTGGTAGTTCAGACAAACATTATTGCCTTAGTGGGAGGCCTCCTTCCTTCAAAATTGAAGAACGCATCAATTAATTAATTAATTTAAGAAGTTCCTTAAGTCTAAGGATCCCAACAGGGATTTCTTTTGCGCAGGCTAACGACTGCTTCCGGATATATTTGGTAGCTGCACCCCCATACTGTGGAAGTATTTTCTCTCTGGTTAATTTATTGATTGATTGACGGAGAAGGGGAATACATTGAATAATGAAGGACATGAAGAAACGGTGATTGTCATTAGCTGGAAGAATTGTCGCACAGTCTCAGCTAGAGTTCATCTCTGTCATCAATAACTTCCTCATCCTCATCGTCACTTCCATATTCCTCGTCGATTCGGTTTCGATCTTCCAAATCATCTGGCCTCTCTGTAACATAATCTGCATTTCGTTGCTCTTCTTTCGAACGAGCTGGAACCTGCTTCGGCGGAGCCTGCTTCGGCCGAGACGATGTGGATCTCCTCTTGTCCCTCGAGGCGGCAAGTATGGCGGCCCGCCTCGCAGCCTCCGATGCCGTGGTAAGTATTCGGTGCCCGCTCGCCGTGTTTAGTCTAATCGTGCCTAGATTCTCGGCCTCCCGCAGCCTCCTGAGCCCATCCCTCGCCAGCTTATCGGCGAACTCCTCATTTCCGAAGGTGTAGAGGCCGATATGCACGTCAGCCAAGTCCTCGAGGTCAGCAGCAGCTCCAAAGAACGGGTCCATCGACTGAACGTCGCGGTAACCCACATTCAGCGGATCTATGTGTAGCATCCTGAGTGACTGGCAGCTTGATATTCTGCATGTTATCGATTATGCGTGCATCGGTGTACAAGAGGAGTTAGAGAAGCGTGCAAACGAGGCACGTATAATCGAGGACACTTACGTCTTCGACAGCGTCATGACATCCATCTCGTCGTGGACGTGCAGGCCGTTCACCTTGAGCGTCTCCAGTTTATTCGGCTTGGGCAGTGAGCGGACGAGGGTCCGCGTGTGAGTGACGTGCTGCGCCCTCTCTCCATTTCCAAGGTCTTGAAAAGGATCGACCGTCAGGTGGCGGAGGTCGGGAACGGACGACAGCGCGAGCTGGAGGGCCGACGAATTCGTTCCTTTGTCGAAATTGCCCTGTAGACTTATCGAGGACGCCCCCTGGATCTTCTCGAGAGTCAGATCCATGTGTTCGTCCAAGATGTCGCCCGGCCGCAATATTACAAACTTCGGGGAGGATGCCCGAGTGACGTAGTCGGTCAAGAGGAGCACGTAAAACAGAGCGAGTACGACGCCACTTTTCATCATCTCTACTCGCGTGCCGCCCGCTTCGTCTCCGCTTCGTGCTTCTTGGTCGTAAGAAAGCCCGGATACGATGACGAGTTTCGATCAATGTTGACTGGCGGTGTTTCAGATCTAGGTCCCCGAGTCCGCAAGAAGAGGGTGCCACAGGCGTAGGCGGCGTGGTTCCTCCTCCGATTCGTTCCTCGGCTCTCGTCGATCTCGCGGGCGCTGTATTGTAATCGTAATCGGCGTGTAGTGTCGGCGTGTCGGCTGTGCCGGTTGTGTCGTGATCGTGAAGCGTGTAGCGTGCTAGTGCTGAGCCGTATGCCGTATGAGCTCGCCAAACGCGTCCTCTGGCCCTGGATGTGCCAGCTAGGTTTCCGAGTATTCCTGAGTCCACAGAAGGGTGCTTCTTCAGGCCCCAGGCGTCGCGTTCTCCTTCCTCGGCTCTCGATCTCCGGTTGCTTTGTGTAGGAGTAGACCGTACAAGATTAGTAGCAAGCTATCGTAGCTACAAGCAGTGGAACCGGAGGAGAAGACTTCGCACACCGCGACAAGGACCCGGCGCCTGGTGTTCATCGCGGACTCTGCCTACCTTCGTTGGTCTTCTGGGGCTAAGTCGTCTATGGACAGGTGTCACATTAATGTTGACTGTGAACAGTCTTCCCCGGGAACATCCCGCGCAGCATTCCGAAAATGCGGCTGTCTCTCGCGCTAGTGCTGCAGTTTGATGGGTCACTTCGACAACCGTCGGATCGTCTCAACGGTATGACAATGGACCCCAAGCGGCTTGGCGTCGGCATCGGATCATGTAGCGCGGCACTGCTTTCGGGCGACGGAGAGTTGATTCATCTGACGTCGAAACAGATACCGCCATTTCCAGGCCTGAATGCAGCACATACAGAATACGAGGGGCTGTTACTGGGCTTGGGGACGTTACTTTCGGCAATCAAGGAGGATTCTGAATCCCTCAAAGAGCTGAAAACGCGAGACAGCCCAGCCATTACAGTTCAAGGCGACTGCAAGGCCGTTATTGATCAAATGAATTGCAAGTCAAAGCCTCGGATGATGGAAGTTAACTTCAGGAAGGCAATCGATTTAAAAGACAGAATAGAAAAGGAATATGCACAACTAGGCAACGATAATTTGACGATATCATTCGAGCACGTTCCACGTGAGATGAACACGTTGTGCGATGAGGCCTGTCAACAAGCTGCATACGAGAAGCAAGATGAGGCGGAACGTGCATTATGGGACCGCATTCAAAAATCTTCCCATTCGAAAACAGATAACGAGCCATGCAGAAGCAATCAGGCGCCAAATCTTTCGAGTCTCCTCAATGAAGTGCTAAACAGCCCACTGATTTGCTCGTCGGCCCGCATCTTCTTTGCATGTGAGCTGACAGATCTTGCAATGGAGACTCAAGATGCTGCGACTCTTAGGGATGCGTCCGATTTCTTCTTTGAGATGTCTAGGAGATGGTCTAAGCTGTACTACCTTAATGACTCAAACCAGCAGATGAAAGTGACATTGAAAGCAGTTGGTCGAGACGTGAAGAGGCTGAGTGAGCTGCGGCCAGGCAAGAGGAAGAAGCAGCAAGGTCTGACCAAACTCGAGGGAGACGAGCTAGCAGCGAACCTACAAGTGCTTATCCTTCTATTCGGTTTTCATCGTCAACGGAACAGCCAGCAGGATCTCAAGTCAGGGAACAGGACAAATGATTGTATTATAACACCCTAGCACTGATTTGTTCAACTTTCACCCATTCACAGCTTATAATTCGGTGTGTTCTCCAGAATTATCCTTCCATTTACTTGCTCTGGTAAAAACCTTTGATTCATGACATCATTGATTGGTGACAAAAGAGGAATAATTCTCCAAGGCAGCAATTGTGCATCAAGAGCCAAAGTGAATTGGAGTAGTCTAGTCCAGGTCAGACAAACAAGCCTAGAGCTTGGCAATGTGACACATCGCACAGCAATGAGGTGAGGCCCGAATTAGCATGCCCAAAGAGAACTGGGCAGAACTAGACAAGAGCAGGCTGGGACTGAGAAACGGGACACATCCATAGCACCTTCAGCCTTGGCCTCTGTCTAGATACTGATGACAAGGAGCAAGAAGTCCAAGTTGCTTGCCCCTCTCCATTTAACCTTATGTTAGGGTTAGTTTTCGGCTGGCTGCCGTAAGTAAGGAAGACGACAGAGACGACAGACGACGAAGAC
>Ga0115006_10004222_pt1 | contig 10021 bp, 4 predicted proteins | sample ArcOceMetagenome_3_FD_88943 | JGI IMG/M metagenome (GOLD analysis project Ga0115006, IMG submission 88943) | Marine eukaryotic phytoplankton communities from Arctic Ocean - Arctic Ocean- Svalbard ARC20M Metagenome | ecosystem: Environmental > Aquatic > Marine > Oceanic | place: Arctic Ocean...
CGCGGCGGTCATGGTCCAAGATCCAGTCGACTCACCTTCGTCAGATTCTGATGCACTGGCACATGTACTCGCTGGTCTGGCGGCGCAGAAAGACAGGGATGACGAGCATCCGGACGAGGCAAAGGATCTTCGAGCTTTCGTTCAGGTTTGAGCAATGGTATTGGATCTTCACACGAGGCAAGAGGAGGAGGCTACAGGTTGCAAGGATGTCGAATCGGATATCACATTGGACCCTACAGCAAATCCTGCAAAGCTGGAGACAACCAATTGTGCTGTACCTGTACAAACGGGCGCAACATCATCGGGCATTGTCAAGGCTCAAAGATCGTTGTCAAGTTAAGCATTTGCAGGCTTGCTTATGTTCGTGGAGTTTGTGCACGCACATTGAGGGTAGGGCGAGAAAGATGGCGTGGAAATTGCATCGGCGACGCGTTTGCATCATTTACGTTGACATACTGTTCGAATTGCACAGTTATGCACTGCGGAAAAGGCGCATGAGAACTCGAATGATGCGATCTGCCAGAGTAATTCGTTACATAAAATTAGAGTCAAATTTCATCCTGTGGCACAGCAAATCGGTTCATGCAAAAAGATTGCAAGTCAGGTTGGTGCAGTTTGATGCGCGGATCCAATTTCAGAGACAACGGTACCAACAATCTATCCTGATTCAATTGATGTCTTGTTGGTCTGTGCATTCCAAGAAAATGGCCAAAATGCGATATTATTCCGCATATTATTCCGCAAATTCCTCGGATGATAGCGAAGACAGCTCTCGCGATTTTTCGATTCAGTCCAGCCATAAGAATCGCTCGTTTCCCACACCTGTGAAAGCTTCAAGAAGCCGACAACTGTGGCCAAAGACTTCCCGAGCGCTCCATCTGTCTGAAACGTGTCATACCGCTGATTCATTGAGAGCGGGTGAAATTCGGAATAGTGTTGCTTACCCTCCTTTCGCCAATGACTCTCAATCCGATGACACGAAAATCGAGGAAAAATGCATTGAGAGCAACTCTCCAAATATTGTAGGTCTTCTCAGCGGCGGTGTAGTCATACCTGCCCACGCACTGGTGGAAAATGTCATCGTGAGCGTGCAAATCACGAAAAACCCTCCAGGAATCAGACATGATAAACTTCAATCAATGAAATTCAAGTCTGAGGTGCTAACCTTTGCACCTTCTGGGCTAGTTTTTCGGAGACCTGTGACACTGTGGCTCAGGTTTGCAGGTACGGCTGCAGCTGGCAACAGGCTTGCGATCCACAAATTCAATCCAGAAACGCGAGACTGGGACGAACAGCTTTCCCAGTGCTTGCAGGAAGATATTCTTTCCGTCAATATTCTAAGCTTCAGCACATATGCAGTCCTGGAGGTTCCTGCAGAATCCGACTCCTTGAATATTACCTCACCTGAACGACGTGACTCTTTGACCTTGAATAGCATCAGTAGCGATTCGCTTCCACCATCTCTCTCTTCATCAGCGAGTGATTCCTGCTCGGAGAGAGACCAACTAGACGAGCCATTTGCTGTTGAATGTCATCAAATGGAGGCAGCGGTCGACGCAAGACTTCAAACCGTTGAGGTCCCTCTACAGGACATGAAAAGTGTTGAGATCCCACAAACCCCAAGGAGCCTCATTTCCAGCACGGCCTCTAGAGCCAATGATGAAACAGTGGCAGAAACCCCACGTAGCTGTGTTTCGAGAGACAATCAAGGGAACCCATCATGGAAGGGCAGATTTCAGAATCCAATCACAAAACAATGGCTTGAAATGTCGTTGCCCATTGTTTCCAGAGAAGATCAAGAGCTGGCGGGAAAAGGGAGCGACAAGGCTGGCAATTTTACTCTCTCGGCCAGGGTGCAAGGTGATACCGTTACCTTTGTCAAGACATACGAGGGGAGCCATAGTGTTATATACGAGGGCACCCTTAGATCTGGTAAGGTGACAGGTACATTCACGTTGGCGAAGGATCAGGGAGGTGCATGTGGATTGTTTGAATTGGAAGTCGGCCTTGGAAGCGTACTTGAATCAATGCGAGGTGTGGATGCTCCCTCGTCCACTGTGCATGATCTACAGAATCTGGCAAGTCCAGCACCGGTAGCTTCAGACGAGTACGCGAGAGCTTCGTATTCTTTTGCAAGTCCTCAAACCCCAGCGAGGACTCCAAGCAATAATAGCATAGCAAGTTTACTGATTGATGTTGTGAATGATTCATCGAGAATCGTCAGCAGTGCACAGTCCATCACATCTTCACTTCTCTCGCCTGCTAGGGTGCCTCGTAAATCTTCCAAGAAACCGTCGATTCCACCAATTCTGCGGGCATGCACTTCTCAGGAAGTGCCAAACTCGAGTATGCTCTCGCCGATTCCGGCAAGATCTCAAGAAGAGGTGCAAGTGTCGTCAACAAACGTTGATGACGTGCCAAGCTCGAATATCATCTCGCCGATTCCGGCAAGAGCTCAAGAAGAGGTGCAAGTGTCGTCTACAAACGAGGATCAGCAAGAAAGTCACAATAGTTCTCAGAAGACTGCGAAGAATCTAAATCCTCTTGACCACGAAGATTTTGCTGGAGAAGGTGACCAACCGCGCGCTTTGCATGTCGTCAAGACATCTAGGCGTTCTGCCTGGGATGCTCTTCCGGCGGAACGTAGAAGTCGCAGTGCACGGGCAGCGCCAAATGTCATTACTGCAAAATTTACGGCATGGCATGAGTGGTCAGTCGCCATTCGAGAAGAACGACACAGGATCGCAATCCAGATACGCAGGCATCGGCATGCACTGTCAATCCACGTCCTGTGCGTCTGGTGGCAGTTTTCTGCATCCAAGCGCAGAATAGTCTTTATTGCGTCTAAGCTTCAACATTCAAAGTACACAAGGATTTGTCGCCGTGTTGTCGCTTGCTTCTGTCACTTCCTCAAGAGGGCAAGGTATTCGCTTTGGCTGTCGAAAATCGAGGCACACTGTAATGGTAGGAATGCTCGGGCTTGCGCTTTGCGAACTTTGGTAGCATGGCGTTCTATTGCCTCATTGAATATGCTGGATTTCGAAAGATCTACTTTCAATTTATTGGCAGATAATCGTGAAGCTGAGCTTGACAAACGCACGTCACGAACTCAAGAACATCAAACATTAGCGACACTTCGTATGTGCAAATTCTTCCAGAGCAATAGGCGTTCGCGATTGGCGTTTTTAGCCTGGAAGTTTCAAGTTTCCCAGATTGGTCGAATCTCATCCCATGTGGTCACGAGGCAGCAAAGCTTGTTCAAGTTGACCCTTGGCAAATTTCACGCCTTATGGTGGTGGCGGACCTGGGAAAGGAAATATTCCCGCAGGATCCTGCTCACGCGGCAGCAAAGTTTGTGCATGTTGATGCTTGGCAAATTTCATGCCTTATGGTTGTGGTGGATCTGGGAAAGGAAACATTCCCGCAGGACCCTGCTGCGTATGAAGTCAGTGAAGCGCCACCGAATGTTGTCACTTGTCATAAAGAGGCTCAGGAGGCACTTGATCTTGCAACAGATTGTTGCGAGCTGCAGGACTAGGAATGCGAGACGCAATTTGCAATACACGTTTGTGAAGCTGAACGACCACACAGTCGCCCGTCGGAAACACAAGTCCCACTATACTGTTTGCTTGGCCAGAAAGTTTCTCCATGATGGCTTTGTCAAAAGATGTGCACTCAATGCGTGGACTGAAGAGCATATGAAGAGGAGGAAATGGAGTCAACAGTTGGGACGATTTGCGCATAAAAGATTCCGTGCACACGAGCGAGTTTACTTTAAAATCTGGGCTGAGAAGGTTTTCCTGGATATGATTCGACACAGAGTGATGGGAAAGATTTGCAGAAAGCGATTTGATACTTGCATGTTCACTTGCTTCCAGCATATGCGGGATTACGCTGCGAGGAATGTCACTGTGGGTAAGATGAATTCGCGTCGCGCAAAAAAATTAGTCTCCGTCGTGTTGTGCGCATGGATGGATTGGTTGAGTTGTGAATCCTCACAGCGCGCCCAAAGTGCACACCTGATGTGTCTGAATGATGGGTCTGCGAGGAACGCGGCAATTGCTCGGAATCTTGCGGATGTTCAACGAAAGGCGACTTTGTGCCGCAGGAAACTCCGGGCCTGGTTCATAGGCGCGTCAAGGAATATAGTTTTGCGTGCGTGCAGCCAACGTTGTCAAAGAGAGCATGCGCGTCGGGCTCTGAGCAGATGCTTTGAATTGTGGATCTGCACATGTTCAGAGGGTGTGACAATTAGAGAAGAGACGGCACATCTTGCAAGGCTGGACGAGCGTTTATCTCTGCGTAAGTTACGGTCCTTGACACGCTTCACGTTTTCAAAGTGGGTTGCATTGGCATCGGTATCATCCAAGAAGGATTCGGCGCTGATTCGCATTTGCAGCAGAGTACAAATGGTGCGTACGCAACACATCATCTTGGAGGCTTTTTACATATGGTCGGACATGACTGCAGAGCAAATGCGATTTAAGCACATCATACTGAAAATGCGCAAACGGCAGCATGGTTTGCTTCAGGCTATAGCATTTTGGTCATGGTGGGGAAAGTCATCTACAGCGAAACGATTCCTTAGAGCTAAAATGAAAGTGGTTAATAACAGGAGCAAAGCGGCATTTATGCACTGGGTAGCAGTTGCAGATAGCAGGAACGAATTGGGAGTACGAATGCATCGACTTTGTGCACAGTGGAAACGGCGACGCCTCACATTGGTATTTGCGAGACTTACCAATAGATTTTGGCTCAACAAAATCATAAAGGGGCGCTTGCGATTTTGCAAGCAACGCCGGCAAGTACGAACGTTCGTCCTGACCTTCGATTATTGGCGAGCGTATGTGCGTACAGTACAAGTCGGGCGGAAAGCGGATGTCAGATGTACCATGTTGATTGAGAGAACACATGCCCGATTAAGATTGTTGGCTTTTGTGGAAATGTCGGAGTGGGCTTATATTTGCAGGTTACGCAAAAGTGCATTTGAGAAGGTGCGCTTTAAAGTGAGCTTCCGCGTCAAGCACCAGTCAATCACGTCTGCAATGGCTGCGTGGATCGATGTTCATGAAAGGCGTATGCGCTTACGACGTTCCTCTGGAAAAGTAAAAACCATCCTGCAAGAGAAAAACAGCGTGTTTAAACAGGAAATCTTGTCAGCATGGGCCGACAGGAAACGACACTGTTCGAGACTCGAAAGGCTCCAATCTTTCATTTCCAAATTCTGTCAAAGGCAATCCCGGCGAATGGCATGTTTTTGCGTCAACCATCTGAGGCTGCAAGTGTGCGTCAGGAAGGCGAGCCAGAGATTCTTTTACATGCTGCTACGGCGCCGCAAGTCGAAGTATTTTTCCAAGTGGGAAATCTGGTCCACCGAAACAAAACGCATTGCGCGATGCCAACAAAAGTTTTCCTATCGCTCCTTGGCACACGTGATTGCCCGTTTGCTGTCTTCTGTCTTCAGGGCTTGGCATGATCACCAGAACTGGATCAAGCAAACAGAAAATCAGCTTGCGCAGCAGCTAATGTACAAGGCAGGCCGCACTTTGCTATGCAGCTTCCAAGGGTTGAGACTTGAGGCCGATTTTCAGTTTTTATCGCAGCAATGTCGGAGTGCGCTTGAAGCATATGTCTCGAAATCGTGGAGCTTCCAGAGCAAACAGATTCATTTTGCCCAATGGAATGTTTCCTGTTCCAGTGATAGGCGTTTGTTGTGCTTTTTCTCCAGGACCCACAAATTGAGTATTCAGCGCAACATTGTTCGCAGCTGGTTTGCGCATATGCAGAGAAAGAAAACCCGAACAATGCGGTGCGCACAGATGCTTGTTGCCCACAACAGAACTTGTCTGCTTGAGGCGTTCTTGCGCTTGAGATCCTCCAAAGCTATGTTACAAGGACGCCGGGGACAGATGGGCAAGGACGATTTCGAGTCTGTGATGTTCTCGTTATCTCAGCAACTGCCGCGAGTGTTTAGGGTGGCGCAGAGAATGGCGCTATTGCGGGGAGTCGGCATGTTCATGAGCTCTTGGAGGGCTCGCCATCCAGAACTGTGCTGTGCTTTCACTCAGAAGCAGCGTGTATTCTACTCGTGGGAAGAATTTGTTGCAGAGGCCAAGAATGAGACGCAATACCTTCGACGATGGAAGCATATGATAGAGTGCTTTGTTCGCAAATTTGCTTACGAACTGCAAACACGCTCACTGAAAGAGTACATGGCGCTCTGGAAAAATACTTGCCAACTGCAGCGCGAGCTTCGCAAGTGGGCAGCTACGGCGCAAAGACATTGGCAGACAGGGTGGATTTTGCTCGTCCTGGACTCGTGGAAACAAGTTACAGCCAGCCGAAAGCAGGACAGTTTGCAATTGAATCGCGTCAATCAGGTGTGCTCCCTTTCCCTGCTCTTGTCTTGTGCAAAGCGGTTGCGCGTAATGAGGTTGAATGTGCTCGTGTCAGGTACGAGAAGCTGCAGACCGACTAGAGGCGAAAAGCAAGAAATTTATTCGGCAGGCGGCGAATGCTATCCGCTGCGGAGTTCTACAGTCCTGGAGAGTCTGGACACTGGCGTGCAGGAGCACTGAAATGTCAGTAGATCTCTGGGCACTACGCCGGAAACAACAGAGTTGTATGCAAAGCCACTACCTTGCAAGATGGCGAGCACGAGCAACGCAGATTAGGCGTTTGGAGCGGATGATAATGCTACAGGAGAGCTCGCGTCTAGGAGACCTCCGTGTGCTTGCTTTCTTTTTTGACCATTGGATCATCGGAAAGTACGTTTCTGCTCTGGAATCAAGCAGCAAGTCGCGACAAGAAACCTTGCGAGCATGTGTCAGCCTTGTGCGCAGAGTTACAGAACAGCGTCTTGGGCGTCTTATTCTGCGGCGCTGGGCGACTGCAACAATTGACGCTGTCGATTGTGCAAAGAGGTGGGCGCATTTGGCGGTGTTGACAGGAAATGGCGCCACAATCTCGCACGCTGTTGCTGCTGAAGCCAGCAGGTCGCTGCTCAAGTCGAGACACGAGATGCAGGCATGCGACGACTCCTTGGACGATGTATCGTCCCGAATCGTGTACCTCTCATTATGTCCGATGCAAAACAAAGGATTCTTGCAGGGTGAGATTTTAGCTATCCGTAGTGCCCTGAGTCAAGAGAGATTAAGGATTGAGTCCATGGAGAGGAAGCTGAGTCTTGTGGAAGAAAAGATGGACAGATGAACATTATGTCAAAATTCTACTTGTAAATGAAAATGAATAATAAAGTATCGACACAATGAATGACATTGAGTCTATGGAGAGCAAAATGGGCCTTGTGGAAGAAGATTGAGAGCTGAGCACGAACTTGAACGGCAGTTGGCGGGAAGCCGCCTCTCCCCTGAGAGCCGCCTCTCCTCCTCCTCCTCCTCCTCCCGAGTTCCCCGCCAGGCCATTTGACCAACACAATTTGTGCTATGCGGGAGTGAAAAGGAAAAAGACGCCACATGCCAAGAGTAACGCCTGCATCATTTTCTGGTATTTGGCCGGGTTGGGCTTGTGCAAGCGATAGAGGAGAGACCCTGCTATCACCCCCACGCCACCTGTGATGGTGCAAATGACGTAGTATCTCCACCACCGATCGAAAAAGAGCAGATTCTGCGAGGCCAGAAAGACTGCTCGCATGAAAACATTCCCAAAATAGTTGGCTTGCCCTGTGAGCGTATAAATGCAGGCACGCACAAACAATGGTGTCAATATCCACGACTAATCAAGCAAGTCTACTACTCTCGGGAACACGGACCCAATAGCACAAGGCAGGCAAAAGAGGCAACACCGGAAGAACGCAGGAGCGCAGGGCTCAGCTGGAGGTCTGGTCGTGACGCAAAAAAGGCAAAGAGAAGTAACGCTGGCGGCGCGCCTGCTCCGAATAGCCCCCCTAGCACTCCCGCAGCACCACCTGATGCCATGCACGACGAAGAAGCAGACAGAATTGTGGGGTATTGGTGGTCAGAGTGCCTCTGCGATATGTCGCGTGATCTAGTTAGGCGAGTAGATTGGAGGTATGGTCAGAGTGTCTCTGCGACATGATGCCCACTGTCCCACCACACAAGGCCAAACACACACGATGCGCCAAGTGAAGATAGCAGCGCCAGCCTCAAACACCTCTTGTCCCGCATCGCAATGTGACCCGATTGCTCAGTCCTCTCTCACACACCTCAAGTCACGCCAGAATCGCATGTGCAGCATGCAGCATCATCAGAACCTGCCACCACCGAAAGAGAGACCACCACAAACGGCCACGGCCCCCACCGACCAGGCACCAGGATGAGGAGGCGTCCCACACGTGCCCTTAGCCCTTCTTCAACCCCCCATCGACCTCCTATCATCGATATTTGCTGCACGACTGGACTCTGCGCGCTTGCATCCCCACCCACCGTCGACTGTTCGTGGGAGTGCGCCTCTGGAGCGTGCGCCAGCGCCTGGGCGTCCTGCCCGCTGAGACTCCCCGCCTCATCTGCCGCTGCAGCATGCGAGGGCCCAGGCGCCTGCTGGTGCGCGATAGTGCACTTGGGCTCAACGGTCACGTCCTCTCCTGCCACATCTCCCTCCACTCCACCCCCTCCTCCCCCATGCACAGAACCCAACAACGATGCACCGAACGCTGGTCGCGGTACTGTGCTCGACACGTCGACTGAAACTGACGCACAATCCAACGTCGGCAGCTCTGCAGCCAACTCGGCTGCCTGTCCCTTGGCCACTTCTTCACTCCGTGAACTCCTCTCCGCTTTATGCAGCCCCTCCGCGTTCGTTTCCGGCGCTGTGCTAGACACGTCCACTGACACCGACACACAGTCTGCCTTGCGGAGCGCCGACCGTGACCGCGCGTCGTCTGCCACACCTGCGCCTTCCTCCCGTCCTCCCCCCGCTTCCCCCCCACCCTCTCCTCCTCTTCCTTCGGAGGCTGCTGCCTGTGCGACGCAACAGATGGCCAGAGGGTCTGAGCCATTGGACGCAGCAGGGCTGAGCAGCTGCGTGCTCTCTCTCTCTCCTGCACACATGCACACGCGGGCGAGCGTACATGAGACGGCCGTGCGCGTGTCTCCGCAGGACATAATTGCACAATCAACTATATACATATAGTTATCCTACTAAAGCGCGCGCGCGCTCTCTCTTTCTCTCTCGCGCGCGCGCTCTCTCATACGCGTACGTACTTGTGCGAGAGAGCGAGAGAGGCAGGCAGAGAGAGAGAGAACGAGAGAAAGCGCGCGCGAGCGTGCGTGCGAGAGAGAGCGAGAGAGACAGTGAGTGAGCACCCGGTACAGAGTCTTGCATGCGCACACCACAGCACAATTAACTATATATATATATATATATATATATATATATTATATTATATATTATATATATGTATATATTGTATATACACGCACACAGAGTCTTGCATGCGCACAGCACAGCACAATCAACTATGTATATACATGCATATACATATATATATATATTATATATGTATATATTGTATATATACCCGGCACAGAGTCTTGCATGCGCACAGCACAGCGAGTTGTAGGGGACGACGGGCCTTCTGGCACCCCCGCGCCCTTAGGCCTTGCTGATCTGCAAAACACCATGGCCATCCTGTTTAGGGTTCAAAGTTCAGGGTTCAGAGTTTGGGGTTGAGGGTATCGGGTTTAGGGTTTCAGGTTTCAGGTTTAGGGTTTAGGGTTTCGGGTTTAGGCCTTGTTGATCTGCACAACGCCTTGGCCAACCTGTAATGCTCCGCGGCAGGAATGCGCCAGGAGGAGGAGGAGGCCTTTTAATTTTCGATTAATTTTGTAAAAAATCAAAGTTTGTAAAAACTTGCAATTCAAAATTTTAAATTCAGACTTTTGCGCCCTCCACCAGGGCACACAGGGAGCTTGCGGCCAAGAGCGAGCGGACAGACAGGAAAATGGATATATATATATATATGTATGTATGTATGTATGTATGTATGTATGTATGTATGTATGTATGTATGTATGTATGTATGTATGTATGTATGCATGCA
>Ga0115006_10004225_pt1 | contig 10011 bp, 8 predicted proteins | sample ArcOceMetagenome_3_FD_88943 | JGI IMG/M metagenome (GOLD analysis project Ga0115006, IMG submission 88943) | Marine eukaryotic phytoplankton communities from Arctic Ocean - Arctic Ocean- Svalbard ARC20M Metagenome | ecosystem: Environmental > Aquatic > Marine > Oceanic | place: Arctic Ocean...
AGGGCAGCGGACTCCACCTGGGTCGGTCGGTCGGGAGGCCCGAGTCGGGACGGACGGCGGCGCCGTCTGCCAGGCGGGTCGGTCGGTCGGGCGTCCCGACCCGAAATTTGCTTCGCCGCGCTGTGCGCGGCGGGTCGGTCGGTCGGGGATACCGAGTCGGAAACGCTCACTACGGATTTTCTGAGTCGGTCGGTCGAGACGCGAAGTGTACTTTCAACTTCGCTTCGCCCAGGGCTTCGCCTTGGCCTTGGCAAACGCGTCGCCTCAAATTCAATAGAGCAAGGCTTGAAAGTTAGTTTCAATAGGTTTCAACCTCTATTCAACGTGGCTTCCGTCGTCTTCGCCGGTACCTTGCCCGCCGCGGGTATCCCGCTGCCGTCGCCGGTGCCTCCGAGGAACGGCGGCAGCTGCGACGCGTCGATGTGCTCGTCGACGGCCGGCCCGCTGTCCTTGCCCAGGATGTGCACCTTGGCGCGCGTGTGCGCCGGCAGCAGCGGCGAAATCGCGCTCCAGAGGACCGTGAGCACCGAGGGAGCGTTGACGATCATCACGCGTCTCGTCGTCTCTGGGAAGTGCGCCGGCCCAATTTTGGCGATCAGCTTGACCACGGAAATGTGGCGCAGCGTGCTGAGCGAGACGCCCGCCGCGTCGATGACCATGTACGCCTTGACCAGCTCACCCTTCGCCGCCGACAACGCGCGCGTCAGGCGAAAGATCGTCTCCAGATGCTGAATGTAGGCGGCGATCATCACGTCCAGGACCGCCGGGTCGCTGCCAATGCCTGCCAAGTCGCACTTGCCGAGGCGATCGACAAAGACGGGCGCGCCGTCACGCGCCACGCCGCTGTACCCAGCGTAGAAGACGAGCCGAGCGAGCCGATGGTCGGGGCTGGACGCGGCCAGCGGGTGGAGGTCCGCGAAGACGCGGTTGGTCTGCGCCTTGACCCGCCACGCCATCGTGTCTCGGTACATGTCCATCGCCTGGTCGAGGCCAGCTGGTCTAGCCTGAGCGAAGCGCAGCAAGGTGAAGTCGTCGCAGTGAGCATTGGCCTCCTCACGTACATCGGATGTCCATCCGTCCAGCTCGGCCAGCACGAGCTTGCGTAGGCCCGCGACGAGCTCCTGGTCGGCCTCAGCGAGAGACGGAGCTTCCTGAGGCTCGACGCGGAAGCATGTGGGCTGCGGGTCGGCCATGACGCGGGCGACGGCTGCCGTGAGTGCGGCGTCCATGGCTGTTTAGGATGCTGCTATTGAGGCTATTGAGGCGACGCGTTTGCCAGCGATTACTCGAGGACCCAAATACTTTACGCAGCGCATGAAAAGTATGCTTGTTTGCGGAGGTTTGAGCCGTTGGCGCCGTTGGCATCATGGTTGGCATGCGCGTTTGCTTCGTGCCGATGACCCCTTCCGTCGTCCCTTCGATGCGCAGCTTCCAGGTAGCCGCGTCGACCGGCGAGATACCGGACACCAAGAACGTCAATCAGGACCCGAACCAAGGCATCGGTGACCACAACATGGTCGTGAGTATTCGGAATCCGGTGAACGGACTCAGAGCAGGCAGCGTCATATGCACGGAGTGCGTGAGCGTGAACAGCTCTCAAGATCTTTCAGAGCTTCAAGATGAATCACGCCAAGGTTGGTTTTTTCTACCGGAGGCACGCCTGAGGCTACTGCATCTGGCTTTCCGCGACGCCCAAGTCGTGCTCTTCTGCATCGACCCATGCGGCGCCGAAATGACTTTGGGTGATGACGGAGTGCCTGAGTACCACGGCCTCGGTGAGGTCATCGCTCGGGCCCGTGCAGCCTCATCGTCTGCACTGCACATCATCTGTGGCATCAGCGACGGGATCTCGTGCGGCATGCCCGGGTTCGGATTGGACACGGCTGGAGAGATGGCCATGCGGCTCGGAGTCGCAGCCTACTGCGCCGTCGAAATGGGCGCCGGCAGATTCGAGGTTGTGCGCGCCCAACCAGCATCGAAGTGCTCAGGTGCTTCTTACGCGGGCGCCTTCAGCGATGCCAGGCCCAGTGACGGAAAATTGCATGAGCAGGGCTTCCTGAAGAGCACCCTGTGGGACATGCACTCTGAGACGAAGCCTGCCACGAAGAAGTGTGTCATCTCATGAAGCTCAGCCAATCAACCTTAGAATCTGTAGACACAAGAAGCAGCTTCCTCAAAATAGTAGACGAACGTAACGAACGACCCACAGGACAGCGGTCAGCGGCAGTGCAGTCACCGGCCGACAAAAAGTACACACACGGGTGCTCACAGGTCGATCTGGTCAAAGTCGATTGTGATCCTACGCGCGCGCGGCTGGTGCTGGCGCACGCGCACGCCGGCCAGCTTGAACAGCCGGCGCGAGGCGCTCATCGCATCGGTGGCGTGGTAGCGGTCCGACATGAAGACGACCTCGCTGATGCGCGACTGGATGATCAGCTTGGCGCACTCGTTGCACGGGAAGAGCGTCACGTAGATGCGGCAGCCAAGCAGCGACTCGCAGTTCTTGTTCATGATCGCGTTCATCTCGGCGTGGCACACGTAGGGGTACTTGGTGTCCAGCTGCGAGGGCGCCAGCCGCGCCCACGGCAGCTGCTCGTCGCCGCAGCCCCAGGGGAAGCCGTTGTACCCGATGCCGACGATCCGCAGCGACTCGGGGTTCACGACGCACGCGCCCACCTGCCGATTCGGATCCTTGGAGCGGAAGGCCGACAGCACCGCCACCGACATGAAGTAGTCGTCCCAGCCAATGTAGCAGTCGCGCCTCGTGGTCGCGTCGGGGTCCTTGGAGAGGCCGACGGTCGGGGACTCCTCGACCCCGAGCAGCGCGCGGCGCGGCGTGACCGGCTTCGGCGGCTTCTGCTGCTGCTCTTGCGACGACTTCTGCGGCTTCTGCGGCGTGGGCCTCTCCGTGTCGTCGCAGGGCTGGCATGTGGCAAACTGCAGTGCGTGGTGCCGTCGCCAGCGACCCTCGAGCAGGACGAGCAGGGCCGCGCCGCCCGCGACGAGCGGTAATATCGCTGATAGTCTTTGCTCCAGCAACATGGATCTGTGTGTTGCGTTCCGCGGAGGCCGAGGCCGACGCCGAGGATCGGGCGTGTGGGGGAGAAGGTCCTGCGCGCGAGTTCGCGCGCAGAGGGAACGGTGCGCTGTTTGTGCACCAAGATGAGAACAAAGTCTGGAGGGCAGTGACCGGGTTAAAAGGGGAGTTTATCGTTCTATATTCAAAATTCAACTTGCCGTTTTGCGCCACGTGTTGATGCCCCTGCAACCGTACATGTTATAACCCCTCCGTACATCATCACATGTAGGATAGACCGCCCTCGTGTCGCTCATCTCGGAGAGCTCCGTGTCCATGCTCCGCCTCGCCATCCTGATCGCGCTGTCGTGCGTCACATCCGCGCTGCAGATGCAGCGGCCGCCTCTGCTGCACGCGCGCGCCTGCTTGCCAGGCCGCGCCCGCTGTGGCCAGCACGCGATGGCGCTCGACGGGTTCCTGTTGCTCTCGGAAGCGGCCGTTCCAACTGTCGCCGGCGCTGGAGGCGCGCCCACCGCAAATGAGCTAGTCAAGATCGGTGCTTCGCTTGCCGCGACGAGCATCCTCGCGACGGTCCTCGTGGGCTTCATCGTGTCGGCTAATTACGACAACATCGAGGTGACACGCACTGTCAATAGTAGCCTCGGCGCGTGCACGAGGGCTGCGCCGAAGCCCTGTGCCACTGCGCGCACCCGCTCAATTGCATCCTTCTTTGCACGCAGGCTGCCATGTACGAGGAGCAGGACATTGCGCGGAAGAATAGCATAGTCGAGGAGGACACCTCGGCGGCACGCGACTTCTTTGGCGATGTCAACGTGCGCCCCGCGGCTGCTGCACCGCCTGCGCGACCAGAGGAGCAGAGCAATCCGGTGGAGTAGTCATCCGAAAGAATACAGTTTCATTCTTCTCGCTGTTATGTAGCACTACAGTATCTCCCGCACGACAGCCCTCTCTCCCACCCGCCATCCGTGCACAGCACGAACACACACGACACACAAATCTCGCGACGCTCCTGTAGCAGCGTGTCCTGTCCGAGCCATCAGGCCCGTTCTCAAAATCATGCTCGCGAAAGGTGCGCGAACAGCCTCGCTCTCCCACCCTGCCCACCGCCTGTGCTGTAGGTCTCTGTCGGCCGTCACCCGGCCATGCCCTGCATCATCGAGTCATGCCGCGCCAGCCCCGCACCACGCACCACCTCGGCCGACGGTCATGAGCCGACGGGGTCGAGGACGGTGTCGATGACGCGGAAGGACTGGATGAAGGCGTTGTAGTCGATCTCGGGCGGGTCCTTGCTCGGGTTGGCGAGGTGCGACTTGCGCAGCGACGCGACGAGGTCCTTGACCTGCGGCGCCATCAGCAGCTGCTTGTCCGCGTCCTTGCCGGCCGCGTCCTTGCCGCCGCTCGCCAGCACGAGCAGCAGCGCCTCCTCGAAGTCCTGAATATTGATCCAGCCGTCGCCGCGGTCGTCGAGGTACATGAACGCCTTCTGCAGGGCTTGCGAGCGCTCGTACAGCGACGAGCAGATCTGCTGCATCATCTCCTCCGCGAGGTGCGCGATCGTGTCGCTGTCGTCGCCGTCGTCGGTCGTCGAGGCGAAGTTGCTCCGCTGCGCGTCCGAGAGGCCGAAGGCGGCGATGAACTCGACGAAGGTGATGTTGCCGTCGCTCGAGAGGTCGATGTGCGCGCAGATGGCGTCGAGCTCCTCCGGCGAGAAGTTGTCGGAGGAGCCGCACACCTCGATGATCTGCGAGAGCACCTTCTTGGTCTCCTCGTACGACAGGTAGCCGTCCGAGTCGGAGTCGGCCTTGAGGAAGAGGTGCTGGACGGTCTCGCCGCCGAGCGCCTCCTTGACCTTTGCCTTGTTCGACTGGATCGTGAGCCGCAGCCCCTCGAGCTTCGAGCCGACGTCGCCGCCCTGCGAGTGTCGGTGCGGGTCGCCGGCGCTCGAGACGCGCTTGAAGTTGGAGAGGCCGTGGATGAGCAGCGTGAGCAACTCGACCGGCTCGACCTCCTCGGACGGGTCGATGAAGCCGAGCTCGAAGACGAGCTGCTGCAGCTGCCGCTCGGGCAGGCCGAGGTCGAGGTCGCGCAGCACGTTGACGACGTCGTCCATCCGCATCGTGCCGTCCTTGGACGGGTCGAAGTACTCGAGCACCGACGTCATCGTCATCGAGCGCGTCTTCGCCATGATGTTGTCGAAGACGCGCTCGAGGATGCCGCGCTTGAAGTCGGCGTACTGCTCGTAGGCGATCGTCACCTGGAAGCGGTCGACCCACTTCATGAAGTTGACCGGCTTGCCCTTGACCGCCCGCTCCGCCTCCTCGCCGTGCGCCGTCGCGAGCAGCCGCGGACCGTAGACGCCGGTAAAGTGGCTCTTGTACTCGGGCAGCGTCTTCGAGAGCACCCTGATGAAGGCGTCGTACGCGATCGTGTGGTGGAACGAGTGGTGCTTCTCGGAGCGGATCGACGACGTCGAGCCCGTGTCGCTCCCTCGTCGGTCGAGCCGCGCCGACTGCGTCGGCGGCTGGACGCGGCCCGAGGCGCTGCGCGGCTTGCCGCTCTCCTGCAGCGCCTCGGTCTGCGCGGCGACGAGGGCCGAGATGAGCTCGGCCTTCACCCTGCAGATCTGCATCCGTATGCTGTGCAGGATCTCGTCGGCCATCTGCTCCTTCTCGTCCGCCTCGACCAGGTATGCGACCTGGTAGGTCTCGTTGCCGGCGGGCGTGATCTTGCCCGCGCTGGCCTCGCGCTGCGGCTTGTCGGGGTCGCCCGTCGCGTCCATCGAGCCGCTCGAGCGCAGCGGCGCGCGCACGAGCGAGTGCTTGTGGATCTGCGCCGTCTCGAGGTCGGAGAGCTTCTTGGCGAGGCGAGGGCCTCCCTCGGGGCCCTGCATCTCGAAGCGGCCCGACTTCGCATACTTGGACGAGCTGCCGGCGGCGGCGGACGCCGACTCCTCGACGCCGTCGAGCTTCTTCTCCTCCTCCTTCTCCTTTGCCTTCTGCGCCTGCTCCTCCTCCCACGCCTTGGTCTGCTCGGCGAGGACCTCCTTGTCGCGCGGCGCGAGGACGCCGCGGTCGTCCGTCTCGAAGAGCAGGTGCGTCCACATCGAGTCGACGAGGTTGGAGCGCTTGCGGCTCTGCTTGCGCTCCTGCCGCTTGTCGTTGCCGAGCTGGCTCTGCCTCTTCCACTTGAGGACGCGCTCGAGGATCGTCTGCATCAGCTTCTCGTCGCACATGGTGCGGTACTCCTCGAGCGGCGGCGCGTAGAACTCCTTGACCTCGGCGGGGCCCTTCTCGTCGAAGATGAGGACGCCGCCGCGGTTGCGGCAGACGCCGCCGTAGTTGGACGCCGAGAAGATCGTCAGCAGCATCGAGTTGTGCGTGATCTCGAAGCCGCGCTGCCGCTTGGGCAGCTGGTGCGAGCGGATGACGCTCTTGACGCCGGTGCGCTTGCAGAACTGCTTCGTCACGTCGGCGCCAAACTGGATCGAGTAGCCGCCGCGCGCCGAGCCCATCATCACGCCGTCGCCCTCGTGCGGGTCGGCCCACAGCGCGTCGAAGAGCAGCTCGTCGTCGCGGTTCTCGAGCTTGAGCGGCGGCTGCCGCTTGTTGTTGATCTTCTTGATGTCGTCGAGCGTCACCTCCGTGTCGCGGAAGAGGCCGCCGTGGATGACAAACGCCCACGAGCCGACGACCGACGCGACGGGCAGCAGCATGAAGAAGCGCTGGAAGAGCTCGATCAGGTTCTCGTCGTGCGGGTACTTCTTGCGCACCTCCCACGCGAAGCCGCCGCCGTTGGCGAACGGCCGCTCGTTGAGGTCGCGCTGCTCGTGGTTGCCGCGGTTCATGAAGATGGCGTTGGGCACCGCGAGCTTGTACGCGAGCAGCAGCATGAAGATCTCGACGGCGTTGGCGCCGCGGTCCGCCATGTCGCCGTTGAACAGGTACGCGTTGCCCGGCCCCGGCTCGTTGTGCAGCTCGAAGATCCACAGCACGTCCTGCAGCTGGCCGTGCGTGTCGCCGCACACAAAGAGGCGCTCCGACTTGTTCGAGGGCGCGGGCACGACCTGCAGCGCGCCCGTCTCCTTGGACTGCTGCTCTAGCTGCTTGCACGACGCGATGAGCACCTCGTACACGAACTTGCGCGGGATCGTCTTCGCCTTGCCGGTCTTGAGGTACCTGTAGAGCATGTGCGCCTTCTTGAGCGTGAACGGAGCGCTCAGCTGGAAGAAGCCTTCGGCCTCGGTCTCCACCGGGCAGTTGTTCATGATGTTGAGCCAGAACATGGGGTCGTTGTACGACTTCTCACGCTTCCGGTGCCGCTCGGAGTACGCCTTCTCCAGCAGCTGGTCCAGCTGTGCATCCTTTTCCTCCCCGGCCAAATAGTCCTGCTCGTCGCCCTCCTCCATCTCGCTCCACGCGACGAACTCCTCGTCGACGGCGGCGTTGGAGATCGACTCGCGGCTCTCCATGCTCAGCTTGACGTCCTTTTGGTCGGTGGGCATCGGCATCTGGCCCGTCGGCGAAGGCTCAGGCTCGGAGCCCGGCATGGCCCCATCCGGCTTGGCAGCTTTACTGCTGAAGCAGCCCATCCCGCTGCTGCAAGCCGAGGCAGTGGGTACCCCGCTCCCACGAGCCGAGGGTTTGAGCGCTCAGCGCAAAGCCAGCGGCGCAGTGATTCGCGGCGCGTGCACAGCGAAAGCCCATCTTTCTGTGAGGAAGTCTTGCGCGAGGTTTTGGGTGGTGTGCACCCTTGTACTATGGCAGCAATCCTGTTATTGTCTGAGGGATCCGCGTGGATGTAGGGTGGGGGGGCTCGGCGACCCGAGTGCTTCGTAAGTTCTACTTTCACTGGGGCTCGGCCGCTCGTCTGCGCCTCTACCGCCATTACTATGTTTAAGTTGGCTATTGTGGCGTTTAAGCAAACCCTCAATTGCATGCAAGGCTGGACGCATGCTTCTTGCGAAGTTCAATCATGTCAAGACGAGCGGCCGTGCTCACGGCGGTCGGCCTCAGCATCTACCTGACACCGCTGGGCGATCAGCTGCGGTCCTGGGTGCACAGTCCCCAGCACGGTGACGGTCCTGGACCGCCCGCGCAGCGGCAGGACCGCCACAGAGGCCGCCGCAGACGACGACGACGACACCGCGACGACGACGCTGAGAGCTCGTCCGAGGGCGCGTCCGCGGCGCTTCCACCGGCTCCGTTCGAGAAGGCCTTCTTCATCAACGCGGACGCGTCCGTCGAGCGCCGCCACTTCATGGAGAGGCAGCTGCGAGCGAGCGGCGTGCCGTTCGAGCGGTGGCCCGCGGTGCGCGGCGGTACCGAGGTGCTCGAGAGCCACCGCTCGTACTTCTCGCGCGGCGTGGAGCGACACCTGCGGACGAACCACAGCCTGACGGGCGACATCAGCGCGTGGGGCACCGTCGCCACCTACCTCAGCCACCACACGCTTTTCGAGCACATCGTGCGGCGGTGGAGGCACAACGAGAGCGCCGCCTTCCTCATCCTGCAGGACGACACGCAGCTCAACGAGGGCTGGCTGCAGCAGCTGCATACGCTGATCGGCCACGTGGAGCCGGAGTGGGAGCGGCTGCTGCTCGTGTGGTGGGGCCTCAAGCGGCCGCGCGACTGCACCGAGCACATCTGCGTCGTGCGGCCGCCCGCCGGCCCGACCGACTCGGGGCCCGAGTGCTGCGGCAAGCGCTTCTACCACGGCCTGCAGGCGTGGCTCGTGCGCCAGCGCAACCTGCAGTGCATCCTGCGCCGGCTGGCCGACCGCAAGATCAAGAACATCGACGCGCTGCTCGTGCAGTGCAACTGCCCGCACTCGTTTGCGCTGCAGCCGCGCGTGATGATCGGCGCCCACCTCGACCGCGAGCTCGGCTCGGAGCGCGCCGCCGTCAACGCCGTCTGGCGAAGTCGGCTAACCAACCACACGCTCAAAAAGGCCGCGAAGCGCAACATGCGCAAGGTGCAGATCGACGCTCGGAGGTAGCGTCTCGGAGGCGCATTGCCGCTCGGCAGAGTCTTTTTTTTTAATTTTTATCGCGATGTCTACGCCTTAACATCACACTCTATGCAGGCACCGTGCTGGGCCGCCCCCACCATCTCCGCTCGAGGCACGCAGGTGAAGCGCTGCCTGTGTGCGTGTCAAGCGTGTGGGCCCGCTGCTGCTGAACTGCCTTGCGGGCGACGGCCCTCACTGACTCAAGCGCCGCGGCCTCTTCTGCATTGATCGACGGCTGCCGTGTCAAAAGGTCTACGAATTCATCGAAGTCCATGGTGCCATTGCTATTATCGTCGAACTCGGCCACCAGTCGCAACAAGGCCTCCTCCGACACAGGCTTGCCGAGCTTTTCTGCGGTGACGCAGGCGAGCTCAGCCACGGTGATGGTGCCATCGCCATCGAGATCGAACGCCGAGAAGGCCATCTCGAACGTATTGAACATCTCGAAGGCTGCAGACATGTCGACGGGGACACCCTCCGGTTCATCGAGGGTCCCGCAGCACAAGACCTGTCCGGTCCGCAAGCCGTGCGAAGCCGTGGTAGCACGTCGATGCTGGACCAGTGCACTGGCCCTCAGCGCGGTGCCTGGGCTCCATGCACAGCTGGCAAGTGCGAGAATCATCAGCGCAAGAGCGACTCAGAGGCTAATCAATTGCTCCTAATCGCTAATGGGTTGCATACTTCGAGATCATTGGTAATAAACAGGGCAAATAGCTTGATCATGAGTAATTTTGAATGTTTGAGAGGCAACACAACTCCTAGATGATGCGAGCCTCCGTGGCCGCGGCCGCGAGATAGTGCCGATCGAAGAGCCGCCGCTCACCGGGGTGGCGAAAGCCGTTCCACGTCACCCAATCGTCGAGTACTGCGTGCGCTTCTGTAGCCTCCTAAACGGCCACGGGCAGCGCGGCACCGGTAGCACGATGATCTCGTTGAACGAGAGTGTGCCCAGCACGAGCAGGAGGTAG
>Ga0115006_10004227_pt1 | contig 10009 bp, 8 predicted proteins | sample ArcOceMetagenome_3_FD_88943 | JGI IMG/M metagenome (GOLD analysis project Ga0115006, IMG submission 88943) | Marine eukaryotic phytoplankton communities from Arctic Ocean - Arctic Ocean- Svalbard ARC20M Metagenome | ecosystem: Environmental > Aquatic > Marine > Oceanic | place: Arctic Ocean...
GCGTCGGCTCCGGCACGTCGGCCACCCTCGCAAAGCGCGCGGCCTCCTCGGCGGTGGCGACGTGCAGCGTGGGGAACTCGATGACCACCTTGCCCCGGAGCGCGTCGGCGAGGCTCTGGTCGAGCGGCAGCTCGTGGTAGCGCGGGTCGTTGGCGGCGCGGCGCTCGGCCAGCAGCAGCACGCGCAGCGCCGCGGTCGGGTCGTCGGCGGCGCCGCCGCCGCCGGCACGGCCATACTCGCGCAGCCTGTGGCGCAGCACCGCGCGCTGCGCCTCGTTTGGGGCCGGCGCCGTCGGTCCGCCGCCGCCGCCGCCGCCGCCGCCGCCGCAGCCGCCGCCGCCACCGCCGCCGCCGCCGCCAGCAGCGCCACCGCCGCCGGGCGGCTCGAGCGAGCGTGCCGGCAGCAGCACGTAGCGGAGCAGGTCGGCGAGGCTCGTCTCCTCCGGCACGCTCTCCTCGGCGTGGCGCACGCCCGCCCGGCCAAAGTGCAGCTCGACGCGCCACCGCAGCGTCTTCTCGCGCCGTCCGAAGCGCGAGGAGTTGTCGCGCTGGCGCTGCATGCCCAGCGGCAGCAGCTCGAGCTGCACGCCGCGCCGGCGCGCCTCGCGCAGCAGCTCTCTGCGCGCCGGCGGCTGCGACGAGAGCGCCTGTGGCTCGTCGGGCGCCGCGGTGCGCAGCCGCCGCTCGGCGCCGTCGACCGAGCGCGCCGCGTGGTCGAGGAAGCGGTAGTCGCGAAGCAGCGTCGAGTCGTCGAAGGTGCTCATTGCGCGGTAGGTGGCCGGGTCGCGCCGGCCGGCGCAGCCGCTCTGCTCCTTGTGCGCGCGCACGCAGACGAGCGAGCACGAGTGCGCGCCGCAGCCGGGGCACGTGTACTTGGCCGGGCCGCCGCAGGCGCCGCACGACCGCGCGCGGCCGGCCCACGAGCGCTCGGCCGGACGGTCGTCGTCGTCGTCGTCCGGCGGCGGCGGCGGCGGCTCGGATGCACGGTCGCCGCGGCCCTCCCCGTCGGTGGGCGGCGGGCAGGGGCGCTTCGCGGGCGGCTCGTCCTCCTCCTCCGACGGCATGCGGATGGACGTTCGCCTTGTTGGCTTGCGCAGTGGTCAGTCAGTCAGTCAGTCGGCTGCGCTGTTTTTGGCCCGCAAGGCTCGCCGTCGAACGAACGACAGGTCTGACGAGAGGGATACCACCCCCATCCTAAAACGACAAGCCACCACCACAAACACCACCATCACAGCGAAGAACCACCACAACCAACTCAAATGCGTGAGCGCATTTCTCGGCACTCCCAACGCCACGAACACCTTCGACCTCGAAAACGCGCCAAATTCAAATCGGGGGGGGGGCGAATCTCGGCTCGGCGTTCGGCCACAAGCCAAAAACCAAAAAGTGACAACGGATCGTCCGACCCTCCGGGCCGATCCCTTCCACGCCCTCCACGATGATCCAGCACGTCTCGATCCTCAAACACGTCAGCGACCAGCGCGTCGGCATCAGCTTCGTCGCCGAGGCCGACGACGGCGCCGGGTACGGCGCGCTCGTCTCGCGGCTGACGCCCGGCGGCCTGGCGGACGTCGCGGGCGTGTGCAAGGGCGACCGCGTGCTCTCGATCAACGGCCTGTCGGTCGAGTCGGCGCCTAGCGCGGCCTCAACGATGCGTGGCGCCGTCGGCGAGGTCTTCGTCGTCGTCGAGCGCCCGCAGCTGTGGGACGGCTTCCACGACGGCGTGCCCGCCCCGTCCGAGGACGCGGCGGGCGACGCGGTGCGCAAGCTGCGCGGCTGGTTCGCCGAGGCGACGACGCCGCGCGGCAAGAGCCGCGAGCGCGGCCTGCTCGCCACCATGGGGCAGGGGCTCTGCCGGCTGATGGCGCCGCAGCAGGAGCACGACGCCGCGACCGAGATCGGCGCGCACTGGCGTGGCTTCCGCACGCGCGCGCTGTGCTACGTGTGGCACTGGGCGGCGCGCGAGATCCAGCGGACGGCGCGTGGCCGCCTCGTGCGCAGCTACGTCTACCCGGCGCTCCTCGAGCGCAAGGCCGCCGAGCGCGCGTACGAGGCGCGGCGCGCGGCGCACACGGCGCGCGAGGCGAGGGCGGTGGCCGACGAGGCGCGCCGGCGCGAGGAGTACCTGCGGGACTGCCGCGCGACGCAGGAGTACCTCGAGGAGCAGGAGCGCGCCGCGGCGGCGACGCCCGCGCCGCGCAGCATCAAGAAGGCGCTCTCGTTTGGATCCAAGAAGAAGCGCCGCCTCCCGCTCGCCGCCGACCCGCCCACCAACGGCGAGCCGGCCAAGCAAGACTCGGAGCGCTCGAACGCGTCGTCGGGCCCGTCGACACCGAATGCCGCCTCGTCCCGCCTCCAGTACACGCCCACCAAGGCGCCGGCGACGGCGCCGGCGCCAAAGAAGACGGTGCGCCGCACGCTCTCGTGGACGCGCCGCGCCAGCAAGCAGATCGAGGCCAACGCCAAGAACTCGTACGAGCTGACGCTCTAGGCGGCGACGCATATGGGCTTCACAGGGAGCGACGCACAGGGGGGCAAAGGAGAAGGAGGAGGTGGTGGAGGGAGAGGGACGACCGTCGGCGGTGCGCGAGGAGCGATCGCCCAACACAGACAGGAACACACACAGGCTCGCGCGAAAACCGCGAGCCTTGGAACTGTTGTGCGCACGCACACACATCTCGCCTGACTTGCTTCTCTTGGCTTCTCTTTCTCTGGTCTCCGCGTGCGGGCGCTGCTCGTTTGTTTGGCTCTCACAGTGTCTCTGCTACTGTACAGCAGCTTGTATCCTCGTGTGTTTTGGTCTGGGGCCTGTGTGCATGTGTGATGAGTAAGAGCGATGCTTTTAAATGCGAGTGGAGCGAGCGGGGAAAAATGTGGGAGAATTTAGAGAGGAGTTGATTTGAGGGGTGGAGGTAGTTGTAGGTGGTTTTGGTGAGAGGGGGGTGTTGGAAGGTAGGGATGTTGGATTTTGAGGAGGAGTTGGAGGTAAATGAGGTGATTTGGATGGTTTGGTGGTTCCTGGTTCGGGACTGTATTAGTATGATTGTGTCGGTTTGGGTTGTCATTTATGCAAATGGACTTATTCATGTGAATTGCGTCGAAATTGTGTGCGTAACTCCGCGCAAGGGTTGACGTCGTGAGCTCAATGTCAAAGTCAGGGTTGGCCACCGCGCCACCGCTGGACGACGCGGCGCGCCGTTCGCTGATGGAGCGCGTCGAGCGCGCGCACGCGGCGCACTCGCTCCCGGTCCGGCCAGGCGCCGCGCCGCTGCCGGCCGGCACCGCCGACGGCCCGCTGCTCTCGAGCGAGATGCGGCACGACCTGCAGCACGAGGGCATCGTCGAGCAGCTGCGCGGCGGCGGCCTGCTGTCGCGCGAGCTCACGGTCGTCGACTTTGGCGCCGGCGACGGCGGCCTCTGCCGCAGCGTCGCGGGCGCGGCGGGCGGCGGCTCGTTTGTGCTCGTCGACCGCAGCCGGCGGCCGACGATGCCGGCGACGGGCATCGACGTGAGCTGGCTGTGCGCCGATGTGTCGGCGCTCTCGGCGGTCGAGCTGGAGCGCGCCGCCGCGGACGGCCAGTGCGTCGTCGTGAGCAACCACCTGTGCGGCGAGGGGCTCGATTTGGCCGTGGAGCGCTCGGTCGAGGCCTTCCACGCGACGGCGGCGACGGCGGCGGCGGCGGCGGCGGCGGCGGCGACGGTCACGGCAGTGGCGCCGCGGCGGCTGCTCGGCGTGATGGCGGCGACGTGCTGCCACGACCAGTGCCGGTGGGGCAGCTTCCTCGGCCAGCGCGCGCTCGCCGAGTGGGGCTTCGGCGCGCGCGACTTTGAGCTGCTCTGCCAGTGGTCGCGCATGGCGCCACGGCGCGGCAAGGCCGACGACGGGCGCGAGCGCGTCGTGCGCGAGGCGCAGCGGCTCGGCGTGACGCCAACCGAGGCGGCGCAGCTCGGGCTGCACTGCCGGCGGCTGATGGACTCGGCGCGGCTGCAGCGGCTGCGCCATCTCGGCTTCGAGGTCGCGCTCGTCGAGCACGTCGACTTCCGCGTCACCGCCGACAATGTCATGATCTCGGCCATCCTCGCGCCAACGACCTCAACCACCACCACAACAACCGCAGCCCACCACGCACCGCCATCCACGCAACCACCGCCCCACGTCCCGCCCCGCGCAGAGCTGGGCGTCGTGCGGTGACAAAGAGTAGTATGGCATGAGAGACTTTTTTAAAAGCATGCTTGAAAAAACACTCGGGCACGAGGCGGCAGCTCACTCGTCGTCCTCGTCGTCCTCGCCGCCCTTCTCGTCCACCTCGACGTCGACGATGCCCTCGGGCAGGTGGTCCCCGACCGACTTGTTGAGCGCGGGCGCGTTGACACCCTCGATCGTGTCGATGTGATCACCCTGCGGCGGCGGTAGTGCGTTCGGTGAGACGCGCGCTGGCATGCAGCGAGGGGAGCCAGGGGTCGGCGCGGCGCGACGAGACGCTCGAGGTGCGGCGGCGGCGGCGGCGGCGCACATCCTTGTAGAGGAGAAAGTTTGGCTTGGACTTGGCCCTGAACCGCTCGAGCGCTGCGACGCGGTCGGCGTTGACCTGGTAAAATCTCAGCTTGCGGCCCGAGAAGTCGGCGTTCAGCCGCGAGATCGTGCTGACCGCCGCGTCGGTGGCGCCGCACCAGCTCGCATAGACCTCGACGACGCAGAGGAAGCCGCTCTCGGCCGAGCTGCCCGCGACCTGCTCAAACTCCTCGTCCGAGCCGATCTGCACCTGCGTCGGCCCTGGCGGTGGCTTTGGCATTTTGTAACTACTTAGTAGATGTATTTCTTTGCTTCAGCGAGAAAAATAGTTGATCGCTGTGTGCTGTTGCTCTATGTGCTTTTGATGATTTTTAGGGTTGGAGGGTAGGGATTCGCGGATTTTGATGAGGAGTTGGGTAGGAGTTGGGTGTTGGTGAATGAGGTGATTTGAATGGTTTGGAGAAGTTGGATGGTTGCTTGGATGAAAATGAGAACATTTCTTGGGAGGGGGTGCGGGAAGGAAACTGCTGGTACGGGTCACGAATCAGCCGACTCAAATTCTTGGTGCCAAACCAGCGCAACAGACTGTATAGGTTCCTACAACTGTGAATGAAGCGAGAGCGACTCGCAGCCTCACTTTACCGTAGCTTGTCGTTCGCGTCTCCCCTGACCGCCGGACCATCCATGGCGAGCGCGGCGGCTCAGCGTGTCTGGTGCGCGCGCGTCGTCCCACGCGGCGCCACCCTCGGCCGGTCGTCCCACCCACACACACACACCCAACTCGCCACGACACCGACCGCCGCGAGGAGCGCTCTCGTGCTCACGCCCCCGGCTCTCCCTGCAGGTGCCCGGTCGACGATGAGGACGCGTGGGTGCTCGCGACGGTCGACGAGCGCTTCGGCGGCAGCGTCCACATGAAGCGGCTCCACGCGCCCGCGGGCTTCGAGCTCGACCTGATGGTGAGCGACGAGGAGTTCGCAAAGCTGATGCCCGTGACCGGCAAGGACGAGGAGCTCGTCGTCGAGGACATGGTGCTGCTGCACGACGTGAACGAGGCCGGCATGCTCCACAACCTGCGCCAGCGCTACCAGCGCGACGACATCTACACCTCCATCGGGCCGATCCTGATCGCGATCAACCCGTACAAGACGCTCGACATGTGCGGCGCCGAGGCGATCGCGCACATGATCGAGGCGGAGAAGCCGGAGGACCTGCCGCCGCACATCTTCAAGATCAGCCAGTCGGTCTACATCGGCATGATCAAGACGGGCGCGGCGCAGTCGGTGCTCATCTCCGGCGAGAGCGGCGCGGGCAAGACGGAGACGACCAAGCTGTGCATGTCGTGCCTCGCCACCGTCAGCGGCAGCGTCGGCGTCACGACGGAGGCGGCGCTCGAGTCGGGCATCGTGCTCGAGGCCTTCGGCAACGCCAAGACCGTGATGAACAACAACTCGTCGCGCTTCGGCAAGTGGTGCATCGTCCACTTTGACAAGGACGGCCACATCGCCGGCTGCAAGCTGCAGAGCTACCTGCTCGAGAAGTCGCGCGTCGTCTCGCAGGCGGAGAGCGAGCGCAACTACCACATCTTCTACCAGCTGTGCAAGGCGAGCCCCGAGAAGAAGGCCGAGTACGGCATCCTCGACGACGCCTCATCGTACAAGTGCCTCGGCAGCACGCTGACGGCGCCCGGCATCGACGACTCGCACGAGTGGTCGCTCACGTGCGACAAGCTCGAGGTCTTCCACCTCGACGCGGCCAAGGCGGCGCACCTGTACAAGGCCCTCTCGGCGGTGCTGCTCCTCGGCAACATGAGCTTCGACGCCGCGTCGGGCGACAAGCAGAAGATCGCCGACGCCGCGCTCGGCGCCAAGATCGCGGCGCTGCTGGAGGTCGAGATGCGCAACCTCGAGACGTCGCTCACCAGCCGCACCATCGCCTCGGGGCGCGGCTCGTCGTACACGCTGCCGCTCAACAACTCGCAATGCGTCGACGCGCGCGACGCGCTCTGCCGCGCCATCTACAGCGGCCTCTTCGACGTCATCATCAACAACCTCAACGAGTACATGTCCTCGCTGGTGCGCCCCCCCCCCGCGCCCGCTCACCTCCCATGTGCCACCCACCGCACCCACCGCACCCACCGCACCCACCGCACCCACCGCACCCACCGCACCCACCGCACCCACGCCTCACGCACGCCTCACCCACGCTCCCTCGCCCCCTCCACCATCTGCGCAGGGCGGCGCGAAGCTGGACGACGAGAACGAGCTCTTCGTCGGTCTTCTCGACGTCTTCGGCTTCGAGAACTTCGAGGTCAACGGCTTCGAGCAGCTCTGCATCAACTTCACCAACGAGAAGCTGCAGCAGCACTTCATCGAGGCCGTCGTCAAGCTGCAGCAGAACGACTACCTCAAGGAGGGCATCACGTGCGCGCACATCGACTTCCCAGACAACAACAAGCAGATCGAGGTCATCGAGGGCAAGAAGGGCATGCTCGGCGTCATGTCGATGCTCGACGAGGAGTCGCGCATCCAGGCGGGCACCGAGGAGAACTTCGTCGAGAAGATGCACGCCGCGCTCGGCGCGCACGAGCTCTACACCAAGCCGATGCCCGGCACGAAGAAGGCGGGCTCCAAGGGCGCGGCCGGCAGCGGCGCCGCGGTGAGCAAGGACGCGTTCAAGGTGCAGTTCCAGCTGACGCACTACGCGGGCGAGGTGCTGTACACGGCGACGGCGTGGCTCGACAAGAACCGCGGCGTCGTGCAGCCCGAGCTGATGGGGCTCATGATGAACTCGAGCAACCCGCTGCTGTGCGAGTGCTTCGACGCGGCGCGGATGGACGCCAGCAAGGACTCCAAGGGCAAGACCCTCTCCGTCGGCGCCGCCTTCCGAGCGTCGCTCCGTCGGCTCTCGACGACGCTGCTGCAGACGACGGCGCGCTACGTGCGCTGCATCAAGCCAAACTACGCCAAGAGGGCGGGCCAGTTCGACGGCCACTTTGTGGAGCGGCAGCTGCGCTACACGGGCGTAGGCGCCGTGATCGAGATCCAGCGCTCGGGCTACCCGATCTCGATCAACAAGGCCGACTTTGTGACGCGCTACCGCTGCTGCTGCCTCGGCACGCCCGTCGATTCGGACGTCGACCAGGCGTCGAAGCAAGTGCTGATCGCGACGCAGAAGGCGTCGGGCATCGCGGGCAACTGGCTCGAGGAGCTCACGGCGCAGCTCGGCAAGACGAAGATCTTCATGCGCGACGAGGTGGTGAGGGCGCTCGAGACGACGCGCGACACGATGCGAGAGAAGGCGGCGACCATCATCGCGTTGGCGATGAAGCGCAAGATCGCGCGCCTCGTCGTCAAACTGCTGCGCGTCACCGCCGAGAAGTGCGCCGCGCTGCGCGCGCAGCTGCAAAAGGGCTCCGAGGCGGGCGCGGAGGAGGCCAGCGCGACGCTCGGCGAGGTCAAGCAGATCTGGATGGGCTCCAAGGTGCCGACGATCTCCGACAGCGGCGTGCGGGCGCAGCGGCTCATCGGTCAGCTCGAGATGGAGCTGCACGCCATCGAGGGGCAGATCCGCGAGGACAAGGAGCTGCTCGCCGCCGTGAGGGGCGCCATCGCCGGCAAGGGCGCCGAGATGTGGTTCGTCACGCTCAAGTCGGCCGTGGGCGCCGCGCAGGAGGCGACGCATGGCATCGTGCAGCCGCTCAAGGCCGCCATCGGCGAGGCCAACGGCATCATCGCCGCGGAGGAGCGGCGGGTCAAGGAGGAGGAGGAGGCCGAGCGCAAGCGCGAGGAGGAGCGCAAGCGCGCGGCGGCCGAGGCGAAGAAGGCGGCGGAGGAGAAGGCGCGCGTCGCGGCCGAGGCGGAGGCGGCGGCCACCAAGGCGCTGGCCGAGGCCAAGGACGCCAAGGCGAAGCAGGCGGCGGAGGAGGCGCAGGCGGCGGCCAAGATGGCGTCGGCGGAGGCGGCGGCGGCCAAGTCGGCGACGGAGGTGGCGGACAAGGAGGCGATGGACCATCTCGCCGCGACGGCGGCCAAGATTGAGGAGTTCAAGAAGTGGGAGGCGGAGGTCGAGAAGCAGGCCAAGGAGCGCGAGGCGGCCAAGAAGGAGCGGGCGCGGCTCGAGAACGAGAAGGCGCAGGTGCTGGGCGAGGGCATGGAGCGCATCGAGATCGCCGTGCGCAACGACCCCGACCCCGAAAAGGGGATGGGCGTCCAGTTCTCGATGACGACGATCACGTCGGTCGTCAAGGGCGGCGTCGCGGCCAAGGAGGGGCTGCTCCACGTGGGAGACATCGTCGAGAAGGTCGACGGCGTGCCGGTGCGCGGCAAGAAGATGCTCTCGGTCATCCCCGAGAAGGCGAGCTCCGTCAAGCTCGTCGTCGTGCGCGCCAAGGACTCGACGCCGCCCGAGTCGTCGCTCAAGGCGCCAAAGGAGGCGGGCAACCTCGAGGGCGTCGAGATGAGTGGGTGGCTCTTCAAGGTCAAGGCCAAGGACGGCCGCGCGGTGCGGCTGCCAAAGAAGCGGTGGGTCGTGCTGCAGGGCGGCACGCTGATCTGGTACGAGGACAGCAAGGGCGAGATCGAGGCCAACTCGCAGACGCTGCAGGGCGCCGTCTGCTCGATGCCGCTGCGCTCGACGGGCTACGCGATGACGCCGGCGATGCGCGCCTTCGCCGAGCTGCACAAGTTCCCGTTTATGCTCTCGTGGCCAAACGGCGAGGTCGGGCACGAGATCGTGCTCGCGGCGTCGACCAACCCGGACCGATCCAACTGGGTCAACGCGCTGATCGACGCGATCAAGCGCACGCAGAACGACACGCCGACGGCGGGGTGGCTCTTCAAGGAGGGCGGCCGCAAGACGGGCATCGCGCTCGCCGGGTGGAAGAAGCGCTGGTTTGTGCTGTCGCCGCCGTCCAAGGACTCGCCGTCGCCGCAGCTAAAGTACCTCGAGTCGCCGCAGTCGAAGAAGCCAAAGGGGACGATCGTCCTCAAGGGGAGCGACGTCTTCGTGCCGAAGAAGATGCGCGGCCCGTCGGGGTCGAGCTACCAGCACTGCTTCTGCGTCACGTCGACGGGCCAGCAGGAGGGGCAGGACGCCTCGGGGCAGCCGATGACGACGTGCACGCTGCTCGCCGCCTCGAGCGACGAGGACCGGCAGAAGTGGATCCACGCGATCCGCGCGATGATGGCGCGCGACCAGAAGCGGGAGAGCGGCAAGGGGAGCGCCGTCTCGCGCGCGCAGGCGACGGGCATCGGCGGCGACGCCACCGCCGCGGCCGTCGAGCAGGGCAACACGATGAACATCGAGCAGCTCAAGAAGCTCGAGCCCGAGGAGCTCATGTCGCTGCGCGTGAAGCAGCTCCTCGCCATCTGCTCGTCGATGGGCATCAAGCAGGCGGGCGCCGCCGTCGAGAAGAAGGACCTCGTCGCGCTCATCGTCAGGAGCCGCTGAGGCGTGAGGGGGGCGGCTCGCGGGCGCGCGCGCGGAGGTACATAGA